>JGI20225J20221_1000375_pt1 | contig 85265 bp, 83 predicted proteins | sample BioMet4_FD_20221 | JGI IMG/M metagenome (IMG submission 20221) | reverse complement strand
GAGAAGATCGAGACCAATATGCTCCCGAAAGCCGAAGATGAAGCCCATTGGGTCGGGGGTAAGATCGCCTCACTCGCCGAAGGCGATAAAGTCGATGGCGAACCCAACTACCGCAACATTGCTGTTCTCTATCGTTCGTCTTATATGACCCGTCCTTTTGAATCGGAACTGAAAGACCGGGGCATTCCTTATCGGATCTTCGGTGGCTTACGCTTCTATGAGCGCATGGAAGTCAAAGACCTATTGGCCTATTTCAATTTGATGGTCAATCCTTTGGATAACGTGGCCTTTGAACGCATTGCCAATAAGCCGAAACGGAACGTTGGCGATACTTCATTAGAGCGGATCCGCCAAGAAGCGGCCGCCCTCAATCTTTCGGACTATAACTACATCAAAGACTTTACGCATTACGCTGACACTTCCGAAGTCCCGACGCGAGTCATCACCTCTTTGACGACGATGGTGGGCAAGATGGAAGCGACCAAAGCCAANCTCCAGGATAANTTGGAAGTCTATTCGTCCGTCCTNAAGGATTTTGCCACCGATATCGGTTATTTTGAGTTCTTAAAGGATGANGAGAATCCNGATGAAGACCGGATCGGCAACGTTAACGCCCTCTTTGATGATATTTCGCATTTCATCAACACCCATCCGGAATCGACGTTTCAGGAATACCTCCAGAACGTTTCGCTTTTGACCTCGCAAGATGATATGAATGCCGGGAACTATGTTTCTCTCATGACCATCCATATCGCCAAGGGTCTCGAGTTTGATTATGTCTTCGTGATTTCGATGAACGAAGGGGCTTTCCCTTCGATGCGGGCGGAGATGGAATCGGGCCGGGATGCCACCGAAGAGGAACGTCGTCTGGCCTATGTCGCAATGACCCGGGCCAAGAAACAGCTTTTCTGCTCTTGTAATACCGCCTATTCCTATGTGACGGATTCCCATTCGATTCCGTCCCGTTTCTTCAAAGAAGCGGGCCTGACTTTGCCGAAGTCTTACGCTTTCACTCCGAGCTTTTCCGACAATCCCAACTCCTGGAATAACTCGTATAATCAAAATAAGGGTACGACCGATTACTTTGCTGATAATGACGCTCTTCATGAGGCTCCGAAAGCGCAGCCCGAGGTGGAGAAGCCCACCAGCAATGGCATCACCGATTGGAAGGTCGGGGAACGGGCCCATCACGAGAAGTTCGGCGATGGAAGCGTGGTCGAGATTATTGATAAGAACATCATCATCGTGAATTTCGATAACGCCGGGAAGAAGACCTTGTTAGCGACCCATCCGATGCTTTCGAGGGTGGCCTCAAAAGGAGGAGAAGCATGAACGTTGAAGAAGCGCGCAATCGCGTCAAAGAGTTGACTGCTCTATTGGAGCGGTATAACTACGAGTATTACATCCTGAATCAATCTTCGGTTTCCGATGCCGAGTTCGATCGTTTGATGGGGGAGTTAAAACTCCTCGAAGAAGAGTTCCCGGGCCTGAAGAGCAAGAACTCGCCCACCCAACGGGTCGGTGGCACCGTTCAAAGCGAATTTAAGAAAATCCTCCACAAAAGGCTCATGCTTTCGCTTGGCAACGTTTATAACGAAGAAGAGATGCGGGACTTCGATCGCAAGGTCAGAGAGACGCTTCATACCGACAAAGTCACCTATATGGGTGAAGTCAAAATCGATGGCTTAGGGATGTCGCTCATCTACGATAATGGCGAGTTCCAATACGCTGTGACTCGCGGTGATGGCGTGACCGGCGAAGATGTGACCGCGAACGTGATCACGATCCACTCGATTCCGATGCATGTTGCCGAAAGACGTCCTTTCGAAGTCCGCGGCGAAGTCTATATGCCAAAGAAGTCGCTGGACGATGTTAATGTTCAGCGTCAGCTTGCCGGCGAACCGGTTTTCGCCAACTGCCGAAATGCTGCTGCTGGCTCGATTCGTAACCTCGATTCTTCCGTGGCGGCTTCCCGCCATCTTGAGGCCTTTTGGTATTACCTTGTGAATGCCCGGGAGCTCGATCTCCACATCCATTCCGAATCCTTGAATTATTTGGATAAGTTAGGCTTCCGCACCAACAAGGAGCGGAGGGTGCTGCATGGCATTGAAGAAGTCATCGCCTATATGCGGGAATACACCGAAAAGCGTCCGACTCTCGATTACGATATCGATGGCTTGGTCATCAAGGTGGACAACATCGATGACTACGATCGCTTAGGCTATACGGCGAAGGAACCGAAATGGGCGATTGCCTACAAGTTCCCGCCGACTGAAGTCACAACCAAGCTTTTGGATATTGTTTTGACCATTGGTCGCACGGGTCGGGTGACGCCGAATGCGATTCTAGAGCCCGTCCGGGTTCAAGGATCCTTAGTTCAAAGAGCAACCCTGAATAACGAAGATTTCATTAAAGATAAAGGCCTAAAGATTGGTGATATCATTGGCTTGCATAAAGCCGCCGATGTTATCCCAGAAGTCACCGGACCGATTGTGGGCGAGCGGAAAGGCAACGAAGTGGATTGGGTTATGCCCACCACCTGCCCAGTGTGCGGGCAGCCTTTGACCAAAGTGAAGGGACTTCATTATTGTTTGAACCCAGAATGCGGGTCGCGCAAGATCGAGGGGATGATTCATTTCGCCTCTCGTAACGCGATGGATATCGACGGAATGGGCGAAAGCGTAGTCGAAGAGTTCTTCGCTGAGGGTTTCTGGAAGGATATCCCCGATATTTATCAACTTCAGAATCATGCTTCACAAATCAAAGAGCTCGATGGCTGGAGCGATAAGTCGATCAATGCTCTCCTCGATGCGATCGAAGCCAGCAAGAAACAATCCTTGGAACGTCTCTTGTTTGGTTTAGGCATCAAAGAAGTCGGCGAGAAGATGGCGAAGATCTTGGCGCGTAAGTATAAGAATCTTGAAGCCTTCTATACCTTATCCGAAGAGGATTTGCAGGGGATAACGGATGTTGGGCCGGTGGCAGCGAAGTGCATCTATGACTATTTCCATGATCCGAAAGCCCTCGCGGAAATCGCGGCCTTAAAAGCGGATGGTTTGAACTTCGCTTATTTGGGGACCGACACGGTTGATGTGAACTCCTATTTCTATAATAAGACCATCGTTCTCACTGGAACCTTAGTCAAGTATTCTCGTGAACAAATGACCGATATTCTCGAAGGAATCGGCGCCCATTGCGCGGGATCCGTCAGTAAGAACACCGACATTGTGATCGCCGGCCCTGGCGCTGGAAGCAAACTGGATAAAGCCCAACAGCTTGGCATCGAGATTATGGACGAGACGACCGCCCTCAACCACTTGAACAAGACCGGTCAGTAAAGAAATCAATTGAAGTAAGTTTTGCTGAGATTTTTTGATTTTGCTTCAATGAAAGGAATCGGATTTTGTTCCTTTTTCGAGCGGAGCGTTGTTTTGTGCTCTCACAATGAAACGTAGCGTTTCCCTTTTGCGGGGTGGATTTCCTTTCGCTAAAGATGACCTTTAGGATTAGAATATCCCCATATTGAGATAGGACGAATAATGGCTTTTCAAAGTTGGATTGGCAAAATTGACGACCGGGTAAACAAATTCGCGGCTTGGAAGTGGCGTTATTTTGTCTTGGTCCCGGGAATCTTTTTACTCGTTAGTATCCTCTATTACGCCTTTTGCTTTCGCCCGCTTTCATATTATGAAGTTTATGAAGGCCAAGCCAGTTATCTTCAGGATTATTGCGGCTTCGGTTCTTTAGGTCAGGGCATCGCCTTTTTAGTCCTCGTGGTTTTGGCCATCGCTTTTGCCATCGTCTATATGGTGGGGCTCAAGAAAACCGGGCGTCTTACCGGCCATAAGTGGGGCGTGTTTTTTGTCTTTCTTCTTTCGATCTTTTCGACCGTGATCGTCTTCGCCTTAAAGGTGAATGCGCAGATTGGCCACGTCGATTGGTGCTTATGGAATTTCTATGATTCCACCAACACGGATTATCGGCCCGGCCATTGGGGTGTCATTCTTGATATCTTCCGCAATGGAACGATTGAAAACTTCCCAAAAGATGCCGCGGGAAATTATTGGTACGACAACCAGTACTATCAAAATAAGTTCTGGCATTATCTCTTGGCCTATTTTATGCGCTTCAATGGTCTTTTTATCCACGCGGGTGATGCCATCACCGCGGATGCGGCCGCTCATAACTTCGTGTTCACCGAAACCGAGGACGTTCTTTTTGAAAGCACGCGGATTATGGTCGCTTCGATCGGTATTTGGACCTCGCTCATGATTCTGAAGCTTCTTGAGAAGTTGGGTGCCCATCAGGAACGGGAAGCAATCGCGATGGGCTTATTCGCTTTCACGCCGTTCTTCATGATGCTCCCCTCGATTTATAACAACGATTCCTTATCATTCCTTTTCACGCTGTTAGCTCTTTATTGGGCGATTGATTGGCATGAGCAATTCTCTTGGCACGCCATTATCCTGATCGCCTTGAATCTCGGCTTAGGGATGGCCACCAAGTTTAATGCCGGGGTTATGGCCCTACCGATTGCGGCGCTTTTTGTTTATGAACTGGTTCGTCTTTATCAGAAAAAGGAAGCGGGTTTTGCTGGGGCTTTCAAAGAGCATCCCTATCGGACGTTCTGGCTTCAAATCGTCGCTTTCGCCGCTATTGTTTTCCCGTTAGGACTATTTTTCGCTATCTATCAATACAAGGTCTACAACATCCCGTTCGGTTATGTTTGGGATAATGGGGTTGAAGCGCACAACTATATCTCCCCTTATTACAACGTCTTCATTCGCTTCTGCATTTTCCCCTCGCCCGATATGTTCTTNTCGATTTTCTCTTTGCCNTATCGTTTAGGGGTCAAAGGGTCCTATTACGATCATTGGGGGACGGAAGACTTTAATATTTGGACGGGCTTCTTCAAGAGCGCGATCTTTAACCAAGCCAATATGGATTCCTATCCCGAAGTCGAGACGGTGCCATTCATGATTGGCGCTTATTTCATCTATATCGTTTTCTTCCTTTTAGCGATCTACACCTTGGTTTATGTCTTCTGGTATGCCATCGCCTTTATCGGCGGCCATCATCGGGGTTTATTTACGACAAGACGGGCTTTCCTTTGGGCCATCACCCTTACCGAGATTGTTTCTTACGTCTACTTTAACTACAAATACCCTTATACTTGCACGGCCCATTGCCGTTATATCTTGGAGTTNTTCTTCCCGCTTTATTTAGCCTTAGCCAGCGGACTCCGCAAAGGCAAAGTGTATTTGACGTTCTTCCATCAAAAACACCAGCAAAAAGCCACCTAATCCCTGATTCTTCTTTTTGATTTTTAGAACCATTTTTCATTTACGAATTGAAAATGGTTCTTTCTTAATTACTATCGGTGATTAAAAGGAACTTTTTTGTAGAAACCATTCCTTTTTCGGAGGAGAAACCATTTGATTTTTGGTTCCTATTTTTTATGAGGCTTCTCCCTCTACGATTCTCGCTGCTTTTGTTTACCACTTATTAGTGGTAACCTAGTTAGCGGAACGAGATAACACAGCATGAAAACAATCACAATGGATGTCCTCAAGGATGCAGCCAACCGCTTGCTCTTTGACATGTCGGACGAGCAATACAAAACGCTCTACGAAGAATTTGGAATTTTGACGAAGCAAATGGAGAAGATTGGTGAGATCAAAGGGCTTGAAAGCTATGCCCCGATGACTTTCCCGTTTGATTGCTCCACGACCTATTTACGTGAAGATGTCGCNGAAGAGCCGCTTCCGCGCGATGTCGCTTTGAAGAATGCCGGCAATAAACAAGATGGGCAGATCAAGCTCCCGAAGGTGGTTTTATGAATTATATCGATCTTCCTTTACAAGAGCTTCACGAAGCTTTGGTGGCTAAGAAAGTCACTCCGTTAGAATTAACGGAAGAAGCCTTAAAACGGGCTCACGCGGATCAGAANAACGCCTTTGAATATTTGGATGATGAAGGGGCGGTTGCTTTTGCTAAAACCTTAACGGAACCTGAAAAGGATAATCCGTTATGGGGNATCCCGTATTTCGCAAAAGATAACTTCTCGACCAAGGGCATTCCGACCACCGCCAGCAGCAATATCTTGGTGGGCTATGTCCCGGTATTCGATGCGGCGGTCATCAGCAAATTAAAGGCCGCTAAAGCCGTGATGATTGGTAAGACGACGCTCGATGAACTCGCCATGGGTGGCACGGGAACAACCGGTCACTTAGGCAAGACGTTTAACCCCTATGATCCGAAACACGAACGGATGATTGGTGGATCTTCTTGCGGCTCGGCTGCCGCGGTATCCGCCAGCATCGTCCCCTTTGCCTTAGGCAGCGATACCGGTGACTCGGTTCGTAAGCCTGCTTCGTATGCTGGTCTTATTGGCATGAAGCCGACTTGGGGACGAATCAGCCGTTATGGCTTATTCCCGTTTGCCCCCTCCCTTGACCATGTGGGCTACTTTAGCCGCGATGTTTATACCTCCGCGGTTCTTCTCGATGTTTTAGCGGGAAGAGATCCTCATGATTCGACCTCTTCGACGAAAGAAGTCGAACACTATGAAGCGGATTTAAAGAAACCCGTCAAAGGACTGAAGATCGCCGTCTTAAAGATGGTGACCGATTCGATTAAGGATGAAGAAATTAAAAAGCATTTCTATGCCTCACTCGAAGGACTCAAGAAAGAGGGCGTTAAAGTGGACTTTGTCGAATTCGGCAAAGACCTCCTCGAGTCGCTCTATGCGACCTACATCGTCATCAGCTGCGCTGAAGCCACGTCGAATGACGCCAACCTTGATGGGATTAAGTTCGGTCCGTATAAAGGTGGCAAGACCTATCAAGAAGTCATGTATAACGCCAGAACCGCAGGCTTTAGTGAACTCATTAAACGCCGCTTCGTGATTGGCTCGTATTGTCTAATGAGAGAAAACCAAGAAGAGCTCTTCTTACGGGCGCAACGGAACCGGGCGAAGATCGTCGAACGGACGAATGAGATCTTGAAGGATCATGATTTCATCCTCGCTTTAGCCGCGCCGGGTGTCGCGCCGTTATTTACCCAAGCGAGCGATAAACTTTCGGATGAATACTTGATCGCGGACAACCACCTTTGCTTAGGCAACTTTGCGGGTCTCCCCTCGATCACGCTGCCCTTAGGCTATAAGTCAGGAATGCCCTATGGCGTGAACTTCATGGGTCGGGCTTTTGAAGAAAAGAAACTCTTCCAGATTTCGCAAGCGTTTGAAACTCTGACGGGGCTTGCGGAAACAAGCGCTGTTGCTCCTAAGGAGGCCAAGTTATGAATTTTGAAGCCGTGATTGGACTTGAAATCCACGTTGAGATGCGGACGAAGTCGAAGATGTTTTCTGCTGCGCCAGACGGTTTCTCGCATGATCCGAATACGGAAATCGCTCCGCTTGATATGGCGTTCCCTGGCACGATGCCGGTCGTGAATAAGCAAGCGGTCATTAATGCGGTTCGGGTTGCGAACGCTCTTCATATGACGATTGACCATACCCTTTATTTTGACCGCAAGAACTATTTCTATAGTGATTTACCGAAGGGCTTCCAGATCACGCAACAAGCGCGTCCGATTGGCAAAGATGGCTATGTGATGATTAAGGTTCCTTCGGGCGAGAAGAAGATCCGGATTGAACGCATTCACATGGAGGAAGATACCTGCAAGCAGGAACACTTCATGGACTATACTTTGCTCGATTATAATCGGGCTGGCGTTCCCCTTGTTGAAATCGTTTCTTTACCCGACCTCCGCAATGGCACCGAAGCCATGGAATACGCGGAAGCGATCCGTAACATCGTGGTCTATTCAGGGACCTCGGATGGCAAGATGGAAGAAGGGTCATTACGCTGCGATACCAACGTCTCGATTCGTCCGTGTGGACAAGAAGCGTTTGGCACCAAAGTCGAAATCAAAAACATCAACTCCTTTAAGAACATTGAAGCGGCGATCGATTACGAAATCGCCCGCCAATCCCGCCTGATTTTATCGGGCGAGGCGGTTGTTCAGGAGACGAGACGTTATGATGAAGCCTCCGGCAAGACGGTTCGGATGCGGCTTAAGAGCGATGCGGTGGACTACAAATATTTCTGCGAACCGAACATCGCCCCGATTAAACTTTCGGATGAATTCATCGATGAAGCGATTAAGACTTGCCCCGAACTTTATGAGGCCAAAGAGAAACGTTATCTGGCGGCAGGATTAGCCCAAAGTGACGCGGATATCTTACTTTCTGATCCGAAGATGGCAGCCTATTTTGAAGAAGGCATGCCTTTAGTGAAGAACGCCAAGGACTTAGCCAACTTCTTGATCGTTGAGATCAATGGCTATCTCAATAAGGAAGCGAAGACCATCAGTGAGTTGTCCCTTAAGCCGGCGACTTTAGCGTCGATTGTCCTCATGCAGGAAACCGGTGGTTTATCCCATAAACAATGCGCCGATATCCTTGCAAAAGTCCTCTCGAATCCGCAAATGTCCCCTGAAAAGGCGAAGGAAGAGCTCCATATTGTGGCTCAGGTCTCCGATAGTGGGGCCATTATGGGCTTCATTAATCAAGTATTGGCAGCAAATCCCCAGTCGATTGTCGATTTCAAGGGTGGCAAGGACCGAGCGTTTGGCTTCTTAGTGGGTCAAGTGATGAAAGCCTCGCATGGCAAAGTCAATCCGGCCGAAGTGTCGCGCTTATTAAAGGAAGAATTGGATAAACGTTAAATGGATAAAGAGCTTCAAGACATTCAAAGCTGGTTGGCAGCGGCCTCTTCTTTTGAGCTGCCTTCTTACCGTGAACTCCCTGGCGTTCCCCTTTATATGGAACAGGTGGTCGAGTACATCAATTCGGCCTTGAAGCCCATCAATCCCTCCAACAAAGATATCCTCACTTCCTTCATGGTGAACAACTATGTCAAAGCCGATATTTTGAAGGAGCCGGTGAAGAAGAAATACAACACCGAACACTTGGGTTACCTCCTCGCTATTTCATCGTTGAAGAGGGTCCTCTCGATGTCGGAAATTTCAATGCTGATTGAAATGGATAAAGATGTCGCGGCGGATAAGTCCGTTCTTTATGGCTTCTTCAAAGTCATGGCTCGGGATACCCTTCAAGAAAGCTCAAAAAAGGTCGCTTTGAAAACTCAGAGTTTTGTCGATACCTATAACAATGAAGTCAAAGCGGGTAACCCCAATGCCGAGCAGAATCTCCGGGATCGTTTGGGCTTAATTGCCTTACGTCTCGCGGTTCAAGCTGGCGTTGATTCGATGATTGCCCAGATGATTCTTGATGAAGTCGCCAAGAGCGTCCATGGTGAAAAGGCCTATGAATTCGAATCGACGCCAGGCCACCATGAAGTCCGCCGTGAGAATAAGATTTCTTTGGCGGAATCGAAACGTTTGGCAGCAGTAAAGAAAGAGAAATCGAAGGCTGAGAAGCCTTCGGTCGATCATAAAAAGGAGAAATAGGAGGAAACAAATATGCATACCATCTTAGTGACAGGCGGTTTAGGCTTCATTGGAAGTGAAACCGTGATTGCTCTCATCGATGCCGGTTATGAACCGATCATCGTTGATGATCTTTATAACGCGAAGAAAGCGGTCTTGGATCGGATTGAAACCATCACCCATGTCCGGCCGAAATTCTATGAGGTCGATGTGACCAAGCGGAAAGAGACCGAAGCCATCTTTAAAGAAAATAAGATCGATGCGGTCATCCATTTCGCCGGTTATAAAGCGGTCGGTGAATCCGTCTATAAGCCGATTGAGTATTATCAAAATAACTTAGGCAGTGCCTTGAATGTTTTGGATGTGATGAAGCAATATCACGTCAATAATTTTATCTTCTCATCCTCCGCGACCGTTTATGGTGTTCCGAAACGGGTTCCCCTTGTGGAAAGCGATCCGGTCGGTTCGGCAACCAATCCTTATGGCGAAACCAAGATCATGATCGAGCGGATTCTCGAGGATGTGGCGAAAGCCAATCCGGAACTCAATGTCGCCTTACTCCGTTACTTTAACCCGATCGGCGGCCATCCTTCTGGTTTATTAGGGGAAGATCCGAATGGTATTCCGAATAACCTCATGCCGTATATCACCCAAGTGGCGATTGGCAAACTTCCGTTCTTAAAAGTCTATGGTGATGACTATAAGACGGTTGATGGAACGGGTGTTCGGGACTACATCCACGTTGTCGATTTGGCCGAAGGCCATGTCGCGGCGTTAAAGCGCCTGGAGCAAAAACCGGGTCTCGTGGTTTATAACCTCGGAACCGGGAAGGGTACCTCTGTCCTTGAACTCGTCCACGCCTTTGAACAAGCCAATGGCGTGAAGATCCCTTATAAGATCGAAGCCCGTCGGGCGGGAGACGTTGACGCCAACTTCGCCAATTGCGATAAAGCCTTTAAGGAAATGGGCTGGAAGAGCCGTTTAACGATCGTTGATGCCTGCCGGGATGCCTATAACTTCCAAAAGAAGAACCCCAACGGCATAAAATAATATTTCCGAAATCTTTAGAGAGGGCCGAATAAAAAGCCCTCTTTTTTGATGGAATTATTTCTCAAGAGGGCTTCTTTTGTCGTGGGTTAATGGGCTCTACTTCATTTTATGGAGGGGTTTAATCTTGCGTCCAGTGGACTTCTCACGCTGGATTTCGAAGGGAATGCCCCCTTTACGGACACATTGCTTAAGGAAGATGGTGATGGCAGAGGACATCGACATGCCTAAATCATCAAAAAGCTCCTCAGCTTGCTCTTTGGTATCGGTATCTAGCCTTACGGTGATGGTTTCTTTGCTCATTTTTCCTCCTTTTGAAGCAAACATACATTATTTGTATAGCATATTGCATTACAAACGAATGATGTTTAATTGATAATTGCTTTTGCACCTCCACTATACATCAAAAGAGTGAAAGCGAGAGGGACTTTTTTAAAATCCTTATTTTTTCCAAAAGGAAGATGTTTGAAGGTCGTTGGACTCGGAGCTCGGGTCTTCGCCATCCTCCAAAGGCACTCTTAAACGGATTCGTTTGTCTTTGTTTTTTAATGTATTCGGATTACGAAGGCTGATTTTTTGATTAGGTTATTCTTCTAAGTCGCCATCAACTTGGTCTTTAAAGAAAGCGTTCGCCACAGCATTTTGGTAAGAATGAATAAGCAATAAAAATTTAAAAAGATACATGAAATCTGAATATCTATGTGTAATCTCGCTTTAAAAATATAAAACGTGCAAAAAATTTGCACACCTATACAAAAGAGTATAAGATAATGGCGACAAGGAGACCAAAATGATTATAGATTTTTCTGTCGAAAATTTTATGGCGTTTCAGTCTAAAGCCACATTTTCCTTTGCGCCTTCAAATCAAATTTCTCGATTCGGAACCAATTACATCGATATTTCTGGTGTGAAAATTTTAAAATCCTTAGGAGTATATGGGCCCAACAATACAGGCAAAAGTTGTTCGATAGAAGCCTTAAGATCAATTCGCCACGTTTTAAGAGGTTTTTCGCTTGAGGACTATTACCACGATCGTCAAATAGAACCGAACTGGTTTTCTCATTCCACAGTGAGTTTGTTTTCCATTAGTTTCGTTTCTAACGCTCGGGTGTACCACTATTCTTTTTCTTTTGATTTTGGATCTTTTACCTTTTTGAGCGAATCGATTCAAAAACAAAATTTGGATGGAAGTCTAATCATCCTTCTTGCTTTTGATACCTTATCTAATAAATACGACGGGAACAACCAAAAATCCGTCTCTTCGTTGCGGGTTATTTCTCATAAAAATCCGATGTTTTCTTCTCTTAATGTCGAGGATTATCCTCTTCTTCGCGATGCTCAAAATGACTTTGTTTCTTTTGCTAATTCTTTGTCCTTTTTCGGTGGAACTAATACGTACCATATTCAAAAAACAATCTCGCTTTTAAAAGAAGGCGGGGATAACTCAAAAAATATTTTGAATTTCGTTAAAGGCGCCGATGTGAATATCGACGATTTTAGCTATTCCAAGGCGGCGGAACAATCTTTGAAAGAGGAACGTCCAACGCTTTCGGACCTCCCGTTTTTGGTTTCGGATTATCATGGCCACAAAGTTCAAAGTTATCTTTATGATTCGCGCGGAAGCCAAAAAATTGAGGCGCTTGCGGGCTATGTTGTTGATGTCCTAAGAAAAGGTGGAACGCTCGTCGTTGACGAGATCGATGCTTCGCTCTTCTTCAAAGTCAGCCGGGCGGTTGTTTCCGCTTTCAATAACACGGCGAACGAGAAGGCACAGTTATTCTTTACCACGCACGATGTGTCTCTTATGGACACGAAATACCTCTTGCGCAAAGACCAGATTTATTTCGTTAATCGAGATAAAGAAACAAGATTAGTCAATGTCAAGCGATTAAGCTCATTCACCTCGCGGAAGGATGGAATCCGAGGTAGCGAGGATGTCGCTGCTCGTTATCGGAAGGACTTATTAGAGGAACTCCCCGATCCTGATTTCTTGGATGTCTTACTTGGCGCGCTCCCTTCGGAGAAAACGGCAGACGAGGCAATGGAAGATAAAACGGAGGAGGATGATTGATGACAGATTATTCTCCAAGGTTCTCGGTGAGAATTGTTGTTGAAGGTGACGAAGAGGAACATTATCTTTTGGCTTTAAAAGGGCTTAATTTGTTTTCGCCGAAGGCTTGCGTGAGCGTGAAAAATGCCGGGAACATTTCACGAGTACTTCCCTTTTTAAGCATTTACTAAGCATATTAAACAGCAGTTAAAAACAAATAAACAATAAAAAAGTTATCGATTAAATAAATTTTTTGTGCTAAAAAATTGTATAAAAACTATAAAAGAGTAAAATAATTGTGGTTAGAAAAAGAGGAAAATCCTATGATCGTGAACTTCTCGGTTAAAAATTATTTGGTTTTTAAGGATAAGACTGAACTTAGTTTTGTTGCGGATATGCGCACAAGTCAATTTAAAAGCAACACTCTCCCCTTTGCGGACCAAAGAATTTTAAAAACTGTCGGTATTTACGGGCCGAATAATGCTGGAAAAACCTGTTTGTTGAGAGCTTTGTTTTCTTGCCTGGCCGTTACGAGCGGCCTTTCGCTTGCGGATTTTAATCAAAAACTTGGATGGTCTCCTAATTGGTTCTCTAAACAATCTGTTTCTTCATTTGAAATAAGTTTTATCCAAGGCGATCGTTTTTATACTTATTCTTTCTCTTTTGATTTTGCTAAAAACGTCTTTTCTTCGGAAAACATTGTGTTGCACCAGGCCGATAAAAGCGTTTGTGTTCTTTCGTTTTCTCCCGATCACGAACCATCAAGCGATATGAGCAAAAAAGCCTGCGGTTTCGTGAAGGGGCTTTCCCATGCGGCACCAGCCCTTTATTCCATTAATACGGCGAACGAAACGCGCTTGTCTGCTGTCCTTCAAGATTTCCGGGATTTTAGCAACAATGTTCTTTGGTTTCTTCAAGAAGGCCGTTTTGACGCTGATGTAACCCTAGGCTTGATGAAAAACGGTGGTTCTTTGGCGGAAAAGGTCAAAGCTTTTGTTAAGCAAGCGGATCTTTCTTTAAGCGATTTCTACTATAGTGAAAGCGATGGTCAACCTGGTATGCCAAACGGCAAATCGACTGCTCGTTCGGGGGCCTTCCATTCCGTTTATGCCGACAAGGATGTCTTAAGTATTACCCAGGATTCGCGGGGAACTCAAAAAATCGAAGCGTTGGCAGGCTATGTCATCACGGCGCTTGAACAGGGCTCGTTGCTCGTTCTTGATGAACTTGATGCCTCTTTGTTTTATAAGCTTTCCCGTTCGATTGTCGGGCTTTTCAATAACGTCGCGAACACCAAAGCTCAGATGCTTTTCACGAGCCATGATTTAAATTTGATGGATACGCGGAGGCTATTGCGAAAAGACCAACTTTATTTTGCTAATAGAAATAAAGACGATTTGGGGGTGTCTTTGATCCCGTTATCACATTTCACGGCCAAGGATTTCGGGGTTCGGAGCAGCGATGATATTGCCGAAAAATACACCCACGGGCAATTGGAAGACATCAATTTGCCGCAACCTGAATTCGTCAGCATTTTACTGGACAACAAGGACAACCATGACTAAAAGGCGGGTTATTTTGCTGGGCGAAGGCCCCGAAGAGAAAGACTATCTCGAACGTTTATAAAACATCGGGGTCTTTTCTTCACGTTACGAGTTCGTTCCGGAATCGGCGGGTGGAATTACAAATATTTCTGCTCGGTATCAAGAATATTACGAGGACACCATGAATTATTTAGTCCTCGTCTTTTGCGATACGGAGAAAAACAACCCGGATTATCAGAAACTCAAGCAAGATCTTGATGATTATTTTGGTTTTCCCGTATGCGGGCGGCTCGTGTTTTATGTTTCGCCTTGCACAATGCTCGTTATTGCCAATCATTTTGTCGGGGAAGATGAAGAACCGATTAGACTAACGAAAGTGTCGAAGTCGGAGAGCGGTAAGTTCTTGTCTCAGCATGGCATTGACATCCCCAACCCGCCCTATGGGGCTAAAGAGGAGCAGCGGAAGGCGATCATGGCTTCCGTTACGAAAGCAAATTATCGGATAATGAAAAGCAAAATCGTTTCTTTCGTTGGCCCCGATACCGAGTGCCCCGCCACCAACGTTCTGGACCTGTTTGAGGGGATTCAATTTGATGGTGATGGCTCGTTTATTGAAGATCTTGTTCGCTGGATCGAAACTCAAAAAGAACGTTGGGACGATTAATGGTCGGGACGAAAGGTGTATCATGGAGTCCATTTCGATTTTGCAACACGTCGTTCGTTCTATATCGGCGCACGAAATCCTTGGATTGGCATAACCGTGTCTGGAGAAGGAGCCGCCCAAATCTTGTTTAATGATGAAGTTTTTTGAAACCCCTTACATCGCTTTTGTTATAATAAAGAACATAGGAGCTCGATTAAACAATTAAGGAGGATTGTTTTAATGGAAGAGTTTGTTGTTAAATTGCCGAACGGTCATGAGCAGAAAGGTCTCGCTTTTAAAGATGCGGGAACCACGAAGAATTTGGTGATCCTAACCGGCATGAATGAGCATTCGCATCGTTACCAGGATTTAGCTGAATATCTCAATGGTGTCGGCTATGACGTTTATGTTCTTGATGCCGTTGGCCAAGGTTTAAATGCTCCGAAAGTAGAAGACCAGGAAAAATGGTATAAAGGCGCTTTCGACGATAACGTCATGGCCGCCAATATCAAGATTGAAGAATTAAAGAAAGAAGGCCGTCCCACCTCGATTATGGGTCACTCGATGGGCTCCTTTATGGTTCAACGTTATTTGGAACTCTATCCGGATACCGTGGATCGGACAATTCTTTGCGGCACCAATGGTGGCAATGGCTCGCAGATGAAAGCGGCTTATTGCTTAGCCTCGATGCGCACCAACGCTCATAACTGGGATAAGCCGGATAAGTTTATGACCAATGCCGGATTAGGGCCTTATAGCAAAGCGGTGAAGAACCGGAAGACCGATTTGGATTGGCTCTCGTATAACGACGAGAACGTCACCAAGTACATTGCCGATCCTTATTGCGGGCATATGGATACCCATGGCTTCTGGAAAGAGTTCTTACGGGGCATGAATGAACTCTATAAGAGCAAGTGGTTGAAGAAGATCTCGCCGAAAGAGAAAGTCCTCATTATCTGCGGAGCGGAAGATCCGGTCGGCAATAATGGCAAAGGCCCGACTTATATGGCGAATCTTTATAAGAAACTCGGTATGACCAATGTGACGTTAAAGATCTTCCCGCATATGCGTCACGAGATTCATAACGAGAAAGACCACATGCAGGTCTATGAGCAGATTTCCGATTTCTTAAACGCGAAGTAAGGCGNTTTCGAAACGNTGATCCTTGAGGGGTGCTTGCACCCCTTTTGTTTTGGTTCTTTAAGCAAATACGAGTAAAACGGAAGAGGCTTTCGCGCAGGCGAGTAGTATCTTTTTTTGATAATCTAGTTAATAATTACTAGAAGAATCCTTATGCCCTCCTCGTCCAAGAAAAATCATTTCCGTTTCTGGTTGACCGTTTATCTTTTGATCTTAGTGATCCAAGCAACCAGTTTCTTATGCAGTTTTTATTTCTTGGCGGAGAACATCCGCAATGGCAATCGCTGGATTGCGTTTGGCAGCATTGTGTTGCTCAATCTCTTTTCTTTGGCCGCCATTCATTTTCTTAACCGCAAGATGTCGGTGGGGACTTTAGGTTCGTCGATGCAGGCTTTGCGGACTTCCCGTTTTACGGGCGCCTTCTTGAATGTGGCTTTAGCGTCTTTGGTTTCGACTGCCTTGGTGTATTTGATTGATGATGTCTTTTATCCCACTCTTGCCACAACGCCTTATGGTCCTTTAGCGGCTTCTTTGGTGTTCTTAGGGGGCATCCTGGAGTTCATCTTTACGTACTATCTTTTCCAAGGGCAGGGGATCACACGCTTATGAAAGAAGCGAATGCCAAACTCAATCGTTTTATCCCCATCTTTTTGACCATCTTGGCTATCCTTTCCGTATTGCCGATGATGTATTATCCGGATCCCACGTTTTATAACTGGATCAATAGTGAGGCCGTGAATGGCTATTACTGGATTATTGATGCGGGGATCTTTATGATCTTTGCCTTGATCGTCTGGATTAAGAATCGGGCAGAGCCACCTCTCCGTTATGGATTGATGTTTTTGTGGGTGATGCTCTTCTCCGTGATCTTGATGTTCATCCATGAACGCCAAGTGACTTATGGTTCTAACGCGGTCTATACGTTGCCTTTATTCTCGGTGGCGATCTTTGAGGTTAAGACCTTCTACGATCTCTTCTTCTGTTTTGCCGTTCTCTTCTTGTGGCCTTATGGCAAAAAAGAACCGCGGTATAAGAATGTCCTACCGATTGCGGTGGTTCTTTTTGCCTTAGCTTCCGTGGTGTACGCCTTTATCCGGGGTCGGGATAATTCGTATTCGTATGTCTATTACACCAGCTTCTTTAAAACCAACGAAGATTTTGGCAAGGTTCTTTTTGCCGGATGCTTTGCTTTAGGGGTGTTGGCCTACGATGCCAAAGGGTGGCTCCGGTATGTTTTGATCTTCTTGGGGGTGGGTTTACTCGTAGCGGCAGGTCTATTAGGCTTATCGATTACCTTCTGGTGCTTAGCGGGTGCCAGTTTGGTCATTGCGTTTAATTTGTATTCGCCTCAGAAAGATCGGTTGGTGAGTAAACCCTTGAAGTGGGGGTCTTTAGTTTATGGCCTTTTGGTTTTGCTCTTGGCGCTTTTAACCGCGATACCAAGTGCCTTAGCGACGACCCTCCGCTCTTATTTTGGCGATGAACTGGTTGAGGTGTTCTCCTCGCATCTTAAGATCTGGAAGGCTTATTTGGATTCGATCTCCTCCTGGCGGATTTTTGTGGGCGATGGTCTTATGGGCTATTACCGGCCGTCTTTACTCGCGACAGGTCAGGCGACCTATACTCCGTTACAGAATGGCATCATCGAAGTCTATAACGGTGGGGGTCTGGTCTATTTGATGTTCTATTTCTTGGCGATCGTCATCGGTTTAGCCAAGCTTAAAAAAGAAGAAGCCCATCAGACTTCTTTCTATGCGATCATCATCGCCTTTACCGGGGCCTTCTTGTTCTACACGATCCTCACCAATGAACGCTTATTCTTCTCGTCGAATTACCTCTCGCTTGTTGTTGCGTATCTCTTTATGGGTTACCCTCATCACAAAACTGCCGAAGATGAAGACTGAAATATCCTTGGCAAATCCCCCTTGTTTTTGTAAAAACCTTTGAAAAGCCTTGTATAATGACACGAAGAGCCTTTAAATGAGTTTCTTAGCTTAAGGCTAAGAATACTCTGACGATCTTCTCGATTGTTCCCCATGGACAGCGTTAACAAAAAATCAAATAGAGCTTTGCTTGTGGACGTTTTTCTTGTCCTGGTTTTGCTTTGCGGATGCTTTATCGTTGAAGGCCATTCGTATTTTGATGGAACCCGCCAAGGCGAGATGACGAACATTCAAATGACGCTTTCTTGTTTGGGATATGCTCTTCTTTATGCCGGATATATTTTGATGGCAAGGCGCCATGTTAATTTTGAAATCAAACTTTGGCCTTTTCTTATTTTTGCTGGATTGTTCTTAGTCGATTTATTTGCGATTCTTTTCTTCCCGGGTGTCTATGACACTGGCGAATTGATCTATCAAATCGATGCGGGCATGAAATTCCGTTATTGCCTCTACGCCTTGGTGATTTGCTCGATGCTCTATCTTTTGTTTGTTTTGGCCCCGCAGCAGTTAGCGGGATCTAAGATTTTTGACATCGTGCTTTTTGTAACGGTGATTATCGTTATTTTAGCTGTCTTCTTTTCGTATATTAAGGAAGCCGATCTCTATCGGGCGATTATCGACAATGGCGGCGCGGATGAAACGACGGGTACGCCAAAAAGCTGGACTACCCAAAAGAACATCTACGCCTTTATGCTTTTTAATGGGCTGGTCGCTGAAGCTTATTTCGAGGCTAAGAATCCTCATTGGTGGCGTTGGCTTATTCTTGCTTTCCTCTATTCCAATCAATTCTTTGTTTTGTCCAAGACGATTTTGGCGGTAGCCACCCTCTTTTTGGTTGGATTTTATTTCTGGCATTTTGTTAAAACCTTGTCGACTCACCGCCGACGGAATTGGATTACCCTCGGGGTCCTGGTTGGGGGTCTTGTGGCCTTCTTGCTTTTTGGTCTTTTGTATCCGGAAGCCCTTTGGCTAAACCGTTATTTCCATACGATTTGGAACTTCATGCTGGCGTATCTGGGCACGACGTTCTTGGACCGGGTTTACGTGTGGTCCGATGTGGTCCGCTGCATTTCCAGTTTCCCTTTGACGATTTTGGTGGGGGTAGGCTTTGGCAATTGGACTCATGTTTTCTATTCGTATTTGCTCAATGACCCCAACGGCTTTTATCCGGTCGACTCCGCTTGGGTCGTAGACTTGGCTCGAGGTGGGGTGATCGGTGTTCTTTTCTCTCTCGCCGTTGATGCTTATGTCCTGTTCTTGATTATCGATGCCCTCAAGAAGCACAAGAAAACCGCGGTGGTCTCCTTGCTCTATGGCTTAGGGCTTTTCTTACGAAGCTTCGTTGAGGCAGGGGATTTAGCTTATCCGGATTCTTTTGGGGTCATCTACAACATTCTTTTGGTCATGCCTTTAGCAGCCGATCGTTTTGCGGAGAAGCATCCGGCTTCTCAAAGCTACGTTACTTCGCTATTCACCAATCCCGAAAGAGTTTCTTTACCCCACCAGCCTTTTTCTTCGGAGCGTTTTCTGAAAAAGAGTTTGGCGTTCTCTTTGCCCTTATGCCTCGATGTGCCTCTTCTTCTTGAAGCCTTAGGGATTTTGAATGGGAATGATTATTTGGCCAATCCCAATCTCTTCTATGCCTTTGGCAGCGTGATGCTGGTTGCCCCTTTTATCTTCTTAGCGTTGGCGTCTTTGGCTCGCGGCAAACATGTCTATGGCTTTATTTGTCTTCTTTTCTGGTTTATTGCGGCGATGGTGATGGCCTTTACTCTACCCTCGATTTCGGGGGATTGGCTTGGGGCGCTTTTCCCGGCGTTAATGGCCTTTGTATTACTACTGATTGTGTGCTTCAGCGGCATTATCCCTGGCGAAAAAATCTTTGCAAAAACCGCCTCGATTTACTTTTTTGCAGGGTTATCGATTCTGTTAGTTTGTCACTTTGCTTTAGTCAGCAACCCCCGTTCGGTGTATTTAACTCTGGTGGCGTTAGCCTTGCCTATCATCGTTTCGGTTTTCTTATCCAGTTTCACTGCGCTTTCGTGGGACGATTGGTCGTTAGCCAAGTGGAGCGACCGCTATCTCGTTGTGCAAGAACGCTATGCCTTAAAAGGCGATATTCAACGTTCTCGTGTCTTCGCTAAGGAGGTTTCGCATGGCAAAGAAAACTAAGCGACACTTCTTTCTTTGGGCTTGCCTCTTCGTGCTCTTTCTTTTCCTTTGGTGTGCCGATCTTTTAATCTTGGCTCCTTCTTTGGTGGAGTTCCGTTTTACCGGAGAAGGAATTATGGTCTTTGCCCCAGCGATCTCGTTAGCGGTGGGCCTATTGTGCTGTTTATTGCTTTTCTCTTTCTGTCTCAAGCGGGCAGATAAAGAAAAAGCCTTTGAACGGTTCCGGGGGTTCTATTGGCTCTTTGCTTTTATGTCTTTAGTGATCACGGTCTTTTTATCGGTCTACGTCTTGCCTCAATGGGATTGGATCCACTTTGTGGAGGGTAAGGGATTCGATTACGTCTTTGCCTATCTCATTGCAGCGGTTCTAGGAGGGATCATCCCCTTCTTGTTCCTTCTCACGCCGAAGAAAGGAGGTCAATGCGATGGTGGCACGATCTAAAGTTAAAAAACCTCACGATAAATTCATCAACGTTTTGACCCCTTATTTCTTGATCGTCTATTCGGTGGTCTCGCTTTTATCGTGGTTCCGTTACCCTTCTGAAGAGTTCTACAACCTTCTGAACTTTAGCGATACCGCTCTGCGGTTCCGGATCATTATTGGTGCAGTCTTTGTGGTCTATATGTTATTGATTTGTCTAGTGAACCGCAAATTACCTCCGTGGCGGTATTCCTGGCTCTTCTTCTTTATTTGCGTTTATCTTGGCATTTTGGTTTTTGTTCAAAACAAATCTTATATTTATGACCCTACTAAAGATCCGATCACCATCGGCACGAGAGCCAGCGCCAAGTTCTATTTGCAATGGGCTTATTCCGTCTTTATGGCCTATTGTCTTCTCTTCGTTCTTCCGATGACCAAGACACGTCATAAGATCCAGTTCTTGCCTTTCCTAATTTTCTGGGCGCTTGTTGGCCTTGTTTTCATTGGCTATTCGGTCGCGACAGAATTCGACATCTATAAAAATCTTTCTACTTGGCGAGGCGAGAATAAATGGCTATTTATCGTTCATTCGTTTTTTAACAATAAAAATTCTTTTGGTCCTGCCTTGTTTGGCTGCTTTGTCGCGGCTGTTGTCCTGGCGGAGCAATGCAAAATGAGAGGAAGAATCCCTCTCTTGCTTTTGGCCTTTGTGTATTTTGCAGAGTGTGTTTTTATTCGTTGCTCAACCGCATACGTTTCCGAAATTGCCGTTATTGTTACTCTGTACATCTTCCGATGCATCCAGAGTATCAAAAAACATCCGAGTGTAGCGTGGACATTCCTTTCTATCGGGTTCTTTGGCTTCGTTTTCCTTGCTTTGATTCTTACGGTTCCTTCGTTTTACGAATCGAATAAGTTGCTTGGAAAACTTCGTGATGTCATTGTGAGCCCCGATTATTCTGGTCGAGTTGATATTTGGAAGACCTTTTTCTTGGCCTTGGATGAAAAATCAATGCTTCTTGGTTGGGGACCTTTGGGGAAATCCATCAGCAGTTACTTGATTAACAAGACCATCATTGAACAGCCTTTAGAAGATGCGTTTTTGGATGTGTTCTGCGCTGGTGGGCTTGTTTTCTTGGTTTTCTATATTTGGGTTTTAGCCCATACAGGAAAAACAATTTGGGGGAACCGGGCAATAAATCGTCCTCTATTTGCGGGATTACTGGCCTGCTTTATTGGTTGCATTGTCTATGGCATTACTGAGATTAATCATTTCGTTTTCTCCTCGTCCTCGATGACCTTTGTTGCATCGTTCATTGTTGCAGCAATCCCCGCGACCGTTAATCGTATTGGTAAGGTGAAGGCTTAAAACGATGCCAGAACAAAAGATCACCAAAAAGAATTCGATTAAAACAGGCATCGTTTTAACTTATGTTCGCCTAGCTGTTTATTTGGTAATTGCGCTAGTTTATCCCCCTTATCTTTTACAGAAAGTAGGGGAGGCTGATAATGGTCTTTATACCTTTGCCGTCTCCGTCAGCGCCTTAATTCTTTTGATTTCGTTTGGCATCGAAAATTCTTATGTTCGTTTTGCCACGGTCAGCGAAGAAAAGAATGGCGAAGAAGGATTAAAGAAAACCAATGGGTTTTATCTTGTTCTTTTTGGCATCATCGCTTTGATTGAACTCATTGTCGGTATTGTTATTGCCTTTCTATATCGCGATGGTGCCTTGTACCTTAAGGACGCCACTCCGGAAATCCGTTCCAAATTGTTCCAGTTAGTTTTGATTACGTCTTTGGCGGCCTCCTCCGATTTCTTTCTTTCGATTTTTTCTTGGTTTGCCTACTACCGTAGTCGTTTCGCCTGGGAACAAGGAATCATCTTGTTCTCGCATCTTTTAACGACGGGGTTCACGGTGTTAGCCCTCTATTTTGGTTTAGATATCATTTGGGTTGCTTGGATCGGTTTATTAGCCCAGTTCGTTATGGATGTCGCTAACGTCGTTTATTCGTTGGTGTTTTTGAAGATGAAATTTGCCTGGATGAAGCGCGTTGAATGGAAACCGTACCTGAAAGAAGTCTATTTGTTCTCGATTTGGATCTTCTTCGTGGTGGCGTTTTCACAAATTAATGCCTATTTGGGCAAGACCGTTCTTGGGGTTATGGTGGATTCCGGTAAGACTGTTACTGTTTTTACTTATGGGTTCCAATTCTTTGCCTATGAGTCTTTGATGAGTCAAGGCATCAGCAATAACTTTTCTCCAAAGATTAACGCTTTAGCAGTTCAACACAAGGATCAAGAGGTCGCCTCTTTATGGCTTAGGGCCTCTAAATTGCAGTTGGTTGTGCTTTTCCTTGTGGTTGGGGGATTTATTACGTGTGGGTTGGATTTCGTGTCCTATTGGCTTCGGAAGAGCCATTTAAGCCCAACGGATTTCCGTGATATCTATATCTTGGGGGTCGGATTCTTGCTCCTCTGGCTCATTCCTCTTTCCGAAACGGTGGGGATTGAAGCGCAACGAGCTTATAACAAGCATCGCTTTTTGGCGATCTTCAATTTGTCCTGCGCTATTGTCAGCATTGGGATTGCTATTCTTTGTGTCGCTTATCTTCCGACCAAATACAAGATTTACGGACCACTAATCGGGATGGCCTTTTCGGTAATATCCGGAATGATCATCGCCTCGAATATCTACTACAAAAAGGCCATGGANTTCCCTGTGGGGCGTTATTTTGTGACGTTTGCCATTATGCTGGGGATTACCTTGGTGTCTTGGGCTGTGCCTTTTGTTATCTTCACTTATGGCGTTCATTTACCCGATGATCTTAGTGGGTATGTCGTGGCTTTAATAAAAGCGGCGGTTTTTGTTGCCATTTATCTGCCTGCGACCGCTTTGGTATTTCGAAAAGAGATTCGCCAAGAGATTTTGAGTCTAAAATCTAAGAGGGGAGCAAAGAAAAATGAAGCGAATTCTTAATCAAAAGATCCATTTTTTCATTGCTCTATCCACGATTTTTTTGACCAGCTGTAATAGTTTGCCGTATCGACCTGTTTATCCGTTCAATCTCGGAAACATTGCGTTCAATATTTTTGATCCGAGAGACTTCCGTGCCAGTGTTTCGTCCGTGTCTTCACCGGAATCTTCGTATCAGATCGTTTCGGATTCCTTAACCCATCTNGAACGNGGTTTTGCAGAGATTTTAGATTCTTCTAGTCAACTTCATGGGACTTTTTCCTGCCTTTCAGGCAAAGCTGCAGTGCCGGCCAAATACACGTCTTTGGTTTATTACGATGAAGGCGAAGCGGGAACCTATGTTTTCGGTGTCCTTCCTCTAGACAGCAATAGCAGTTGGGCTAAGGGCGATTTCTATGATTATCGTGGAAATCTTCTTGCTTCTGGTCTCCCTCAAACCGGTTTCTCTTTCGATGCCGTCACTTTCATGAACTCTTATCAGAAAAAATGTGTTGCCGAAAGAATCAAAGCGTCTACCATGACCCAATATTCTGAAGTTTTGCCAAGCGGGACTCGAATCTCTCTTGGTGAACCGCCGTTTTCCTTAGCGAAGTTTTCTGATGGGGAATACGTCCCCTTCCATTCGACTCTTTCCAGCATCAATCTTTCGAATTACACCGGTAATCTTTATCCGATGGGGTGGTTCCGGACGATCAATTCCGCCGATAAGAGTTGGGTTGATTTTCTCATTCCTAGCCGCATGGACCATTACGCTTTTTTCTCTAAAGCTTTGTTCTATCAAAACGTCGTTGAATCCACTGGCGATTACGATTACGAAGAAGGGGGCAAAAAATACCAACTTTCAACCCATCAGATTGCTCTCGTTAATGGCCAAGATACTTCCCTGAACTTTCCGTTTAAAATTGATGAACTGAGGCCGGTTTTTGATGAAAGCCACATTGCCCTTTATGGCTGGGCCAAAATACATCCCATCTTGAACCATCAACTACGTCCTGCTCAAATTATGATTTTCCGCAATAATGGCGGAGTTCTTTCCGATGTTACCGATAACCCTTTGTATTCTTTTGATTTAAGTGTTTTGGATGCTGAACACTTCTTGGATTGTTCAACCGGTGCCATAGTGGATGGAACATATAAAGTGACTCAAACCCTTCCTTCCATTCCTCATGATATTTCTTATTCCCAAGATCGGATGGTGTATTCGGCCGGCGACAAATCAGTCTTCTGCACCCTTAAAGGCAACACCTTGCTTGAAAGTGATTTTACGAGCACCTCAATTACCCACAGTTATGATGGCCGTGGTTATGCCCAAGACAAGTCGGGCGATAGTTACACAATTGCATTAAGCGATCTCTCAACCTCAAAAATCCCTGCAGAAAGCGGCTATGTTGTTGAAGATCTTCATAATGGTTTCTTACGTTTTAGAAAAGATAATTTGTGTTATTTCAACTCGTACAGTCTTTCTCTTCCTGAAGCTTTTACGACTCCTTCAAAATGTATTGGTTCAGGACAAGGCCGAACCACACTCGACGATTTTGTTGTGGATGTCTTTCAAGGCAGCACGACATCACCTTATCAATTTAAAACTTTCAATCTTCATTAGGTTTCTTCGCTGCATCTGCCTCTTTCATGCCTTGCTTATAAAGTTTGACAAATTCTTGAAAAGAAACGTTTGGGAAGAAGCTGCGGTGGGCCCAATAACGGTAGAAGCCAAAAAGCAGCGCCATCTTTTTTCGATTTAGTCGATAAACATAGCCATCCGTGACGATATCGTTATGAACATCCTGGCCATACCAGGAAGAATGATCCATAGCGGTTTTGCCTAAAACGAGGGGGATTTGATAGGATTTTTGTTTTTTGTCCATGAAGTCTTTAAGGTAAACGGTATCCTCACCATGGCTTCGTTTTTGGCCCGGGCCGAGTTCGGGACGGAAAGTTAAATCATTATTGAGCAAGAAGTCTCGTTTAAAGAAGAATCCCCAAACCCCGTATTTGCTGACGTCGTGAAAGCCAATTTTCTTCTCTTTTTCGATTTGCGGAATGCTTCGTTGGGAATTTGTTGAGGCGATGTTGTAGCGGATCATATCAGGGTTGTTTAATCGTTTGAGGTCTTCTTCGACAATCGTGGGATAGTTATCAATGAATACGATGTCATCATCGGCGAAGCTGACATAGTCTGCAGTGGCGGCTTTGAATAAGGCATTACGGTTATTGGATAATCCGATTGTTTCGAAGGAATAGAGGATGACATGGGCCTTTCCAACCAGCCCAAGATCTTTGATTTCGTTTTTGCCACATTGGTCGCCAAAAAGAACTTCACCTTGCAGGTTATTATGAACAACAAGTTCTCTAATCTCGTCTTCGGTTTTATGAAACGTGGTGACAAGCGTTTGCAAATGCATGTTCTTATTTTAGCAAAGTCTAGAGGCCTTTATGCTTAATCATTGCAGGCGGGGTTGCTAAAACAAGATAGAAATCGTAGAAAAATCCTCTTTTTTCGAAATAGGTCATTTCCATAATGGTACGCTTGCCAGACTCATAAGACGCTTCATTGCGGGCTTTGACTTGCCAATAACCGGTTAAGCCTGGGCGGCAAGAAAGAAGAATCTTTTTTTGTTCATCGGAGTAGTAGCGGGCCAGTTCAACGTCGGTGATCGCCCTGGGGCCCACCAAGGATAATGTTCCAACAAGAATATTGACGAACTGAGGGATTTCATCCATGGAGGTTTTGCGGAGAAAACGCCCAAACGGAAGGACGCGGGGATCGTTTTCAACTTTGCGTTCACTCTTCCACTCTTCAAGCTGAGCGGGGGTTAAATATTTCTCCGGATGTTCTTCGGCGTCGGGATACATGCTTTGGAACTTAAAAAGAGAAATGATCTTTCCGTTGCGGCCAACCCGTTTATCGGCATAAAAGGGGTTGCCTTTGCAGACAATGGCGTTAATGAGGGATAGAAGCAAAACTAAAGGCGAAAGGGCAATCAGCGCAACAAGACTTAAAACGATATCCCACAAACGTTTGGAAAAACGATAGAGCACGGAGACTTTTTTTGTTTTGGGGATAAATAGTTTCGCCGCGTCAGCGGGTGAAACGGAACAACTTTGGTCCATGAGTGTAATCACATTTTAAACCTGAACAGGTAAAAATGCTCGTAACACTATAGTCTTTTTTGTTGACAGTTAAAACCATCAAAAAGACAAGGCTTAAGGCTTAATATCTTTTTTAAGCGTTTTAGTGTAGGCAGAATAAGCAAAGACGAAAAGCCCAAAACAATGGATTCGGTAAAGGTGTTTGCACCATTGGACAAAACGGGTTTTGCCACCATATTTTTTGGTATTTTTCCGGCAAAGGTAGGGCGACGCCTTCCATTTTGGGAAGTAAGTAGCCAAGAAAATATCGCTTTCTTTAATGACTTGATGGCGTTTAATGCCCCTCATCAAACAGGCTCTCGTCGTTAAGCCGATGCCATAGCGGAGAAACGCCAGCGAGTCGATGAAGCCAGCTTGTTCTGCTTCCGGTGCCGCTTTCTTATAAAATTGTTTAAGATCAAGAAGGACTTTTCGGGCATCTTGTAGCTCTTTTTCAACGGCTTCCTTGTTGTCAAATGACGAAACGGAACTCTTGGTGATGACATAGGTATAGAGGGGCTGATTGATAAAAGAAACGATATTTGCTTTGGCGAGGTACTTTGCAACGAAAGCTACATCTTCGAAGCGGTGAGAATTGCCAAACCGCACATCGCCGTCGATGAGTGAGCGGCGGAAGAGTTTTGCTGGAACCCCTGTATGGATAAAAACAATATTGGTGTGATCGAGGGGGTGTGAAATGGGGATGGTAGGGTTGCGGGCCATATCTAGCGAAATGAGTTTTCCGGTCTTTTCATCGATTCGTTTAAAAGCACACTGGACAAGGTCAGCGTTATCGGTTTCGGCTTTATTGACTAAGGATTCAAGTAACGTCGGGTCGATTAGGTCATCGATATCAAGGAAAGCGACATAGTTCCCTTGGAGAGAAGTGGTGTTAAGCCAGTAATTGCGTAGTTCGCCGATTGAAGCGGCCCCAACGAAGGCGGATTGGATTGCCATCGATGGATTTTCTTTAATGGCATTTTGAATTTCGTCATCGGTGTGGTCTTGGCTTTGGCCACAAGCGAAATAAATTTTAAAGGCGGGGTAAGTTTGTTTGGCCATCATCGCGACAAAAGAGCGGACGAAACGTTCCCGATTGTAGATGGGTACAATGACATCAATTTCTTTTGGAGTGGTGGTCATATCTTTTTCGGTCTTTGTTATTATGACTTCTTAAAAAAAGAAGAGCAATGAAGAGACGATGATTTCAACTTGGACGAAAAATGATAAAGTATTCTCGTGTTACCTCGTGTTCTCGTTATATCAAATGACCCCTTCTCTAAAGAGAACGCCAACGGGCGGACGCTGGGCAATTTCTTTTTGGATTATCCCAAAGACCATTTAGCCCAATTCTTTTTAAACGATGCCCCGTTAGATTTGATTGATTGCCGCTATTATCAAATCAGCGATCAAAACCTTATCGATCATTTTAAAAAATTTAAACGTGTTGGGCTGGAACGGAAATACTTAGCAGAACCGGCTTCTTTTTTGCAAAACGCTCGTTCTTCCGTTCGCAAAAACCCTTTGACTTGCCTTGTTCGCGACCACTTGTGGCGCAGCAAAGCCTGGTCGACAAAGCTTTTTTGGCGTTGGGTCAATTCGTTTAATCCTCAAGTTGTTCTTCTCCAAGCAGGGGATATGCCATATCTCTACGATTTAGCTTTGATCGTTTGCCAAAAAACGCAAAGCAAATTGGTGATTTATAACTCGGAAGATTATTACTTCAAAACCTGGAATTACATGTTGGACGAAAATGGTCACGCCCATTTGTATCCAAAATTCCATCATCGGTTTTGCAAATCTTTTAAAAAAGCAATTAACTATGCTTCTTTGAGCATTTATAACAGCGAGTATCTTCAAGCGGATTATCAGAAAGAGTTCCCCAACAAGAAATCCGAAGTTCTTTATTCTATTTCCACATGGACCCCGACTCCTTATGTTCCTCAACCCGGCCGCTTTCAGGTAACCTATTTTGGTAACATCAGTGATGGCAGAGCGGATTCTTTGATCGATGTGGCAAATGCCTTATCCAGCCTAGGCAAGCCTTATTCTTTTGATGTCTACGGAAGCGTTTATCGTGACAAAGATTTTCAGAAGTTAAATGCCTGCTCTAATCTTCATTACCACCAACCGGTATCTTATGAACAAGTTCGGAAATTGGCTGATGCTTCCGATCTTTTGATTCACGTCGAATCCTTTGATCCTTTTATCGCGAGAGATAGAAAGAACGCATTTAGTACCAAGATAATGGATTGTTTAGCTTCCGGGAGGCCATTCTTGCTTTATGCCCCAAAAGAAATGGCGCAAAGTTGGTATATGAGGGACCGTGATCTTTTGTATGTGACGGAAAGCAAGGAGCAATTAAAAACAATTCTTTCTTCATCCCCGATAGCATCAAAAGATAACTCAGTTCAAGTTTCAGAGAAACAGTTAAAAAATATCGTGGATATGTTAACGGCCTTTAACGAATCCAAACGCTAAAAAGAAACTGTAGATAAAAATTGAAGCGTCGAACCAGAAGTTCATATGTTGGACGTAGTAGGAATCTTCCCTAGCTTTTTCGATGACGTTTGGATCACGCTTCATGTGAATTTGAGCATAGCCGCTTAATCCAGGCTTAACTTCATAAGCATTCGGAACAAAACTTTCCCGAGCACGGATTAATCCGTCACCATTGGTAATCATTCCTGGCCGTGGCCCAATAAAAGACATACTGCCGGCTAGAATATTAAAGAGTTGTGGGATTTCGTCAATTGACGTGATCCGCATGAAGTGGCCCCACCGAGTGGTCATCGAACGTTGTTCTTCAATGGTCAGCTCTTCTTGCCCAACCTGTTTTACTCCGACTTTCATAGAACGGAATTTAATCATATGAAAGACCTTCTTGTGACGTCCAAGGCGTTCTTGAATGAAGAAGGGTCCGCCTTTAGAGGTACAAGAAGTGATGATCAAAGTTAATAAAATAATGGGAGAAAGAACGATAATCCCTAGTAAAGACCCAAAAATGTCGATGATTCTTTTGAAGACTAGGTAAGTTTTTTGTTTTGGCTTAAGCATAAAGGGTAAAAGCGAGAAAACCGCCTTCGTTTTGCAAGCATATCACGCGAAAAGTCAAAATACATCGTTATTTTGTCTTTTCAGATGATGAATGTCAATTTCTGCATTTAAATGTCTCTTTCGATAAAAAAACTCATAAAACTTATTATCTAGTGAGATAATAACGTCAAGAGGAACGCACAATGAGTGATATTTTTGACGGGAAGGTGCTTCTCATCACCGGCGGGACCGGTTCATTTGGCCACGCTGTCGTTGATCGGTTTTTAAAGACAGGCATCAAAGAAATTCGAATTGTTTCTCGTGACGAAAAAAAGCAAGACGACATGCGCAAACAATACGCCAATGAGAAATTGAAATTCTATATTGGTGATGTGCGTGATTATTCAAGCATCGAAGATTCCTTTAGGGGCGTAGATTATGTCTTCTCCGCGGCAGCCTTAAAGCAGGTTCCTTCTTGCGAATTCTATCCGATGGAGGCCATGAAGACGAACGTCATTGGATCCGATAACGTCATAACCGCTTGCGTTAACCATCATGTTAAAAAAGCAATTTTCTTATCTACTGACAAAGCGGCCTATCCGATCAATGCCATGGGAATTACTAAGGCATTGATGGAGAAAAACGTTATTGCCAGAAGCAGACAACTATTACCCGGGGATACCGTCCTTTGCTTAACTCGCTATGGCAACGTCATAGCGAGCCGGGGATCCGTTATTCCGCTTTTTCTTGAACAAATCAGTGTGGGGAAGCCCATAACCATAACCAATCCTAATATGACGAGGTTCATGATGGACCTTGACGAAGCGGTCGAGTTAGTTCTTTATGCATTCAAACAGGGCAAACAAGGCGATTTGTTTGTCCAGAAATCTCCTGCCACTACGATTGGCATTTTAGCGGATGCAGTTCTTAATGTGACAAAATCTAAAACTGGTAAAGAGTATATTGGGACTCGACATGGCGAAAAGCTTTATGAAACTTTGGTAACTTCTGAAGAAATGCGCCATGCCGTCGACGAAGGAGAGTTCTATCGTATTCCCGCTGACAATCGGGATTTAAACTATGAGAAATATGTCGAAAAGGGCAATACCGAATTGGGCGGTGATGAGCCGTTCGATTCCCGCCACGCTAAGCAGCTTTCTGTTCAAGAGGTTGAAGAACTGCTGCTTTCGTTAGACCTCTTTAGAACCTATCGAGGAAATTCAAAATGAGAATTTTTGTTACAGGATCAAAAGGTTTTATTGGCAAAAACCTTTGTCTCTATTTAAAAAATCGTGGTTATGACGTTATCGAATATGACCTCGGATCTTCGGAAGAGGATTTAAAACAGGGGATTAAGAATAGCGATTTTATTGTTCATCTTGCTGGTGTCAATCGTCCTGAAGATGCATCTGATTTTAAAACTGTTAACTTTGGGCTAACTCAGAAAATCGTCTCATTAATGGAAGAGCTTGGATGCCATTCTCCGCTTCTATTAGGTTCTTCTACCCAGGCGGCAAAAGACAATCCCTATGGAGAGTCTAAGGCCCTTGCGGAATCCGTGATTAATAACTATGGTTTTAACGGTCACTTAACCTATGTATTCCGTTTTGCTAATGTCTTTGGCAAATGGTGCAAGCCCAATTACAACAGCGTGGTCGCTACTTTCTGCTATAACATTGCCCGGGATTTACCGATTGAAATAAATCAAAAAGCTCCAGCTTTCGATTTTGTTTATATTGACGATGTGTGTGCAAGTATCTTAAAGGTCATTGAAGAAAGACCGGCGCCTACAAGTAAGCCGCTCTATGTCGAGCCAACCTATTCCGCAAAACCAAAAGAAATTGCGGCAATGCTTCAGTCTTTTAGAGCATCCCGAGACTCTCTGATGTTCCCCTTGCAAGATGGTTTTGAAAAGAAACTCTACGCAACTTATCTTTCGTATTTGCCCGATGACGGCTTTTCTTATCCCCTTGTCAGCCATTGCGATGATCGTGGTTCTTTCACAGAGTTTTTAAGAACTGGGCACCATGGGCAAATTTCGGTTAATGTGATTAAACCTGGCATGACTAAAGGGAATCATTACCACATGAGCAAGAATGAGAAGTATCTTGTTTTATCGGGTTATTGCGAAATCAAAGAGCGGCAAATTGGCGGGAATAAAGTGGTTACCTATGCTGTATCTGGCAATAAGTTCGAAACGGTGGATATCGTCCCAGGATACGCTCATAGTATCAAAAACGTCGGCAATACAGATGCCATCGTTTTGGTGTGGGCGAGTGATGTTTACGATCCCAAAAACGCTGACACTTATCCCGCTGAAGTGGTTACCGAGGATAAATAATGGCTAAGTTAAAAGTGATGACAGTTTTGGGGACAAGGCCCGAAATTATCCGTCTATCTGAAGTCATCAAGCGATGCGATAAAGAGCTTGATCATATTTTGGTCCACACTGGGCAAAACTACGATTACGAGCTCAACCAAATTTTTTTCGATGAATTGGGACTAAGAAAACCCGATTATTATTTAAATTGTGTCGGCAAAAATCTTGGTGAGACCATGGGCAACGTCATTTCGAAGTCCTATGATTTGATTCAAGAAGTTAAACCTGACGCCCTTTTAATCCTTGGCGACACCAACAGCGCTCTTTGCGCAATATCCGCCAAACGTCTTAAATGCCCCATCTTTCACATGGAAGCGGGCAATCGTTGCTGGGACTGGAATGTGCCTGAAATGACCAACAGAGTCATGATTGATCATATTAGTGATATCAACATGCCTTATAGCCATTTTGCGTATAACAACCTTATGCACGAAGGATTGCGGAAGGATAGGACATTTATTACCGGATCCCCGATGCTTGAGGTTATAAACGCCCACAGGCAGCAAATTGAGGATTCTGATATCCTTGAGAAACTTCATCTCGAAAAGGGTAAATACATGGTGATGTCCGCCCACCGAGAAGAAAATGTCGATATTCCCGAGAAGTTCAATAGTTTATTTCCAGCGCTTAACCAGATTGCAGACGACTATAAGATGCCTGTCATTTTTAGTGTTCACCCAAGAACTCGGAAAAAACTAGAGCAAAATGGATTTAAGTTGTCTCCGTATATTCGTGAAGAAAAGCCCTTTGGATTCTTTGAATATTTAAAGCTCCAGGAGAACGCTTTCTGTGTTTTAAGTGATAGTGGAACCCTAACAGAGGAATCCTCTATTCTTAATTTCCCTGCAGTTCTCATTCGGAATAGTACGGAAAGACAAGAAGGGGTTATGTCTGGATCCATTACCATCGGGGGGGTTGACTATCAAAGGATTAAGCATTCGGTAGACAAAACACGAAAAAACTTTAAAGGGAAATCGTCATTGCCATTCGATTATTCTACCCTAGATGTTTCGGAACGCGTTGTTAATGTTATTGCGGGGCAAGTACGGCGCTGAAAAAGAGCGCTATTTTAAGGCATGCCATCTGCTGTATCTTACGCAACCGGCTTCCTTTGCCTTGGCGTTTGTTACTACATTTTTGGTCATGAGTTATTCAGGTTGCTATATTCCAAGTCTTAGGATTAGAGTGTTTTTGAAGCTTTGAGCAAAGATAAAAAGAAGACATTCAAGTCGAGGCCCATCTTGACTAAATAATGATTATCTCCTATGGAATATTTTCATATGTGTTTTTTAGAACTCCAAAAAGCAAGTTTGCATACACTTTTTAAATTTCGCTAACATTAGGCTGAACAGTCGAAGAGAAAAGTAATTTCTTCCAAAACTCCCGTAAGATAGTTTTTCGATGAAAATCGGCAATCATTTCGGCTCGGCAATGCAATCTTGACGTTTGTTGCTCAGATAGAACGGATGAAACGAAACGTTTATTTAGGCGGAACACCTTTTTTGAAACGAAGCTGGTAAATATTGTGACTACTTTCGAATCTGACAGATAACTGGTTTGATATTTGGTTAGTTTTTAATTTATGTATGGCTTCGGCTTGGCTCACTTACTATAATTAACTAAATGAGGAAAAGAAAAAACTGTTTTGTTACTATTGATTTTGAGGATTGGCCAACCATTCCATATTTGCAAAAATATCACTTTAAGAAGAATGAATTTGCTTCTTTTTGCGACGATAGATCTTTGCGACCTTTTTTTCAAAAACTTGCCGACGAAGGAGTTTCGGCCACCGTTTTTGTGGTTGGGTCGATTGCTGAGAATAACGCCGACTTACTCAAATACATTTTGAAACAGGGAAATTTGATTGGGTGCCACTCGCTAAATCATGACAATTTAAAAAACATGACAACTCAATCTTTTTTGGTTTCCACTCAAAGAGCTAAAGAGACGATTGAAAAGGTGATTGGCACACCTGTTTATTGCTATAGGGCTCCTTTTTTCTCGGCAAATAAGGAGAAGATTCTCTCGCTAAACAAACTCGGTTTCACGATTGATTCTTCTTACATAGATTCTCAATCAAACCCTTATTATGAAAAAAACGATTTTTCGGATTGGCATGGGGACCCTAATGGTTTTTTGAGAAACGATTGTACCGACCTTAAAGAGCTTGAAATTCCTTGTTTGTCGTTCTTTGGCCGCAACATTCCGATCGGTGGTGGCGGTTTTTTCCGGTTATACCCCTTTTTCTTATACAAAATTTTAGTTCGTAAGTATTTATCAAAACACGACAGTTTTGTTTTCTTCCTTCACCCTTACGAAATAAATTATCACAAATTTGAAGGTATTAAACGAATGAAAATGAAAGACAAATTTCGTTTTGATTTTGGGAGGAAAAACGCGCAAAAAAAATTTTGGAAGTTGATTCGTTATCTGAAAAAGCAGGGCTTTACATTTAACAATCCTTCTTTTTATTTAAGCAAAAGAGATTTTGAACAATAGCGGAGAGATTTTTGCTATTATAAAATAGGGTATATCCTTTTGATAATTATTTAGTTAGTTTCGCCTTCGGAGTGTGTTCTAATTTTTATGAGGGGATTGGTATATGGATATCTCGAATTTTGTGTTATTGCAGCATTCTCATGATCAAGAAATCATCGATTTATGCAAAGAAAATCATTATTTTCAAAGAAACGATATGGTGCCCTGCATTTTAAATGTTTCATGGAACTTGAAGGCAACCAATAACGTTGGCGTTTGCTTAAAAAATGACGACAATCACATCGTTGGTTTTATTGGGGCGCTCGACTATACCTGGGAAGGCAAAACGATTGTCAATCTCTCTTGTGGCATTATCGACAGTTCCTTGAGGGGCAAGGGATATGCGTCATCTTTTTTCAGATATGCTTTTTCACTTGGTGACGTTATTTTAGATTTGTCTCCTACCGCCCAAGTTCACGCGATGCTTTTAAAGCATATTTCTGGTTTGAAGCAAAACACCGATTACCAATTATGGATTAGGCCCAAAAGAAAAAAGACACGACTTTTTTCATCGATCGACAAAAATGACGTTCTTGCTTGTTTGCCAGATTGGTTTGCAAAAGTCTACGATGATAACGCTAAATACCAAGTTCATTTTATCAAAATTTCTGACGGGGAAAATGATTGCGTTTTCGCGTATTATACCTTTAGTAGATATTGCGTTAAAGGCTTCGAGATCATATATTGTAGCCACAAGGCATTTTTTGAACGATATTTTTCTGGTGTAATTTCCGAGATTAACAAAACAGAACATGCTTTTGTTTGTTTTTGCGATCATCTTTTTTGCCCAAACAAAAGTTTTTCAGGGAATATTTCAAAATTTGGAACTACCGGCGGAACTTATGCAAAGCGTTTGCTTCGCCTTATGATTTCGAGAAAAGGTTATATTAAAACCGCTAATCGGCGCCTCTATTGGTCAAAAACAGCAGATGATTTTGATTTTCCTCTTGGGTATTTATATACAGAAGTTGTTTTTTATAAATCTACTATTCATTGATCCTTTGTTAAAATTTCGTTTGTTGTTTGAGATTCGCAATTACGTTAATTCAAAAAAGGTTTTTGGAGGAAAAGGAGAGAGTTATGAGAGGTATTATTCTTGCTGGTGGTTCTGGGACTCGTTTATATCCGTTGACGATGGTGACGAGCAAACAACTTTTGCCCATTTACAATAAGCCGATGATTTATTACCCGCTGTCTATTTTGATGATGGCGGGTATTAAGGACATTTTGATCATCTCAACGCCGGTTGATACCCCGCGTTTCAAGGATCTTTTGGGCGATGGTTCTCATCTCGGTTTATCTCTTTCTTATACCGTGCAACCCTCTCCAGATGGATTGGCCCAAGCCTTCTTAATTGGCAAAGAGTTCATTGGTAACGATTCTTGTTGCATGATTCTCGGCGACAACATTTTCTATGGCGGCGAATTTTCCGCTAAACTCAAAGCCGCTAAAGAAGCGGCGGATAAGGGCTTTGCTTCCGTTTTCTGCTATTACGTCAGCGATCCGGAGCGTTTCGGAGTCATCGATATGGACAAAGAGGGGACTCCGCTGAATATCGTTGAGAAATCGCCCACTCCGCCGAGCAACTACGCGGTGACGGGGCTTTATTTCTATCCGAAAGGCGTTTCGGAACAAGCCGCCAAAGTCAAACCAAGTAAGCGCGGCGAATTGGAGATTACGGATTTGAATAATATTTACCTTAAAGACAAAAAACTTAAGGCCCAGCTCCTTGGCCGCGGCTATACCTGGCTTGATGCCGGGACCGATGACTCGCTTATGGAAGCGGGAGAGTTTGTCAAAACGATTGAGAGCCATGAAGGCTTAATGATTGCCTGCCTTGAAGAGATTTCCTATCGGAACGGCTGGATCAGCAAAGAAGAGCTTGAAGCCGCGGCTGAGAAATATGGCAAGAGCGGTTATGGCGCTTATTTAAAGAAGATACTTAAAGAGGATATTCGCTATGCAATCTAACGCCACCCTTTCTTTGAGGAAAATTTTGGCTCTAGATTCTTTTCGGCAGTTTGGCACCTTTACGAAGCATTTTTTTCATCTTCCGATCCAGTTTCGTTACTTGCGTGCCTTGAGAAAAACGCATTTTGCCCGCAATAAACTATCTTTTTTGTTTTGGCATTTAGTTTTACATCACCTAAGTGTGGCAACTGGAAATGAAATCCCTTACGAAACGGCTATAGGATACGGTTTTCTTTTGTCGCATGCTGGCCCTGTTTATATGAACTCCAAAGTCGTTATCGGGTGTAATTGCCAGATGTGTCAAGGGGTCACGATTGGACAAATCAACGGGGGTGCTAAAGACGGGAATCCGATTATTGGCAATAATTGTTGGCTTGGCCCCTTCGCAATTGTTGTTGGGAAAGTATCGATCGGAGATGGCGTTTTAATTGCGGGGGGGGCATATGTTGATTTTGATGTTCCAGCCCATTCGATTGTTATTGGGAATCCTGGGAAAATCATACCAAATCACGATTATTCCTCTCGATATTTAATGAATGCAATTTCCGATGAAACTTTCCGATCCTTTATAGCGAGGTAGATTTTCTTTTATAAGTTTTATCTTGCTTTCATGAATGATACAATTTATGTATGAAAATTGAACATACTCTACTTAAGGATGCTTATATCATTACTCCCGATGTTTTCGGTGATAACCGTGGCTATTTCTTTGAGTCTTATTCCAAGGCCAAGATGAAAGAAATTTTTGATGGTGAGTTCATTCAAGACAACCAATCTCTCTCGACAAAGAAAGGCGTCATCCGCGGCCTTCATTGTCAGGCTGGTGAGTTCTCCCAGACCAAACTTGTTCGTGTGGTGGAGGGTGTTGTTGATGATGTTATCGTGGATGTCCGTAAAGGGTCGCCCAGTTATCTTCGGTGGATTCGGGTTCGTCTTTCGGGTGAGAACCAGAAGCAATTATTTATTCCCAAGGGATTTTTGCATGCCTTTGTTACCATTACTGACAACGTCATCTTCTGCTATAAGGTAGATGAGTATTACAATAAAGCTTCCGAAAGAGCTGTTCTTTATTCTGACCCGACATTCGGAATCGACTGGGGCGTTAAGGATCCAATTCTTTCTGATAAAGACTTAAAGAATCCTTTGTTCAAGGATTCAGGTGTTGATTTCACTTATAGAGGCAAATAAATGAAGATATTAATCACGGGCTATAAAGGACAATTAGGTACTGATCTCGTCAATGAGATTTATGCCAAACACCAACAAGATAAAATTGTTGGCTTGGATATTGGCGAATGCGATTTGACGGACGGACCTGCCGTTCTCGCTTTTGTTAAAACTGCAAAACCGGATGCAATTATGCACTTAGCTGCTTATACAGCCGTAGACAAAGCCGAAAGCAATCCCTTGACTTGCTTTGATGTTAACGCCATAGGAACCGCTAACATCGTTGCGGCGGCTGCTGAGGTGAATGCCAAAGTCCTTTATATCAGCACGGATTACGTCTTCGATGGCACGAAAGACGGGATTTATCTTCCCAACGATGTTAAAAATCCCTTATCCGTCTATGGTATGAGCAAAGCGATGGGCGAAGATGCGGTTCTCAAATGGCCGAAGCATTTTATCGTTCGCACCAGCTGGGTCTTCGGAAAGAACGGCAAGAATTTTATCTATACGATGTTGAAATTGGCCGCCCAAGGAATTTCGGTTAACGTTGTTAATGACCAAATTGGCAGTCCAACTTATACAAAGCATTTATCTGTACTTATTGATGAGATGATCCATACCGAGAAATATGGTATCTACCATGGCACTAACGAAAATTTTGTTACATGGTATCAGTTTGCCCAATTGATTTTTGAAAAGGGTGGATATGATCCGAAATCCATTACACCAATCCCCTCTACAATGTATAAAACCCCTGCAAAACGGCCCTTAAATTCGCGTTTAAGCAAAGACTGCCTTACTGAAGCTGGTTTTCATCATTTGCCCACAGTTGAAGAGGCGCTTGATGAATTTATGAAGGAAACGGGAACGTTAAAGGAGAAAAAGTAAACATGAAATTTCTTATTACTGGCGGGGCTGGGTTTATTGGATCGAACTTTTTGAATAAGATGGTTCGTAAATACCCTGGCGACCAATGGATTTGCCTTGATGCCTTAACTTATGCTGGAAATATGGAGTCCATCGAAGTTCTTCATGAGCCCAACTTTAAGTTTGTTCACGAAAATATTATTAATCGAAATAAGATCTATCAGCTTTTTGCAAAAGAACATTTTGATTATGTCATCAATTTTGCCGCTGAGAGCCACGTCGATCGTTCAGTAACGAATCCTGGCATTTTTGTTCATACGAATGTGGTGGGGACTCAGGTTCTTCTCGATGCTTGCCGCAAATACGGAATTAAGAGATTCCACCAAGTCAGTACTGATGAGGTTTATGGGGACTTACCGATTGAGGCGACGAATGAATATTTTACTGAAACATCGCCAATTAAACCTTCAAGCCCTTACAGTGCTTCCAAAGCGTCAGCGGATTTTCTTGTTTTGGCTTATCATCGCACTTTTCATCTTCCTGTAACTATTTCGCGTTGCTCAAACAATTACGGACCTTATCAGTTCCCAGAGAAGTTGATTCCTTTGATGATCCAACGTGCTGAGGATAACCAGACTTTGCCAGTATATGGTACCGGCGAAAACATCCGAGATTGGCTTTACGTTGAAGACCATTGTGACGCAATTGACTTGATTGTGCGTCATGGGGAAGATGGAAATATTTATAACGTCGGCGGCCATAACGAAAGAAGCAACCTTGTTGTAGTCAAAACCATCTTAAGAACATTGGGCAAGCCGGATTCTTTGATTAAGTATGTAACTGATAGACCTGGGCACGATTTAAGGTATGCAATTGATCCCAAGAAGACCGAAACTCTTGGCTGGAATCCGACTCGAACGTTTGAGACGGGCGTTAAAGAAACGATTGCTTGGTATTTGTCCAATAGCGATTGGATTCGCCATATAGAGAACGGAAACTATCAAAAATGGCTTAAAAATCACTACCATATTTAATAAGTCGGCCAAATTTAGTCTTTTTTCCTTTACCTGAATTCTCTACTTCATTTTTGGAAATTTGCCACATTCTTAAATGACGGCTTTTTCCGAAGATATTTGCCAAGAAGTGGAATTAGTATTTAGTGTTTCTTTATAGGTATTTTTTAATCCAGCTTGAGAAGTCGTGAAGGAGCATTACCGATTCACTTTGCTTTTGATAAGGCGATTTTACGAAGGCGGTTATTTCATCTTTTTTCAGTGAACATTTGTGTAGAACAAAAACGTTCGCATCATTGTAATAATCCATTTGCTGGATTGCGCAATTGTTTGTTAACAATTTGGTTTGAGCGTATAAGGCCTCCAGCGGTCGCAAAGAAAGGCCGTATTGACCTTTTTGGGTGATATCAATCAGAACCCGTGATTTTGTAATTAGTTCTAAATAATCCTCGTATTTGATATAATCTTTCTTTTTCCTGGGAATTTTCAAATAAACGGAGAAGCCCCAGTTTTGTAGGTCGTGTGTCAGTTTATTTATTTCTTTTTTCCTCCCTTTATCTTGTCCGACAAATAAAAAATCTATCGTCTTTTCTTTTGATGCTGATAGCTTCATATCAGAAAATAAAAAATCATTATTATAAAACATTTGATATTTTAGACAGTCTCTTTTATCGAAAGAAGAGAAAAGAACTTGATATGAACGGAGACGACTTCCGAAAAACTTTCCTTTTATAGGGTTCTCATTCCAAATAACGATTTTTGCTTGAGGATTTTGCATCCGAAGCAAAGGGACGCAGCCAAATAACACTAAAGAATATTCAACAAAGATTAAATCAAAAGATTTTTGGTCGCAGATTTCATCCAAATACCAAAATTTCGATAGAAGAGAAACGGAATATGAAAACTTTCGAATGATTTTTTGAAAAAATGACTTTTTTTTGATGGGATTAAGGACACGGACTCCTCGATCTGCAATTTTTCTTAAAATATAAGAATTTGGATTTCTCGTTGTTATCCATAGAACGTTTTTATTTTCAATCATGAATAATCTCCATTTTCCCTTCGGTGATAATTGGGTTTTGACACCGTCCCATTGTTTTCTCGCTTTTTGAATCCTTTTTTGCCGCTTTTATAATTTTTCTTAGTTTTCCCCACTGCGAGATAGGGTAGTCTAAAAAATATAAAGCGCGATTAATGGAAGATAAAAGAATCAAAATATGTTTTTTAGTTCCAGAATAATGCTGACGTATAAAATAAAGCTGGTTTCGAAAAATATAATATAATCGAATGGCTTTTTTTCGATAAACAAAGAAGATATGCCCCAAAAGACGAAATTGACGCGCTCCACCAAGGTCGTGGTTTAAAACGATGTTATTTATTCTTAATATTTTCAAGTTATGTTCAGTTAATCTTTTGCAAAATTCGATGTCGACGAAATCTATAAAATATCTTTCGTCAAATCCCCCAATATCAAGGGCCGCCTTTACGTAGATCAAATTCCCCGAAGTGATGCAACTTGAGACCGAAGAAACGCCTTCTTTTGGCTTTTTTTCAGAGGAGGAGAAATTACGGTAATAAATCCAAGGCGTCAATGATGCTACATCCTTTTTTGAGGTGAGTATCGCTTTTTTGAATAGCAAAATGCCTTCATTTGATATGATGGAATCTTGATCCATTGTTAGCAGCCAATCGCAGGAATACGCCTTGGCCTCGCGCAAAGCCTTGTTGAGGTTGTAGGAGATACCTTTGTTTTCTTTGTTTTCAAATATTAGGATATTTTTATACAAAAGAGAGCATTTGTGTATTTGCTCGATGTTGCCTGACCCGTTGTCATACAAAAATACGATCTTGCTACAAGATGCAAGAGAATTTAATACAGAATGCAAAAGGGATATTTCCGGAAAATAGGTTATCACGACGGAAGCTATTTCAGGCTGTTTTTCGAACATAGACTGCTTTGCCCCCCTTGTATTCCTTCGCGTATGGTTTAAATTATCGTATAATACTAAAATTAATTAAAGAATAATTTTTATGCCTAAAATATCGGTCGTAATGACAACTTATAACGATGAGAAATACATAAACTCATCAACTCAGTCTATTTTGGGACAATCTTTCCAGGATTTTGAATTTATTATCGTTGACGACCATTCTTCAGATCGGACTGTTGATGAAATAAAAAAGATTGCGGAAAATGAAAAGCGGGTCGTTCTTATTGAAAATAAGCAAAATTTGGGTTTTTCACAATGTCTTAATGAAGGAATTTCTCGGGCAACCGGAACTTACATTGCGCGAATGGATGCTGATGATATTTCTTCTCCGAAAAGGCTTGAGATTGAAAATGATTTTCTAGATTCCCATCCTGAATTTTCGGTTTGCGGAAGCGCGTATGCTTGTTTCGATGATGATGGAATTTGGGCAATTTATAAAAAGCCAGGCGAAGTTCCGCTGAAAAGAGCAATAAATTTTACTGCTATTCACCATCCAACGTCGATGTTTAGGAAAGCCGATTTTACCGCTTCGGGTTGCTATTCGACTTGGGAAAAAAAGACGAGATGTGCCGAGGATTATGATTTGTGGCTCAAATTCTATCAACATGGTTTTCGGATTTATAATTTACCAGATATTTTATTAAATTATCGAGATGACCCATCAAAGAAAAAAGATAAATTTTCTGACAAACTTTTTTTCGCTAAATTAATGACGTCATGGAGAAAAAAATTCCATATTTGGCCTAGTTTTGGAATATTTCAGTTTAAAATTTTGTTATCCGGCCTTGCCCCTCAATGGTTTTATTCTTTTTTTCATGTTAAGCTTGTCCGCAAACGATCTGATGAAAAAGAAAAACAACTTTAGAGAATGTCTTCCTTCTGTATTTTCTACGTGCTTATCTCTCTTGCGAGGGTCGGTCGTTTTTTAAATTAACTTTTCACCGCCTACGCAAATGCATTAAAATAAAAACAATATGGGATTAAATGTATTAATTTATCCAATTCTTGCTCTATTAATTCTAACGATCGGATCGACACTTCACCGTTTATTGCAAGGCCGTCGCTTCCAAAAGTTGATTGTCTGTTTGGTTTCTTTTTGTTTGCTTTTTCTTGTTTTTGCGCTCAAAGACCCCCTTTTAGGTACAGATATGCCTGCCTATTTTGAAATCTACGAGAAAGTTGGCTCGATGTCTTTTTCTTCTGTTGTCACTGCGTATAAAAAAGATCTTTTTTTCTATCTTTTTTTGTATTGTTTTTCGGCATTGCACGTCTCTTTTCGTCTTTTCATGATTTTTTACTATCTTGTCGCTTTTTCGTGTTTGGGTTTTTTTTCCTATCGATTTACATTGCGCTCTGATTATTTCGTCTTTTTATTTGTATGTTTTCCTTCGTTTGGCTTCTCATTTTCTATTTTGAGGGAATTTCTTGCCGCTTGCCTCGTTATGGCAGGAATGCCTTTTTTAAGAAGGAAAAATTTGGGAGGTTTTCTACTTTTTCTTCTGTTTTTTTGTTTGGCGGTAGGCATTCATTCAGGAGCCGTAGTTGCTTTAATAATTCCATTTTTATTTTGGATCCGTCCGGGGTCTTTTCCTCTTTTTTCAATACTTTTATTTACGATTTTGGTTCTTGTTGTCTTGCCTGACTCGCTTTCGTTCCTTATTGAACGCTTAAACAATCAATATCAAGCTGGCAACTATTCCGTTAGTATCAAATATTTGATTTTTTATTTTTCTTTGTTTTTGTTTTCCTATTTTTTCTTTTCCGATTGTTCATTTTTAACGTTTCTTTCGGCAAAGATTCATTTGCAAGAGGCGGCGCCTCGTAACCCAATTTACAAAACAGAACTTTATTCAGTTTGCGTCTTTTTTCTTGTTTTTTTCTTTTTCTATTTTACGAAAGTTGTTTCTACCAATTTATTCCGCTTAGGCATTTATTTCTTGCTTCCGGCATTGGCTGGTCTTTCGGATTTCGATGAAAAGACGTTGGTAAAGAACTATTTTGTAAACTGCTCTGGCAAAATTTTTGTTTTCTTTATGGCGCTCTTTGTTCTTTTTTCTTCAACTTCATCTAATAACGTATACGGATACGTGCCTTATCGATTGGGCTTTTGAGGGAAAAACGTGAAAAAAATACCATTTAGTTTGTCTAAATTGAAAATTGCGGGAAAACTTTTCTGTATTTTCTCTTCTTTTTTGTTTTGTATTGCCTCTTTTTGTTCCGTTTTTTGTTCAACGAACGTCGACGGGGCTCTTGCCCAAATTAAAAGCGACCAATTTAATAATTCTGTGAAAGAGGAAGTCTGCGTATATTCCGATGAAATCAGTCCTGACGGAATGCTTTCTCATTATGAAACGATTTTTAAAAATCAAATTCTTTTTTATAATCAAACTCAAACTATCAAGACTTTTTATCAGGAAACGAACGGAGGAAACGATATTTTCTCTGAATATAGTGTTAGTTTTTCTGACCATTCTTTTTCGTCTTATTGCCTCGGAGCTCATAATAAATATTCCCTTACAGATGGTCATTACCTAAGTTACATTGATCACGCTGGAACCTTGAATCTTCTTTTTTTGGCCGGCGAGGTTTCTGATGGCGTTCTAGGAAACGATGAGGCCGTTGTTTCTCAAAGTCTTGCCGACATGCTCATGAAAGTCATTTCCGCTTCCTCCTATATCGATCTTGTCAACTCAAAAAAGATTTTCGATATTCCTTCTTTGGGATTTCATGGATGCGTAGTGGCTGTGGTTAAAGACAAACTGGGCTCTTTAGATAGAATATATGGCAATTATTTGTTTGTTAATGATAAAACCATGTGTTTTTCGTCTTCGAAATATGTCGTAGTTTCTCTTCTTAATAACCAAAACAGAACCAATTATTCATTTATTGAAGGCATCCAGAAAACAAAAGAAGGTTTAAAAAATTTGTCAGTTTCCTTTTATTTTTATGGCCAAAATGGATTCGAATTAAGTAAAGCGACATCGGCATTTAATGATTGGAGTCAAAATCAATTTAGTTTGCTTTCTGTTTCTTTTCTTGTTTTCCTCTATTTCTTTTTTATCTTGCAATTAGGCCTTTTTGCTAAAACTAGCAAAGGCATTTTTTCTTGTTCTTTGATGCTCAAGAGCTTTGTTCTCTTTGGGAGTTTTTTCTTCGTCTTTGCGTTAATGTTGCTTTTTCAACTTCTTTTTTCAAATTTCTTTTTTTGCGGTCTTACACCGATGTGTTCCCTGGTTTTGCTTTTGTCTTTTTGTTTTTTGTTTTTTGTTTTTATTGGTCGTGGATTAACAGGCCGTTTTCGTTTATTTAACTAGGTTATTTAAGGAACCCTTCATTTCAAACGCTCTGCTGAAATCTTCGGTTAATAAACAATAAAGGTAAAAAGCGTTTAGTTTTTCAGCCCGGTTATTCCTCTAAAAATGGCGGGAGGGTGTTCGAATTTGTGGATTTTCTATTTTTAGAGGGCGTTATCGCTGAAGTCGCCTTTTAAAAAAATCGCTGAATATTCCCTTATATCCGATGTTTTCTTGCCTTTTTAAAAGCGATAAAAACCATGATAGCGCCGAACGTTTTCAAAATCAGGCGATCACAAGTATACCAGCGATATTTTTTAATTTCCAAATTTAATTGTTTTTGTTGATGTTTTGCCGAGCTTAAAAGGTTATGATTATTTAATTATGAGCTCGAAAAAGCAAGCGGTTAAAGATATTCTGAAAATGGTTTTAAGTAACGTTCTTTCCTTGGCGTGCGGAATCCTTATGGGCTTTTTTATCCCAAAAATCATGGGCTATACCGATTATGGTTATTATAAAACTTTTGCTCTTTATGCGGGATATACAGGGCTCCTTCATTTTGGAATTTCTGACGGTATTTATTTTTATTTTAGTGGTCAGAAACTTCAGGAGATTAACAAAGAAAAGCTTCATAGCGCGATCGTTTTTGTGTTTATTTTGGAGGCCTTGATTTCAGCTGTTGGAATTGGCATTGCAGCGATTTTCATTGGGAAGACATGTTTTGGGCTCATCTTTGTTTTTGTTTTTCTCTACAATTTTTTCTCCCATGTTCAAAATGTTCTGAGCCTCGTTTGCCAAGCTACAAAGCAGTTTTCTTTTCCTTCCTTAGCTAACTCCTTGAAATCCTTGTTCGATGGTTGCTGTGTAATTGTTCTTTATCTTTTATATAAAAATAGAGAGGCGTTTGAAGTAAACTTTTCTATTTATTGTCTTGTTATTGTTTTGTCCATGGCCATTGAGGCTGTTTTCTTTGTCGTTAAACTTTGGAAAATTATCTTCTCAAAAGGGGAAGATTCCAAGCTTTTAAAGGAAGACCTCTTTGTATATTTTAAATTAGGCTTTCCTTTAATGATTGCAAATCTCACAAGTTCATTAATAGTTGATGTTGACAGACAATTTGTCTCTATTTTTTATCCGGTTGACCTCTCCAACACTTTCTCGATTTTTTCTTTTGCTTATTCCGTTTTGTCGCTTGTCACGGCCGTTACGAGTGCAATTTCGACCGTTTTGTTTCCTTATATGAAGGGAAAAGATAACAATTCGCTGATTGATTTATACCCAAAATTAGACAGTTTTTTATTAGTCTTTGTTTCTGGATCTTGTGCATCTTTCTTCATTGTTGAGTGGGCGGTTGAAAAGTTTATTTCGAAATATTCCGATTCTATGCTGTATATTCGTATTTTAATTCCAGGATTGATCATTAGTTCAAGCATCACCGTTTTGATGCATAATTATTACAAATTCCTTAATAAGGAAAGAATATATTTCTGGCAAAATGTAGTCGTTTTATTGCTTGCTATAGTAACGGATTTTATTGCATATTATTGTATTATTTTGCCTTTCGATTCATCCAATCCGGTTTGGCTTACTGTCGCTTCCGATTTTACGATGATAATTTGGTATCTTATTTCGGAGTGGTATCTTGTAAAACTTTTTCACATACGCCACATTAAAAACGATTGTTACCTTTTCGCTTCTTGTCTATCCTTTTTTGTTATTGCTTTTTTCTTTCACGAGTGGATTGGCTTAATTATTTTCTCCGGGGCTTTTATAGTTTTAACAATTTGTTTTTTCTATAAAGAAATTCGAGGTTTTTTTGGTTTGCTTAGAAAGAAATCGAAATCTAATCCAACTACATAGGTTGGCTGTGTTTCGCAATTTTAGCCGTTTTCTTGTCTTTTGCTCGGCTTTTGGCTTTCTTTGAATTCGTTTGGCCTTTTTGATGAATGGTGCAATCCCGTTTTGCCGTTTGGAAGAGAGCGTTTTCAAAATCAATTCTTTTTTGTTCTGAGGAAATCGGGATTCTCTCTTTTTCTTCTACTCTATTGTCTAATTTGTTTAGCTTACTTTTATTCTTTTTTGATAATGAGAACCTTTTTCTTTCCGTGCGAAATCTTGAAGCGGTTTTCAATTGCGCTTTTAAAGAATTAACGTTTTCGAAATGTTGTTCTTCCCGCCTTTGTCTCGGCTTTATTGTGCTATTATCTCGTGACTGTCTGCTTTGGAAATAGCCGAGATGATAATTTGTCCTTGGCGTTTTTTGGAATTTAAAAGCGGCCCTTACTTAATGAATTTCTAAAAAGCGGAGATTTTCTGTAGTAAAGCTGCCCTTAAACTACAATTTGGTTTAACGAAGGCGCCAATGACATGTTTGAAGGATGAGATCATTAAGAACTGTTGGTGTAAATATTGCTGTATAATAAAAAAGAGGTTTTTTTATGAAAGCATATGTTACGGGCGCTGGTGGAATGATTGGCAGTCACCTTGTTGAAATCCTTCATCAAAAACATTTTGAAGTTGCGGGTTCTTTTTTCCACCCGACAGTGGATTTAAACGATATTGATAAAACGGGGGTTGAAATGTTTGAGCTCGATGTTCGAGACCATGAAAAAATGGGCTGTTGGATTGAAAAATATCAGCCTGATTATATTTTTCACCTTGCCGCTCAGTCATTCCCGGTCGTTTCGTGGAAGGATCCTTATTACACAATGGACGTAAACGCGAAAGGCACCATCGGGCTTTTCGAAGCGATAAAAGAAGCAAGAAAAAACCATCCGGGTTACGACCCTCGAGTTGTTGTTGTTTCTTCGAGCGCGATTTATGGTGAGGCCTTGCTCAATTATTCTCCTGACAACCTTCCTGATGAAAACTGTCCGCTATTGCCTTTGCATCCTTACGGTGTTTCGAAAGCAGCAGAAGATCTATTGTGTTTTCAATATTTTCGAAATTTTGGTATTAAAACTGCTCGCGTTCGTCTTTTTAATTGCACTGGGACGAGAAAAATTGGCGATATTACATCAGATTTTACTAAGAGAGCAGTGGAACTCGAACAGCGGAACGACAATCATCTTGTCGTTGGCAATTTGACCGCATTAAGGGCCATCATTGATGCGCGAGATGTTTGCGAGGGCTTAATTCTCCTTTCGCAAAAGAGCGTTCCTGGCGAAGCTTACAACCTTTGCTCGGAGCACATTTTTAAAATGGATCACGTTGTTGAGTGCATTGAAAAAGTAATGGGGAAAAAATTCATATTAGTTCAAGACCCCAATTTATTGCGGCCGGCAGACGAAAAACTTTATGCGGGAGACTGCAAGAAAATTAAATCGCTTGGCTGGAGCGAAAAATTTCAATATGAGGACACCGTTCGTGAAATGGTTGCGTGGTGGCGAAGAAAGCTATCCTAATTTATTTTTCCGCAGTTTGCGGTCCGTTTTAATTTTTGTTTCTTATAAGAAGAAGACCCCTTGGCTGGGTTTTGCATAAACTGGACTCTGTAATTCGGACAGTTAACAAAAAAGCCGTAGGCTGATCGATGACCTCTGATTACCATCAAGGAAGCGGAAGTTTTCTTTATGACTAAGAAGGTATTCACCCCGAATCAGGTCTCCGCGTTGAACGCGAACCCAAATGTTAGGCTTGCGATGGACGGGCCGATCAAATTCCTCGAGCAGTTCAAAATAGATGCGATCAATGCCTATCTTGAAGGGGGCCAGTCGAGGATGTGCAACGCCTTCGGTAACTGGCCCATGAAATACAAGAAGGCCAAGTCCGTCATCTCAGACAAAAGGAGCTGGACATCGACGAAGGGCCTCTCCGACAAGGAGATGCCTCCAGGATTCCGCGACTACTGGCTGACCGTTTCGGTGAAGGGGGCCGCCTTCATAGACGAAAAGGATGGTTGCCGGTCGGCAGTCATCCTATGGCCCCAAAGTTTTTTCTTAATGTGTCCTTGATATGGGGTCCACATTAACGAGGGCGCTTGGTTTTTTAGTTTTTTTGGCGGCAGTATCTAGATTTTTTTGGTTTAGAATTGTATGCTTTTTTTATGGAAAATGATATTTTTGTTACCTTTGTGGTTCCGGTCTTCAATGCGGAGCTCTTTTTAAAATCTTTTTTTCTGTCTCTTTCGTCACAAACATATCAGAAATTCCAATGCCTTTTTGTTTTTGATAAGGGGAACGACGACACCCTCGAAATTTTAAAAAGAATGGTCGAATCGTCATCGTTTCCTTGTCAAATTCTTGAAAAGCCAAGCAAAGAAGGGGTCGGAAAAGCTCGCGATTACGCATTGGATTCCGGGCTAATTTCTACCAAATATATTATGTTTATTGATGTTGATGATCAATTGGACCCTTCTTTTTTGGAGAAACTGGTTTGCAAAGCCGAATCAGAAAAAGCTGACATGACAATTTGCGGTTGTCAAAAAATTGATGCCAAAACTAACCGTGTGTTAGCGAACGTTATGGTCAACAATCCAAGTTCGTTAACAAATTTCTTTGATAATAATATCCTTTTGTATATTAACCCGGCCATGTGGAACAAACTTCTTCTCTTTTCTTTGGTTGGTCAAATTCGTTTCGTTTATAAAGGAGGGGGAGAAGACGGGATGTTTCTTTTAAAAATTCTCCCGAAATGCAAAAAAATTTGTTTCATCAATGAGCCCCTTTATAAATATTTGGTTCATGAAAATTCTCTAATTACAACTACCGACGAAACGTTCCTTGAGATGTCGAAAAGGATGTATCTTGATACAAAAAAATTTTATCAAATTCAAGGAGGCGAGTATCAATCGTTTTTTTGTCTTTTAGATTCTTATGCTTTTTTAAGGCTGGGAATTGGAGAAACAACGAGGGTTTGCTTTAATGACTGGCGGTCTTCGCTGAGAATAACAAAATCAGTAAAACGATTCCTTGATTGCTATTTTCCTTCTTGGCGCGATTCACCTTATTTATCTTTCAATCGTTCTCGAAAATATGGTATAAAAGGCCTTTTGGTTTGGCGATGTCGCTTGTTATATAAAATCAATCTTTTTCCTCTTTTCTTTATTGACTATTTTCTCTTTACCAAAATTTTCCGCAAAGATGTTCGTTGGTAGATACCGTCTTGCTGTGGGTTTCCTTCTAAGGCTTTTGTACCCATTTTTATATTAGAATCCTGTTATTTGCTTTCTTGATGATTTTCTTTTGGCCCTTAAAGTTAATTCGCTGTCATCCTAAACCGATTTTTGTTTTTGAGGGTGTTCAAGCCGAGTCCGCCCCTTTATCGAGCAAAACTTTTGTTGATTTTAATTTAATGGCCTGTTTTTCGAATGTTTAAACAACTCAAGCAAAAAGCCATCAAAAACAAAGGGGCTGTAACAAAACCTAAGGGTTGAGTTGCAGCCTTTTTTCTTCGGAAGATCCCTGGTCTGATAGCAAAAAAGCACCTTGGGGAATCTAACACCGGAGCGCCCGCCAATGATGGCGCATTGATTTTGATCCTTTTCGACGTTTCGCGAAAGGAAAAACGTCATAGAAAATGACAAAAGAAAGGAGCTGCCTGGACTTCCGTTTTTCGGAGGCTTTGTTACAGCCCCTTTTTTATCATCGGCTATTTGTTGATTTTGTATTCCGGCTTGAGCCCCGCCCGCGTCTCGAGGTACTTCCAGAAGATCTGCATGATCATGTGGTCGAAGCCCATGTGCAAATCCTCGGTGATCTGCATGTCGTCCGCCGGGACGTGGAGGCGGAAGTCGCTCATCTTGTCGAGCTTGCCGCCGTCGTAGCCGGTCATGCCGATGATCTGGCAGCCGACCTTCTTCGCGTACTCGACCGCCTTGACGACGTTGTGGGAGTTGCCGCTCCCGGAGATCGCGAGGATCAAATCGCCCTTGTCGAGCTTGTTCTCCAATTGGTAGTAGAAGACGTCCTCGAAGGCCATGTCGTTGGCGACCGCCATGAGGGTCGGGACGTTGTCGTTCAGGCAGACGAACCTGAAGCGCTTCTCGACGTTCGCGCAGGTGCCCTTGTTGAAGTCGCAGACCATGTGGGAGGCCGTGGCTGAAGAGCCGCCGTTCCCGAAGACGTAGATCGTCGCGTTTTTCTCGTAATGCTCCAGAAGGCAGTTCATCGCCTCGTTGAGCTCGTCGACGTCGAGGTCCTCGATGACCTTGACCTCGCGGGCGTAGTAATCCTTGATGTCTTTCTTGAAATCAACCATAAATTTTCTCCTTTATTCGGTAAAGATGATTGAGCATCCGGCTTGATCAAGTTCAAAAGGCATTTCTTTAAGATAATTTAATTCTTTTCTTACTCCAGCCTTCGCAGAATCGTTCTTGCAGTAGAAAAGCAAGAAGCCCCCTCCGCCGGCACCCAAAAGTTTCCCTCCAGAAGCGCCGCCTTTGATCCCCTTTTCATAGGCTTCATCAATGGAGAGGCTTGAAATTCCCTTTGCTAAAGATTTTTTGATTTCCCAACTATCGGCAAGAATATTGCCGAGGGCATCGATGTCGTTGTTTTCAAACCGTTCTTTTAATATGCCGGTCATTTTGCATAGTTTTTTTGTTGCTTCTATTTTTTCTGAATCTGAGGCGAGGTTGGATGTTTCTTTTGCCAAAATTTTGTTGGCATCATGGACGTCGCCTGTGTAGAACATCAGGAGGTTGTCCTGAAGTCTCTGGTAGGATTCGTGCTTCATGATGACGGGCTCGACCTTGACGAAGCCGTCCGGGCAGAACTCGTAGTACTTGAGGCCCCCGAAGGCCGCGGCGAACTGGTCCTGCTTGCCGATCGGATGCCCAAGTTTTTGAATTTCGACATCGCAGGCTTCTTTGGCAATCTTATAAGCCGAAGCGGTTTGCTCTTTATAGGTGTAAAGGAGCTTCAGTAAGGCGACGGTGAAGGAGGACGAGGAGCCCAAGCCGGTCCCCGAGGGGATGTCGGCCATCGAGGTGATCTCAACACCCTTAATGCCGAAATCCTGTAAAACCTGCCTAAAAATGAGGTGTTGGATATCCTTGTAATCTTTCACGGATTCTGTTTGGGAATACTTTAAAGTGATCGAATCCTTGTCGAAGGCCGGATTCAATGTGAGGTAGACATATTTTCGAATAGAGGTGGAGAGGACACAACCTCCATACTTTTCATAGAATGAAGGAATGTCGCTTCCGCCTCCACAGAAACTAACCCGGAACGGCGCTCTTGATATAATCATTGTTTTATACCCCTAATTTATGTTATTTAGTTAAAGCGTAACGAATGGTGGCAAGTACAGCCTCGTCAGAAGTCAACACAGGTTTCCAACCGGTCTTTTTGATTTTGTTATAGTCGTAAGCGAACTGAGGGACGTCGCCTTTCCAGCCAACATTCTCTTTGCCGTAGACAATTTGGCAATCTTTTAAACCCATCTCTTTAACAACGTTTTCGGCAATAAACTTAACGGAAGTCGCACCATCGACGCCAACCTCATAGATGTTTCTTCCCTTATTCGTTGGGGCCAAAAGCATTATTGCCTTCACCAGGTCATCGCAATAGATATAAGGCTTCGTTTGCGTTCCGTTGCCTAAAACAACAAGCTTGCTTGGGTCTTTCTTAAGACGAGAAATAAAATCAAAAATAACCCCGTGGGTCAAACGCTTGCCGATGACATTCGGAAAGCGGAAAACCAAGACATTTAAATCGTTCATGTAAGAGAACGCACTAATGAAGGCTTCCGATGCCATCTTCGCTGATCCGTAATAAGAAATTGGATTCATTGGCGATTGCTCATTAAACGGATGGCCTGGTTCCATCTTTCCATATAAAGCAGAAGTGGAGGCAAAGAAAAGATTCTTTACTCCGGTGTTTCGCATAGCCGAAAGGATGTGCCAAGTAGTACTGGCAGTGCATTCGAATTCAATCGTCGGATCGTTCGCGCTGGCTTGGATATCCGAATTAGCAGCAAGGTGATAGATAAAATCGATGTTATTCTTTTTAATTAATCCTTCTAACCTCTTTTGATCGTTCGCGTCGGCCTGCACAAAAAGAAACCTCTTATTCTTTGAGGCTTCTTTGATATTACCCAAGGTACCCCGCATTAGATTGTCTAGACAAATGACCTTATCACCCTTCATTAGCAACGCATCGCAGAGTTGGCTTCCTATGAAACCCGCCCCGCCAATAACTAAGTTATTCATAGAACATCCCTTTCTATTTTATTATAAGTGTATCTAAATCTCTTGTCACTTTTTGACAACATCTTTTTTGGCGTACGGGTTTTAGGAGTACATTTCGTGCTTGATCAAATAGAACGGTTCTTTTTGGTTTTGTTTCTTGTTACTCGCTAGACTAGAAATTGAGTTTCTTTCAGAATTCGGAAACTGTTATTGTAACTTTGCTGATATATTCATAACGTTGACATCCACTTTCCCTTACCGAAAGGCTATTTTCAAATTAACGATCAATATGATGGAGGATCCAAAATTTCGAATAAAGTTAATTGATTGTGCGATAGAGTAAAAAGAAGAAAGATTTTTCAAAAATATTTTTTCTAATTAAATCGGCAATAAAACAAATTGAAAAAACAAGAGCGCTACAACCGAACATGTAGAGAATGAAATAAGGAGAATTAACATAGTTTTCTGTTTTTAATAATGTATGCCAGATTGTAATTCTTGCATAATCGTTGTCGTGGATCAGGTAGATGCCTAAAACGGTCATGGAGGCACCATTGATAATTTTGTTATTTTTTATTCTTAGTCCCTTAAACTCTAGAAACAATACTAGGGCCACCATAATGAGAAAAGGAGAAAAATAAGAGGAATATTTATCTATATCATGTTGGTCGGCGTTGGCGCTATTGGAATATAGAAGGGCAAGGCGAATACATGCTCCAATCGAAAAGGCGGTGATACCTATCAAACGCCATTTCCAATTAATCGAATAATTACCCTTGCGGAGCCAAGCCCCGGCGAAAAGCCAAAACATAAAAAGAATAGGGCGGGTGAACCATTCTTCAATAAGGGTATTCCGGGCGAGAAAACAAATAAAGCTAGTCAAAAGGTAAAACCCAATCGTGTAAAAACGCAATTCTCTTTCGGTGCTTGCAATAATTACTTTTTTGATTAGAGGGGAAACTAGATAAATAAGGAGGTAACAAGTAAGAAACCAATTGCCATAGAGAAAGGGCAAAACAGAGTATTTTAAAAAGTCAACGGAATAAGGGACCTGCTTCGTTAGCGTTAGAACGGTAAACCATATTAGTGTATAAAAAACCATTTCTAAGATAAGTTTGGTGAATTTTTCGAGTTTGAAAGTGAAATCACAAAGAAAATATCCGGAAAGAAGGGCAAAGCAGATAACAGCCATCCTGCCAACGGGCTCAAGCGCCACTGCAATAATGTTGTTGGTGGTGAAAGCGTTCGACTGATAGCCAACTCCATGGACAATGAAATGGTGGATGATGATTAGGAACGCCAAGACAATACGGAAAAATTCAAGGTTGCTTTGCTTATCTTTGTTTGGCTCCGCATTCTTTTTCGAGTTTGAGATTGTTTCCATGGTTTAAGTATGGCCATTCAAAATGCGGGATGCAACGAACAAAAGTGGCTTTTAAATGAACAACTGATTTAAGGCCAATAGCAAGAAGTAAAAAGGCCGTGTGTATGTTTCTAATAATTGTATATTGTTTAGAAATTTGGTTTTGAGAATGTGCTTTAAAATTTAAATGGTTTACCATTCATAACTTGAGGATTTAACTTGAAATAATGGTGGCGAGAAGCTTTTTGCTTTTTGCTTGGGGATCTTTGGTAACCGTTGTGGTTATTTTTCTAGAGAATATCCCCCTTCAAAAACTTGATTGATGTTTTCATATCTTTTCATTGTTTTCAAATAATGATTCAAAAAATGTTAATTATGTTAGACTTTTTGGAAATCCCTGGCCTGTGTTGACGGCGTTATCGAACTTTCATAGTACGCGAAAGTTCGATTATTAATCATTCTTGATTCTTTTTTGCACCTGCTCCGAAGATTTGGTAAAATTTAAAAACAACTTATCTCATCGGAAGGTTGCATGTTAGTTTGCTTTTGAAAGGCAAAAATGAAAAAAGGGATTTCAATAAAAACGATAACGATCTTTGGCGCTAACGGCCATATGGGGACGAATGTTGCCGCCTTATTTGCGAGTTTTGGCCATTGTAAAGTTTTTATGATTTCGAGGCAAAAAGAGTCGGCGGTTCAGGCTTGCTCCAAGTGTGTTTCCCTCGTTCGCTCGGATTCTATATTTAACAATCTAATCCCCGCCTCCTATGATCAAGCTGAAGAATGCATTCGCCAGTCGGATTTAATTTATGAATCCACTTCAGAAAATTTAGATGTTAAGAGACAAGTTTTCTCGACAATATTGAAATTTGCCTCTGACGACCAGATCATCGCTACTGGAACTTCCGGCCTTTCAATAGATGTGTTAGCCAGTTTTCTTCCTTCTAGTCTTCAAAAAAACTTTGTTGGAATTCACTTTTTTAATCCGACCTACGGAATGCCTCTTTGCGAACTTATTCCTTCTCAGAAGACCGATAGGGATCTTTTGCCCATTCTTTCCGAGTATTTGACCAAGTCGCTTTATCGATCCGTTGTTTTATGCAAGAACGAGCCGGGATTCCTCGCTAATAGAATCGGCTTTATGGTTATTAATTCTGCTTTAATTGAAGCTCAGAAATACAAAGATGTTGGCGGTGTTTCCTATGTTGATTCTCTTATGGGATGCTTTACTGGTAAAAATATGCGTCCAATCCAAACGGCGGATTACGTTGGCCTCGATGTGACGGCGGCTATTGTTGACAATATTTATGCCAATTCCAGCGATTCTTTTATGAAGGATCGTTTTGTTACCCCGTATTATGTTCGAAGCCTGATCGAAAATCACTGCCTTGGAGACAAATCTGGTGGTGGCTTATATAAGTCTATGGGCGACGAAAAGGGGGTTCAGCAGTCTTTTGTCTATGATGTCGCTACAAATGATTACGTTCCTTCGGCTCCTTATTCTTCGCCTTTTATTCAGAAACTTCTTTCTTACTTGAAGGTAGGAAAAAATGGGTTTTATAAAGAAGCGTTACTCGCTAATGACACAATTGAAGGAAAACTAATCCGGAAATATATAACAGAATATTTTGTTTATTCCCTATTCGCTTCGAAGAAGGTGACTGGCGATTTAAGGTCGGCCGATGAGGCCATGCAATACGGCTTTTCTTGGATGCCTCCACTTGCCTATCTTGACTTATTTGGCGGGAAAGAAGTGATGGCTAGGATGATTTCAGAAGCCTTCGCTGACGGCGAAAAGCAGGCAGCCTTAATACTTTTAAAAGAAGCTCCTGATTCGTCTCAGTATCCCTTTGCTAAATTTTTGAAGGCGAGGATTTAATATGAATAATCCAGTATTTATTCTTGGCGGCTATCAGACCGATTTTTCCCGCAATTTCGCAAAGGAAGGCAAAAACGAAATTGCCTTGCTTAAGGAAACAATGGCCATGACGCTTAAGGAGAGCGGTTTATCAAAAAAAGATCTTCATGAATTGGCGGATGAGGGAAAAGCCGAAATCTTCGAAGGAAATTTTATTTCTGAACTTTATTGCAAGCAAGGCCATCTTGATGGATTGATTTCTTTGGCCGATGAAGACTACTATGGCATTCCGGTAAGCAGGGCTGAAGCGGCTTGCGCCTCTTCTTCTTCCGCCTTGGATTTTGCCATTTCCAAAATTCGTTCAGGGGATATTGACGTTGCCGTTGTCATCGGATGGGAACTTATGAAGACCGTTTCGCCTAAGGAATGCGGTGATATTCTTGGCTATGCTTCTTATCGAGAAGACGAAAGCCAAGGCATTGCCTACCCCTTTCCAAAATTATTTGGGCGTTTAGCTGAAGCTTTGGTCGAAAAATATCGCTTAGATAAGAACGTCTTTTTGGACGATTTGGCCCAAATTTCTGTAAACAATTATGCCTGTGCCAAGAACAACCCAAATGCTCAAACCCGGCTTTGGTTTATGGATATTAATCAGGCAAAGATGCGAGGGACGACAACGAACCCGTGTTACGGGGGGATGCTTGCTGTTTCCGATTTTTCCCAAGTCACGGACGGAGCGGCTGGAGTTGTGATTTGTTCAGAAAGATATTTGAACAAACGCGGTCTTTCGATTAAACAAACTCCTTGTGTATTGGGGTATTCCCATAAGACTGCCCCAATGCTTTTTTCGGATAAAATGAAAGACAGTTTCGCTGATTCTTACATCCTGCCTTGGACTCGGAAAACATGTGCGGAAGCCTATCAAAAATCTGGCCTATCCTTTTCGGATATTGATGTTTTTGAAGTCCATGACTGTTTCACTTCTAGCGAATATGCAGAATTGGCGTGTCTTGGATTTTGTGTGCCAGGAGAAGAACACCGAGTGATTGAGAGCGGCATCGCTTTTCTTGGAGGGTCAAAACCGATTAACCCGAGCGGCGGTCTTATTGGATGCGGCCATCCGGTTGGTGCCTCTGGAGTTCGGATGTTTTTGGATTGTTATAAACAAATCGTTCATAAAGCTGGTTCTTATCAAGTTAAAGATGCCAAAACGGCAATGATGTTGAACATTGGTGGGTCAGCAACATCAAATTACGCATTTATTATCGGCTTTGGAAAATAGTTACCTATTTTATTGGCTCTTTGTTAAGAGATGTTTTTGTGAAACTTTTTTCAAGATGCCGCTGACTCACAGGCTTTGGGCGGAGAGGATTAATCAGGAGTGGCAGGGTCCTGCTCGTCGAAAAGGTAGCAGCCATCAACAAGGGCATTGCCTCATCTATGTTTTTTTCTGGGATATTTGCCCTTCAATTAGGCTGGCTCATGTTGACACCTCACAACCGGAATAATCAGCCAGTCTATAAAAAGGGTTTTTCTATCCCGGATGCAGCGTGGTTGAAGGCCTTGGACGAATCTAAAGGTTAACAGAAAAAAGTTACATAAAACCTCTCTTTGTTTACAAGCAAAGCAAAAATGAGAAATCTTTTCCTGATCGGCTATACGGAAATCAAAAGTGGTAATATAAAAATAATGATCAAAAAGATTAATTTGGCAGTTTTTTCATCATCTACGTATCTCAAACAAACAAAGAAACGGTTTCCTTTGAGACGAGGCTGGTCACGAAAAAGCCAAGATATTCTACTGGGTATATTTTTTCGGGTTTCTTTTGATAGCAATTGGTAATTGTTCTTTTGTTTTTTGCTGTTCGCTTCTCTTGTATAAATTGGAGGATAGAAAACATGGATGATATTGTTTACGTGCCTTTCGAAGGAGATTCAGACGAGTCTTTGTCCGAACAAATGAGAAAAACGGTTTTAGATCGTTTAACGGCCGTTGGCAAAAAACATTTTACTACCAATGATATTCCCCTCCCATTTTTGAAAAATCTTGGTAACGGAATGCATTCTTATACCCCCGAAGAAGCGGCAGAATATTCCAAGTCCAAATTTGGGGATTGCTTTACTATCGAAATCCTTTGCTGCACTGACAAGACTAATCAGCTTTACTGTTCGACGGTGAATGCCGACCTTGTGTTTTGTTTTATGCATCATATCAAGGTCATAATTGTCTATGAAAATGATTATAGTAATATTTTTGTTCAGTCTTGCGATGTTAAACAGAAATATTCCAGTGGCATAAAAGGCATTATCGTCTGATGTTTTTGTTTTTCTTTATACTTTGTTGTTTTACAATAGTCTCAATGACTAAAGATGAACTTATGCTTGAGTATGCCCAAAGATGTTTCGAAAAGGCTAATCAAGCAAAAAAAGAAATACGAGATCGTGCACATCTTTTTTATGGAATTGGCTTCCCGGTTTTCTTTACTGCTTTTTTTGAAATCTATAAGCACATTGTAGAAATAAAATGCTGTCAAATTCTATCTCTTGTTTTGGCTGGGGTTTGCCTGTTTTCCGCTACTGTTTTTTTCGTTTTAATCTTCGTGCCATCCAAGCAAAACCAATATTTAGCAAGCGATTTGCTTGGCGACATTGTGGATTTTAAGACAACGCTAAGGAAAGACGGCAAAGATCCTGATGCTTTATCCGAAGAGGAAATACAATCATGTGCTTATGAATACTTTTGTAACGTCTATTCAGAAGAGGCGAACGAATGCGATAAAGTTAACCGGAGATTTCAAATTTTCTTTTTGATTATGGTTCTTTTTCAGATTATTGCGTTCGTTTTTCTCATGGTTGCTCTTGTGATATAAAAAGGAGATTTCATATGGAAAGCAAAACAAAAACTGAACCCCAAACAATTTCGGTGCCGAATCCCCCGGCTCCTGTTAGGCCAACGAAGCCGATGAAACACGTCACGGAAAGCGTCGATCAAACGAATCTTGAAAAACGTGACAAAAAGAATTAGAACTTCAATCCGCTTTGCAATCAAAAGGTTTCAGCGCTCATTTCTCGAGGAAGTTATTGCGTCTTTTGTTTTTGACATAGAAAAGCGTTGTTATGAATAACGATAAACGTTTTATTTGCTTTGAAAAATTCAGTTTTTGTTTTGCGGATTCTATGAAGAGGAAGGATTTCTTGGGCGTTCACCCCAACCCTTTCGATATTATTGGCGATTCGCCTTCCTTAACGGCGGAGTTTGAAAGGCTATTCAACGACCTCGCTTTTCATTATTCCTCTATTTTTCCGCCAAAAAGTGATACCAAGGACGCCAAATTTTCTTATCACGTTTGTCCAGAAACAAATTTTAACGCGCGAATCGCCGAAGCGCTCATCTCTTTGCTGACATTTTCGGAAAAGAGGAACTATGGGTGGAACGGGACTGATTTGGCAACGTATTTTGCTAGCCTCTTGGATGATATCTTTTCTTTGGATGACGAAGGCGGTTCGCTTTTCCCTTGTATTGATGATATTAAAGAAGGGTCTCAACTCCGTTCCGGCCAACCTTTTATTTTGTTCTCGGTGACATACATTGATGCTGATCTCGAGGGCAAACGCGGTTTTGTAGTGTGTTTACAGGCCCTGCACCTTCCTCGTTAGTAAAAAATCATATATTGTTTATATTCAGCCTTTTTCTTTTGACGAATCTTTGGAGAGATCATGGCTTGAGTGCTTTTCTTGGCGAAAAAGGGCACCTGGCTCGCGGGCTGGGGGCAGTTGAGAGGCGCCAGGAGTTTAGATGGGGCCCTGTCGCCGAGAAGAGAAAACAAGAAAAGAGTCCGCTTCGATGAAGAGGAATGGCCAAACGCTTCTGATATGCCCATGAACAATCGGGCAGGATCGGGATGGGATCCTAACGGGGAAGCTCTCTTCACTTTATAGCCGTCCCTTTTGCTACGCCACGGAAACGGCGGTGGGGGTGCATCCCTCCTCGAAGTACTCCTTTGTGATTATTCTCTCTCCGGTAGGCAACTATGACGAAAAAGGACTTGCTCCGGTTTCGATCAAGATCGAGGAGAACGATGTCCGAGCCGTTCTGAGCGGGACGGGTGGGATCAAATGCGGGGGCAACTACGCCGGGAGCATCTTGGCTGAGAGCGAGGCCAAGAAGGAAGGCTACGACCAGGTGCTGTGGCTCGATGGGGTCCATCGTAGATTTATCGAAGAAGTAGGAACGATGAACGTTTTCTTCGCCTTCAAGGACGAGATCGTGACCTCGCCCTGCGTCGGGTCTGTGCTCCCGAGCATCACAGAGATTCCTGCATCACCCTTCTGAAAGACAAGGGCTATAAGGTCAACGTCCGCCCCTTAGGGGTGGACGAGATGATCTCTAAGCTCAAGCAAGGCGAGTTGCTTGAATCCTTTGGCACGGGGACCGCCGCGGTCATCTCCCCGATCGGGTCCTATGGCTACAAAGGCGAAAGGATCGTTATAGGCGATGGTAAGACCGGTCCGATATCCCGATGGCTCTTTGACACGTTGACTGGCATTCAAGAAGGCCAGCTTGATGATCCTTACGGATGGCGGGTAAGAATCGCCTAGGATCTTTTGAAGCCGTTTGGCTTCTATCAAAAACACCCCCTGGTTCGCGGGCTGGGGGTGCGAAGGAATTAACCGGGGATAGAGAGGCCTGCTCGCCGAAAGGAAAACTGCATGGACTTATGCCTTCCATCCTTGAAGAGAAGAGGCCTCTTTACCAGGGGGACCGCCTCTATATAGGCTTGGGTGGTACAAGTGAATTCCACGTTCTGAAAATAGAGGGCAAATAAAGAAGGGCGGTGGCCTCATGCCCTAAAGCGGGATGTGCCAATCCGCCACGGCTTTTGAACTTCGCGCCCATGGCGGGATGGAAGGGGACGCTCTGACTGAAGGACTCGATCTTCCAATAGCCATTATTAGGCTGGCGAGAAAAGAGATACCATGGGATAAGAGGTTCGCTGGTTCCGTTCCGCATAAAGACGGACCTCCGTCCTCTCTTCCCAAAGAAAGATACCCCCTGGCTCGCGGATAAGGGTTGGGGATAAGAAAAGAAGGAAATCCGTTCGCCAGGGGGTAAATATCCTTGGGGGCGTTTCCCTCTGACGAAAGAACAAAGTACCACTATAACATTGACCCCTAATTGGAATGCCTCCATGTTCTTGTGGATTTCTATCTCTTGGTAGGACGGAAAAAATCATAACCCCAAGGGGTTTGTCGGGCTAACTGCGGTTTCGCCGGATGGAACTGTGCTTAGTTTGTCAGGCCACGGAACGAAAAAAAGAGATGCAGGAGGTCAAAGATTCTTGTTTTAAATGGGGTTCGCATGGTTTACATTTTTTAGGGAACACTAAGAAACAATTGTTGTTTTTCCTTTATTTCAGTTTCTCAAGGAGGACTTTATGGCCAGTGAACATATAGTTCAAAAGAAAATATTGTATTTTGATACTAATTGCCTTTATTTTGCTTTCGACGAAGAAGAGGGAAAACAAGAAAAGACTTCATCGGGTCTCTCTCCTAAAAAAATTTATCGTTTTTTCGAAAGTCTTCCTTCTGATCCCAATCTAGAATGGTATCCCTATTTTTCAACAACAACGATGGCAGAATATCTCGTAGCCCAAAGAAATTCCGTAGAAAAATTATCCAATTTTTTCAATTTTATTACTAGTAAACCTGTATTTTTTTCAAGGTCAAATCTGTTTTCGATTAATTACCAGGAACTCGAAAGGTTGTCTCAAATGGGAGAAAAAGAACTTCACAAGCGCCTTTCTCATGGTTTTTTAGAAAACAAAATTAAAAATGAGGCCCAATTTTTGTTTGTCTTGTTTGCCAATCTTTTTGGTGCATTTATTGGATCGGTTTTTGCGTACAATAACAATATTAATATATCCAATAAACAACGGCTTGATGCAGAAAACGCCTTTAAGTTTGCAGAGATTCGTTCTCAACTTATCACTCGCAATCATCTAGAACAAGTCTTGTGGTCTTTCTATAATCAGCCTCGAGGACGCAAGGATGAAAGCGTGTTTCAAGATTGTCTTTATTGGCTTTTTCAAGAATTTTCAAAAAATTATTCTCCTCTCGGACGTGAGTTCCAAATATTTTTTGAAGGCTTCTTTGGCCTATGCAAAAATCAAGGGATTTTTCGAGCGATTTCCTATTATGCCGACACTAAAAATTTTGCCGAGACATTTAACGAAGTTATCTATCCAATTTTTCGGAAAAAGAATTATAACGATTTGACAGCTGGATACTTTCGCTCTTTGCTTTTGGACTATCTCGGCGGAACTTATTTCTTTCATAAAAACGACATCCTAGATAGTCTTTGGCTTAATAATGCCAATTTTGCGGACTTTTATTCTATTTATTTTGTAACCGCTGACAAAAGAATTGCCGATTATTTGTCCTTGGAAAAACCTAGTTTTTGTAACCCGCATTTTTTGATGTTCTGATTTAAATGGCAATTTTTATGTATCGATCTAGGCCAAATTACTTTTTTGTATATTTATAAAGTCGCGCGATGCCAAGTTTTTTTAGTTGTTTGACATTACTCGGCCTCACTTTAACAGGCCTTTGGGCCAGCAAAATCTTGGAATTTGCACGTAAGGGCGATGCAATTTGGTATCGCGAAACGAAAGGTTTTATATCGGCCTAACTGTTCCCTTTTTGAAAACCGACATTCCGGAAACTTTTTTCGTTGAATGGTGTTGAGCTGGCTTAAGGCGGAGCTTGCATATGAAAAGGCACTTAGCTCGCTGGCTGAGGTCAGGAAGACTTGATTTATCGGGGCCCGTTCGTCGACCCCCCTCAATTAAGGCGGTTGATTTTAGCACCTTACCATCGAAATAATCGGTTGGCGAATAAAGGAAAGGAGGGTATTTGTTATTTCCCCCTTTAAACTCTGTGCCCTTGGATGATGATTTTTAGCACGACTGAATAAGTTTTCCTCAGCAACAATCAATAGGCTAACAAGAAAAGAGATACAGGGGGGGCAACATTTTGTTAGTTCACGGCTAATGCCGGATTTCGTTTTCCCCGATTATTAAAGTGTTTATTTTGATTAGTAATATATAATTTATATAGGAGGATGAATATATGAAATTGCTTCTTTTTTTAACTTTCCAGGGGAAGGCACTTTCCCCAACGGGGCTAGTTTTTCAAAAAACCATCGACATTGGTTCAAACTCTTTGCCATGTATTGGTGATGATTTGACTGATACCATTACAAAATCCGGAAGTTTACACGTTGTGGCTAAAAACATCAATTACGACGATGATGAATGCGTTGTTACGTTGGAATCTGTTGAGGATGATAAACATAATGAATATCAAATATGTGAAATGGCCAAACTGCATGGATGGAGCAAAAGTTAATATTGCGTTTTTCTATAAGGTCGTCAAAAATGAGGCAATTTCGGAATAGGAATTCTTCCACAGCACCTCGATATTCATATTATAAAAAATAGCGCTTAAAGTGGCCAGGTCTGGAAATGAGGGCAAATGCTCACCGCACATGAAAGCGTAATGGGCTTTCTTTCCGCTTTGCCGAATGCAATTTCTTAAAAAAGAATCCGATATGGACAACCCCACAAGGAAACAAGTTTGAGAATTCAGAGTTTTTTCAAGTTTTACTCTTCTAGTATCGCCAGATTCACAATAAAATTTGTAATACTCTTCTTCGTCTAAAACTAGCGACATTCTGTGGTCGCTGTCTAGCGATGGCATATTTCGAGGATAATAGCCATGGATGTGAAAAATTGAGATGCCCGCTCTGGTGTTTAATACCTTTCGATTTTTCCAAAACGTTGTTGGAGCAACACCAAATCCTTTTTGAAGTTCTTCTTCAAAAAGAGAGTCAAAATTAAAAGTTAGGATCAGGGGTTTGTGATGGATGACAAATTGGGCCGTTCCATCCATCAAAGACCCAATTGAAGCCGGAATTTTGGTCGATTCATAAAGGCAGCGATATATTGTTTTGTAGTAGCGTTCGCCCTTAGCGTTTTTGGTACAACAATAATGAGATAATAGCGTGTCTGAATACGAACTCGTGCCCAAGATTTTCTTATCGATGCTAGGGTAAGACAAGTATTCCCCCAAGAGATAGTTCAGTTCTTTGCTGAGACAGTCCCAAGAGCGAGAACCGGCACTCATAGAGATGCCGTTTCCCAAGATTAAGGCAACGGGTTCGCTAGTAATACATTTTCGTATTTTTTTCTCAATTTCGCCTTGATAGGCTAAAAAATCTGATTCAGAAAAAGAAAGCTTTTCCGAAATGTTTTGATTTGTTTCTGCACTTATGGTTCTAATGCCGTTTTTGTATTCAAACGAAGAAATGGATTCTTGATTCTGCAAATAGAAGAAGTATTCAGTTTTTACTAAATCACCATATTGATATACCAGGCCGTTTCCCAACACCCGGAAATTTCGAAATTCGTTCTTTTTCCGCAACTTGTTTTCCATTTCTTTCGCCTTCGAATCGTCGGTGTTAACGACAAATATCAAAAGTACGTTGGGGAAGCAGCTTTCGGTTTTTTGATACCAATTTACGAGCCTAAAGTTGTCGGCTTTGTTTTTGATCTCAATACAGGCCTTTGTTTCAATGCCTAAGGTAAACAAACCCTTCTCCAAGTAAATGTCTGCCTCCATATTGCAGTTATCGGTCCCTTCGAGCGTTGTTTCGTATTGAATTGGCCGTTTTTCCTTGGCGGCGAGGACGGAAAAAATTGATTTGACTACTTTTTCAAAAGCAAACCCTTGATTATAAATATTAGTCGACCCCATTTGTGTTAAATTGCCCCTTTCTGTTGTTGCTATTGTTCTTCGTAATGTGTGGATTGTTGCTTCCAAAGAAAGGGTTTTGAAACATTTTTTCGAAGTGTTCCTCCGGCGCAACGAGACACCCTTTTGCAATGGGAAACTATCTGATTCAATTTTACCCCGATTTCACTTGCTTCAGAAATACTACAAGTGTTCCTAAACCTTTTTTGATTATAAGCGGGCCTCGAAAAGGTAAACAACTTTCTTAAAACTCTGCAAATGATTTTTAAAAGATGCTGAAAACTGCCTTTTATCGTTTCCTGGAAGCGTTATGATATTTTAATGGAAATTGGTAAGTTTTGGGTCTCAGATTATAAATGTTACAAACGACCGCTCGAGGTGGAAATCGACAATAGCAATGAGTTTTCGCTTGTTATCGGGAAAAATAATAGTGGAAAATCAGTTTTTCTGAAGTTGATTCGCGATATTTATTGTCGTAAAAATGACAATTATCCCAATTGTTTTTGTTCTTTCTTTTCCTCTTTTGACTGTAATAAATTTGTTAGTCGCCTCGTTTCGAGGCCCTTTATACTTTCCTCTGATTACCAACAATCTTTTGAACGATGGGAAATTGAAGAGGTGAGAAACTCTTTTGCTGCCGAGAAAATTTATATTACGGTTCGCGGCAATGAAATAAGTTTTCTTAGAAAACCTGCCAATATTTCGACCGATCTTTGGAAGCGGATAGAAAATGTATTAACTACTTTTTTAGAAGAAACCGTCGTTCCAGATTTTTGGAACTCTCTTGCTCGATATAACCCGATTTGCGTGGACTCGGAAAGGGATATTGTGCCCGAGGAGGCCAACAATTCTATTAAAATCAACGCCAATGGATCGGGTGCCACAAATGTGGTTCGGCATTTTTTAAATGAAAGCGATAAGCCGGAAGAGAGAATCGAAAAAGAGGTTCTCCGGGATTTAAACGAAATCATGGGCGAGGATGGTCACTTCGATCGGATTCAGATAAAAAGTGAGATTGCATCGCAACCAAATAAAGCAGGAAATGGCGAAAATGGAGCCGAAGAAAAATGGCAAATTTATCTTAGCGAGAGCGGATCCGATAAACGTTTCGGGCTTTCTGAGGTTGGCAGTGGCCTTAAAACAATTTTGCTTATTTTGCTTCAGCTTCATAACTATAATGGGCCACACGGTAATTTGCTTTTTTGCTTTGAGGAGCCTGAGAACAATCTTCATCCAGCGATACAGAGGAGACTTTTCGATTTTCTTTATCGCTGGTCTGAAGGGAAAGGGGACCGATTTTTTATCACATCCCACTCCTCCGTTCCGCTGAATTTGTATTTTGGTCGGCCTCACACCGCAATCTATCACGTTGAAAAAATCGAAGGTCAATCTTCGTGCAAACTGCTTGAAAATTTGAGCGATGCTCGGTGTATCCTTGATGATTTGGGCATAAGCGCGAGCGACATTTTGCAAGCCAACGGGATTATTTGGGTCGAAGGTCCGTCGGATCGCATTTACATCAACGCCTGGCTCAAATTAGCTGGCTCCCCATATAAAGAAGGCGTTGATTATTCCTTTCTCTATACGGGCGGTAAGAATTTGGCGCAATTGTCAGCTGATGATGAGTCGGTAACTCAATTAATTCAAATGTTATTGATTAATCGGAATGCAGTTCTCGTGAGTGATCGTGATGAAGACTCTGAAACCGACAAGTTAAATGTGACGAAACAAAGGGTCATTTGCGAACTAACAAGAAAGAATTTCATTTGCTGGGTGACCGCAGGAAGAGAAATCGAAAATTATTTGTCTCTTACCACGATTCAAAAAATTTTTCCAACCTTCACTGGGACCCTTACTCGCTATGGCCATTTTTCCGAGGCCATCGAGCCTGTTTTTCCTAATTTTTCCAACAAGAAAAGGGAGTTTGCTGAGCTAATTTCTTCCAAATTCGATCCAGAGGATTTAAAGGCTCTTGATCTTGAGTCAAAAATTCAGTCTCTACTTTCGGAAATTAAAAAATGGAATATGTCAGCTTCTAAAGTTGAGTAGGAAAGCAATTTGCGTTTTCTAACTCGTTTTGATAATTGCGCTATTGGCAATGTAGAATAAAAACATGACAAAATTTGAAGAAATGTTTGAATTCCGTGTTCGCAGTTTATCTTACGTTGATGTCGAAAAGGCAATTGGTGAACACTACGGGTTTGGTTTTGGGTCTTCAAGCGACTTTATGGAGTTGCCTCTTCTAAAAGAAACGCAAAGTGGTGGTTGCATGATTTCCATCGAGTTCGTTAATGGCGTTTTTTTCCAAGGGCATGCAACGTATTATAAAGACCTAAAGGGGCCGGGATACGTTGTGCAAATGTCTTCTATCACGATTTCTAGACCAAAGAAATGAAGGATCTTTTAGCTTTTTGATTATTTCTATTTTTTGAAAAGCCGTTCATTAGGTTTTTTATAACTCTTAATCGAGGTTACGTTTCTTGTTCGCGTTGATTGCAAGCTTTATCTCGCATCGTTCTTTGTCGGTCAAAGAGAGGCGTTTTAGAAGAAGCAGGGCATCATCAACATAATTATGGTACTTTCCTTTTTTTAAGTCGTTTTTATGGCGACGAAAGAACTCTTCCAATGATCCGTATCCAATAAACTTATAAAATTTTGTTAAATTGGCATTTCTGTTGAGCATATCTTGTTTCAAGATGCTTAGGTGGTTTTCTGGAGCCAAGAGGAAATATAAAGTCTCTTTTCTTTCTTTTGCATATTTGCTGAAATGGAGGTAATACCGGCTCAGTTGGTCCATTCCTCGCATTTCATTTTTTTCTTTTTTAGCCTCATCGTCTGTTTTATTTTCCGGGCTATCTTGAATTTCGTGGTTTTCCGTAAGCAAAGAATCGATTTTATTTTCGATGACGACATTCTGATTGTGGTTGGTGTAAAAGAGATCCAGGCGGCCCACATAGGGAATGGTTACCTCCGAAAGAACGGGATAATATCCATCGTGAGGTGTTTCGCTAGAGAAATTGTCCTCATCTTTCTCGGAATGGACTGTGAGGTTTTCTCCGTTTGTGTCTTGAGGCTTAAGGCTAGAAAGAAAGGACTCGAATAAGCCAGGAACGCTGTTGAAGAGGTTAGCAATCATCTTGGTATAGGCTTCCTCAAGATGAGTCAAGGCAATAAAATCCAAGAATGTTGTTTTGGCCAGGCAACGGTACTCAGGAGATTTTGAGTTGTGTTTCCTTGGCTCAAATTCTTGTATTTCACACGAGTCCAAGTTGTTGCGTTCTATAATGCCTTTAATTGCCTTATTGATTTTCTGGTAAACATATTTACTTTTCCCCTGATTTGTAACGTATCCAAAATTGCGCTGAAAATGATAAACTTTTTTGGGATTGCCATCTTTGCTTTTTCTTTTGTTCGTGTCGATTAAAACTGGTTTTTTAACCTTATACATTTTTTCGGCAAGATAAGTGAGCGGTATTGCTTTGGTGTTATCGTGGAAAAAATTCTTTATTGGAGTCCCGCCATATTTTACGTTTTTCAGGTCTTGTTTATATTTTTTCGGAAGATTTGTCTTGATTTGGGTTTCTGCATCTTTTACAACATCATCTAAATATCCGTTTATCGCTAATGTCTTTTTCGAAATGCTTTGACCGTGGAGCGAGGACTTTATTTTGCAAACGTATTGGATATAAAAACGGTCGCCGATCATTTCGGAAGTAAAAATCATGTATTTGATATCGTATTTGTCTGCTTCCGAGACGTTTTGGCCATAGGGATTGTTATAAATGAAATGGTCTCCTTCATCCGTAAGGAAAAAATTGATGATTTCGTGAGCTTCGTGTTCGTCGTCACCAAGATAGGAGCCTCGAAAAGGCTTATTTAGCACAATACATTTTTTGCGCATGGGGGTACCTTTCTGTTTATGTTCCTGGGCTTAACCAAGGAAAACTTCGGAAAGCATTTTTATGCTAACACTTATCGAACCTTTTGGCAGGAAGCGATTATAGAGAGAGCTTTGGCAAATTTCGCTAATATTTTCTTAAAAATTTCTCTTATGGAGGAAGAAAGAGTTCTTAATCTTTGCTCTATTGGCGAAAGCAACCATTTTCTTCGCCAATATTTAGGCGATTATTGTTACACTATTATATTGATTAGAAGCGGAATCGTCGCTGACGTTATTTGAAGGGAGGACTTCTATGGCTGTTTTATTGATTCTCGGCAATGGTTTTGATCTCCATTGTGGATTAAAAACACATTTTTCTGATTTTTTGGACGAAGAGTTGAAGAAGGCTGAAAACATCTTGCTTTCTAACCATCTTGCCGAATACATCAAAACTTTTGCGTCCTTTATTTCTTATTCAGGGCCCGAATATTTCAGTAGTGAAGATTTTTCATCCTCCATTTCCTTATGGGAAGTTTTCTTTTATGCTTTGAAATTTTGTGTTGAATCCAAAGACGACCATGGTTTTAGTTATCCCGCAGATTGGAAGGATGTTGAAAAGGCAATTCGCGTCTCTTTAATGGGTGAAAAAGGCGCTTTGGTCAATTGGCGTCGTGTTTTTATGCTTTTGTATAAGCGGAATAAAAATATAATGTTTTTGGATAATCCCCCTTCTTTTGATGGAGCTGTTGAGTGGATTCTTGCTGACTTCATTGATCAGTTTTCTCGATTTCCTAAAAACGCTTTCGTTTCTGGGTCTACCGAAGAAGCGGAAAATATTTTCTACGTTTTCTTGTTTGGGGAACTGAAAAGATTCGAAAAAGATTTTGGCCGTTATGTCGAACGGCAGGTCGCAGAGAACCCGAAATATGAAAATGAAGCGTGTCTTTTTGCTAATAGACTTTGCGAGGGTTCAGATTTTGTCGTTGAAAGTTTTAATTACACCGCGCCTAACCTTCATTGCGTTAGTTTTCGTAACGTTCATGGTACGACAACCAATCCGGTAATCGGTATTGATGTTGCAAACATTGCACCAAAAGATCCTCGATATCGTTTTACGAAAGCTTCGCGCTGCTTATCGCTCGCTATCGAAGACACGAGACTCACGAAGCCAGACTATAACACCATAACGGACATTGTTATTTATGGGCATTCTTTAAATGAACAAGATTTCTCTTATTTCTTCAATGTTTTAGAAACGAAACGAATACAGGATCCCGGGAATATTTGTGGAATCAGCTTTGCTTACTCTGTCTACGATGGAACAACGAAAGAACGGGAGCAGCAAAAGCTTCACGATTCCGTTGCAGGTCTTCTTAATTCTTATGATTTGTGGACCAACCATTCTCTTACTACTGTTGAATCGCTATATCTTCAGAAAAAATTCCACTTTCCAGAAGTCGATTAATAACTGATTTTTCTCATTGCTATGACCAAACGAGATAAAAACCCTGTTGGAATTTTCTTCTTTTTTGTGGAATTTTAAGCCTTAGGCAATGATAATTAAAAGGATGGCAAATCGCGTATATCCAACTGCCGTACCAGCTTCAGGAAATGGCTGGAATTTTGAGTATTTTTCTGCCGCTTTCTTGTTTTTTGAAAATAGAAAAGATGTTCAATCAATTAAAGTAGAAAGAAAATACTTCGATGATATTTGTCTAGAACTCCGAGATAATACCAAAATTGTAGCACAAGCGAAATCGGCCCTTTCTGGTGCAGAACTTGTTTCAAAAGGCCATATGTCACAGGTGAAAGAAGGAGTGGCAAGCCTTCTTGACAACTATCAGGCAGGTATAAAAAAGCTTGTCTTTGTTTTTAACTATCACAAGCCCTTCGGTGCGGGGACGTTTTTCAACTACAATTTGGCGACAGACAATAAGCCTTTTTGCAATTTGGAAGATGCCGATCAAGGCGAAATAAAAAATGCCGTTGTTAATAACAAAAATTCGTCCGAAGTTGGCCGCGTTTGTTTTACGTATCTCCATTATGAAGGGGAAAGCGAGAACGATAAACACAGTTATCTGATTCACTATTTTCAAGAACATGCCAGCGAAGTTTTTCAGGTTTTTTCTTCAACTATTTCCGCGCCTAACATTCTCGAGAAGTGGATAGATTTGATCGCTAACACCGTTTCTGATAAAAAGAGCTTAAACTCGGGCATATTGAGTGGTGTTATTCTCCTTGATGGTCTAAAGGCGTTCCGCCCCTCTTCAGCGGTTTCACAGTTTCCTTCTATAATTTTCCACAACGGGGAAGGCGTAGTTCTTGATAATAAATTTCAAGACTTTTTGGGGAGCAATTATCTGTCTTTCGAAGAAATGAATGAAATATATTGTCACTATTTGTCCTATATAAATATGAAGGGAATTGATAGCAGTTTGCCGAGCAGTTTAAATTCCTATTTTAGCTCTTTGCGTCGGGAAGATTTGCCTGCGTATTGGGATAAACTCGGTTTTTCTGATGCCGAAAAGCAGCAAAACTACGATCTTCATTTTTTCGAACTGGTTATCGTGTTCTTGTCTGAGAAAGAAAGGTTGATTGATGCAATCGGAAAGGAGTTTCCTTATGAAAATCAATAATCTCCAGATTTATTTGAAGGAGGAATTAGAAACGGAGATTTCTTTCCGGGATAGAGATCATTGTTTGATTTATAGCGATGGTAATTATCATGGCAAAACGACGCTGGTACGGTTTTTAATTTATTCCTTTGGCTTCAACATTCCATCAACGTCTGGAGTCCTCATGCCTTATTATCGAACAGTTCTTTCTCTTGACACCGAAAACGGGACGACGATCCTTCGAAGAGAGGGCAAAACTATCTCGATTCTTGGGCCCAAAGGAGACCAGGTTTTGACCTGCGATTTGTCGGATTCTGATGCAAAAACCGCTTTTTTGGCCTCGTTATTTGGAGTAAAGCCAGGTCTTGTCCCCTATCTTTTAGGCTGTTTTTATCTCGATCAAAGCGATGGTTGGGAGCGACTGCATAAAGGAAAAATCGCGGGCGAAAACTCCTTTTCTGTTCAGGCTTTTTTGAGGATTCTTGCTGGCGTTGATACTTCGGTTGAAGAAACGCAAGAAAAGTCGCTACTAAAAGAAATCTCAAAATATCAGCTCGTCAGCGATATTTATGACTACGCTAAACAAAATGCTGTTGAGAAAAACCAAGATTGGAGCAAACTGCCCGCTCAATACGTTAACGACCAATCCGCTCTTCAAATAAAGATTAACCAACTCGATGATCAAATCCGCTCTATCAATCGGGTCATTGCCAAAAACATGACTTTCTCCGATTGGATTGCTCAAAGTTATTTGCAGGTCACCTTTGATGAGGGGAAAACGTTCAACACTTTGACGTCCAAAAACATAAAAGGCTACAACGCCAATCAGAATCTTTTGCAATCGCGGAGAGCCTTATTGGAGATTGAAAAAAAGAAAGCGCAATCTTTGCTTGATGAAGTCAACTCAAAAATTCAAGCCCTAAGCATCCTCCCAATCGCTCCAGACAAGATGCCAGAAGTTGTGTTGAATCCGCAGCAGCTTTCAGCGATTGATCAAAAGAAAGTTTCAGCGACCCTCGCTTCGCTTCGACATCAAGTTTCGGACCTCAGAAAAGACATTGAAAATAAGCAAACACCTTTTCTCATGGTTCTTCAATCTCGTTTCGTGTCAATATTTACTGACATCGCTAAAGAACTTAATGTTTATGAACGTTTTTTAGCTGGCAAAAAAAACTTCCCTTTTGTTTCTGACAGAGGGAGATACCCCGGCTCGTCAAGATCTTTAATTATCGTTTCATATCGCCTCGCTTGTCATTCCCTGCTCGCTGAATCCGGTGTCGAACTCCCTTTCATTGTTGACTCCCCCGGAAACAATGAGCTTGATCTTGAAAACATCGGCCTCATGGAAGAGGTTTTGGCAAAACACATCAAAACGAATGTTATTGTTTCTTCGATTTTTGATTCGCAAGTCGCCTCCTTTAAAAAAGTTCAAATTGTTAACAAACTTTTTGATCAGAAAAAATATTGATTTCGATTTTCCCTGGAAATAATTCTTTGCAAACCCCATCGATTACTGCCAATTCACAAAAGGTATTTTTCTTATTGTTTTGCCTACTTTCATTCACAAGAAATTAGAATGTCTCCCCTTTTCAAAAAGAAAGAACCTGCTTTGGGAAAGGGCGAATTGTTTTTACGAAATTTCGGGCTTGGTTTTGCCATTTGCACTTTTTGTCGCTAAGTGTTGATTTTGCCATTGGAAATCAGTTTTTCATAAACAATATATAAAAACCCAAATAATTCAAAAACGGCACGTTAGGGGGAAATCCTCTTCAATTTTTGGGTTCGACACGTCCTGATGTCCCGGACTTTCACAAACTTTCATTTTTTATAACTTGGGGTTACAATATCTGTGAGAAAAAATCTCACGGAGTTTGTTATGCTGAAAGAAATCACCATTGAAAACTTTAAATCCTTCGCTGAACCCGTTACTTTTTCGTTGGAAGCGGATGAAGGAAAAGTCAGCGAATATCCGGAACACGTCATCGAAAAATGCGATAACAAGCTTTTGAAGATCTCCTCTTTTTATGGGCCCAACGGTGGGGGCAAGTCCAATCTTTTGAAAGCGATTGAATTTGTGGGCCGAGTCGGCCTCTCATCTTTTGTCGACTACACGCAGCTTGTCAGTGAAGAAGTCCCCTTCGAGCCTTGCAAGATGACGTCCAATGACGTGATTTCCATCACTTCTTTTTTTGCGAGCGATTCCTATGAGATTGGCTATTCTTTTAAAACCAAGATGGTCAACGATCCTTCGGGAATCATGCCGATGGACAAGTTTCTATATACCCGTAAATTCTTGGTGCCCGCTATTGTTGAAGAAGGTATCGTTTACCGTAAAAAAGGCGAAAGTGATTTTCATGAACTCCTCAGCCGCGATGAAGCGGGAAAACTTCAAGGGGATGCTTTCTCCGCGCTTAACATCTCCGCGCCAGGGTTTGCCTTATCCCCCAGCGTCTCCGCCATTTCTTATATGATGAAGACCTTCTATAACGTCCAAAACGCGAACAGCAGTTATGGCCTAGACATTCTCCGGGATCTTTGGATGAATCTCTATGGCATTGAAACGATGAACTCTTACGTGCCTTCTTTAATCATGGAAAGCATGGTGCAGGAGTTAACTCCTTATACCCAGCAATTGGTTCAAGAACTAAATGACTGTGGCATTATCATCAGCGATCTTCATTTCGTTAAAAACAAAGAGAGTTTCTATGATGTGTTCCTAGAAAGAAAGAACGCTTCAGGCGACAGTTTCCAAATCAACCTAGATAACGAATCCTCTGGAACGCGAAAGACTTTCTCTCTTCTAGCCAGTTTATTGACCAATAGTGGTAAATCCAAAATCTATCTCGCCGATGATCTTGATGCCTATCTCCATCCGAAATTAACCCGTTATCTGATCAGTTATTTCACCAGTGAGAAGAATGTGAACAACCAGCTGATTTTTAACTCTCACGACATCATCAACATGACGAATGAACTCTTCCGTCGGGATGAGATTTGGTTCGCTTTTAAAGACGAGTCCTTTGCCACTCGGCTTGTTCCTTTATCCAGCATTGTCGACTATAAAGGCGAGCCAGTTCGAAAAGACGCGAAATTCTCCAAGCAATACATGGAAGGAAGGTATGGGGCCGATCCTTTTATCAAAAAGGCGTCCTCTTGGTATCATGATTAAACGCCCCAAGGGTCGTGCTTCTTTACCCCAAGAGCTTTCGGCGATTGGCCATCATTTGGTCTTTGCTGAAGGCACGAAGACAGAGCTTTCCTATGCCAAAAGCATCGAGAAAGCGATCCTTTCAAAATATCTTGTGGACCCGGAAGTAAGCCACGTTGAAATCATCGAAGTCGATCATCGGAAGAAAGCCCTCGACACCATCCGTCTACTGGACTATGCCGAACAAGAAATCACCCAGCGCATTTCTCAGGGCGAAAGAATTGATTATGTCTGGGTCTTTTTTGATAAAGATGATTATCATTTTGCTGATTTTCAATCCGCCATTGCCCGGATTGAGCGAAAGAATAAATCGGAATATCAGGAGCGTAATCTCAACAACGATCCCTGCGATAAAAACGGCATTCACTGGACCGCTTGCTTTTCGAATCGCTGCTTCGAACTATGGCCCTGTCTATATTTTTGCTATTTTCAATCCACCGTCTCCGCCTGCGATGACTATATTGAGCAAATCAATCAATTCCTTAAAAAGGCCAATCCCGATTGCCGTTACGAGAAGACTTCGGAAGGTCTCCATCAAACCCTTGTTTCGGCGAAGGGGAGTCTCGATAATGCCATCCGTTATGGACGGAAGCTCCGTCAAAAGAATGGAATAAACGAACCTTCAACGGGCATCAGCGATTTTGCTTATTATTTTAAGAATTATCTCAGAACGGACGAAGAAGAGAAAGAAGGAGAACATCATGGGATTATTCGTTGAGAAACTCTTGGCCAAAAAAATCAATTTTAACGAGGAAGTTAGGAATTTGGAGACGCTATATAATACTCAAAGGTATTGGGATAGTACTTCCGGCTATATCAGCGCCTCCGATTATGTGAACAGCAACTTCCTTTCATGGAACTTCCGTGGGACCTTTATTTCCCAAAAGGAATTGAAGGATCGATTGGGAATCAGCGATATCGCTTTAGCCTCTTATCGTGTAGACCGATTGACGGAAGACCAATTCGTGGAGTACCTCGAATTTCTTTTTAATGTTTTAACGGTGGTGCGTTATGATTCTCGCGATCACGTTGTTTATTCGATGCGCATCAATATCCTTCGTTGTCTTGCAGCAATCCAATATTTCATTCCGAACATTAAAGAAAATGACGCCCTTTATCGGATGGTGCCAAAGAACCCCACGATGGATCAGGCCATCGAGACGATGAAGGACGAATCTTTGGCAGATCTTCTTTATGAATACGTTCACCATGATACTAAAGGGGATCTTCAGAAGAAGTCGATGATCCTTGGCTCCATTTGGAAATGCTTTGAAGGCCACCGCGAAGAAATTAAACGGAATAACAAAGCTTTAGAATCGGAGATTGGGAAGTTGGCCAATACCTGTGATATTCGCCATAAACCTGATGCTGCCGAGGCGGATCTTCTTTCGAAGTTGAATGCCGAAGAGAAAGAAAAACTCTTTGATCTTTTATTTCAGCTTTATATCGATGCCTTCGCCACCCTTGAGGCTTCGCAAACGATCGTAGATGCTGAAGCTCTTTTGGCCAAAGGAGCCGATCCTTCTTCTCGGAAATAGTTAACAAGAGAAACATCTCTTAAAATCGGTTTATCTTTTTAGCAAGTCCTTTCATAATTCATTAAATATTCAAAATGAATATTTTGTGATATACTTTCACTGAAAGGGAGAACTTATGCGCTTTTTCTTGTTAAAACTGACCACGAATGGTGTCAAGAATATTTCGGAGGATGTTTCGCTTGCCTTTTATCGCGAGGCTGGCATCGACACCATTGTTTTTCCTGGCAACAACATTCGAGCTATTTATGGAAAGAATGGCAGTGGCAAATCCGCTTTGATCCTTTCGGTTCTTTTAGCAAAGAATTTGATGAGTAAGCCCTCTTATATCGCCAGTAAACCCCAGGGCTATTTTGATGAACTGATCAATAAGAAAACGAAGCGTTTTTCTATTGAATTTATTTTCGCGGTCTATGACGAAAAGAAAAAGAACAAAGTCCTGGGCCTCATGGCTTATTCTTTGATGCTCATGTTGAAGGATCATCGCTTTCAAATCGTCAAAGAATGCATCGAAGAAATCAAAGGCAAATCAATTAATGGCGAACGAGAGCTCGTTGCCAAGAATGAAAATGGGGAGTTGAGTTTTGCTTCGGATAACACGGATTCTTTTGCTCCTTTTTTAAAGCAATCTACCCTCAATCTTTTGCAAGATAACACTCTGGTGAGCCAACTGGGTCGTTGCTTGAAGAGTTACGTTAAGGAGGGGGAGAACCTGAACAATTTCGAAAGTTGCTTGTTTCTCTGCTGCCTATTTGCCAATTCCTTAGCGGTGGCAGTTCAAACGAGTGACCTTCATGATTCGGATTTCCCAATGCCGCCCCAGCTCCTCAAGACCTACAGCGATATGAAAGCCGAAGATCTTAAAGCCTTATTCATTAGCAACTGTCTTTCTTCCAATAGTGATTGCGTCACCAAAGTCCCCAAGAAAGAAATGCCTTCCTACCATGACTACATCGCTCGCCTTTGTGCCTTTCTCCGTCTATTTAAGCCCACGCTAAAAACCATTGAGATCCAGCAAAAAGAGGATGCCGAGAATTATGTTTGCACCAATCTTCTGGTTTATCAGGATTACGCAATCAGCGAAGTGTATGAAAGCACGGGCATTAAAAAACTGATTTCTCTTTTTAATTCCATTGCTCTAGCCGATCGCGGGGGCATCGTTTTCGTTGATGAACTCGACGCTAATATCTCGGGGGTTTATCTCCAAAAACTGGTGGAGTTCATTTCGATGTATGGCCATGGCCAACTTATTTTTACCGCCCATAGTCTTGACCCGATGTATTACTTATCCAAGTATTCGAAGAGCCTTTGTTTCTTAGGCGATGACAACGTGATGGTTCCTTGGATCAAGAATGGCCATTATCAACCCTATAAGCTCTATCCGGAAGGGATGATTAAAGGCTCGGCCTTTAATCTTGAAGCTTTCGATTTCCTTTCGGTTTTCGGAGAGGACAAGTGAGAGATGCAGTACGTCATCGTGGTGGAAACGAATAAGAAATGCCAAAGCGATTATCTTTATATTCGTTCCTTTTTGTCTTGGCGTTATGAACTGAGCCAACCTTTACCCAAATTTACTGCCATCTATCTCGGGGGAAAGAGCCGTTACTTCGATGAAGAAAAGTCCATCAACAAAGCGGTGGCGGCCTACGCCTTCACCGGCGGCGAGAGCCGGATTATCTTTTGTCTTGATACCGATAGCGGACGGCAAGGAGAAAGCCTAAACGAGGCCATTACGACTTACTGCACTCAAAAAGGCTACTTCTTAGTTTGGTTTCGCCGGGATGTCGAAGAGGTCTTTCAAGGCCACAGCGTTCCCCAAAATAGAAAAGGCCAAGAAGCAGAGCGTTATCTCCGCGCCAATTCAATTCAGCAACTTGATGTCAAAAGACTTCATCACTCTTTGCCTCTACTAAGCAATGGCGATAGCAATATCGCGACGGTGTTTGATGCCTTTCTTTCCAAAAAGCAATAAATTCCGGATGGTCAAAACCATCCTTTTGGTTGGGTTCTCGGTCACCTTACCCATGGTGATTTTGCTAAACCGAAGCCGTTATCTCAATCTCACTAATCTTTGTTTTGGCCAGCGTTAAAAGACGTTTTTTGGCGTCTTAATTCCAAATATTCATATAAAATCTATCAAAAATCCGAATTAACCCTTCAAAATAACGAATTAACAAGGTTTTAAGACTCGAAACTAAGGCATCGAGAAACAAGAAAAGGATTTTTCCTGACGTTATTTTTTGATTTCCTTCATTTCTTCTTATTCTTGTGATGGTTTCGGAGGTAGCCTATATTGAAAAGAGAGTTGGAGGGGCTAATGAGAGCAAAGACGAAGAAGGGCTTCCTGACTGTGGCTTCTCTATTGCCCGTCCTTTTGGCGGTCCTTCTTTTCTATTCCGCTAAACAAGAAAGCCCTCAGGTTGATGCTTGGTTCACTAACGCTCATACCTTGACTCTTAGACCCGGAACCACTTTCCGTCCGACTGAAGACGGGGTCCATCGGATTGAAGATGATTCTTTGACCTTAAATCCCGGAGGTTATTTGATGCTGGTGACTTCAGGAGTTGGAACCCGGGATTATCTCCCTGGCTCAACCACCGAGATCATCGCCTCCAAAGGAACGGAAAAAGAAAGCGTAGTTGCCATTGCCATCGATGTCTATGCGAACAACTTGGATACGGTCTCTTTTAAAGGGGACTCTGCCTACGTTCAAAACATCACGTCCACGATGACGTTCTACGCCAATACGTATGACCAAGAACAAGGAACAGCCTTAGGAACTTTATCGACGATGTCCGGGGATGCCCCCTCCGGGGCCAATCACGTGCATATCGTTTATCAAGCCACTGGAAATAGCAGCGATATCCTTACGGAAATCCCTTTGATTGAAATGAGCGAGCTTATCGTCAACTTTTATTGCTAAGAAAAATCTTTATTTGGCTTTAGCCTTTTTCGCCGACATGACCCGAAGGAACGCGCTCTCATTGGAGAGGGTGATGAGATCCTTCTTTTCTTTTGGACTCGTCGCTAAACGTTCAGCATCATGATAGATGGCTTCCATCGTTTGCTTTAAGAGTTTATCGACTTGCTCGTAACTCCAATGCTCGCCCGTCCGGTTTTGGGCCATCTCGAAACCCGAGACCGTTACGCCGCCGGCATTGCTGGCTTTGCCTGGGGCATAGCCAACACCCACGGCAATAAGCTTCTGGGCCGCTTTTACTTCGGTCGACATGTTCGAGCCTTCGCAAACCGCGAGGCAACGGTTTTGAATTAAAGTATCAACATATGATTCTTTAATCTCAAACTGTGTCGCGCAGGGGAGCGCGATATCGCAGGGGATGCCCCAAATGGCGTTGGAAGCCATTTCCTGGGCGTTAGGATGCGATTCGAGGTATTCGTGAATTCTTCCGCGATGACCTTCCTTAATCGCGCGTACGGCTTTTAAATCAATGCCCTCGGGGTCATAGATCGCACTCGAGGAATCCGACATCGTTAAAACCTTAGCCCCTAATTGCTGGGCTTTCTCGCAAGCGAAGGTGGCGACGTTGCCGCTGCCGGAGATCAGGACCTTCTTACCTTTGAATGTGGTCTTAAATTGATCCTTAAGTAACGCTTCGGTGTAATAGCATAAGCCATAGCCAGTCGCTTCGGGCCTGAGAATTGAGCCGCCATCCTTTAAGGACTTGCCTGTTAAAGCCCCATCATCCTTACCGGATTTCTTTTTATATTCGTCATACATATAAGTGATTTCCCGTCCACCGACGCCAATATCGCCGGCTGGGACATCCGAATCAATGCCGATATAGAGGTAAAGTTGATCCATGAAGGCGCGGCAGAAACGTTCCACTTCGGCCTCGCTCTTTCCTTTAGGGTCAAAATCTGATCCGCCTTTGCCGCCGCCCATCGGGAGGCCGGTTAAGGCGTTCTTAAAGGTCTGCTCAAACGCGAGCATCTTCAAAATCGAAAGGTTGACGGACGGATGGAAACGGAGACCGCCTTTATATGGGCCAATCGCGTTGCACCATTGAACCCGGTAACCCTGATTGACTCTTTCTTGGCCAGCATCATCCACCCATTTCACTTCGAAATGGATTACCTTTTCCGGTTCGAGCAATTCCTTAAAATACGGAACATATTCCGGATGGCGTTCGAATAAGGGCTCTAACGAATGGCCGACTTCAAGCACGGCGGTCAAAAATTCTTTTTCGCCCGCATGCGTCTTTGCGAAATCCTCTAAAAATGACATAACGATCGTCCCCCTTTGGACTCTTAGAAAGATTTATACCGCATTTCGGCTTATCTTCAATAAATGTTTTATGAGTATCAGAAGTAGATACTTAAAAAGGCGATGAAATCTTCCAGATTTGTCTATGGCGATCAAGGATTTCCATTTCCTTACATTCAATATCTTAATTTGATGCCTATAGGTGATAAAGTACAACTAATTAAAGAGGCGTTTTTATGAAAAACAAAACCATATTTCTTGTCGTGATGGCCAGCGGAATGCTAGGTTTAAGTTCTTGCGTAGCCGTTGTTCCTTCCGTATCTTCTGGAAATAGCTCCAGTTCTTTAGTTTCATCCGCCTCCTCAAGTCTTGTTGTAGAAGATGCTCCAGTTTATCAAGGAATGACCATTGTTAAAAAGAATGGAAACCTCCAAGGACGAAAAGGATTAAGAAACGCCCATTTGGCTGCGGAAAATGAAAGCGGAACGCCTTCTGAGGAAGATGGCCACACCGGTCATAATCAAACGCTGAAGAACGATATCAAGAGTTTGGTTGATCTAAAAGTGAGCTCCGGGAGCGAAGTCAAATACTATGTAGCGCCTTTGGAAGTCTTCACGATTAACGTTCATTTTGATAACCCCAAAGATTATGAAATTCAATCTTTCACGTTAAACGGCAAGAAATATGCGAACTATATGTTTGAGGCCGGCTCGACGATGGAATCCATTCTTCTTTCGATGACCGCACCGAGTACTTCCGGCTATATTTCTTACACGATTGATGCGGTGAAATACATTGATGGAACCGACATTAAAGATGTGAAAATGGGCGGAAATCAGACGATTCAGGCTGGTATCGCCTATTCAACCGCTCCGACTTGTGTCGTTTCCGCGAGCACGGTGTCTTCCACGAGTGCGGATTTCACTTTTGAGATCAGCGATGCTGCTGGTCTCATCGGGGCGAATCCGGTTGATGCTTACCTTTCTGATGGTGAGACCATCATTGATCAACAAGACTTGAAAGTCGGATCGAATCTCATTCAATTCAAAAATCTTTCGATGTCGAAAAAATACCAATACGGCATTGCGACCTCGTTTGATTTGGCCGATGGCCGGGACTTGCATGGTGAATGGCTCTTAACAAGCGATTTTATTACCGGGGATGCTTTCCAATTCGAGAATGTCGTGGCGGGTAAAGACACCATCACTTTCGACGTAAAAAAGATCGGTTCAGTCGGCAGCATCAGCGCGGTTTCGCTTTATGACGCTTCGACAAACAAATTGGTCGAAAAGGGTGGTTCGGATGTCCGTTCTTTCTCAAAACTTCTTTCTAATCACTCGTATAACCTTTATGTTGATTTCACCTATGAAGACAATGGCGTTTCGTTAACGGATTGGGCAGTTCAATCCGGCGTTAAAACCCTTGAAAAGGTCGCCCCGACCATTACGATTTCTTCGCTGACTCCGGGTCAAAGCGAGGTAGCTTATGAAATTACCTTTGATGATGCGGACGCGACTGGAACGATTGAAAAAGTCGAGCTGGTGAAAGATGCGGCTGTTGTTCAAACCAACGATGCCTCTTTGACCGGGAAATTTGAAGGATTGCTTTCTAATAACTCTTATACGGTGAGAGTTTCGTATTCTTGCGATCTGTCGGATGGCTCGGGTAAAGCCAGCTACTCAACCGAAAAAGCGGTTAGCACGGTTGCCAAAGTGGCTCCGGAACTTTCGGTTTCAGATCCCAAGAGAGGCGAGACGACATTTTCGGCGACCCTTAGCCTTACCGACCCCGACAAGACGGGATCGATTAGCAAAATTGAACTTTATCAAGGAACAACCTTATTAACGACAATCGCTGGCGATTCCTTAACGTTCACCGATTTGGCCGCTTATACCGATTATACGGCTCTTATTTATTACACCTATGATCTCAATGATGGCGAGGCCATTCACGAAGGATCGTATTCTTACGCTTTCAAAACGGCTCCCCATTTCGCTTTGACGAGCACGACGATAGCTAATACCTCCGCTGTTTCCGAAGGCGAGACCATCTATTTACAAGCCAATCTCGAGAATCCTTCAAATGGGGTAATCAAATCCGTTAAGGTCAATGGTCAATCCTATCCGGTTTCTTCCGCCTCGACGAAGAGTAGGATTTATGCCGAGATCACTAACAATGGCCAATTCGCCGGTGGCGACACCACGCTCCAAATTACCGAACTCGTCGCTGAACTGAACGAAACGGAGTATTCCATCGACGTATCAGCTCACAATGAAGCCAGCGTCTTCATCTATGGCAATTTGACTGCGCTTTCTTTGGATTTCGTCAATTCTGCCTATGAGCCGATTGATTGGAAATTTGAGAACGAGAATGCGCTTCTGATGGTTAGCTTTGCCAACAAGACGGGTTATCCGATTAACAGTTTGACCCTCAATGGTAGTGTCTATTCGAACCCAACGAAAGTCGATGACGAACATTATTATTTCACAACGGAATCTTTAGGTTTGACCTTAAACCCTGGAAGCCGAAATTCGCTCTCCTTAAGCGAAATAACCTATACCCGGGCCGGAGTAAGCAAGACAATCTCTGCAACTCTGATTGCCGGGATTTACACGGTCCACGGCAGTGAAACGCATTCGATCACCGACTCGGCAGGCTTAAAAACGATGAATGAAGGCTTCTCTTATCAGTTAGCTAATGATATTGACCTGAGCGGCAGCGAGTGGGCGGGCAATGCCTTTGATGGCGTCTTTGATGGTGCCAAACACAAGATAACGAATATGTCTTATATTTCGACCGTCAAGAGTAACAATCTTAAACTTGGCTTATTTTCTGAAGCCAACGGCGTGATCAAGAATTTGACGATTGACGATGCGGCCTTTCTCGTAGAAGTCGCTTCGGATGATACCAATCATTTTTCACTTCAACTCGGCCTGGTTGCTGCGGTGGCCAATAATCTCTTGGCCAAGGACATCGAAGTCGGGGCAGGTTCACGGGTCTCATTTAAAAATTCTTACGATACGGGAAACTATGTTGGTGGTCTATTCGGAACGATTCAATCGTCGGACACCGTTGTCTCTTCTTGCGTGAATCGTGCGAATATCGTTGGTGTTTCGGATACCGGCGGAATCTGTGGAGCCGGCAATAACGCTCACTTATCCAAGTGCGCTAATTATGGGGCGATTAACGGTGGAAATCGAACTGGCGGTCTCTCTGGAAGTTATGGCGGAATGGAACGCTGCGGTAACTACGGTAATGTTACGGGTGGGTCAGATGTCGGTGGGATCTATGGCGATGGTTCTTCCGCGGTAAACTGCGTGAATACGGGAACAATTGCTGGCACGCAAGACACTGGTGGTATTGGCGGTCGTTCGTATGGAAGTCTCAAATGCGCCAATTTCGGTCAAATTCTCCATGGCGGTTGGGGCGGTGGCATCACTGGCGAATACGGAGACATTACTTCCTGCGTTTCTTTGACAAGAATCGCTGGGGCTTTGAACAGTACGACCAACTGTGTCAATTCATATACTCTCGAAGACCCGGCTACTTTTGGGACTTCATGCACGGTCGATCAGCTTAACGACAAAGCTTTCTATACGGAAAAATTGGGTTGGAGCGAAGACGTTTGGGTTTTTGAGAACCTAGACGTGATTAACGGAGTTTATCCGACCCTCCGCTAATTCTTTTGAAAACTTCTAACGACTTCCCTGCCTTCTTTTTGCTTTCCTTTGTAGGGACTCGTGCCATAATTTCCTTACTATGGAAACCAAAGACAACGAAAAACTCTTGGAGCTCTTGGAAAAAGACTCCACTTTGCCGACGGATGAACTCGCCTCTTTATTAGGACTCACCCCTGAAAAAACCAAAGCCATGGTGGAGAAGGTCAAAGCCCAAGGCTTGATCCTTGGCTACCAAGCTGTCATCGATTGGGACAAGGTCGCTGAAGAAAAAGCGTCCGCCCTCATCGAAGTGAAAGTCACGCCCCAAAAGGGGATTGGCTTTGATAAGATCGCCCACGAGATTTCGAAGTTCGATGAAGTCTCCGCCGTTTATTTGATGTCGGGCGGCTACGATTTCGCCGTGATGCTCGAACGGAAGACGATGAAAGAGATCTCCGCCTTTGTCTTTGAGAAACTCGCAACTCTTCCGAGCATCTCCTCAACCGCGACTCACTTCATTCTCCGTAAGTACAAAGACCATAAGATCATCATGGATCAAGAAGAAGACGATAAACGGATTGAACGCTTACTATGAAAAGTCCTTTATTCTCAACGAAGGTTGATGCGATCGAGCCACCGAAGATCAAAATCGACTTTGCGGAAGTCCGCAAAGAAGGCGTGGTGTCTTTAAGCGTTGGCGAACCGGACTTTGAAACCCCTTGGGCGATTAAGCAAGCGGGCGTTGAAGCGATCCAGAATGGCTATACCTTCTATTGCGATGATTTAGGCTTACCCAAACTCCGGGAAGAGATTGCCAAATACCTCAAGCGGCATTATGAGCTTTCTTATGACCCCAAAGACGAGATTCTCGTCAGCGTGGGCGCCAGCGAAGCGATCGATGTGGCTTTCCGGGCTCTCCTCAATGAAGGCGATGAAGTCATTATCCCCCAGCCGGCCTATAACTCCTATCCTCCGGTCGTGGCCCTTTCGGGTGGCAAAGTCGTCAATGTGAATCTCCGCGAGGAGAAACAGTTCCGTCTCCAACCCGAAGACCTTGAAAAGGTCATTACGCCGGCGAGCAAAATCCTGATCCTCAACTATCCCCATAACCCCACTGGGGCCATCATGGAGAAGGGGGATTTGCAAAAAATAGCCGAGGTTTGCATTAAAAATGACCTCTATGTCGTGAGTGATGAAATCTATTC
>JGI20225J20221_1000436_pt1 | contig 85654 bp, 73 predicted proteins | sample BioMet4_FD_20221 | JGI IMG/M metagenome (IMG submission 20221) | reverse complement strand
ATGATCATCTTATCTTCTGCCATAGTTATTATTCCTCACTCATTTTCCCGTGCTTGATTATAGGGATTTCAAAGAGCTTTCACAAGGAAAGACTACTTGATTGATTGGATTTTGGGATCCTTTTCGTAAGTTTCGAGCATTTCCTGGGCTTCGGCGAACTCTTCTTCCGAAACGTCGGTCAACTCTTTTCCATCGGCGCTGGCCATCACCAAAAGCGAATCAGGATCGCCATCTTGATAAATCAGATAGTAGTCCTTTTTCCGCTCATCGTTATGGTAATAAAAGTAGATGCGCCAGTCTTCGCTTGTGCCATCTTCTTTCGTGATGGTAATCGTATTATCTTGGATTTCAAACATCAGTAACTGCCTCCATTTTTCGTATTGAGATAACTTTCAAGAATCACCTGGGCGGCTTGTTGGTCGATCACGCCATGGCGTTTGCCGCGCGAGAGATCGGCTTCGAGGAGACGCCGATTCGCCATGACCGTCGTGAGACGTTCATCGACAAGGGTCACCTCGAGCGTCGAATCCATCGCTAAGAGTTCGTCTTTGAAACGTTCGCTCCGCTTGGCACTTTCGCCGGCGCTGCCATCCATATTGAGGGGATAGCCTAAGGCAATCTCGTGAATATCGTCTTTTTTGATCAGTTCAGCAAGATGAGCCAAGCACTGGCGGTACGCCCCTTCGAGGAAACGGAATTCCTCTTTGGGATGGGCGATGCCCAAAGCGTCGCTTTCGGCAATGCCGCAGCTTCTTGTCCCGAGATCAAGGCCTAAGACTTTCTTCACGCGAGTTTCCCTTCAATTGATTTTACCGCTTCCTCAAAGCCTTTAGAAGTCTTCACTTGGCCCGAAGCCATCTCGGGTTTGCCACCGCCCGAACCATTAAGCACGTGGCCAAGTTCTTTCACGAGGTCGCCGGCTTTCGCCTTTTTGAGGGCTTCGCCGCCTAAGAAGGCGACTAACGGCCGGGCGCCTTCAATGCCGCCGAGCAAGATAATCACGTAATCCGGCCCCTTGGCTTTGAGTGAATCGCCGAGGGTCAAAAGATCCTGACGCGAAGCACCTTCCTTGAGAAGAGCGCTCACGGCAATTTTTCCGACCATATGGGCATTATTGGCTAAGGCTTTGGCTTCGATCTCGGCAAGTTTCGCCTTGCTTTGCTCCGAGGCTTTGATCGCCACGTCTTTGTCTTCGATCGTCTTTTTGATGTGGGAAAGGACATCGATATCGCCCGCGCCTAATAAGGCTTCGCCTTCGCTTAAAAGGTGAGCCCGGTTGGCCAAATAACGATAAGCGCCTAAACTCGTCACGCCGACTAAGCGGCGGACGCCCGAGGCAATCGCCCCTTCTTCAACGAGGGCAAAGACCCCGATATCCGAAGAATTCTTGACGTGGGTGCCGCCACAGAACTCACGGGAGAAGTCCCCAAATTCAACGACGCGCACTTGGGCGCCATATTTTTCGGCGAACTCCATCTCCGCTCCGCGTTTCTTCGCTTCTTCAATCGGCAAGACCTCGGTGACTTCGGGGATCGCTTCCGCAATCTTCGCATTCACTTCTTCTTCGATCTGCCGTAATTCCTCGGCGCTCAGTTTCCGGTTGAAACCGAAATCGAAACGGAGGTAATTCTCATCGACATAAGAACCTTTTTGATCGACGTGGGCGCCTAAGACATCGCCCAAAGCCTTGTGGAGAAGGTGGGTCGCGGAGTGATTGCGCTCAACGAGTCTCCGCCGCGAGGCATCGATCGCCAACGTGACTTTATCTCCCACTTTGAGGGTGCCGAATTTCACTTCGATCGCATGAAGATGTTGGGTGTTGGTGGCCACGGAAACCGCGGTGACTTCCGCTTCAAAGGAAGCGTTCTTCATCGTGCCGGTGTCGCTCACCTGTCCGCCCATCTCGGCGTAAAAGGGCGTCTTATCCAGGATGACTTCGCCTTTTTCATCGATACTCTTCACCGCGACGCCATCGACGAATAAGCCGGTGACGGTCGCTTCGACGCTATCCTGATCATAAAGGAATTCCGACGGGGTCTTAAACGCCATCAAATCCTTCGACTGCTTATGGAAGGACTCGATTTCGCCCCGGGCATTTCTCGCCCGTTCGCGCTGCTCTTCCATGCATTTCTCAAAGCCCTCCATATCGACGGAAACCCCGCCTTCGAGGGCGATTTCTTTGGTGAGATCGCTCGGGAAACCATAGGTGTCGTAAAGCTTAAAGACTTCTTCGCCAGTAAGGCACTTTTTGCCTTCCATCATCGTGCGGAGAATCTCTTCGCCCGAAGTAAGGGTCTTGAGGAACTTCTCTTCCTCCGAAAGCACCATCTTCGAGACTTCGGAAACGTGCTCCTCGAGATAAGGATAGAAATCCCGATACTTGTCGGCCACGACTTGGACGAGTTCGTACATAAAGGGCTTCTTGATGCCCAATTTCTGGCCATAGCGCATCGCCCGACGGATGATGCGGCGTAAGACATAGCCGCGTCCTTCATTGGAGAAAGTGGCGCCATCGGAAAGGGCAAAGGTGAGGCAACGCGCATGATCGGCGATCACGCGGAAGCACATCTTGTTCTCATCGCTATACTTAACCCCAGCGATCTTTTCGGTCGCGTGGATCATCGGCATGAACAAATCGGTCTCGAAGTTGGTATCGGTGCCTTGGAGAATGCAGGCGATCCGCTCGAGTCCCGCGCCGGTATCGATGTTCTTTGACGGGAGTTCTTTATAGTCTTCCCGTTTGACGCCATTGACGGCGTTGAACTGGCTGAAGACGATGCCCCAGATTTCGATGTAACGGTCGTTTTCAATGTCATCGGCTAAGAGTTTGACGCCCAGATGCTTGGGGTCCCACTTCTCGCCACGGTCAAAGAAGACCTCGGTGTTCGGGCCGCACGGGCCTTCGCCGATTTGCCAATAGTTGCCTTCGAGCGGAATGAGATGCGAAGGATCGACGCCTTGCTTTTGCCACAACTCCCACGATTCCTTATCGGTGGGGTTGTAAGTCATATAAAGCTTATCCTTCGGCATGCCGAATCCGTTGACCGGATCGGTTAAAATCTCATAAGCCCAAGCGATGACTTCTTTGCGGAAATAATCGCCGATCGAGAAGTTGCCGAGCATTTCAAAGAACGTATGGTGACGAGCGGTATGACCGACGTTTTCGATATCGTTGGTCCGAATGCTCTTCTGGACGTTCACGATTCTCCGGCAGGGCGGAACTTCCGAGCCATCAAAATATTTCTTGAGACCGGTGACGCCGGCGTTGACCCAAAGAAGCGACTTATCGCCAACCGGGATCAAGGAAACGCCCGGGAGCCACTTATGGCCTTTGCCTTCAAAGAACTTAATCCACGTCTGACGAATTTGAGACCCTGTTAATGGTTTCATCTTGGAAACCCTCCTTAAACAAAAATAAAACACCCCATCGAAGGAACGCGGATTCGCGCGGTACCATCCTTCTTCACTCGAGGTGCATCTTCATTCTCTTCTTAACGCGAAGCGCGGGGACATTGCTCCCAACAGGCGAAGTGGCGTGTCTCTTAGGCCTTTTCATCCTGCGGCCCTCTCTAGGAAGAGACTTAACTTCGGAAGTATCTTAGCACCCTTTAGATTAAAGGGCTATAAAAGAAATGAAGAAAAGGCCCGCGCGAAGGCGCGAGCTCACGAGAACTCCTTCGAATTCAAACCCTAGAGGCTATTTCGTCAGCGGGTGGCTCCGCCGCTTTGGCCAGAGAGAATCTTGTTCAGGCGAAATTCCGTTCCACCGGAGTTTCTGCTACCTGTTTGATTTCCGCAAGATCAGCCTCGGTGATGGTTTTCGCCTCATAAGCCTCCGATAAACTGACCACCTTTCCCTCCGACCAAACATGGGGTGTCCACCGGACATTGAAACTATAGTAATTAGCGCCTAATTCCATGGTGAAGGGCGTATTCCAAGCCCCTTTGCCACCAATGCCATTCACCAGATAACTCAAGACGTAAGCCCCCCGGAAAACCCCGTAAATCACTTTAATGCCGATTTGCGATAAAGAATGACCGGAATAGCCGCCGATTTCATCATTCATTTTTCCGGTGACCACCCATTGGTCATAAAAATCTTTTTCCATCAGCGACACTTGCGAAAGCGAACTCGTCGTCGTCGAAGAACCACCACAGCCGGTGAGCAGCATCGAAAGGCTCAAAATCCCGAGTAAAGATAGACGTGAAACTTTCATCGTAAAGCCCCCTTCTTCTTTTATCATAGGTTTTCCCGTCGTTTATACAAGATAAATACTTTTAAAAAACGCTCCGTCTTTCGCTCTCCCAATCGGTAAATAGGGAAAAGGGTAAGCTTATCTTTATCTTTGGTGTCGATAAAACTATACTGATATCAACTAAGGAGACGAAACATGAACTCAGAATATGAGAATTTGTTCACCCCGTGGAAAATTGGCAATGTCACGATTAAAAATCGCATTGTCATGACCTCGATGGGCGGCACCTCCATTTTCGGATGGATGGAACCGAACCATTTCGATAAAGAAGCCGCCCATTTTTTATTGGAGCGGGCGCAAAATAACGCCGGGCTGATTTTGCCGGGCATCGCCCCGATCAAGAACCCGATGGGCGGAGGGTGGCTCTATCAAAACAAACACATGTACAAGCAGCTCAAGGCCTTCATGGCCGAGGTCCACAAGACCGGTTGCAAGATGTTTGTGCAGATCACCGCTGGCTTTGGCCGCAGCATGGCCGTGAATGCGACGATGGTCAAGATCGGCGGGAACCCCGTTTTAAAATTCCTCTGCAAACCGATCTTAAATATGGATGCCATCTGTGCTTCTTCCTCGGCTTCACCCAATAGATGGAGTGACAAACTCCCCTCTAAAGCGATGAGCGAGAAGGCGATTCATAAGATGATCGAGGCTTTTGCGAAGACCGCGAAGCTTTGCCAAGAGGCCGATGTCGATGGCGTGGAGATCCACGCGGTCCACGAAGGCTACCTCTTGGATCAGTTCACCTTGAAGTACGTCAATAAACGGACCGACGAATGGGGTGGCTCTTTTGAGAACCGCTACCGCTTCCCGGTCGAAATCGTCAAAGCGATCAAAGCCGTCTGCGGCAAAGACTATCCGGTCTCGCTTCGTTACTCCGTCGTCTCAAAGACCAAAGGCTTTAACCAAGGGGCCCTTCCGGGCGAAGATTACGTGGAAGTCGGCCGCGATATGGCGGAAAGTGAAAAGGCCGCCAAGTATCTTCAAGATGCCGGCTACGATATGCTCAACTGCGATAATGGCACCTATGATGCCTGGTATTGGGCGCATCCGCCAGTATATATGCCCGAAAACTGCAACTTAGCCGATGTCGAACACCTCAAATCCTTCGTTTCGATTCCGCTCGTTTGCGCGGGAAGAATGGATCCCAAAGTGGCGAATGACGCCATCAAAGAAGGCAAGCTCGATGCGATGGGCGTGGCCCGTCAATTCCTCGCGGATCCGGAATGGGTCACGAAGCTCATGCAGGATAAAACGGACGAGATTCGCCCGTGCATTTGCTGCCATAACGCCTGTTTCACCATGTGCCACTATAAAGGCGTGAGCAACGATCAAACGCTCGATGACGCCATCCATATGGCCCGTTGCGCGATCAATCCGGAAACGATGCAGATGAAGAAATTCTATATCGAAAAGACCGCCTCATCCGAAAACCGTTGCCATCATCGGCGGCGGCATCGGCGGCATGGAAGCTGCCCGAGTTCTTGCCTTAAGAGGCCACCACCCNGTCATTTACGAAAAGAGCGGCGTTCTCGGNGGCGTTTTCAAAGTCGCCTCCACGCCTTCGTTTAAGGAAAAAGACCGCGACTTGATTGCCTGGTACGAAAAGCAGATGAAAGACCTAAATATCGAGATCCATTTGAATAGCGAGGTCAAAGANCTCAACGCCATCAAAGCGGANCATTACATCATCGCGAGCGGATCGAAAGCCCGGAAGTTCCGTCTCCCTGGNATNGAAAAGAGCATCGAGGCTTGCGAATATCTCGCGGGCAAAGAGGTTGGCGAAAACGTTGTCGTAGTCGGCGGTGGCTTAAGCGGTTGTGAAATCGCTTATGACCTTTATCTCAAGGGTAAGAAGCCGACGATCGTCGAAATGAAGAATGATCTGATTGCCCAAAAGGGCGTTTGCATGGCCAATAGCACTTATCTCCGCGAATTCTTCGCGCTCCATAAGGTCCCCGTCTATCTCGAGACCAAAGTGAAAGCGATTGAGGAGAAAGACCTCATCGCCACCACCAAAGACGGNAAAGATATCACCCTGCCGTGCGATTCNGTGATTATGTCGGTGGGNTATATCCCAACGCCGCTTGCCCCACAAGCGAAAAACGTCTCGCTCGTCGGCGATTGCGCGGGCATTGGCAACTTACGCAGCGTGATTTGGAAAGCCTATGGCGTGGCCATGGCAATTTAAAAGGAGAAAAACATGTATCAACCTTTAATGACTCTGACTCCGGTTCAACAAGGTATCCTCGAAGGAAAAGAGGGCCCGACCAAAGCCAAGATGATGGAATGTTTGGTCCGTTATGGCGATGTCTTCGGCGCGAAAAGGATGGCGGAAGTGACCCATAAAGAAGGCCACCTCGTCACCAGCTTTGGCATCCCGATGCTCGGCACCGTTTATACCACGATGGATGAACTCATTTCTTCCGGCGCAATAGCCAAAGATGGCTTCACCGTCGACCCGAGACCCTGCGATTTTAAAAACGTCAAATGCAANCCGATCGAGAAGATGATTTTCTCGAAAATCATGTATGCGAAGCAAGACGATTACGAGAAACAGCTTCAAGCGGCCGGGCTCGTCGAGCATGACGCCTTCAGTTGCACCTGCTATCTCCCCGAGATGGGCAACACCCCGAACGAGGGCGATGTCCTTTCCTGGGCCGAAAGTAGCGCGGTTGTCTTCGCGAACTCGGTTTTGGGCGCCAAATGCAACCGCAACTCAGGCATTTTGGAACTCTTTGGCAGCGTCTTAGGCTACGCCCCGGAATTCGGTTTCTTGACCGAAGAAGGCCGGAAAGCCACCTGGAAGATCGTTCTCAAAGTCTCGAAGCGTCCTGAGGCTCAAGTCTTAGGCAGCGCGATCGGCATGAAAGTGATGGACGAAGTCCCTTATGTCGAAGGACTCGATGCTTTCTTAAAGCCTTTGCCCGATGAGGACACCATCGCTTATCTGAAAGATTTCGGTGCCGCCACCGCCTCCAATGGCGCGGTTGGTCTCTACCACATCGATAAGATCACGCCGGAAGCCAAACGCTTAGGCGAAACGGCTCTCCTCAAAGAAGGCTACAAGACCTACGTCATCGATGATGCGGAACTCGAACGGGTTTACCGCTCCTATCCGATTCTCTGGGCGAAAAAGGAGGGTCGAGCCCAAAAAGCTTTCATCGGCTGTCCACATCTCACCTATCATCAACTTCAAGACTGGACCTTGCGTTTAGGAAAAGCCCTAAAAGAAGCGGGACGGAAGAAACTCAAGGTCGACACCGTTCTCACCTGCGCCCCCGCGGTGCGAAAGAAAGTTCGAAGCGACGCCTGAATATCAGACCTTGCTCAGCTATGGCGCCCACCTTTCAAGCATTTGCCCGCTGATGTATATGAATAACCCCTTATGTGCCAAGAAGCGGGTGGCGACCAACTCGAATAAGTTAAGGACTTACTCGACGGCCCGTTATTACACCGACGAGGAAATCCTCGCCTTAGTCAGCGGAAAGAGAGGGAACTAAAGATGAAAAAATTCACAGGACGCGTGATCTTCGGCGGGAAATACACCGGCGAAGCGGTCGTGTCGCATCAGGGTTTCAATACCTTGGCTAGCTTTGAAAAAAGCGGCTTAAAGAAAAACTGCAAAGCCCTCGTGGCCTCGGACCACAATAACCCCGACGTCAATGGGCAACTTTTGACAGGGAAAGCCCTTTGCCTTCCCCAGACCATCGGTTCCACCACAGGTGGCATGCTGATCCAAAGTCAGGCCAAACGGGGTATCACCCCGACCTGCTGGCTCTACTCCAAAGAGATCGATCCGATCTCCGCGAGCGGACTCATCCTCGCTCACGTTTGGGAGAATCTTCCCCTCATCGTGATCGACAAACTCGGCGATGACTTTTTAAACACCGTGAAAACCGGCGATAAGATTGTCATTGACGAAGACGGAACGATCGAAGTCGGATAAAAAAGAATCAAGCCAAGGGGGCTAATGACCTCCTTGGTTTTTCTTTGCCCATCATCGCTTCGCCTTTTAAAGGAATTTTCGATAAAAAAAGAAGATGAATCTCTTCATCCTCATGGGGCACCACTTCGTTTTGAAGCATTGCCGTTGATTTTATAGCTCCCCACTTGGAGGTAGGGGCTCACCTGATTTTATCGCTCCCCACTTAGAGGCAGGGGCTCTCCTGATTTTATAGCTCCTCACTTTGAGGTAGAGGCTCACCTGATGTTAGATAGATTTCTCTATCCGTCTTTAATATACCCTCAGGGAAAAACCTGTCAAGAAAGAACACCATTAGTCAACGATCGTATAGGGAACTGTTGGAACACTAGGCCGTTCCAAGTCGGTGATCGGCGTATTTTCATAACTCCCGCTTTTGTTATAGACTCCGGCGAAAAGCGGGCTCCAGCCCTGATAAAAGTTATAGTATTCTTTGAAATCCGCATAGTGATCCGTCGTGTAATAGCAAACGGGCTCACTTCCATATTCTTTAATCCCATCGGCGATCACGACAAGACGGCCCGCACCATGATTGATCCGGGTTCCATTGTTGTAATTCCCCGTCAAATCGATCTCGAATTCGTAATAAGCTCCATCGCTCGGGACGTTCCACGTTCCAAGTTTCACGGTGTAGTCATAAGTGTGGTAACNGCCCGAATAATAGGTATTGACCACCCGGCCATTCTTTCCATAGGAAACCGCTTGGTCCGTCGAACCGAAATAGTTGGGTGGGAAGGAACGGAAACTCACGTAATACTCCGCGNCTTGTTCCGCGTTNAAACAATCNGTTTCCTGAGTGATTTCGGTAGCTTTTTGAGCTTGATAGCCGCTCGAGAAATGAGCGACGTTATATATCGGCATCTTCGCGGCACTGGAAGAATAATTCGGGGCGATCCGGTAGTCATAAGAAGCGAGAACCGGAAACGAAGAAACCGAAGAAAGAGCGCTCGAAGAAGAATTCGAGGCACCCGACGATGAGGCGGAAGAAACGCTCGCGGACGAACTGGAAGAACTTGACGAAGAAGCCGTAGACGAAGCAACGCTGGAAGAAGACGAAAGAACAAGGCTAGAAGAGGCATCCGAGGAAGAAAAAACACCCTCGGAACTCTTCTGAAAGCTGATTGAGCCACAACCACCCAATAAAAGGAGGGAGGCTCCAAGCGATAACATAGCGGGGATTTGCAGGGATTTTTTCATAATTAGACAATGGTATAAGTCACAGTCGGAACGCTAGGACGTTCTAAAGTCGTGGTCGGCGAGTTCTCATAACTTCCGCTTTTGTTATAGACTCCGGCGAAAAGCGGGCTCCAACCCTGATAGAAATTATAGTATTCCTTGAAATCGGCATAATGGTCTTCAGTGAAATAGCAAACCGGATCGGAGCCATAATCCGTGATGCCGTCGACAATCGCCACCACTCGTCCCGAGCCGCGAGAAATTGAACTACCCGTGTTGTAACTGCCGGTTAAATCAATATCGAATTCATAATAAGTGCCGCCAGAAGTCACGTTCCATGTCCCCAGTTTGACCGTGTAATCATAGGTGTGGGTTGCACCCGAAGTGTAAGTTGAAACCACCCGGCCGTTCTTTCCATAATTTAGAGCGGCGCTCGTCGAAGAAAAATAGTTCGGAGGAAGAGCACGGAAACTGACATAATATTCCGCAACTTGCTCCGCCGTTAAACAATCTGTTGCCTTGGTGATGGTCATCACTATCTGAGCCTGGTAGGCCCCGCTGACGGAGGCAACGTTATAAATCGGCATACTCGTGGCGCTGGAGGAATAATTCGGAGCGATCCGGTAATCGTAAGAACTCAAAACGGGGAAGGTGGAAGTCGTTCCACTGCTTGAAGCCTCGGCCGAAGAAGTCACTGCTGAACTCGAAGTCGCTGTGCTACTCGTTACCGCAGAAGAGCCATTGATCGTTAAAAGGATTTTAGCTAAATAAAAACGATTATTCCCATCGGAGGAAATCGTCAAGCTCGTTGAGGAAGTGCCGCTTCCCCCGTCAAGACCAGCAAAGAGATAAATCCCATCGCCAGAAAGGCTATCTTCGGCTGGGGCAGTCGTTGTCGAAATCGTGGCCGTTTGTGCCGTTGAAGCGGAAGTCTNTTCCAGCACCCGCAGAATAAACTTTTGTCGCTTCCGATAGCGAAACAACAAGGCCACTTGACGTCGTATAACCCGACGAAGTAAGAACCTTGCCCGAGTCCGCTACAGTACCTTCTCCAAACTCGATTGTTCCACAACTTTGGACCGCATTAGCCGCCTTTGTCATATCAAAATAACGGGGATTTGCAGAGATAACGACCCCGAGAAGGGCCAAAATTGCTGCGCCAGAAGCCAAAGTCAATATCGTTTTCTTTTTCATCATAAGATTTCAGTCAAAAACTCTTCGTTTTTAGGCAGGAGAGAAGTATCGCATACCGACACGAAAAAAGCACGAAAGAAGTTAATAACCCGATGCGGCCCATTTGGTCGATTCGAGTGGAGTATCTTTCTCGCTATCGGGATCGACCAGGGCGCCATTGTAATAGTAGTTTCCGTATTTTCGGCCGAGACCATGAATGGAGAAAGAGGAACAATCGCTTGGGATTTCCATGACTAACGTCCCACAGGTTCCGACCCACCAAAAATGATCGACACCGGTGTAAGTTTCGATCCGCTGACGTGCATCTTTATAAGGATGTTGTTCGGTAGACGGTCCAGTCGTGGCTTCGTTTGTGTCAATGATCCCGGATTCAGTAAAGCCATAAGTCGGATGAATAAAATCGAGGAAAACGGCACTATTGGAAGTGCTGGAGCAATGATGGCAGGCTTTGAAAACCACAGTGTCACCACTATCAATGAAAGGATGCGAGGCATAATTGGTCTTAAGGGTTTCTTCTGGAGCGATCGGCAAATCGCCGCACATCACAAAATCATAAGTGCCGAATTTCACATCGCAAGCCACACTGCCATCGTTGGCGTCAGTTGGTCCCGCAGCTCCCGGCGTGGGATAAGACGAAGTATCGAGCCACTGAATCGAAAGCTGATCGGCCAAGACCCAACTCGCATCGTACATGTGACCACTCACAATCGTTTCGATCGGCGTATAACTTGTTCCTTTACCCACCCAATAGGAACGGACTCCATTGACCCAATAGCTGCTATAGGAGGCTGCCGAATAACCATCAGCGCCATTATCAACCAAACGCGTTATCCCTGTAATTCCCCCGTCTTTTAACGTTCCGCCCTCGCCCGCCGAGGTGGTGTAACCATAAACGCCACCATAATGATCCGTATGGGGATGGGTTAAAACAACGAGTTCAAGAACGTGGTCAGTGACATAGGTATTGAGGGCTTCCGCCAATTGAGCTTGAGACGAAGTGTTCCCGAAATCGAATAGGATCTCGTAATTTCCATATTTAAATAAGGTACAATCGCCATATTTTCCCGTCTGTTCAATCGCATAAACATTAAGAGGAGTACCACCGCCGGAAGAAGAATAGCTTTCCGAGGAAGTCAGGCTTGAAAGAGCGCTGCTGCTTGAAGTTGAAACGTCCTCAGCAATTCGGAAAACGACTTTGGAAATGTAGAAGATTGCGCCTTTAGGGAGCGAGAGTTTAAACCAGTTTGAAGCCGTAGTCGAAACGAAACCGCTAAAAGAATAAGAAGAAAAGGCACTTCCGGAATAAGTGAGGGCCAGACCGATTCCAGTAGAATCAGCCTCCGTTGATACGGTCAAAACTTTTCCGCTGTGGGTGCTAGAAATCGGATCCGCCTGGACGTTGATTGCCAATAAGCGAATCGCGGTCGAAAAAGTGAAGGTAACGCCGCCCGTGTCCGTAGTAGAACTCGACCCCAATTTAAGTGCATTGGTCGATCCTGAAGTTTTCGTGGCACTTGAAACACTGTCGATTGACAGCGAAGCAATGGCAAGATTAGTCGTTGAAAAATACGAAGTCGAATTCGTGATCGCGGTTCCGCTTGTGCTTCGGCCCGTTCCGAAAGTGATGTCAGCGCAACGATAGGCTTGGGTATTTTCGGCTTTGAGAAGTTGGGGCGCAAACCCCGAAGAAAAAAGGAGCGCGATTGCCCCCACCGCAGCAAAGAGAGAAAAAAATAGGCTTTTCCGATGATTTCTCATCCCAAANAATTATACGAAAGGTCCGAAGATTTTCCTACTTCTTTTTTAATCGACCCCACCTTCGGGCCAATAGCGATTCGGGTCGCTCGTTTGATGGGNGNAAGTCGTTTCGCCTTCATCGACAGCGCCACCTTCTTGATTGCCGACGGCTTTAAACCAGTCACTGTCCTTGAGATAAGTGTTTTCGTTGACGCTTCCGACCATTGTGACATCGGATTCCTTCGAACCCGAGCTGGCGACATGAATCGTACCGTTAAAGGAAGAAAATACGCTGGTGTCTTTGGCATCGCCCAAACTCGTCACCATGATGGATTTCGTGATCGGGGCAAGCGTATTGATCGTTCGTTGGCAAGGGAACGTATAATCAAAGGCCTTTTGGCTGTATTCATAGTTACCGGCAACGCAGGAAATTCCAACGTACTTTGGAGTGATGACCTTCATAAAATCAGGGCAAGTCGAGGTTTTTGAGCCATGGTGATCGGCTTTGTAGAAAACGCAATGTTGAAGGCTGTTATTCTGCAAAAGCAACTTTTCGGAGTCTTCTTCGCAATCGCCNCAGAAGAGATAATGGTTATCCCCTTGAATGAACTGAAGACAAACCGAATAATCGTTCTCGCCCCCGCTTTGGGCGTGATCGTAATAATAATTATAGAGAATCTCCATNTTGAGGTTATCGCCTAAGGTGTAATAACGATGAGCGCCNGTCGTGCCTTCGCTATTGNCGTTATAGCACTCTAAAGCCGTATAATGTTCGGCCCCAAAGGAAGAGCCACCGCTGACTTCCGCATCGCGAGCGTGGATGTATTTCCCAAAAATCGAAGTCGTGCTCGTGGGATCTTTATCGGTGCCATATTTCGGAAAATCGATAATCGTCCGGCAATCGAAATTCGCAAAAATGCCAGCCGTTCCATAGAAAGCGCCGATATGATCAGTATGAGCATGGGTGGCTACGACATATTCGAGTTCGTGATCATCGCCCATTTTCCCTTTGAGAAAGCTTACCAAGGTGGAGGCGGAGGAGGAATTGCTGCCGGCATCAATCAAAATATCGTTTTGACCCGCTTTGATGTAAATGCTATCTCCCGTATGAGCATTGCCAAGTTCCATCAGATAAATATCAAGGGACGCCACGGGGGTTTCAGAACCGGAAGAAGCGCCACTATTGGCGGAACTTGAAGCATTCGAACTTGAAGGAGTTGAACTCNTTGCAACAGAACTCGCCGGAGNAGAAGAGGAAACGGCGCTGGAAGAATTCGTTGCGGAACTGCTGCCACCATTCGCTTTCCCTTTAACAAACGTATCGTAGACAAAATANCCGCTAACGGCTAAAGCTGCGACCACCAAAAGGATGATAAAGAGCCACCAAGGAACACGGGTGCGATGATGTCCGACACGGATTTTGACGCTGTCGTTTTTATGGGATGAAGAAGGTTTTTTATGGGCCATGACCTTATCCTAAACTCTTTGAAATAAAACATGGAAAGAAACCGTTATCATGGAGCGAAGATTATAACGAAAAACGAGGAGCGTTCGCTTCTCCTCGTTAATCGAAAATCTTTTAGAGATCGACGCGCCGGCCTTGATAGAACGTCTTGTCGATGATGCCACCACCCAGCATGCGACCCTCAAGATAAAAGACCGCGAATTGCCCTGGAGTAACCGCCTTATAAGGGGCTGCGTAATGCAAGACGACTTTATCCCCTTCAAAGGTAAGCGTGCAAGGTTGATCAGGCTGCCGATAACGAAATTTAACGCCGATTTGCAGGGGATTTTCTGGTTTGGGGCCAATCCAGTTCACATCGGTGACTTCGCAGCGGTCGCTATTGAGATGTTCATCTTCGTTACCATGAGCGACATAAAGAATGTTGCGGGTAACATCTTTCTTGCAGATGAACCACGCCTCATCGCTCTCGCCACTCACGCCGCCGATGCCCAAGCCTTTGCGTTGGCCGAGGGTGTAATAAAGCACGCCCATATGCTCGCCGAGGACTTTGCCATTGTCGACATCGATGATTTGACCCTTCGTGGCGGGGAAATAATTGTGCAAAAACTGGCGGAAATTCCGCTCGCCGATAAAGCAAACGCCCGTCGAACCATGCTTATCGGCCACTTCGGAAAGNCCAAGTTCTTTGGCNATCGCGCGNGCTTCGACTTTGGTGATATCGCTCATTGGGAAGAGACAAGAGGAGATTTGCTCTTCNTTGATCTGNCAAAGGAAATAGGTCTGATCCTTGGCGAGATCNTTGGGTTTAAAGAGNTAATTGTGNCCTTCATAAACCCCNCGCTTGGCATAATGGCCCATGGCAATCGCATCAAAACCNTGGGCTTTGGCGTAGGAAAGGAAGGAATCAAATTTGATGNATTTGTTGCAAAAGACATCGGGGTTCGGGGTCCGTCCTTTCTTATATTCGGAAAGGAAATAGGAAAAGACCTCATCCCAATACTCTTTAACGAAATCGCAGCGGAGCAAAGGAATCCCGAGCTTCGCCGCCACCGCTTTGGCGTCGTCGTAATCTTTCTCTTGGGGACACTGGTTATCGTTGATGGTCGGGTTGCCCAAAAAATCGTTATTGGTCATCGCATCCCAATTGCGCATAAAACCACCGGTGACGTCATAGCCGGCTTTTTTCAATAAATAAGCGGAGATGGCACTGTCGACGCCACCCGATAATCCCAGCAAAACCTTCATGCTTTTCTCCCAAAGAGCTCATCGGAGTCCAAATAGAGGGTAAAGGGACCGTCATTGATGAGACTGACTTTCATATCGGCGCCGAAGACCCCGGTTTGNAGAGTCGGGATCTTTTCGCGGAGCTCGTTGTTCCATAAGGCGAATAGCGGCTTCGAGAGTTCGGGCCGGAGCGCTTCAATGAAGGAAGGACGATTCCCTTCTTTCGTATTGGCGTAGAGNGTNAACTGGCTGATGGAAAGCACGCCCCCGCCCACATCGGCAAGTGACTTATTGGTCTTCCCGTTTTCATCCGGGAAAATCCGAAGTTTGAGCACTTTATCGACCATTTTGCGGATCGTGGTTTCATCGTCTCCCTCTTCGAAACCGACGAAAAGCAAAAAGCCACGCTGAATCGCACCGACGGTTTGCCCGTCGATTTTAACCGAGGCTTCGAGGACCTCTTGAACGAGGACCCGCATTATTTATGGATGTAAGCGTGGACAATCGGATGCACCACGACTTTCCCCTCCGATAACTCAAAGGCATCGTGGATGGTTTTTAAGACATCATCGACTCCGGTCTTATTGGTGTGGGCAATCGCTAAAGTCTCGCCCGCTTTGACGTAATCGCCAACTTTCTTTTGTAAAACAATGCCCGCCGCCGACATATCGATCACATCGGACATCGTCGCACGGCCGGCGCCGAGTTTCATCGCCGAAACGCCAATCGCCATCGAATCAATCCGCTTCACGTANCCCGAGTGCTCCGCTTTGATCGGGGTCTGGAACTTGGCTAACGGGAACTTCTCCGGATGCTCCAAATAGGAGATATCGCCGCCTTGGGCGGCAAAGAGTTGTTTCTGTTTCTCAAAGCCCGAGCCATCCGCAATCGCCTTTTGGATCCGTTTGACGCCTTCTTCATGCGTTTTCACGATGTGGGCTTGTTCGAGCATGATCGCACCGGCTTCGGTCACGAGTTCGACGAAATCGCGCGGTCCTTGTCCATGGAGCGTCGCCACCGCCTCTTTGACTTCGAGGGCGTTGCCGACCGCTAAGCCTAACGGCTCATCCATATCGGTGATGATCGCACGGGTATCGCGGTTAAGCGAATCGCCGATCTCCACCATCGTCGTGGCCAGTTCTTTGGCCTTCTCGATCGTCTTCATGAAAGCGCCGCTGCCGAATTTCACATCCAAAAGGATCGTGTCAGCGCCGCTGGCGAGTTTCTTCGACATNATGCTCGAAGCGATGAGCGGGATGCTTTCGACGGTCCCCGTCACGTCGCGTAGAGCATAAAGTTTCTTATCGGCCGGATCGATTTCCGAAGTTTGGCCGATAATGGCAATGCCAATATCGTTCACCTGCTTCACGAAACGTTTTTCATCGATGGCGATTGAAGTCCCTGGAACGGACTCCATCTTATCCAAAGTGCCGCCGGTATGGCCTAAGCCCCGGCCCGACATCTTGGCCAGTTTCGCGCCGCACGCGGCCACGAGAGGTCCGAGAGCGAGCGAAGTCTTATCGCCAACGCCACCCGTGGAATGCTTGTCGACTTTAATCCCTTTGATTGAGGAGAGATCAATGGTCTCGCCCGAATGTTCCATCGCATCAGTCAAGGTTGCGATTTCCCGTTTGCACATTCCGCGCCAAACAATCGCCATGCACAAGGCGCTGGCCTGATAATCCATAATCGTTCCATCGGTGTAGCCCTTGATGAAGAAACGAATTTCCTCATCACTGAGTTCCAAACCATCCCGTTTCTTCTCGATGACATCAACGATTCTCATGTTTCTTTTACCTCAATTTTGCGGGTAGTATCATTTTTTACCGCCATTTATTATAATAAATGCATGGATTTTCGGACATCATTAAATAACTATTTACCTGAAAACGAAGCAAATGCGCTCGTTGAAGCGATCGAAAAAGGGAAAGTCACCCATTGCGTTTTGGTCAACGACAAGAAAATGAGCGACGAAGAATTCCTCCGCCGTTACCCCCATTGCCGCAAGCACCCTTTTGTCGAGCATGCTTTCTATTACGACAAAGAAGAATACGAACTTGGCAAAGAAATTCTTTACGACAACGGCGTTTTCTCGATCGAAGACGCTTCGGCGATGATGGTGAACTATTTCTTAGCCCCAAGCAAAGAGGATGTCGTTCTGGATATTTGTGCGGCTCCCGGTGGCAAAAGCATCGGCGCTTCNTTAATGATGCACGACGAAGGCGTNGTGATCGCCAACGATATTTCNTANCCTAGGGCNAANGCGATGTCGCAGAACGTCGAACGGATGGGGCGNGGCAATATCATCGTCGCTTCCAATGACTTTGTTTTCTCCCATATTCATTTCCATAACACTTTCGATAAGATCATCGTCGATGCCCCTTGCTCGGGTTCGGCCATGATGCGAAAGGACCCGGAAGAAAAAGCCGATTGGCGTTACGAAAAAGTCAAATCGAACGCGAAGAAACAACTCGAAATTCTCGAATTAGCCTACGATATGCTCAAAGAAGGCGGCACGCTTTCCTATTCGACTTGCTCCTTCTCTTACGAAGAAGACGAGGCGACGATTCTCGCCTTCAAAGCACTCCATCCGGAAATCGTTTTGGTCAATCTTCCCACGGATCCTTCCTTTTACCGCGCGAGCGCCCTCCCGGAAGCCATCCATCTTTTCCCCTCGCATTTCGAAGGCGAAGGCCAATTCATCTGTCTCTTCAAAAAGCCTGGAACTCTCGTCCATTCCCCGAAGAAAGTTCTCAGCAACGACCGTTATAAGGACTTCCTCAACGAGTATGGCTTAAGCGCCCGTTCGAACGAGATGATGCGACAAAAGTTCTATTCCTTATCACAATACTTCGATGTCTCGCACCTCAATATTCTCCGTTATGGTGTTAAGCTCTTCGAAATGCGGGAGATTTATATCCCCGACCACCACTTAGCCCATTTCTTGACCCCGGAATACTCTTTGCCGATCAGCAAAGAAAACGCCAAGGCTTACATCCATGGCGATACCTTCCCGATTGATAAACCCGATGGTTTCTATATCGTCAGTTACGATAACCAAAACCTCGGTTTCGTCAAAGCCACTCAGGGCACGGCGAAAAACCATTATCCGAAAGGCTTAAGACGTCTTTGGTAAAAGCTTAACGAACCGATCCCTTGCGCAAAGGGATCTTTTCTTTTCCTTCCGCGAAAAACTGAGCGTCCAATTTTTTGTCTTCTTCCACCTGATGGGCCACTTCGTTATAAGCGATCGAGGCGAGATCCGCCGAGGTTTTGCTCACGTAATCTTCTTTCGTGAACGGCTTAAAAAAGGTAAATTCCACTGGATTCCGCTTGTAATCAGGCTTCGAATGGAAGGGACGGAAGGTTCCATAGAGGGCGAGCGGAAGAATCGGAACCTGCGGATTCATGCCCGCTTTAAAGGAGCCAGGATGAAAGGGCGCGGTCGGTGTGGTTTCGGGGGTTTTGTTACGGGTGCCTTCGGGGAAAATCATATAGGAGCAATGGCCTTCTTGAAGCCGCTTTTCCACCCCGTGGATGACGTCAAGAGATTGCCGGAGGTCGCTCCGATCCATGAAATAGCCATCGAGGGCTTTGACCGCCGTGCCGATGAAAGGCATTTTTCGGGTTTCTTTTTTAGCGACGAAGGAGATGGGTTTTTCACAAAGGTAGACAATCGNCAAAGGGTCGAGATCGCTCATATGATTCGGAGTCAAAAGGAATTTTTGATCTTTCGCCTCAAGGGCGCGGACGTTTTCCAAACCTTCGACTTTCCAGTCGATCCGATAATGATCCAAAATCCACACCACGAGCTTATGGGCCACTTGGTAGCGGCGTTCAATCGGAGTCCGCTCCGGATGGCGCGCATAACGCCAAAGATAAAAGGTATAGTCCCATAAGAGACGAGGACCGGCCAAAAGAAGAACGCGAGGATACTTCCACATGCTCTTGATTTTAGCATCCTGTCAGGGGCTATGCTAGGGGCAGTCCATCTTTGCTGGCCCTACCAAGGATGGGCTTTGAGGTTTTTGCATTTTTTCGGCTCCTTCAGTCAAAGAAAAGGCTTCCTTAAGTCATCCTAAGGAGGCCTTGAAAAACAAAAATAAGAGGGGTTTGCAGGCGATAATGCTACTTATTCTTGGGCAAACGGCCAAAGACGAGAATCGAATGGGCCGGAACCAAAGCGTTTTGCACAAGAAGATTCGAACTGGAAACATCGCCTGAAGTATCGACCAAAACCACGCGGTCAGAATTAAAAGCGTAGGTTTGGGAGGCCTCGGATGGATTGATCAGGAAAATCACTTCCTCATAAGGGGCAATCTGGTTGGGATCGCCGATCTTGATGAGAAGGAGAGGCCCATCATCGCTTAAATCCACCATCGGGGCAATCACCCGCGGATCATAGACGTGCAGGAAACGCCACTTCTTGCGCAAAGCAATCAAACTCTTCGCGTAATCCGCCAAAGGTTTTCGCTCATCGAGAAGGCGGTAGGAGAACTTGTTATAGACATCGGGAAGGTTATAGGTGTTGTCTTTGCCAAACTTGCTTTGGGCAATCTCTTGCCCGGCATGGATAAAGGGGATGCCAAAGGCGAAAAGCACGCTGGCGATGCCCATTTTGCAGACGGCGAGTTTCGCTTCCGGTGAATAATCGCCCCGCGAAGAGGAGACGAAGTCAAAGAAGGTTGCGTTATCGTGGCATTCCAAATAGTTGATCGATTGATTGGCGCTCAAGAAACGCGGCTTTTCATTTCCGTATTCCATCGAAGAGGAGATGCAGGCATATTTGAAGGATTCCTCACTCGAAGGGTCACCAACGAGATAATGCTTCGCGGCTTCGCGGAATTTGTCGTTGAAAAAGCCGAAATCCGGGAGCAGTTTGGCATTATCCATATGGCCGAGCGGCTGAGCGACTTCCCCGCCCATATTCCAGCCTTCGCCATAGAGGATAAACGAAGGATTCTTCGCTAAGGCGTAGGCGGAGATTTCTTTTAAGGTAGCGACATCGATGATGCCCATCAAATCGAAACGGAAACCATCGACATGGTAGAAATCAATCCACCACTTGCAAGCTTCGACGATCAGCTTATGAACCATCGGCCGCTCGGAGGCGACATCATCCCCGCAATACGAGGTATTGGCCATCCGTCCATTTCCTTTGCGGCGGAAATAATAATTCGGAACGATCTTCTCGAAGGAGGAGGTCAGATATTCGTAGACATGATTAAAGACGACGTCCATCACGATGCGAATGCCCGCGTTATGATAGGCACTCACGAGTTCCCGGACTTCGCTAAGACGGGCAAAAGGATCGTTCACATCGGAACTGTAGGACCCTTCGGGAACAAAATACTGGCAAGGGTCATAACCCCAGTTATAGTGATCGTCCGGATGGAGTTCATCGACGGTTTTGAAATCATAAATCGGAAGGAGCTGCAGATGGGTGACGCCAAGGCTCTTGATGTAATCGAAGCCAGCCGGATTGCCGCCTAAAGTCTTTCGCCCGGGTTCCGTTAAACCCCGATATTGCCCTTTGGCTTCAATATCGCTATGGCGGTCAATCGTCAAATCACGAACATTGCCTTCATAAATCACCGCGTCGGTGTACGAATTGAGAACCGGCAAAGCTTCTTCGTGGAAATTCACTTTCTCTAAACGCGAAGGATCGACAACGACCGAATATTCGGCATTCGGGGTCGAAGCTTTGGCGTAGGGGTCAATGCTTTCGGAAGTCGCTTCGCTCGTCGTGACCAAATAATGGTAATGGGCCCCGTGGTAATCACCAGAAAGAGTGAGGCGGAATATGCCTTTATCTTCCCGTTCCATAATCCGATAATGCCAGCGTTTATCGTTGGCTTTATGAATTTTCAAAATCACCGATGAGGATAAGGGCGCCCACAAAACGAAGGTCGTTTCTTCTTCGTTGCAGTTCGCGCCTAAATCGTTTCCGGCATAGGTGTATTTCTCATCGAAAGAGGGAAATGTCGTCGCTTCGGAAACATCGACGGGGATTAACCCGAAATTGGCAATCGACAAAGCGTAGGAATGGCCTAAAGGCAAAGCCTCTTTCAGGCGGTAATCCACAATCATGATGCCAGGGTTGGAGGTAATGCGGCTAGGGATGATTTTTTCTTCCAACAACCGGTTGGTAATGAGCTTGGTATCGAATTTTTCATAAGGCAAAGAAGAAAAGATCACCAAACGGATCAAATCTTCAGCGACGAGACGTGCGACGATAAAACTGTCTTTCATGGAATGATTACCACGCTGATGGCGTAGCCTCCGTCATGAGAAATCGACACTTCATAATCCTTCCCCTGATAGTGGAGAATGGGCGAGCCATCCTCACGATAAGCGACATCGATGTCGTTGAGCTTGGCTCCAGCCAAACCGGTGCCCAGCGCTTTCAAGAACGCTTCCTTAGCCGCGTAACGACCGGCAATGAATTGAGCCTTGTCCTTCCGCGTAGCCAAGATCTGAATTTCCTCATGGGACAAAACACCATGAACGAAGGCCAGATTATCAAAAGGAATCCGGCTGATTTGGACGATGTCCGTTCCGACTTTCATTGGGGGTTACCTCCAGGATAAGGGTTATTCGGCGTCAAAGTCAAAGTCGAGTTATCGCTACTGCCTGCGTTTTCGCTTGGGGCGGGATTCTCATGAAGAAGAACGCGGCACCCTTTAGACGAAGAAGCGGTATCGGGCTGCAAAGCCACCACACCTTCGCTTTGGAGCCGGGCGAAGATCTTGCCCGCTCGAGGGAAGCCAACGCCATACGAGCGTTGGATCCGGCTGATTGAAGTGTATTCTTGAGCCATGATATCGGTCTTAATCGTCTCATAAAGATCGTCATCGCCTTTGGCCTTCAGTTCCGCTTTGTCGATTTGCGGAGCGGCAGCGGCCGCAGCTTTCGCTTCGGCATCGTGATCGACGAAATCTAAGAAGTTGGGATCGTAAACAACATTTTGCTGAGACTTAATATCATCGACGACCGCTTTGATTTCCTTATTATCGACAAAGCAACCCTGGCAGCGAGTGAACCCGTTGCGGGCGACCAATGAGCAATCGACGAGCATGTCGCCATGTCCAGCCAAATCCTCGGCGCCGCCTTGGCCCAAGATGGTCATCGAATCAACGGCGGAAGAAACACTTAAGGCCACACGAACCGGCAAGTTCGCCTTGATCACGCCGGTGATGACTTGGACCGAAGGACGCTGAGTGGCAATCACGAGGTGAATGCCAGCGGCCCGAGCCTTCTGAGCCAAACGGACGACGCCATCGCCGATATCCTTGCAGGTATCGACCAAGTCGGCGTATTCATCGACCACGACTACGATAAACGGCAATTTGGCAAAACCCGCTTCCGGGGCATATTCGCTATTGAACTGGCGGATGTTCGAAACGCCTGAGAGTTCGAAAAGGGTATAGCGACGTTCCATTTCGTCAATCAGTTTCTGGAAACAGACCTTGGCTTGGCTCGGTTCCTTGATAATGGGGCAAAGCAAATGCGGCAAATCCTTATATTTGCCCATTTCGACCCGTTTCGGATCGACCACGACAAGCTTGAGTTCTTCGGGGCGGTTTCGCATGATGAGCGACATGATGAGACCATGCATGAAGATGGATTTGCCGCTGCCGGTCGAGCCAGAGACCAACAAGTGTGGGAACTCCGAAAGATCGGCGGAAATGCATTCTCCGGAGATCGATTTGCCAAAAGGAATATACAAATTATATTTATCGCCTTTCGGGAGCGACTCCACCATTTCGCGTAAGGAAACCGTCGTCGTGGTCGAATTGGCGATTTCAAGACCGGATGTACTCTTGCCTCGCACGACTTCCTCAAAGCGGGTGGCGACGCCATTAAGACGAACCGAAATATCTTGGACGTAACGGCCTAAAGAGCCAACGGAAACGTCTTTATCCGTTTGAATGTCAAAGCGGGTGACCGAAGGACCGATCGTGAAACCCACCACTTGAGCGCCGGCGCCCAAATCGGTGAGGGCCTGGTTGATCGTGGCGGCACGTTGCTGGCATTCGATCTTCATTTGATCGGCGTTGGCGTTGGCGGGATAAGTCTTAAGCAAATCTAAAGACGGGAGGCGGTAAGGCGGTAAGGACTGGGCTTTAGGCTGGTTGCACTGATCTAACGGCGAAACCGGGGCTTGAGCCGGAGCCGTGGGTTTTGCGGCCGGAGCTGGGGCTGGAGTTGGAGTAGGCGTAGGCTTCTCAGGGGCTGGAGCAGCCACTGGGGCCGGCTTCACGCTTGCGGAGGCACTTGGGGTGGTTTCCGTTAGGGAACTCGGAGCATTCGAAGGGGTTTTGGCGGGGATATTGAAACTATAAGAAGGGCTTGGGCGATTGCTCGTCGGGGTCGGCGAAGGGCTAGACGAAGCCGCGGGGGCCGAAGAAAGAGGTCTCGAGGCTTTCTCCTCTGCGGGAAGGATTTTCTCAGGACGCGACGAAAGCGGCGTCGGGATTTCATTGCTTTCTTCGCCATCGTCTTCGAGATCGATGACTTGAGCTTCCACTGGGGCTTCTTCTTTCTTGAGGCTAGGCGCGGGCGTGAAAACAAAACTCGGCGAAGCGTTTGGCGCCGTCGGGGTCTCTTCTTTAACCACCGGGGTTACACTGGGTGCACTTGCCGGAGTCGGAGCAGCTTTATAAGGTGGGACAATCTCGTTGGAATGAGTCGGACTCGGCGAAGGCTGAACTTCAGGAGGCTCCGCTTCATTCAGCTCGTCAGGAGTCGGAATTTCATTCGAATGAACGCCGGTTTCCGGCGCGGAAGTCGTGGTATCCATAATCGGAGCGACTTGGGGGTTGTTGGCGTTGGACGGGGTCTCATCCGGAACGAAGACCGCTTCTTGAAGGCCGCTATGGGCCATCTCGCTGGGCGAAACAAAAGGATGGTTCATCTGGCCTGGGGTCGGCGCGATTTCCTCAGGCATTGGGGATGGGCGTTTCTCTCCGTAAATCTCCGCGCGGGATAGATGCGAAAGATCTTCTTCGGGGGGTGCTGGAGCAACGGGTTTATTCTCCGCAGGCATCGCTTCGGCGCTCCGCGATAACCGCGGTGCATTCACTGGGCTTTCATCCTCATTTGAAACGGTTTCAACGCTCGTCTCGATTGGGGCGTTGCGTTTTTCACGTTCGGCCGTTTCCGCCGCTTCAGCCTTAAGCCGGGCCGTCTCTTTTCGAGATTTCCGTTTGGCCAGGGATGTCTTGGTAGCACGGACAAGGACGAAGAAAAGCCGTTTCCATAACGGGAAAAAGCAAAGGAAAACACCCAAAATCAAAAGGAAAATCGCTAAACTCCATAGCAACGCGGCGCCACCCATAAGAAAGGCCGCCGAAAGGAAATACCCCGCAATTCCCCCACCAATTTGATTGTTGAAGAACAATGCGCTGGCGTTATTGCCTTGGAAATTCGCGATCCGTTCGGTGAATAGGGTCACGGAAGTGACGTCTTCCTTGCCTTCAAAGGCGAGCTGACTGAGCAAGGCCAATAGCCCGAGGGAAAGAAAGAAATAGCCAACATAAACATTCCATTCCAGAAACGTCTTTTTGAGGGTTCCTTTGATGGCAATGACGATCCCTAAGAGAATAAGAAAGGGCAAATAGACCCAATAACCGACTTGGCCAAAGACGTAATAAACGCCATAGCCCAAGACCCAAAGCCTGGTCGCCGGAGAAAGGGCCACCACTGCGCAAAGAAAGACGAGGAGCACCCCAAGGGCTTGCGCTATATTTTTCAGGCTATAAATCTTTTTCTTATCTTGCATAATGTTGATGATACAATCTTCGCCGTTATTCTGCTTATAAGACGCTTCACATTTCTTAAGCGACTTCGATGATCAGTGGCAAAACCATCGGTTCTTTACCGGTTTGACGGCGGATGGCCCGCAAGCACTTGTCATAGACATCGGAACGGATGCGTTCGATATCGTAAGAGGCATTGGCAAGTTCATCTTGCATCGTCGTGAGGAAAATCTTGCTCACATCACGGAGAATCGCATCGGAATCCTTAATGAAAACCAAACCACGGATCTGAACATCCGGTCCGGCAATGATTTGATGCTTGCTCTTGGAAATCGTCACCGCCAAAATCACGACGCCTTGGGAAAGTTTCTCCCGATCGCCGATGACTTGGGCTCCGACATCCCCCACCCCGATGCCGTCAATCATGATGTCGCCATGCACGATCTTCTCATCGAGGACATGGGCTCCGGATTGATCGAAAATGGCGCTGAGGCCGTTTTCAAGCAAGAAAACATTGTTGTGATTGAGGTTGATGCCCATGGAAAGAGCGACCTCGGCATTGGCCAATAAGTCCTTATAGAAGCCTTTGACGGGGATGTAATAGCGCGGTTTCAAAAGCGCCACCATCATCTTTAAATCCTCTTCTGAGGCGTGCATTTTGAGGAATTTCTTCTTCGGCACGTTATAGACTTGGCAACCGGAACGATAGAGTTGATCGAGAGCATCGGTCGCTTCGATTTCGGTATTATCGTTAGAAGGGCAAGCCGAAACGAAGGTGTCGGTCGCGTTAAGCGTGGCCTGTTTCCCTTCATTCTGTCCGGCGGCGAGCAAAGCGATCTTGTGATAAAGTTTCACGCCATACCCGAGCATGAGGACGATGATATCCTGCGCCCGGAGGCGGTTAAGGTCCTCCATCGGAGCGAAGTTATCCCGCGGAATGAGAAGTTGACCGCAGCTTTGCATACTGGCGATCGTCTCAGAAGTCTCTTCATCATAAGGGACAATTTTCTTCCGGGTGGAAATCGCTAAGGAAATCACCTCATCGATGTTGTAGAAGTTTTGGCTGAAAAGGGCGATGAAGACTCGGCCAGGAGCATCTTTTAAGGTTTGTTCGATGAGCGGGGTGAGTTTGTAGTCCGGCGCGGTATAGCCTGAACGTGAGGCATAGACGGACTCGGTCAAGAGGACCAAAGTCGGCGCTTCAGCAATTTTCGCAATCGCGTTCATGTCGTGGAGATAATTCGGATTGGCGTTATTTTCGACCACGAAATCGGAAGTGATGACGATATTGCCTTGATCGCTGGAAATCGCCACGCCCGAGCTCTGGGCGATGTTGTGAGCGGTCCGGAAATAGGAGATCTTGCGACCCGCTACAACAAAGGAAGAAGTCGCTTCGACAATATGGAAATCATACTGGTTCGGGTCGACGTTCACGTGTTTTGAGAAAATCTTAAACATCGTGATGGTGACCAAGGAGCCGAAAATCGGAGCGGGAACATCTTTATAAAGATAGGCTAAAGCGCCCATTTCATCGTCATGACCATGGAGAAGGAAATAGGCCTTCACGTGATCTTTCCGTTGCTTAAGATAATCGAAGTTTGGGATCACGTAGTCAATGCCCGGCATCGTTTTGTCGGGGTATTTGATTCCGCAATCGACAACGAAAAGGTCCTCGTTGATATTCACGACCAGGCAGTTCTTGCCATCCTCGTCGAGTCCTCCGAGGGCGAAAATTTTAATTTTATCCATGATAGAAACCTCTCTATGAGTGAAGGGATACGCCAAAGCGAAAACGTTCTAGGAACATTATAGCCAAAGAGGGCCTGTAAAACTATAAGTTTTAATGGCTCAGAGGCAAGCTCGCCACCACTTGATCATCGTCAAAGGAGCGAATTTCGAAAGTTTTGCCATCAAAAAGGGCATAAGTGGGCGGATTTCCGTTCTTGGGAAAAGAAATCGATCCGGGATTAAGGAAGATGAAACCGTTTTCTTTTTTCAGGACATAGATATGCGTGTGGCCTGAGCAAAGGACGGCGCCGGGATGCGGAGCTAGGGATTTTTGGGAGAATTCGTCCCCATGGTAGAGATCAAACTCCACTCCCTCAAGCGTCAACTGGCGGTTATCTAAAAGCGGAAAAGCCAAAAGGAGGTCGTCAACCCGGGAGTCGCAATTGCCGCGTACCCCGATGATCTTGTCTTTATAACGGTTCAGAATCTCCGAAACTTTGAGGGGATCATAATCATCCGGAACCCCGTTGCGAGGACCATTATAAAGGTAGTCACCTAAAAGGAAAATGGTGTCGGGCTGAAGACGGTCAAGGAGCGCGGCAAAACGCTCGGCCCGTTTGAGGCGACCGTGGATGTCGCTTGCAATCAAAAGGCGCATCAGGAAACTTTCTCCATATTGCGGGTCGCGACGACATTGACCCCAGTCCCGCAAACATCTTTGATGACGACGTCGCCAATATGAACAGGAGCCTTCAAAAACACCCCGTTGATTGACACCATAATATCCGCCATTTTTCCTTTCGGAACCGGCTGAGCCGTCTTGACCGGGCACAGGGGCAATTCGGCATCGGAGATCCGGACGGTCGAAGTGACGGTCCTGGTCGGGTTGGTTACCTCTTGCTTGCCATAAGCGGCGCCCCGGGGGCAGAAGTTGCCTGTGACGTTAAGCTGGTCATCGACTTTGAGATGGCATCCGCGCGGGCAATTGATGCAAATGAGTTCTTTCACAGCCATATTAAGCCTCCTTCGCTTTCAAGGATACAGTGAGCGTTCCTTGGTTAGTTTTTAGTAGATTTTTAGGAAGTGATTCAATTTCCATTTCGCTAGGAATAATGACGGGTTTAAAGACTCGTTTAATCACTTCGCCATTAAAAGCGTATTCAATGAAGACGTTCTTCGAAGGGGCCTTGACCCGGAACTTGAAGAGCAAGTTGTCGTCACTTTCGTCCAAGACGATCTTCTGGGGGACGACATAGCCAACCCCATCACCGGCTAAGCAGGCGATGACTTGGTCTTCGCGCGGAAGTTTTCCTTGGATATAAAGCGCGGCGCCCTTCCCGGCTTCCCTGGCTTCCGCTACCACGTTATCAACGAGGTCGTGAACGTGCAAGACGTTGCCGCAGGAAAAGATGCCATCGATGTCGGTTTCGAAGTGTTCATTGACGATGGCTCCGCGCGTGCGGGACATCGTGCAAGAAATGCTGTTAAGAAGGTCGTTGTTCGGAATCAAACCGATGGAGAGAATGAGGGTATCGACATTGAAGGATTGTTCGGTTCCCGGGATAGCTTTCATATGGGCATCGACTTCCGAAATCTCGATACGTTCAACCCGCTCTTTTCCCACCACTTTGCTGACCGTGTGGGAGAGGTAAAGCGGGATGTTGAAATCATAAAGGCATTGGACCATGTTCCGGTTAAGACCATTGCTCCAAGGCATGATCTCCGCGACACCTAAGACTTTGGCGCCTTCAAGGGTCAAACGACGGGCCATGATGAGGCCGATATCGCCGCTGCCGAGAATGAAGATACGTTTGCCGCAAAGGTAACCGTATTCGTTAAGGAAGAGCTGAGCTTGCCCCGCGGTTAAGATGCCGGCCGGACGATCGCCTGGGATGCCAATCGCACCCGCGGAGCGTTCGTAACATCCCGTCGCCATGATGATCGCTTTGGCCTGAACTTCGACCACGCCTTCTTTGGCGTTGGTATAAACAACGACTTTATCGCGGTTAATCGAGGTGACGGTGCTATCCAAAACATAAGGGATATTGCGCGCCTTGACCTGTTCAATGAAACGATAGGCGAATTCGGGGCCCGTTAATTCCTCTTTGAATTCGGTAAGACCGAAACCATTGTGGATGCACTGATTGAGAATGCCACCGAGGAATGGGCTTCTTTCGATAATCAAAATGTCTTTGACGCCATGATCGTAAGCGCCAACGGCGGCCGCCATGCCGGCGGATCCCCCGCCGATGATCACGAGATCTTTGTTGATCATGTTATTTGGCCTCCTTCTTGACTTCTTCTTTGACGAGCGAGCTTCCGGGCTTATCGTAAAGCACCTCAAGCGGGGTAACGTGGTAATGCTCGGCTAACAAGCGAACGACTTGTGGCTGACAGAAACCCCCTTGGCATTTGCCAAAGCCAGCCCGGGTCCGTTTCTTGAGGGCCTTGATCGAAAGGCAAGGCACACTGCGGGAAAGGACGTCTTTGATCTGACCGAGCGAGACTTTCTCGCATTGGCAGACCATCTCGCCGTATTCGGGATGCGCTTTGATGAGCTCATTGCGTTCCTTGAGCGGCAAAAGAAGCGGATTAACGTAAGGTTTCACTGTCTTCTTGTAAGAAGATTTCGCTTTTAAGGGCAAGACGGCGCCCACGAGTTTGGTCGCGACGTATTCGCCAATGGCTGGCGAAGAGACGAGACCGGGCGACTCGATGCCGGCGACGTTAATGAAATCGGCGTATTTCTTTGAAGGCTCAATGATAAAATCATGGGTCGACGGGGTGGCGCGAACCCCAGCATAAACGCGGATTTGCTGGTTGAACGGAATCTTCGGAACAAGCATCATCGCTTGGGCTTTGACGTTTTCGAGCGTGGGAACATCGGTCGAGACCGAATCTTTGTCTTCCATCACTTCGCTGGAAGGGCCCACCAAATAGTTGCCCGAAGTGGTCATCGTGACCAAGACGCCTTTTCCTTTGGCGCTAGGAAGCGGGAAAAGGACGTGGTTCACTAAGCCAGGGGCGTAGTGATCCAAAACGTAGTATTCGCCTTTGCGAGGCAAGATCGACCAAGAGATCGGCTCGATCATCTTGGCGATGTCGTCGCTATGAAGTCCGGCGGCGTTAACCACCACTTTAGCTTCGTATTTTTCTTTGTTCGTCGTGACCACGTAATGGTCGTTATCCTTGCAAATCCCCGTTACTTCCTCGTTCAAGTGGAGTTCGACGCCATTATCCATGGCATTTTCCATCGCTCGGACCGGCAGCAAGAACGGATTGACAATCCCACCATCGGGGCAAAGAAGCGCCCCTTTGGCTTCCGGATTGATATTCGGCTCCATCTTCTTTAATTCTTCGGCATCGACTAAGCGGGCTTTGACCCCGTTTTGCTTCGCTCGCTCCAAGAGTTCTTGAAGCATCGGAAGCTGCTCGTCTTCCACCGCGACCGTCAAGGTTCCGACCTTGCCATAGGGGATATCGAGTTCCTTGCACACTTCGGGCATCATTTTGTTGCCCGCAACGTTAAAGATGGCTTTCTTGGTGCCAGGGACCGGATCATACCCGGAATGCGAGATGGCCGAATTGGCCATCGTCGTCACATCGCCCACGTCGTTTTCTTTCTCGATGACGAGAACTGAGAGCGCATAGCGCGAGAGGCTTCGGGCGATAAAGCTTCCGACAGCGCCGGCTCCGATGATAATGACATCTTTCATAACGCGAATAGTATAAACCTTTTCCTTGGAAAAGGGTGATGAGATAGTCCCAACTATTTCACAAAGTGGTGAAGCGCGTAAGAGACGCCATCCGCTTCGGCTGATAAGGTCACGTATTTGGCGACTTTTTTGGCTTCGGGGATCGCGTTTTCCATCGCGACGCCTTGATAGCCGGCAATCATTCCTACATCATTGCCTTGATCGCCGAAACAATAAACATCCTCTTTTACGACGCCTAAATAACATCGTAAGAATTCGACCCCGGTGGCTTTGTCGACCTTGGGGTTCATAAACTCCAAGAAACGAGGATCGCTCCGAATGATATGGTATTTTTTCGCTTCGTCTTCCCCGATTCTCAGCGTATCCCAACGCCCGTTATTGAAGGTCACCATGATCTTGAGAATGGGATCCGTGTCTTGCAAAGGATTCTCGCGGAGATCCCGACCGGCTAAACCATTCCAAGTCTTCTCGAAATTGATGAAATAGGAATCTTCAAAATAAGCGACAGCATCAAGGGAATAGCAATACATTGATCCGCCGAAGTCTAAGATGGATTTGTGACGCTCGTAAAACGTGACGAAATCCGCGTAGGTAAGGCCGCTACAATCAAGGCAATGCCCTTCCAAATCGTAAACCGCGGCTCCGTTGGCCGCGATCGGAAACTTCTTGCCCGGCGCCAACCGATTCAAAAACTGAAGAATGCCGATATAAGGCCGGCCGCTGGCAATCGCAATCGCATCGCCTAAAGAAAGCCGTTCATTGAGGCTGTCGATAGTGCTCTGCCGAAAGACTTTATCCGCGGCAAGCAAGGTATCATCCACATCAAAAACCAAGAGTTTCATGCGGGTATAGTCTAGCCTTTTTTCGTCAAAGAAAAAGCCTCTATAAGCGAAATAGAGGCTTAAAGCGCTTACGCTAACGCCGGAAGAGAGAAACTATTATAGTAGGTCACGGCTTTATTAAACTCTTTCGTTGCCAGTTCAAGCCCGCTTTTGATCGTGTCGAAATCGAAAGAATCCGAGAAAGTGTACTTCTCTTGATGATAATGGCAGGCGGAGATTTCGTTATCGCTAGCGAAAGTAATGGTATTCAAAGAATAAATGGCTTGATAGGAGCCGGCCTCATAATCGCTTAAGAAAGTGCCGCTTTTGTACGAGCCCCAATAAAAGGTTGCGCCGCCAAGCCAGGTCACCTCCAAGCTACTTCCGCTCTTGGTGCCGATCATTTCGCCGACAAGGCTGAATTTATCTTCCGATGGCGAATAAGAAAAATAGAGCGTTTGCTGGAACGTGTAACCGTCCGAGGTCGAAGTCGAGCTACCCCCGAGCATGTATTCCCCATTGCTATAGGAGCCGTTGCTCTTCAGATAGTTGATGACCTTTTGCTTCGACGAAACACTCGGCGCCGCGCTCGATTGAGTCACTGGCGTATAGCCTCCACCTCCGTTACCGCCCGTCGAGGCGATGCTCGTCCCTCCATTCGTGCACGAAGCGAGAAAAAACAGCGAAACCAATGGCAACAAAACTTTATTTTTGGCGTTCATAAGAACCCCCTCCTAGGCTTAGTCTAGGAAGAAAGAATCGCTTAAAAAGATATTCTCATGAAAAAAGAACGGAGGCGAACCTCCGTTCTTTGAGAAGCGTCATCAGGAAAGCGAATTAGTGACGATTGCCACCATGGCTGCCGCCATGGAAGTTGCCATGATCGGAATGACCATGGAAGCCACCGGTATGCGGACGATCGCCAGCCGGACGTTCCGGGCGTTCGACGTAATCGGCCGGCTTCTCAAGGAACTCGCGGTGCGAGAGCTTGACTTTGCCCTTCTCGTCCAAGCCGATGACGACGACTTTCATCGTATCGCCGACTTTGCAGAAGTTATTGGCATTGTCGATGTATTTCCAATCGAGGCGGCTGACGTGGCAGAGACCATCGGTATCGCCGAAGAGGTTCACGAACGCGCCATACTCTTCAACGCGAGTGACCTTGCCTTCGTAGATTTCGCCGACTTTAGCTTCGCGGACGATGTCGTCGATCATGGCTTTCGCCTTCTCGATCATCGCCTTAGAAGTGTGATAAATCGTGATCTTGCCCGAATCATCGACGTCGATCTTGACGGTGTCGCACTTGGCAATGATGTCATTGATGACTTTGCCGCCGGTGCCGATCACATCGCGGATCTTATCCGGATCGATGTTGAAGGTGACCATCTTCGGAGCGTATTCGCTGACCTCTTTGCGCGGTTCAGGAATCGCTTGCTTCATCACTTCGCGGATCTCGGCTCTGGCTTTGTGGGCCTGGGCAAGGGCTTCGCTAAGAACTTCGCGGGTAACACCATGGATCTTAATATCCATCTGGAGGGCTGTGATGCCTTTCTCGGTGCCAGCGCACTTGAAGTCCATATCGCCGAAGTGGTCTTCGAGACCCTGAATATCGGTGAGAATGGTGTAATGGTTATTCTCTTTATCGGGCGAACGGGTCGGATCATTGGTGATAAGACCCATCGCGATGCCACTGACCATGGCTTTGAGCGGGACGCCCGCAGCCATAAGGGACATGCACGAAGCGCAGATGGAAGCCTGCGAGGAGGAACCATTGGATTCGACGACATCGGCAACGCAGCGGATCGTGTACGGGAATTCTTCTTCGGAAGGAATAACGTAGCTTAAGGCTCTCTCGCCTAAGGCGCCATGGCCGATTTCGCGGCGGCCCGGAGTGCCAATGCGTCCGATTTCACCGACCGAATAGGGCGGGAAATTGTATTGATGCATAAAGCGGCGCGAAGTCTCGGCGGTCAAGTTATCGATGATCTGGGCATCGCTAAGAGGCCCTAAGGTCGTGGTCGAAATGACCTGAGTCTGGCCCCGGGTGAACATCGCGGAACCATGAGCGCGCGGAAGAAGGTCGACTTGGGCGTTAAGCGGACGGATCTCATCCACTTTACGGCCATCCGGACGAACCTTGTCTTCGATGATGAGACGGCGAACCTCGGCGGCAACCATGCCTTCGAGAATATCGTTGACCATCATCATGGTCTTGGCGTGAAGTTTTTCGCTATCGTACTTGCGAGCGTCATAGTCATTGATGATCTCTTTCTTGAGAGCATCGATCGCATCCTGACGGGTGAGTTTGTCAACGATCGAGATGGCTTTGACCAAACGATCCTGAATCCGGGATTCAATATCCGCTTTGATGGCGGGATCCGGGGCATAAAGATCGATGTGGCGTTTGGCTTTGCCGACCGCTTTGATGATTTCGTCTTCAAAGGCGCAGAGTTTCTTGATGGCCTCATGACCGAACATGATGGCATCGAGCATCTCTTCTTCCGGAACCTGATCGGCGCCGGATTCCACCATCATGATGGCACTCGCGGTGCCGGCGACGGTGAGATTGATGTCGGATTTGGCTTTTTGCTCAACGCTCGGATCGATGATGAGTTTGCCATCAACACGGCCAACGACGACACCGGCGACCGGGCCATCGAAGGGAATATCACTGATGCAAAGCGCTAAGGAAGCGCCGAGCATGGCGGTCATCTCCGGCGAATTGTCGGGATCGCAGCTCATGACGGTGTTCACGATTTGGACTTCGTTACGGAAGCCATCGGCGAATAACGGGCGAATCGGGCGGTCGATAAGACGAGCGCTTAATGTGGCGTGCTCATCGGGGCGGCCTTCGCGACGTAAGAAGCTTTGCGGAATGCGGCCAGCAGCGTACTGTTTTTCGACATAATCGACAGTGAGCGGGAAGAAGTCTCCTTCTTTCGGCTCGTCGGCGCAGCAAGCGGTCGATAAGACCACGGTGTCGCCGAAGCGAAGAAACACCGAGCCATCAGCTTGCTTGGCGATTTCTCCGGTCTCGACTTGAAGGTGACGACCTTCGAAATCGAGGGTGAATGTTTGTTTCATTTTTTTCCTCTTTTCCTCTTGGGATAATGAATTTAACGGGCTAATCTTAGCATAAAGCACCGCGCTTCGATACTTGAAACTGCTTCCTTTTCCTTTCCGAAGAGAAAAGGCGCGGATAAATGGGCTCTTCTTAAAGAAGAGTTCCTCAGAAAAGGGCAAAACGAACCGTGATCTTTGCCTTTTTGAACCCGCGATTGGGCAAGTTACTTCTTGGGGCGAAAACTTTTGTTTTTTCTTTCGCTCTTCAAAATCTCCGCAAAACCCTTCTCGATTGCCCATCGGTCCCTTTGCTAACTCTTCTAGAGCCAAAAAGAAAACCCTCGGTTTCCCGAGGGTCTAGTGATTTTCGCTTATTTGCGTAAACCAAGCGAGCCCAGTAACTTATCGTAGGCATCGCGATCATTCTTCGCGAGGTAGTCGAGTAAGCTATGTCTCTTGCCAACTAAGATCAACAAGCTGCGGCGCGCTGGGGCGTCTTCGCCATTGGTCTTGAGGTGCTCAGTGAGGTCTTCAATCCGTTTGGAGAGTAAGGCGATTTGGACTTCGGCGCTGCCGGTGTCGGTTGCGCTTTTGCCATACTTCTTCACGATGACATTGACTTCTTCTTTGCTTAAAGCCATAGGTAATTCTCCTTTCTTTGTCGTTCACGGCCAGGACTGCGTTTGCTCATGGAGTACGGGCGAAACAAGGTTCGGTCGCAAAGATGACTATAGTCTTTTCGCCGCATAGAAACAAGAAAGAAAGAACCTTGCGGTCCTTATTTTGGCGAAGAGAGGCTTTTGGAGGATTTCTTCCACCAAAGACCGTTATATTTCGCAATCTCGCGTTCACTCAATTCAACGTAGTGCACCCGACTTTGTTTTTTCGGAGGAAGCGGATTGAGAATGTGGGTTTCTTTCGGATTGCGTTTTGCCACGATCCACTTTGGCTTTCGAATCGCCCCAAGACAATTGCAATAGCCGTAGATGAAACTGATGACCGGCGAGAGCCAAATTCCCTTTCCCATGCCTTCGAGTTTCCAACTGAGTCCAAGTTTTCGATGATCCAAAAGAAGGGCGATCCAGGATTGGAAAATGCAGAAGGCGGACATCTCAGCAATCACTTGCCACGCCATATCCAGAAGCGAAAGGAGGCCATTATAGCCTAGGGCTGAAAGCTGCGCGGTGCCGCTCAAAACAGTCGCATCGACCTTCACTTGGTGGAAAAAGGCGGAAAGATAAAAATAATTCGCGCCAAAGTAGATGCCGTGGCAAGCCTCAGAAACCCCACGAAGATAGTCGAAATAGGCGAGGCTGAACACCGGAACGCCAGAAAGCTGCATCAGCATCAAAATGGCCCACGTTGCGTAATAAAGAGGAAACCAAGTGAAACACATCACGGAAATCGGATTGAAGCCGACTTGAATCAGCATGTCGAGATACATGGGATTCCCCGTCCGGAAAAACATGACAATCATCCGCCACCCATCGGTGAAAAAAAGGCGGTTGAGCGAATGACCAAGCCGAATGAGCCGATTATGGGTGTCCGCATAACTCGAAGGCTGATCCTCATAAACAATCGCGTCGGTATTGAAATAGCATTTATAACCATCGAAAAGCCGGCGATAAGTGAACTCGGCATCATCGCATCCGCTCATGGCATCGTAGCCATTGACTCGTTCTAAAACCTCGCGGGTGCAAGTGAGACCCGGTCCCGGAAGCATCGCCGTCTGGTGAAGAGCTTGACGAAAATTGTTCTGAACCCGCGAATCCTTCGCGTAAAAAAGCGCGCATTCTTCGGTCCAAAGATTCTGACGCAGATTCGTCGCCGCTTCATAAGCGCGTACGATTCGAGCTCCCGCGTCGATCGACTTGTTCATTTGAATAAGAAAATCCGGATGGGGAATGTTATCGGCATCGAAATGGGTAAAAGCTTCAGCCTCGGGGAAATCCTTCATTGCCATTTGATAGCCATAGCGAAGCGGATAAGAAGGTTTCCCATGGGCGGGATCGGGATCGTTGAGCTCATAGACGATGGCCCCTGCTTTTCGAGCTTCTTCGGCCGTATGGTCCTTGCAGTTGTGCGCGACAACCACCACTTTATAAAGCTCTTTGGGGTAATGCAGGTCATTCAAAAGGGAGGTCACGGAATGGGCAATGACGCTCTCTTCGTTATGGGCGGGGATCACCAAAACGAAAAAGTGATTCTTTTTCGCATCTTTCCAATGTTTTCTCGGCAAAAAGAAAAAGAGATAAAACAAGAGCTGAGGCAGAAACGACAGGGTTACCAAAATGATGGCGACGGCATTGATCCAATAGAGTACGATCCAAAGAGTATCGGTAAAATTCATAAAACTACGGGATATTGTGGACCTCTTAACATTCCTTGTCAAAAGCCTCCCCGTTTTATCAAATAGAATTCGCTAGGAGAATGTGGGATAATGCAGGCATGAAATATGATTATCTTATCGTGGGAAGCGGCCTTTCAGGCGCCACGATGGCTCGATTACTAACGGACGCCGGGAAGAAAGTCCTCGTGCTTGAAGGGCGCGATCACGTCGGTGGCAACATCGCGACTCACGTCGAGGACGACATCGTTCTCCATGACTATGGCCCCCACATTTTCCATACCTCTTATGAGGATGTCTGGGCCTTTGTCCAACGCTATTGCACCATGCTGCCCTTCGTCAACTCCCCCTTGGCCAACTACCATGGCGAGTTCTACCATCTGCCCTTCAACATGAACACCTTCCACGAACTTTGGGGCGTCACCACCCCCGAGGAAGCAAAGGCGAAAATCGCCGCGGAAGTCGCCAAAGAGCATATCGGCGAACCGAAAAACCTCGAAGAACAAGCCCTTTCCCTCGTCGGACGGACGATTTACACAAAACTCATTAAGGAATACACCGAAAAACAGTGGGGCCGCGATTGCAAAGAGCTCCCCGCTTCGATCATCAAGCGCCTGCCTTTGCGGTTCACCTACGACAACAACTACTTCAATGACCTCTACCAAGGGATTCCCGATGGCGGCTACAGCGTTTTGATTGAGCGTCTTCTTTCAGGCGTCGAAGTCAAGCTTTCCTGTGACTATTTCAAAGACCGCTCGCACTGGGATTCTCTCGCCAAGGCCGTGATTTTCACCGGGCGGATCGACGAGTTTTTCGCCTTCAAACTCGGTCGGCTCGAATACCGCTCGCTCCGCTTTGAGACCAAGAAACTCCCGATCGAGGACTTCCAGCATAACCCGGTCGTCAATTACACCTCCCACGAGGTTTCTTACACCCGGGTCAACGAACACAAGCATTTCGTCAAGGACTGCCCCAACAAGGCGACCACCATCATCACCTTCGAATACCCGGCCGCTTATAAAGAGGGACTGATTCCTTATTACCCGATCGGCGATGAGAAGAACCTCGCCTTGGCCGAAGCCTATAAGGTTTTAGCTAAAACGCATGAGAATGTTTATTTCTTGGGCCGGCTCGCCAATTACAAATATTTCGACATGGATGACACGATCAAGGAAACCTTCAATCTCTTCGCTCTGCTCCACTAAGCCATTATCCCCTGCAAATCCCTCATGGATCGACCTAGAGGGGTAAAAAGTCTTTGAATTTGAAGTAAAAAACGCGGAAAAGAATCGTTTTTCAAATAAAGCGCTTTCCCGCTTTTTTCTTGCCTTCGAAATACGCTTTTCCTTGCGCGCACCCTCGCGTAAGACTAAAATTTGCGAGGTTTTTCCTTTAGGAGGTAGACTTATGGACATTCGAAACATTGCTATTATCGCGCACGTTGACCATGGTAAAACTACCCTGGTCAACGTGCGCGATGATAGCGATGTTAGGCAAAGTTGTGATCGAAAATTTGCGTAACATCGCCATCATCGCGCACGTTGACCATGGAAAAACCACGTTGGTGAACGCTCTTTTAACCAATTCCGGAACTTTCCGTGCTAACGAAGAAATTCAAGACCGAATGATGGACTCGAACCCGATCGAACACGAACGGGGCATCACGATTTTGGCGAAGACGACTTCCATCAAGTGGAAAGATTCCAAGATCAACATCGTCGATACGCCGGGGCACGCCGATTTCGGCGGTGAAGTCGAACGCATCATGCACATGGTCGATGGCTGCCTTTTGGTCGTCGATGCCTATGAAGGCACGATGCCGCAGACCCGTTTCGTTTTAAAAAACGCCCTTGAAAATCATATTAAGCCGATTGTCGTTATCAATAAGGTCGACCGGCCCAACGCTGACCCGAAGAAAGCCGTCGATGAAGTCCTCGACCTCTTCATTGAGTTGGGTGCGCCGGATGACTTGCTTGATTTCCCGATCGTTTACGTTTCCGCCCTTAACGGCACTTCCTCATTGTCGCCGGATCCTGCCACTCAAAAGCCTGGCATGGCCCCGCTTTTCGATATGATCTTGGCTAAAATTCCCGCTCCGAAATGCGACCCGAATGGTCCGTTCCAATGGCAATCCGCTTTGCTCGATTACAATGATTTCGTCGGTCGTATTGGCATTGGCACCGTCCGCCGGGGCAGCGTCCACGTTGGCGACTCGCTCAGCGATGTCCGCAAAGATGGATCGGTCACCAATTTCAAAGTCATGAAGCTTTACACTTTCTACGGCATGAACCGCAGCGAAGTTGATCACGTTGATGCGGGTGATATTTGCGGTATCGCCGGCTTAACCGATATCGGTGTCTCCGACACCGTTTGCGATCCCAAAAAACTCGATCCGTTGCCTGCTCTCCGCGTTGATGAACCGACCTTGCAGATGGAATTTGGCACCAACTCCTCGCCGATGCGAGGACAAGATGGCAAACTCGTGACCGCCCGGGTCATCGAAGAGCGTCTTTTCGAAGAGACTCAGCGCGATGTTTCCTTAAAATTCCGTCGGATTCCCAATACCGAAACCTGGGTCGTTTCCGGCCGTGGCGAGCTTCACCTTGGCGTCCTGATCGAAACGATGCGGCGTGAAGGCTACGAACTCGAAGTCAGCAAACCGCAAGTCATCATCAAAGAAATCAATGGTGAGAAGTGCGAACCGTATGAGGACCTTCAAATCGATGTCCCGAATGAATTCGTCGGCGATATGATGACGACCTTGGGCAACCGAGGCTCGCAACTCGTCTCGATGGATGATAATGGCATGAACACCCGCTTGATTTACGTTATTCCTTCGCGGGGCTTGCTGGGCTTTGTCTCCAACTTCCTCACGATGACCAAAGGCTATGGCATCATCAACCACACCTTCAAAGAGTATCGTCCGTTATTCAAACACGAAGTCGGCGAACGCAATATCGGCGTCTTGGTCTCAACCGACAAAGGCGAAGCCACATCTTATGCCTTACAGAAAGTCGAAGAACACGGCACGATGTTCATTGTGCCAGGCGATATCTGCTATGAAGGCATGATCGTTGGCGAGCACCGTTACCCCGTTGACCTTGCGGTCAATTGCACGATGACGAAGCCGATGACCAACGTTCGTTCGTCCACTCGTGAGCTGATGATTGTCCTCAAAGCGCCGCGCAAGATGTCGCTCGAGGCTTGCCTCGACTACATCAATCTCGACGAACTCGTCGAAATCACGCCGCACGCGATCCGCATGAGAAAACGGATCTTGGACACCTCCGAACGCAAGAAGTTCGATGCCCATAAGAAAGCCGATGCCGAAGCCGCACTCGAAGAAGAAACGAAGATTATCTAAATCTCAAAGTGGAGGAGCGATCCCCCACTTTTCTTTTACCTAAAAGGGAATCGGGCGACCACCGCTATGGGCTGCCTTCACGAAATACTTGGCCCCATCATCGAGGGCTTTTAGCGCAAACGACAAGACCAGCGTGGCGATAAGCGCATATAAGGCTCCCAAGACAAGATTATCCCCATACAGAAGCGGATTGAAGAATCCGGTCATCACGCTTTCGTGGACCAAATAAATCCAGAAAACCATGTTGCCCATAAATTTAAGAAGATGAGGTTCGTTCGTCTTGTTGAGAAATCGAGTGGAACGGAGAAAGGCCAAAGAGAAGAAAATTCCAAAGAACGCTTTTAAGGGACCATTGAAATAATAAGCGATTCGATCCCATATCCCAGTGAAGTAAGGGTCAGAAAAATTCCATGCCAAAATCGCGAACAAAACCAGCCAGGGCCAAATAAAAAAGATCGGTTTCTTCTTTTCGCTCGGCTCAAACTCCCCCGTAAAATCCTTCACGCCGATGAGGTATCCCCAAAGATAGGGGATTCCGACACAAGGCAAACCATAGGCGATGACAAGGGCAACCTCCACCGCATTCTCTGCTAAGGCAAGAATCAAAAGAAGCTTTTTGCTCTTGGTGGCGATCTTGGCTAATAAGGGGGTCAAAAGATAGCAGACGAATAAAGCTGGCAAAAACCAAAGGTTGCCAAACTGAATGTTATAGACACCACTCGGGGAAATATTCCCCATCGTCATTTTGATATTTTCTAAAGTGATGGCTTCACCCCGAAAGGACATCACGGAGAAATCGGCAAACAGCAAAACGATGAAATAGACCAAGCAGGGTCCAAAGAGCTTCACGCCTTCATGGTAGGCAAAGCCCACCCCAAAAGTTTTGCGTTTCGAATAAAGAAGCCCGGAAAGGAAAAAGAAGCTTTGGACCGCGCCCGAGAAAAGGTAAACCCAAGGGTAATTCCCGACGGCCGAACCAAAATAGAAAACGTGAAAGGTGAAAACGAGGGCGATTGCCACTAAACGGAGTAAGGAAACGCTGGCGTAGGATTTTTTCGCCATGGTCCCCCTTTTACTCAAATCCACGATCGCAAATCCTCCTCGACCTTTTTCTAACGATTATCATAGCATTTCTTGCCCTTAGAAAGCGAAAGAAAAGGAGCTCCTAAGGGGTAAAAGGAGCTCCCGTCAGCCTAGAGAAGAGAATTAGCGTTCTTTGCGACGGCTCATCCAAAGGCCACCAGCCGCTAAGGCGGCAACGCCTAAGGAGATCACCATTACTAAGACCGGCGTGGTGTTATTGTCGAGAGTGATGCCGGCAGCCGGAGAAGTCGAAGAAGCCGCGATAAGGCGAAGCTGAGCGATGATCGCAGTGAAGGACACAGTCGTGCTCTTACTCGTATCGGTGTAATCATAAACGTAATCCGTTGCCGCATCGACATAGCTTTTGGCCGTTGAGTTCAAAGCGTCATATTCCCCAACAAGAGTCGTAGCTGTGGCTTTGCTAATGCCGCAAATACTTTCTGCAAGAATCGGGCTGGAAGCCGTAACGGCCTTCCGAGCCGCATTGATATCATAAACTACGGCAGCGCCCAAACCTCGATCGGCATCGCCAGTCGAAGTATCGACGAGTTTATAGAACATGTTCTCGGTCAATGATAAATCATAAGTCTGGGTTGTTCCTTTTGTTCCGCCAGTGCCATTATTAAAGATAATTTCGGTATCATTCGCGTCACCATAGAACAAAACCTTATAGATACCACTGCCCTGATAAGCGGCCCCATGAGTCGCAAGCGTCGTCTGCGTTCCTGGGAAAGCGCCAAGCCCTTGCTTACCACCAAAAGTGTAAGCGTAGCAACCCGTCCAGCCCGAAGGAGCGGAGAAATAAACATATTTTTTGTCGACAAGTGAAGTGTATTTTGCGTATAGGGCTGTGTCAGCAGTAAGCTTCGTTGCAACGTACGCCGTTGTGCAAGCTTCATCCGTAAACCAGCCATCAAGCGAATAGCCAGTCCGCAAAACATCGCCAGGAGTAAAATCTTCAGTCGTCGCGGTATTCTTTGTTCCTATTGCCGTAGTTTCCTTCGCCCCGTCGACCACCGCATATTCGGTAACGGTTACAGTGGTTGCCACGGCGTAAGTAATCGAACCAGTAGCAGTTTGGAAAACGTAAGAAGCATTGCCATAGTTTCCGAAGTCAGCAACGGAAATGGTGTAATTCCCAGCCGCCAAAGCGATGATGTTGTCACCAATGGCTCCGCTTTCGCCTTTTACAACAGAGGTCCCTAAATCTGTGTGGTAACCAGCCCATTTACTGGTGGTCGTATCAACAACCTTAAACGCATCGTCAGCAGACAAATAGACTGTAAGTTCGAATCGGGATGTTGTGGAATTGTACGTAAATGTTCGATAATCGGCGCTCCAATAGTCAACCCCACCAATCTTTCCGCGTAAAACTACGGTATCGGTGGTCGTGGCTTTCGTGAGCTGCGCGCTCTTGGCTCCAACGAGTCCAGCAGCGGTCCCCCCAAAAGCTAACGCCCCTATGGTGAGAAGTAAACTCAATTTGTGTTTCATAAGAAAAGGCTCCTTTCCCTTTTTATGATATCTAACCTCCTTTATTATAAGAAAGCGCTTCCAATAATGCAAACCGAAAGCCAAAAAAGATAAGAATTTGCGTAAAGCTTTTGGCGAATTGTCAAAGAACTATCGAAAGATAATGGCTTAAAGAAAAAGCAACCGCTAGTTTAAGCTAGGGTTGCTTTCAAGACGGAAACTCACCGTCTCAGATTAAGTGTTCGTCCTTTAATAGCTTCTCGACATCCGTGCCTTTGATCTTCTTCATCGCTTTGCGTAAAGCGACTTTCTCAATCGGCGTCAGATGAAGCTGTTTTAGACTCTTCTTGTCCACCGCATAATAGGCGGCTTTCAGGAGTTCACGAACATCATAGACGCTGCCCCAAGTCTCCGGGACACCACGGTCGACGTTCATCAAGGTATAGACCGCTTCCATTCCGGTCCGTAAGGAATATTCGGTCGTGAAGATCGTATCGCGCGGAGTCTCGGCGAATTGGCCGATGAAGGCGAAGTTGACGGCGCCTTTCGGGACCACCAGCGGGCGATCATTGACATGGCGNGGCATGAAGAAGGCGTTNATATANGGCATATAGCANGTNGTCGTATTCATNTGCTTCTCNGCATATTCNGCNATCTTTTCTTNGGGCACGCCGATGTGNTAAAGCCACTCTTCGGCGATCTCTTTGCCCGTGCATTCTTTCATCGGCTTTTTAACGTAATTCCCCGCTTTGTCGGTATAAAGGCCATAGACCCANACCAAGACATCGTTCTTCGGCTGGCTNCGGAACTGCGGCTGACGGTTGATCGTCCAGGATAAGAACCAACCATCCTGGCTATCGCGGACGGTGACAATGCCGCCGGTCGTGACTTTGCCCGAATGGGGATCGCGCTTGCAGATGGCTTTGATATAAGGCATCACGGTGTCATCTTTGAGATCGATGGTCGCGCTCATCCAGTTCGACTCCTTTTCGTGGGCGCAGAAGACATCGGGGTGACCAAACGCCTCATCCTGAGCGGCGATCTTGTGCCACATATCCCAGCTCTCGCCCTGGCCATTATGAATCTTGGTGAGATCCGGGGCTTCATTCTGCGAGCCATAGCACGAGGTATCAGTCGGGCAGCCATTGGTGATGAAGACCAAATCATCCTCGACGAGATCGATGCTCGCTTCGGCTCCATCCTTCTTATATAAGATCTGCTTCGCGATCTTCTTGCCATTTTCTTTAGCGAAGACGACATTCTCCACTTCGACGCCAAACTGGAAATCTACTCCATGCGATTGAAGATACTTTTGAAGCGGAAGAATCATGCTTTCGTATTGGTTGTACTTCGTGAAACGAAGGGCCGAGAAATCGGGCAGCCCATCGATATGGTGGCAATATCTTTGCAAATACCGCTTCATTTCCANNGCGCTGCTCCANCGCTGGAAGGCGAACATCGTCTGCCAATAGAGCCAGAAGTTGCTGCTCCAGAAATGATCATCGAAGAAATCGCTGATCTTCTTGCCTTCCAGTTCTTCATCGCCAGATAAGAAGAGTTTCGTCACTTCTTTTTGGGCCTGGCTATCGAGATTGAACTTGCCATCGGTGTGGGCGTCTTTCCCCTGCTTTACGGTCGCCCGGCATAAGGAATAGTTCGGGTCATGCTTGTTGAGCCANTAATATTCATCNAGGACGGAGACGTTCGGGTTCTCCAAAGAGGGAACATCGCGATACAAATCCCACATGACCTCGAAATGGTTATCCATCTCACGGCCGCCGCGCATATAGAATCCCTTATCCCATTCATTGCCATCGCACGAACCCCCACTGACGGGGAGTTTTTCCAAGACGTGGATGTGCTCGCCTTTTACTTGAGCGTCGCGGACGAGGTAAAACGCCGCGGAGAGTCCGGCTAAGCCGCTCCCGATGATATAAGCGCTCTTCTTATCCGCATCCGCCGGTTTTTCCGGATGGGCGAAGGCTTCGTAATTTCCTGCTGAGTAGTACATTGATTTTTTCCTCCTGTACTTTTGACGCCTTCATTTTTAATCCCGGATTCCAAAGGACGCTTTCGACAAGAAAAAAGCGGTGTTCGATTTTTTGTCACACCGCTTGAAGTAACGAAAATTTAGACAGCGAAGCCTATTTGTCTAAACGATAGTTATCGAGGGCTTGGGGAATGGTGCCTTTAATAAGAATCGAGAGATGGTCGATGATTTTCTGAGGATCATCCACCATGCCGCGTTTGATCCAGTCGAGAACCAATCCCACGAAAGCATATTTATAAAAATCAGCGATAAAGGCCTTGTCCTCTTCGCGGACCGACATGCCTTTGGCTTGCTCGTTGACCACCCCTAACAGAAGAGGATAGACGAGTTTATAAAGATAAAGCTCCAGTTGGTCAAGCGAAACCGAATGATAAATGTTCATGATGAAGGTTTGATCTTCCTTCATAAGATTGAAGATCGAAAGGAAACCTTCTTGCCAGGTCGCATAGGTCTTGCGGTCCTGCAAGGCTTTATCGGCGTCTTCAAGACAAGTCCATTCGACAAGATCCGCCATATCTTGAAAGTGATAGTAGAACGTCTGGCGGTTGACGCCACANTCNTCAACNATGTCGGTCACCGTGATTTTATCGAGAGGTTTGACTCCTAAAAGTTTCTTCAAGGATTGCGAGAGCGCCCGCTTGGTGATTTGATTCATCATGACCTCCTTAAACTAGACACTTGTATAATACGTTCGCTTTCTTATTTATGCCACCTTTTTTCTTGCTATAATCTCCCTATGCATTGCATCATGGTTGCTATGGAGAAAGAGGCCGCTTATCTCCTTTCCAAAAGCAGCATCAAGGAAACAAAACAAGCCGGATTTGCGAAGATAATGCTTTGTTCGATCCGCCACCATGACTACGTTTTAGCCGTAAGCGGGATTGGAAAAGGCTTCGCTTCCAGCGCTATGGAAGCAGTCGCTTTGCTTTATCCCCAACTCCAAAGTTGCATCAATATCGGGGTGGCAGGCAGTCTTGACGTCCAACGTCTCCCCCTCTTTTCTTCGATCATCGCCTCTTCCTTAGTTGAACACGATTTGGACACTTCCGCCATCGGCGATCCCAAAGGCTTAGTCTCCGGAATCAACCTGGTTTCTTTACCTGTCGATGAAGCGATTTCCTTGCGGCTGGTCACTGCGGCCGAAAGTGTTGGGCAACACCCCCTCCGCGGCGTGATTTCCTCCGGGGACACATTCTATGCGGATCCTCTCAATAAAGAGCGGATTCATCAAGAATTCCATTCGTTAGCCACCGATATGGAAGCGGCGCCCATGGCGCAAATCGCTTACGTGAATCATCTGCCTTTCGCTTCCTTAAGGACGATTTCGGATGCCGAAAACAATGGCCTAGAATACGCGCAGAATGCCGAAAAAGCCGCCAAGATCGCCGGCGAAATCGCTGAAGCGTTCTTGTTAATGTAGCGCTTTTTTGTCGATTTCCATTTGGGCTTGGAGTTCGTCGAGATTGGCGAACTTCTTTTCTTCTCTTAGAAAGGAAAGGAAATCGAGATAGAGCGTTTCGCCATAGGCGTCGCCTTTGAAGTTTTGAAGATAGGCTTCGATAACGGGATGGGAAAGAACGCCGATCGTCGGATTATTTCCGACGTTGATGAGCGTTCGATAGGCCAAACCCCGAAGATAGGCCAGTCCAAGATAAACCCCGGCTTTCGGCAAAACGTAAGGCGTTGAGAGCTTGAGATTGGCGGTCGGAAAACCCATCTTGCGACCGTTTTCTAAGCCGTGAGCAATAAGCCCATGCACTTCATAAGTCCGCCCCAACTCGCGGTTGGCTTCTTCAATCTCGCCTTTTTGGATGGCTTTGATAATCGACTGGGTTGAAATCTTTCTGCCCGCATATTCGAGCAAAGGGACCTCATTCACGGCGAAACTCTTCTTTAACGAAGCCAGATTGCCCGCCGCGTCTTTCCCATAGGTGTAGTCGCTTCCCACCACTAAAGAGGTTGGGCGCAAAGGCAAAAGCACCTGATTGACGAATTCTTCGGGCGAAAGAGCGAAGAAGGCTGCCGAGACTTTAACGATATAAATCTGTTCGACCCCTAAAGCGTCGAAAAACCGGCATTTATCTTCTAACGAAGTCAAAACGGCTAAGCTTTTTCCATTCGCGAAAAACTCAGCCGGGTTTTGGTCAAAGAGCAAAACGCCCACCTCGCCCTCCGTGATCTCTTTCGCTTTTCGGATGAGGGCTTGATGGCCTAAATGGACCCCATCAAAGTTGCCTAAGCAAAGGGTGAGCTTTTGAGCTAGGGGCGGAACTTCGCCCAGCGAAAAGACGTGCTTTTCCATCAGAAAAGGCCTCGTTCGGAATGATAATAAACATCCCGAGTTCTCGCGTAAACCGCGATGGCTTCTTCATGCAAGACCAAAAGGACTTTCTCCCCATAATCTTGGGCTAAAGTCATCGGAGCGCCGTTTTGCACCCGCTTCAAATCGCTTTCGTCGATTTCAATATGCTTCATCGTCGTGATAAAGATCGTTGGATCGATGACATCTTTTTCGGTGAGTTCGCCAAGTTTCTTCGCCTGGGCGAGCGAAAAGTTGCCAATCGATAAACGCCGTAAACTCGTTAAATAACCTGTGGTGCCTAGACTCTTGGCGATATCTTCACCGAGAACCCGAATATAGGTTCCCCGCGAAACGGTGCAAGTAAAAACGATCGTATCTTGTTCATAAGAAATGAGGTTGAGCGAAAAGATCTCGATGCTCCGGGCTTGGCGTTCCACGCTTTCGCCGCGGTGCGCTGCCTTATAAAGGGCCTCCCCATTGACCTTGATCGCGCTCGTCATCGGAGGCATTTGCTCGCTTTTGCCCAAAAAAGAATTGAGTTTTGCAGCGATTTCTTCTTTTTTTAGACTGGGAGCGACTCCGGGGATGATTTCCCCTTCCGGATCGCCCGTCGAACTCGAGGCGCCTAATTTCAGCGTCGCGATATAACTTTTCTTCGCATCATCAAGATAAGTTAAGAATTTCGTCCCTTTGTTGATGCCAATCACCAATAAGCCCGTCGCAAAAGGATCCAAAGTGCCTAAATGACCCACTTTCCGGGTCTGAAACATCTTCATCAAGGCATCATCGACGTCGCGGGAGGTGACCCCCGCTTCTTTATCAAGCAAGATAATTCCGTTTTCCATGGCTAAAATATTATAATGTCTAAGCCCAAAAAATCATTATGAAATACATTCGTAACATCCTAGCGGCTCTCCGCAAAGCGGACCGCGATTACTCCTTGATCGATTCTGGCGATAAAATCCTGGTCGGGCTTTCCGGGGGCAAGGACTCTTTGTCTTTGCTTCGGGCCCTTTCCGTTTATGGCAAATTCGCTGACAAGAAATTCACGGTCAAACCGGTTTTCCTCGATTTGGGCTTCGGCAATGCCGACATCGAAGGATTGAAGACTTATTGTGCCTCCTTGGGAATGGAACTTTATGTCTCGGATTCCCGTTTTGTCTATGATGTTCTCAAAACCCATCAAGGCAAAAAGAAGCATATCCCCTGTTCCATTTGTTCCCGAATGAAAAAAGCGGCGATGAATCACATCGCCCAAGAACTGGGCTACAACAAAGTGGCCTTCGCCCACCATAACGATGACGCGGTCGAAACTCTTTTCATGAATATGATTCATGGGGGCCGAGTGGCCACTTTCGAGCCGAAGATGTACCTCGAAAAAGCAGGGATCACCTTTATCCGGCCTTTGATTTATTGCCGTGAGAGCGATCTCCGCGGCCTTGCCCAAGAAGAACAGCTCCCCGTTTTAGCGTCCAAATGCCCCGCCAATGGCAACACCGAGCGGGAATGGAGCAAAGAATTCCTTCAGAGCATTTACCAGTCGCACCCGGAAGCCCGCGATAACTTCCGAAGCATGCTCTTTAATTACGAGCCGTTCCAGCTTTACTTTAATGACCTCGAATACGAAAACGAAAAAGACCACGCCTATGCCATTAAGCCGATCGTGACTCCCGATCAGATGCGAGGAAGCACTTTCGCCACCACGAAGAAAAAAGAAGGCGAGTGCGATTTCCTCATTTTGCACCACCACAAAAAAGTGGGCGAAATCGCTTATCGGCATCTCACGGACCATCGGATTGCCCTCTTTCATCTCGTCGGCGAAAAAGAAGGACTCCTTCATGGGATCGATTCCCTCATTAACATGATCTCTCGCGAGGTCAATCCGGTGACGTTCGTTCTCGAAGGTGGCAGCCCCAAAATCAAAATCGAGGCGGGTTTTGCAAAGAAAACGGAACCCGGCATTCCCAAAGAACATTACGTCTTGAGGATCCAGAAGTAAGAAAAGCATCTCCGGAAAGGTTTCCGAAGATGCTCTTTTTTATTTTTTCTTCAACGCGTCGAGATCGTCCGCTTCTTTTTGAAGCGCCTTATCGAGCGAGGCCGTCTTATCGAAACTTTCATCGAGGATAAAGACGATATCCGGGACTTTGTAGATGTCGAGCTTCTTCGCTAAGAGGGAGCGGACCACGCCTTTGACGCGGGTGAGTTCCTCGAGGTTCTGCTTCGGGTATTTCGCCCCGATGAAGGAGACATAGACTTTGGCGAGGGAGTAGTCGCTATTGACGGCCACCTCGTTCACCGAAACCATGCCAATATGCGGGTTTTTAAGTTCAAAAGTCAAGATATCCGAGATATCTTTCCCAATGAGTGCTTTGACCCGACCTTGCCGGTTCGCCATTATTTCTTCTCCACCATCTCGTAGCCTTCGATGATGTCGCCTTCCTTGAGGTCATTGAAGTTCTTGATGCCTAAGCCGCATTCATAGCCTTCTTTGACTTCCTTGACGTCGTCTTTGAAACGCTTCAAAGAGGATAATTCGCCTTCATAGGTGACCACGCCCTCCCGGAGCAAACGAACTTTTTCGCCCGCCTTCAGAAGACCGGAGGTCACATAGCTTCCGGCGATCGTGCCGACGTGCGAGATCTTATAAATATGACGGACTTCGGCTTGACCGGTGACGTTCTCCACCATTTCCGCTTTGTATTGGCCTTTGATCATCGCGGTCATCTCGTCGATGAGCTCGTAAATGATCCGGTGCGGACGGATCTGGACTTTCTTTTCATCGGCAATCACCTTGACCCGGGCATCCGGACGGATGTTAAAGCCATAGATGATCGCGTTGGTCGCGCTGGCGAGGTTGACATCGTTGTCGTTGATGGCGCCTGCGGCCGCTTCGAGGACTTTGACTTTGATCTGGTCGTTCGAAAGCTTTTCCAACGAGGCTTTTAAGGCTTGGGCCGAACCATCGGTGTCCGCCTTCACGATAACGTTGATTTGTTTGATTTTACCGGCGCTTACAAGATTCTGGAGGTCTTCCATCGTCATAGCGGCGCTGCCCGAAAGGGACTTCTCTTTTTCGCTNAGNGCCCGCTTTTCGGCGATCTCCTTCGCTTCTTTCTCNCTCGGGAACGCCATGAAGCGATCACCGGCGGATGGCACATCGGAAAGACCGGTCACGACGACCGGAGTCGATGGGCCAGCGGTATGGACGACTTGGCCATATTCATTGCCCATCCGACGAATCTTGCCATAAATGGAGCCGACGACAACGTAGTCGGAAGCGTTCAACGTGCCATTTTGCACGAGTAACGTGGCCTTCGGGCCTTCGCCTTTATCGAGGTTGCTCTCGAGGACGGTGCCGATCGCATAACGATTCGGATTGGCCTTGAGTTCCATCATTTCAGCTTTGGTTAAAATCGTCTCAAGCAAATCATTGATGCCCTGACCGGTTTTCGCCGAGCAAGGAACGCACATCACGTCGCCGCCAAACTCTTCGGCGATGACATCGTGCTGCATCAGTTGCTCTTCGACCTTCTTCGGATTGGCGCCGGGCTTATCCATCTTGTTGATGGCCACGATCATTTGGCAGTTGGCCGCTTTGGCGTGGTCAATCGCTTCGAGGGTCTGGGGCATGACGCCATCATCAGCCGCGACGACGAGAACGACGATATCGGTCACCGAAGCGCCACGGGCTCTCATCGCGGCGAAGGCCGCGTGCCCCGGGGTGTCGATGATCGTGATTTTCTTGCCATGAACGTCTTTTTGATAAGCGCCNATCGCCTGAGAGATACCACCCGCTTCGTGGGCAGCGACTTCGCTATGACGAATCGCGTCGATGATTGAGGTCTTACCATGGTCAACGTGACCCATGACGGTCACCACNGGGGCGCGTTCGATGAGGTCTTTGGGATCATCCTTGATCTCGATTTCCTCGAAATGTTCGGCATCGACGATCTTTTCTTTTTTGAAATCGTAGTTAAATTGCAAGCAAATCGTGCCAATCATCTCATCGTCAAGCATCTGGTTGATGGTGACGGGCTTCCCCTGCATAAAAAGGAATTTGATGATGGCAGGCGCCGGAACGTTGATGGCTTTCGACAAATCCGCGACCGAAAGCGGCTTGGAATAAACGAAAACGCCACCATTGACTTTGGCGTAATGCTCTTCCTTATGGTTATGAGGATGATCATCAATATTCGAAATGCGGCGTTTCTCCTCGGCTTTCTTCTTGGAGAAGAATGTTTGTTTTTGTTTTTTCATGACTCTTTCGGTCCTTCTTTCGTTTTCTTCAAATAGGCGCCAGCGGCTTTCTCATCGATGATGCCGATGAAGGTCACGCTATCGTGACCGAGGGCAGCGCCTAATTCCGCTTCCGTGAACTCTTCGATGAGAGGCACGTGAGCGTTTTGAGCGCGGCGCTTGGTCGAAAGCGCTTGATTCGAATGGGCATCGCTAGCGACGATCAGCAGATGGACTTTGCTGAGCGAAGAATAAAGTTCTTCGCCAATGAGGGCTTTATGGGCCACGTAGAGAAGGCCCAAAAAGCCTAAGCGATCATTTTGTAAGGGATTCATAAGCTTTTTTGATTTGTTCCTCCTCTAAAAGGCTAACCGACTGATGGAACGCGTGGGAATAAAGATGAAGCTCGAGGACTTTGCTGACCTCTTCGGGAAGAAGATAGGCCCCGCGTCCGGGGAGCGACTTCTTCGCGTCTAAGACGAGCGAATGATCTTTCATCACGAAACGAACAAGGCTTTCCCGCGCTGCTTTCTTATGCGAATAAAACGAAGTCCGTTCCGCGGTTTTGATCATAATTACTTGTTATCGTCGTCGTAGTACTTATCGTACTGATCGATATCGACTTCTTCCGGATTCTCGTCCTTGCCTTCGCTGTCCTCTTCTTCTTTAGCAATCGCGTCGAGTTCTTCTTGCGAATAAATCGGCATGGCGCTGCCATTGGGGACATCGGCGGGTTTGATGCGTTCGACTTCCTTATCGGAAATCTGATGCGGCCGACGATTCTTGCCCTTCTGAAATTGCGGACGCTTCGAGAAATCGCTCTCGACGTGAGGGGCATTCTTCTCTTCTTCGAGATTCTTTTCGAGGTCTTCGAGCGAAACGGTGGTCTTGACTTCGATCGGGGTTTCGACTTTCGGAGCCGGAGCCGGAGTTTCGACGACTGGAGTGGCCGGAGTTTCGACGGGGGCAATAGCGGGAGCTGCTTCGGGGGCGGGTGTGCTCGGAGCGACTTCCTTCGGGGCAACCGGCGTCTCGATAACAGGCTGAGCCGCAGGTTGAACTGCTGGCTGAGCGGCCATTTGATCGGATAAGGCCTGGACTTCTTCAGCCCGCTTCTCGGCCGCTTCTTTGCTCGCTTGAGCATAGGCGGCTCTTTCGCGAGCCTTCTTTTCTTCTTCAGCTTGCTTCTGGAGATCTTCAAACGTGGTGTAAGCAAGGCCTTCTTCTTTGGCTTCGCTCTCTTCTTTGATGTCAATCGACCAACCCGTCAACTTATTGGCTAAGCGGGCATTGGCGCCCTTTTTGCCAATCGCTAAGGACAAGGACTCGTCTTTGACGATCGCCACCGCCTTCGGATGCGGTTGGGCTTCGGGATCAACGATGGCCACGCCTAAGACTTGGCTCGGGCGTAAGCTCTCGGCGATATAAAGACCCGGATTGGACGAATAAGAGATGATATCGATCTTCTCTTTCTCTTTGCCATTTCCAAGCTGAGAAACGATCTTCTGAATGCGGCTGCCGCCCGGACCGATGCAAGCGCCGGTCGGATCGACGTCTTCGTTGGTCGAATAAACCGCGACCTTGCTGCGGATGCCCGCTTCTCGGGCGATGCCTTTGATGACAACGGTGCCATCATAGATTTCATGAATTTCTTCTTCGAAGAGGCGTTTTAAGAAGCCTTCCGAAGAACGGGTGACCTCAATCTGGGGTCCCCGCGGGCCTTTGCTCTCTTGGCTCACGTCTTTGACTTCTTGGATGTAGACCTTGATCGGATCGCCGACTTTGAAGTACTCATCGCCAATCATTTCCCGGCGGGTGAGTTCGACGCTGGTGCGACCGATATTGACACTGACGGAACGATCGTCGGCTTTTTCAACGGTGCCGGTGACCATTTCGCCGATGTGATCTTTGTAGACGTCATAAAGAGCGACCCGCTCCGCTTCGGCAATCTTGATGCGAAGATTGCTCTTGACGGCCATGGCAGTGAGCTTCGAAAGCTCTTCAAGCGGGCAATACATCGCGTAAGTGCCCCCGACCTTGATGCCATCTTTGGCGGCTTGAACCTTCTCTATCAAATCCTTGAGATCAGCCTTGACGTTAGCGTCTTTGGTGTCCTTGAGATCATCTTGGAGGTTTTCCATCGCTTCATCGGCGTCTTCTTTGGCGTCGGCAGGCGAAATCTCAAGGTAATCATCCTCGACATCCTTTTTGACGTTCTTGATCTGGGCCAAGGTAATCCGGCCATTTTCCTCATCGATTTTCGCTTCGACCACGGCATCATCGCCGCCGCCGAGGTACTTGATATAAGCGCGTTGAAGCGCTTCGGTGAGAGCCTCCACCACAGCTTCGTGAGAGATTCCTTTGCTTTCGGCAATCTCATCAATGGCTTTCTTGAACACGGTTGCATCCATAATTATATTTCCTTTCGAGAAATTCAGAATTTAATGGCCAAATTGGCCTTATCGACAGCGGCCCGCTCAATCGTCACGTCTTTGCTCCGACTCTTGATCCTTAGCCGCAGTGTGAGCGTCGTTGGCGTCACATCCACCAGCGTCCCTTCGAGCGAATTCTCGCCTTCATAAGGTTTCGTGAGGTGGAAGGCCACATAGCGGTCCACATAATGCTCTAAGGCGTTGAGTTTTAAGGGTTTTTCCGCCCCAAGGGAGGAGACATCGAGCGTATAGGCTTCAGCGATGGGATCCGCTTTATCAAGCAGCGGATTGATCAAGTCCGAGACCTTCACGATGTCATCGAGAGAGATTGGCGCATCGCGGTCCACCATAAGGTGAAGCGTGAGGCCCTCTTTATCGCGAGACAGGGTTAACGATGCCAGTTCGTAGCCCGCCGCCTGCAAGGGTGGCGTGAGGAGTGTTTTCAAATTTTCGATGACGTCCACGGTGACCTCCTTAAAAAAGAAAGAGCGGCCCACGAATGCCACTCCAAATCGTCTAATGAGCGTTGGCGGAGCCTAATATCAGGATCTTCCGCACGTTCACTTTAGCGCGTTCCTCGCGCGTGTGCAACAATTTTCAAGCGTTTTTCGGCTTTTTTAGGACACTGCGGTTGAGATAATGCAAGAAAGCGATGAGCGAGGATCCTAAGCAGGATAAAAGCAAAAGGTAAGGAGCGATTTTCACCTGAAGCATGAAGTCCCAGGGAAAAAGAGCAATGAGGCTTTCGGAAAGAAAACGCGGATCGAGGGCTTGGGCGAGCCAATACCATAAAGCCAAAATGAGGCCCGCCAAGGTCAGAATCACAGAATTCCGATAAAGCCTTTGCCGCTGGGGAAGCGGCTCTTTATCGAGATAATCCCACTCGTAGAAGGCCAGCATCACGCTGGGCAAGAGCATCAAAAGAAAGAAACCGACAAGCGAACCCGCATGCTCAGCGAAAGCGTTGATCCGGAAAGGCGCCAGGAGCAACGCCCCCATAAAATAGAGGGCAATCAAGGCGAAAAAGGGACGAAAAATCGAGGTCCAAACTTTCCCGTGTCCTTGCCATTCGTGAACGCTCCATTCGTAATTCCGATGGTGTTTTCGAAGATAACGGGAGAAAAGATAAAGCCCGCTGCCGAGAATCAGCAGGACAAAATGGCCGATGAAACCATCCAGCGGATAAAACGGAGTGATGCCCCCGCTGATCCAAGAAGGCTGATAACCCAGACGGTAATACACCGTTTGGCTCAGGATGCCGACGAAAGAAAGAATGAGGAGCAGAGCGCCATTGACCTCGGCAGTTTTAATGCGCTTCGTCTCATTCAAAGGATGAGTCAGAAGATGAAGAGCGAAAAGGTAATAAACGCTGTCGGCGAGGAAGAGGCCAAAAGGAAGGGCGCGGGCGAAATCCCCAAACGGGACGCTGGTGGCACTCGCCCAGAGATTCACCAGCAAATAAAAAGCTAAAGCCGCTAAGAAATATAAGGCGCTTTCACAAATTTTTAACGCGGTTTTCTCTTTCATTGATATCGCTCCTTCACCAAGGTGTAGGCGCCATCGTCTTGCAGATAGAGATGATCGAGGGAAAAATCCCCGCTAGCGGAGAGGGTGTAAAGCGAACCGCCAAGGATTTGCACGGATTTTGACTCTCCCCCTAAAAGGTAACTTTGGGTCGGAGAAGTCGCAAAGCCCTTCTCGCTTCCGCTTTTGACCCCATAGCCCACCCGGAGTCCTTGGAGATCGAGAACGAAATCATTGGCGTGGTCCTGGCCAAAGAAGAGGCCCTTGAAATTCAAACGGGTAATTCGCGAAAGCAAAGTGGAATTCCCGCTTGGAGTCGTAATCGCCCCGTTCTTTTCAAAAACCATCTTGTTATAGTTTCGGCCTTCATAAGCGTTAGAAAACTCGAGGGGCGCCAGCGAAAGAAAACCCAGTGAGGGAACGGGGCCGACATAACTCGCTTGCCGTTCAAGCCAAGCGACCTGATCCGCGCGAATGTAGGCGTTATCGTAACGCAAAGGGACTCCTGAAAGGTCGTAGCCGCTCGAGTCAAAGGCATAAAGGGCATAACGAGCGGTTCCATTGTCGCGGAGCGTTATCTCGTAATTGCTATTTCCCGTCACGGAATCCATCGGGTTGGCGTAGACGGCGTGGGGACAGTTTTTCAAAGCCGTTTCAAGATCCGCTAAACGATAGGAACCTTGCAAATCATCATTGCCCCAGACGAAGGCGAAAGGGACCGCGAAAGCTTCAAGGCAGTCCAACAGGTTTTTGACCACCGTTTTATCCGCGAGAGAAAACGAATTCCCATTGAGGAGAATAAGATCAAGGATTTGTGAATTCGAAGTGGCTTTTGCCGAGGATATTAAATGCGTCAAATAGTCTTTTTGATGAGCGATGTCCGTAAAAGAGGACCATTCTAAGTCGTTTAACTGCAAAAGGGAGAAACCCTCGCGGAAAGGTAGCGTTTTCTCATAGGATTCCGGCTCGGTGGAAACTGGACTTCCCGTTGTCGTGGAACAAGCGGTTAAACTCCAAAGAACGACCAAAGCCAATAGGGACCGTTGCGAGAATCTTTTCATCTTTCTTATTGTAGCCGAAAAAGCGAAAAGAGACATCCCCGAGAACTAAGCCGGATCGCTGTGATAAGAAATCGGGAAAGCGAACATCGTGAAAATGGAGCAAACCGCCACCGCCAAAACAAGGAAGCCAAAGAAAATCAAAAAGGACAAAATGCCCAAAACCGCTTTGATGACGACCAGGGCTACGATACCATCCGCATCAAAAGTGAAAAGGACGCCCGGCATTTTGACAAAGCCAAACGAAGCGATGTCGATAAAGACTTCGCTCACGAAAGTGTTGTTGGCAATCATCACATAGACGAAAGAGAACATGGCATAAGCGACAAGCGGGCTTAAACAAAAGGCCGTTACCCCACCACCCACATTGTTTTTTACGGTGAAGGACCCCACCAGGATCATTACGATGAAAGCGACGATCCCGGCGAAGATCGCCCAGCCCATCGCCGAATGCTTTTGACGGATATGTTGGGCTTCAACCGCCATCTTTTCTCGGTGGGTTTCTTCTTTTAATTCCTCGCCGCAGGAGGCGCACAAATAGCCATCCCCATGATTCAAATCGGTTAATGTGTAATTCACATGCTCGTGATGATGGCCGCGCCCGGTATACGTCACATTCTTATAGCCACGCCAAAAGCTTCCATCATCGTAGATTGCTTTGCCGCAACGGATGCAGACGCCCAGGAGTTTGTTCTCTTTAGGGGCGGCAACCACTTCCGCTTTAGACGCTTCGTTCTGTGCTTCGACGCTTGGGGTTTCCTCCGCTTTCGGAGTCGGACTATCGGAGCGGCCTTTGATTAACTGATCTAAAGTCACATTAAAGATATCGGAGATCGAACGCAGCGTATCGACTGAGGGTTCGACTTCGCCTTTTTCCCAGCGGGAAACCGCCTGTGGGGTGACATAAAGTTGATCGGCCAAACCCTTTTGGGTCAAGCCCGCTTCCTCACGATATTTTCGAATATTGTCCCCAACGCTCATAGGTGTGCCTTCTTTCGCCTTCTATTTCAGTAGCACTTCAACAAATTGTCCATCAACGGCTTGGTGAAATGCACTCAACAAAACGTTGAAACCAAGAAAAAGAGCCTTTCCGATCGGAATTTTCCAAAGATCTCTTCCCCTTTGTTAAGAATAGTATAACCAAAGGATTATGGGACATAAAGGAACTTTTTCTTGGTTTTAAAACATAAAAAAGTGCCCCTCCGCGGAAGGGCACCAGGGAATCAACGACGTGTTTTTAGGCTTTCTTAACGGGATGGGGGCCATCATTGAAATACAAGATGCCTAAGGTATGGGGCCCGCAGTGGCAGCTGACCGTGCCCGAAGCGTAAGTGTTCATGATGTGTTTGAAACCGGCTTTCTTTAAGCGTTCTCGCACCAGGTCAACCACCTCGTCCGGAGCGGATGAATAAGTGATGAAAACTTCATCGTAATCGGGGTTGGTGAATTCCTCGAGAGTCGTCTCAACGTAATCCATGACCCATTTCTCCATCGGCCCACGGAATTTCTTGCCCGAAATCATCTTGCCATCTTTAACGATGATCTGGGGACGGATGTGAAGGATGTTCGCGCCTAAGGCCGACAAAGCAGAGCAGCGTCCGCCTTTATAAAGATAATTAACAGCTTCAAGGCCAAACGAGGCTTGGGTATAAGGAATCCGTTCTTTGACTTTGGCCACCACGTCTTCAAAGGAATAGCCAGCATCCACTAGTTTTTTCGCATAAATGCACTGAAGGGCAATCCCGGTTGATAGAGTCCGCGAATCGATGACGGCGACTTTGCCGCCAAGTTCATTCGCCGCATTGACCGCATTAGCGTAGGAGGCGGACATATCGCTCGACAAGGAAAAATGAATCACATAATCGGCTTGGCTTAAAAGGTTTTTGAAATGCGCTTGGAATTGGGCCAAATTGACACAAGAGGTTTTGGCCAGCTTCCCCGTCTCCTCGGTATACTTAAAAAGATCTTCCCCCACCACGATGCCATCGAACTGGGCTTTTTCGCCAAACATCAAGGTATAAGGCACCGTCGAAATTTGATAGAAATCGAGTAAATCTTTTTGGAGGTCAACGGTCGTTTCGGCAGAGATTGCAATCTTCATAATAATCCTCTGTTTTTTATTATAACCATTTCATTTTTTCTTGGCTATGTCGTATCAATAACGAGATAGAAAAGATGGGAAAAATGATTGGTTTTAGGGTATAATTAATCAGAAAGAGGGCGAATTATGGACGCTTTGGAATGTTTAGCGAAACGAATCTCGATCCGCAAATACGAACCGTGCAAAATGAAGGAAGAGGAAATCAAAACCATTTTAACGGCGGGTTTCGAGGCNCCCTCAGCAATGAACCGTCGCCCTTATGAATTCNTCGTCAATACGGACAACGCTTTTTGGCACGAATTGACGCCATTTAAGCCCACTTGCGAAATCATGGCGACGACCGCCCTCACGGTTCTCATCGTTGGCGACAGCAATAAAAACCCCACGAACGAATTTTTGACCGAAGATTGTTCCTGCTGTGCCGAAAATATGCTTCTGGCGGGCAAAGCCCTTGGTTACGACTCGCTTTGGGCGGGCATTAAATGGCAAAGCGATTTCTATAATGAACTGATCAAACATTTCCATCTGCCTGATGGCTATATTCCCGTTGCGGTTCTCAGCTTCGGCAAAGCTGGCGAGAAGAAAGTTCAAGTCGAACGCTACGACGCAAAAAAAGTCCATTATGGCAAATTCTAAGCCGCGCTCTTCGCGGTTTATTTGATCAATATCGCATGCAAAACCCCTGCGGATGCTCTTCACACCCTTGCAGGGGCTTTTTAAGTTTATCGGAAATACCGAGAGCTTTGTTATTGCCCGAATTGAGAATACTCTCAAAAGAATCCGATTTCTCTTTAGATGGTCCAAGGCGCAGGCGTATAGCCGATTGCGTTCATCGAGGCGGCAATGCCAATGCAGGTCGCGATGAGCGCCAAGTTAATGACCATGAAGATGATCTGAGGGACACTCTTATGGGTCCAAGCGATGAAGGCAGCGAATTTCGGGGAATAGAATTCTCGCTCGAACCAACCCTTCGAACTGATTTGGAGCCAACCGCCGATCGAAAGGGTGTTAGCCCGAAGAAGGAGCCACATCCCAAAGCCTCCGAAAGCGCCCAACCCCAAGGTCGCAAGGCAGCCAAAGATCGGAGCGGTCAAGAAACCCACGTGCATCAAAGAGACGCTCGGGGAGAATTCGTCGGTGACGAAAATCCAATTCCACAAAGTGTAGGCGATAACATAGCAGAAAGTCACGGCGAAGGTCGGGCCATACACGAGATAATAGTTCCCAATCGGCGCCCCGTAAGCCCAACTGCCTTTGAGGGCGATCACGCCCACTGCAAGCGCGAAACCGCTGATGGCATTGAAATATTTCTTATGTTTAAGAAGGTCGGTGAAAGTCGCTTCAAGAATGTTGATGATCAACATCAAAAGGATCACGTCGACATAGACTTGAGGATTAAAAAGCCGGAAGGCGGCAAAAACAATGATGATGCGCATCAAGACGAGAGTCGTCAATTTCAGTTTCTCGAAGAAGACCGGTTTGGCGACGATCAAGACAAGAATCGAAGGCACAACAATGAGGGGGATGTTGGCTTCGACCGGATAAAACATCGCCATGATAGCCATAAAAAGGATCGCGGCGGTGAACATCAGCCATTTGGCAAAAAGCTCCACCCGTGGCCGTGAGGGAAAGGTGGCTTCGAACTTTCTTTCTTCCATATTTATTAAATTCCTTTGGCTATACCCTAGCAAACAAAAGGGAGTCCCTACAAGGGNTTTCAATCGGTAATTCAATAAATAAAACTATCGATAAAATGGAGTTTTTTTAACATTCTTCGTATTCGGTATGGCCTGACCGTTTATGACTATTTCTTAGCAAAGAATCAATTTAGTTATCATAAATATTCATAAAATAAACAATTCTTCTGTTTTTGGGATTCTTCGCAATCGAAAGCAAAAAGAAAACCCTCGAATCCTCGAGGGTAACTTTCATCTGGTGCCCCGCCGCAGAGTCGGACTACGAATTGGTCCTTACCATGGACCCGTTATACCGTTTAACTAGCGGGGCGCTTGTTGCCATTAAGTCGTACGCGAACGTATTCTCTCTCTGGCAGCCGTCCCTTGTTCCTTCCTCTCTTATGAAAGGCTGAATAACAATTGACAGCGTGAAGAATTATAGGTTGTTGAAGCCGTCTTGACAAGAGAAAACTTACTCGGTGTAANAAAGCGGGATTCCGTAGACCTTTTCGTAGCAGTTTTTCGTCGCCTCAAAGGTNGCTTGTTTCAAGCGAATCCGCTCGGCGGAAAAGTTGGCGCCTTCTTCCGGATAAATCGGCTTCAAAATATGAACGATCATCCGCTCCGGATACATCCCTTCCGGATCCTTGATCGCTTTTTTGCGAGGCGCGAAGGAGATGAAACAAGGGACAATCGGAACGTTAAACTGAATGGCATAATGAAAAGCCCCGTCCTTAAAAGGACGAACTTTCCGGTAATACCACCATTCCGATTGTTCAGGATAAAAAAGCACGAAATGATTTTTGTTAAATGAAGTAGCTAAAGCGTCTTCAAAGTTCTTCATGCCATCGTACTTTTCCGGAAGCGGAAGCATTCCAGAAGCTCGCATCGAGTCCCCCAAAGCCCCCTTAAAATTATTGAAACTGGCGGCAACAATATTCAAATAGTGTCCTTTCATAGCCTTTTTGAGGGCAAGGCAGTCGAACATCTGAACATGGTTGCAGGTCACCATGGCTTTCTTGAGCCCCCGAAGGTTCTCCCGCCCCACCACCTCGGTCTCAAGGCAAACGGAGTTGATGTGATGCGCGAACGGCTTCACGACAAAATCATAACGAAAGGACTTGCTGAGTTTCTCTTTCAAGGACTTCGGATAATAGTGATAATCCTTGGTGACCGGAATCACGATATCGTAATCAATGGGATCGACATGTTGATCAAACTTCCCCTCTTTTTCGTATTGAAGGTAGCGTTCTCTCACTTGAGCTCGGGTCAATGCTTCTTTAGCCATCTTATCTCGTCTCCTTGACCCNGGCGATTTCTTCCCAGGCCTTTTCGCCTTTGCCCGNAAAGACCTTCAGCATGATTGGGAAGTAGCCTAAATAATGAAATGGAACAAAAAAGACGGTAAGAATCCGAAACGCCCAATGGCCTTTAACGTCGTGCAAAGAGGCAAAGAAACCCACGACCGCCATAACGAAGAAGGACAAATAAATGAGGCCAAAGGCAGCGAGCGAAGAATAAAACGGCCAGACCCAAATCGGATCGCCGATGAAAAAATGGACAACTGCGGCCACGCCATTGCCGAAAGCGAAACCGGTTAAAAGAGCAAAATAAAGATAAGAAATAAAAATCGAATAGCAGAAATAAACATCTTTGAGGCTGCCCATCGAGAAGTCTTTGTAATGGTAAATTCGCTGAGCGCTTGTAAGCCCGCCCATCCAACGATTCCGCCGTTTATTGGTCATCTCCAAAGTCGGAGCTTCTTCCATATAGATAGGAGCGTAAGGAGCATAGTAGGTCGAATCGTGATTGGCGATGATGTCGCCCGCTAATTCACAGTCTTCAGTCAGGGTCGCCTTAAACGGCCATCCCCCATTGCGAAGGATGATTTTCTTTGAAATCAATAGCCCACTTCCAACAGTGAAAAGAGCAATATGATGCAAACTCTTATAACGATTGCCCATTTCATCGAATGTCGTCCAAATATATCCATTGGCGGCCCCCTGAAGGGAGAGCGAGCCTTTCTGCAAAAAATAATTTTTAACGATCTTCTTACTGACGATAACATCCCGGCCGGAAGCCATCGCGTTATTCATTTCCTCAAGATAGTCGTTATGGATCATCGTATCCGCATCAAGTATCAAAAATCCATCAAAAGAGTTTGGATTTGCGGAGATAATGCCTTGGATAGCCCCATCAAGCGCATCGGATTTGCAGGTTTGATCCGCTTCAACATGAACGTGGAAACCTTTTTCTTTTGCTAAGGCGATCGTGGGATCATTGGGGTCTTTGACAATAACGAAGACTTCGAAATCGGAATAGGTCTGATGAGCTAAGCTTTCCAAGAGCGGAGCGATGACCGAGCTTTCGTTTCGCGCGGGAACCAAAATCGCTAAGCGGTTTTTCTCGTTGTTATGAAGATGCTCATAAGGCAATAAAAAGCCAAACCAAGCGACAATGCGTGGAGAATAGGCAATGAGGATACCCAAGATCAAAAAGGCGAAGATAAAGGCGGCGTAGAGATAATAGTTATTCATGTTCGGCTTCCTCCCATAAAGCGGATGCTTCTCGATAAAGTTTGTCGTGGATCGAAGTCTTGTAGACTTGATGGATTCTCTCGATGTCCCAAGGCTTGGCAACCATCGCATGGACATAAGGGAAGATGCGAGGCTGATTGCAATAGTGACGAATCACAGTGCTCGGACGGAGTTTTTTCTGCTCGTTGAACTCGCGTGGGAGATAGAGTTTATGATGCTTGCAAACTTTGTTGAAGACTGTTTGATCCGGAAAAAAATAGTGCTTTCGGGCCAGGAGTTTTAAACACGATTCGAAGATTCCATCCTGCTTGGCTTTTTCCAAGTTGAAGAGCAAAACGCCGGCGTTGCAATAATGAGGCGAAATCAAATAACGGCCATAGGCATCGAGAACCCCGGCGAAATAATTATCTTGGAGGTCCACCGCATAAAGGCTGCCTAAATCCTTCATCACGACTGTATCGGCATCGAGGTAGAGGATTTTCTTCGGAAGCGAAGGAATCTTATCCATGAAAAGACGGAGCAAAGTATAGGGCGTATAAGAGGTATGAAGATTCGGTGAATGAGCCAAGGCTTCTCGGAACAAAGGCGCGACATCCAAACGATTGACGCGACTGGCCGGGTTGATCTTCTGAATCATTTTCTCCAAGAAACGGGTTTGCTTATCACTGATGGCGAGGAAGCGAGGATCAAGGTCGGTGAAGTCCCCGGTTAAGATGAAGACATCGAGGGCGTCTTTAGTATTCTCTTGCGCCGAGTATAGCGACATCAGGATTCCTTTAAAAATCCCTGCATTTCCGCAATAGACTAAGTTAATCATGGGCTTTATCCTCCTCTCGTTTCACGTAATTGATGATGGAATAGTTGCTTTCTTTTTTAGCGCGCGCCACCATGGCGTTATAGACTTGGTCGCGCAGTGTTTGGGCTTGCTCATTGAGCGAAAGCTTAGGATCGGGATAGAAGGGGCCGTCAACATAAGTCACAATTCTGGGCTTGCTGCCAAAACGGCGTTTCTTATAAGTGTCAGTAAAAGCGTAGACCGGAGACCCTAAACGGGCCGGATACTTAAAGGAAACCGGTTTAAAGGGACGAATATCCGTGCAATAAGGCCAAATATGGGCTTCCGGATAAATACAAATGACGTGTCCTTGAACGAAACGTTTTTCCATAGCTTCCATCATCTTTCCCATGCCTTCAAGCGTGCTAGGCAAGGGCAATGCGCCGCTCATTTCAAGAATGGTTTTGAGTCCTTTAACCGCAAGATTGTCTGGCGAGACCACCACATAGACCTTCTTGGGAAAGAAAGCCATATTGGGCGTATAGGCGCCGCCGAGCTGCTGAGTGTGGTTGCCATAGACGAAATAGCCTTGCTTCCGGCAAGCGCGAAGAACTTTGCGGTTCTTAATAGTCTGATGGAGAGCTAATTTATTATGGAAAAAAGCAATCGGAGTCATGATGAGGCGATAAACGATAAAAGTCACAAAACGATAAAAAATATTTTTATGGATATAAACATAGTCTTTGGGGATATAGAAATTCTTGGGAGGGATTCCCGAGAACTCGTCGTTCAAAGCATCGTTATAGTAGACGGTTTTAGACATTTCGTTTTCTTTCATAAAAATGCCCTCTTTTGAAGGCGAGGTAATTATAAAAGAACATTGGTTAAGTTTGACTATCCGAATGGAAACCCCAAAAAGAGAGTCCTATCTCGCGAAAAGAGAGAAATTCACCAACTCTAATTTTAAGAGAGTCACTCGTAACCATCTTGCTTTTTTGACCATGATGGACTAAGATTGACCCTATGGAAGATATCAAATCTAATATCGCACATAACTTGACCGAACTCCGAAAATCGAAAAAATTGACCCAAAATGAGCTCGCGGAAAAGTTCGCGTATTCGGATAAAGCCGTCTCTAAATGGGAGCACGGCGAGGCTCTTCCAAGCATCGAAGTTTTGCAGCAGTTAGCCGATTTCTATAATGTGTCTTTGGACTACTTGACTCACGAGATCACTCCGGAGAGTAAGAAAAATTATCCCTCCCCGAATTCTGCGACAGTCAACAAGACCGTCATCACCGCTTTGGCGACCTCTTTAGTTTGGATTTTAGCGATCATTGCGTGCATCGGTTCGGATATTCTTTATCACAACGTTTACTGGATGAGTTTTATCTGGGCTTTCCCTTTATCCTTCTTGGTTATTTTGATTTTTAATTCCATTTGGGGACCGAAAAAATATCGCCCCTTCTATCTAACTTGTCTCTCTTGGACGCTCATCACTGCGATTTATCTCGAACTCGGGCTCGATCTCGGCGATGGCCAGGGCTGGAAGCTTTGGATGCTCTTCTTCCTTGGCATTCCCGCAACAATCGCGGCAATTTTATGGAGCCACTTAAAAACAAAACCGAGTTACGAAGAAAGCCAAAACTAAATTAGTCGACCCGCTCACCTAATAAGTCGTAAATAAAGCAAGAAGTGATTTTCACGCGGACAATCTGACCCATTTTAAGGGGGATTTGCGAGGAAAAATACAAATTGCCATCAATATCGTCAGGGGCATTCCAATAACTTCTGAGGGTGTAATAATTCTTTTCTTTGTCATAACCTGTCACTAAGCCTTCCATCACTTCGCCAATGTGGCTTTCGTTGCGGGTATGTGAGATCTTCCGTTGAAAGTCCATGATTTCGTCATGGCGTTTGAGCTTGGTCGCTTTCGGAACCTGATGGGGATAAGAATAGGCGGCGGTTCCTTCCTCTCTCGAATACGGGAAAACGCCCAAGTGGTCAAATTGGATTTCCTTCAAGAAGGACAAGGTTTCCTTTTGGTCTTCTTCGCTCTCGCCAGGAAAGCCGGCGATTAACGTCGTTCTTAAAACGGCTTCAGGCATCAAAGTTTTGATTTTAAGGAACAATTCTTTTTCTTGCTCCGCCGTTCCGTGTCGTTTCATCAGCTTCAAGAGATGGTCAGAAGCACACTGAATCGGGATATCGAAATAATGTTTGATTGAACGGGAGTCCTTAACGGTGAGAAGCAATTCATCGCTGATCTCGTCAGGATAAAGATATAGAAGACGAATAGAATAAAAACCCATCGCATCAAGCGCTTTCAGCAAATCGATGATGTTGGGCTTATGGCTCGGAAAATCGAAACCATACATCGTGGTGTCTTGGCTCACGAGCGAAATCTCTTTGACGCCGGCTTTTTTCAAAGTTTCAGCTTCTAAAAGAATTTCATCATAGGGTCTCGAGACGAAATGGCCGCGAATATACGGGATTGCGCAGAAAGCACAGAAATTGTTGCAGCCTTCGCTGATACGGAGATAAGCGGCATAGTCCGGGGTCGAAACCACGCGGTGAAGCGGGTTTATCGGCCGAAGATCTTTAGTCCCTAAAAGAGCCTCGATTTTCTCATGGATATGCGGATAATCCTTTAAAGGCACCCACAAGTCTACTTCGGGGATGCTCTTCTTTAGCTCCTCTAAATTCCGTTCGACAAAGCAACCCACCACGCAAAGTTTTCCGGGATATTGGGCCATATTAAGAATCGTATCGATCGCCTCTTCCTTCGCTTCTTCGATGAAGCCACAGGTGTTAACGATCAAAAGATCCGCTTCGGCTGGATTATCGGTCAATTTGTATTCGTCGGCGCTGAACATCGCCAAAATCATCTCACTGTCGATGAGGTTTTTGGCGCATCCTAAAGAAACAAGTCCTACTTTAATCATGCGTCTATTATCGATGATATTGCTTGTTGAGGGTTAAGAAATGCTCAGTCTTCTTTTCAAAAGCATTGAAATTCAGCATTCGCCAAGTCCAGTTAACATCATCGATGATGCCCGGCTTGTTGAGACGGCTCTCGGTTCCAAGATCGAGAAGATCCTGAATCGCGAAGATCGCATATTTCGCATTGAGCGACAGTTCATACGAAATCAAGCGTTCGTTGATATCGCCTTTCGGCATTTTTTTCGCATCGAGGGCTTTTGTCCAGAGCTCTTGTTCTTCCACGGGCAAGAGACTGAAATAGCTCTTAAGCGGGTCGTTATCGTGAGTGCCCAAATAGGCGACCATATTTTCACGATCATAGCCGGGCTTCTTCGTGATTTCGGCATCGTGGAACGTGAATTCCACCACGTTCATGCCAGGGAAAGAATAGTGATCGCGAAGCACCAAGACTTGAGGACGGAGATCGCCTAAATCTTCGGCGATGATCTCGAGGTTTGGAACTTTCTTGAAGAAAAGATCGAATAGTTTGTAACCCGGAGCTTCGATCCAAGAGCCTTCGATGGCAGTTGGGCAGGAAGCCGGAATCTTCCAATAGGTGTCGAAAGCCCGGAAATGGTCAAGACGAATCACGTCATAGAGTTCGCCATTCAACTTCAAACGATTGATGATGAAAGAGAAATCACGCTTTTCGAGCAAATCCCAGTTATAAATCGGGTTGCCCCAACGCTGACCGGTCTTCGAGAAATAATCGGGCGGAACGCCGGCAATCCAAAGCGGTTGCTTGGTGAGGGGNTCNAGTAAGAAACTATCTTGATTGGCCCAAACATCACAAGAATCGAATCCNACATAGAAAGGAACGTCGCCGATGATGCGAATGCCATTGGCATTAGCGTAATCTTTGAGACCTTTCCATTGCTCATANAGAGTCTTCTGCANCCAAATCTCGTAACGGGCGCCTTCNTCTTCAAACGGCGTGAGTGAAGGATTCGAGCTGATCATCTCTTGCTGTTCTTTCGGCCATGTCTCCCACGAGGCCATGCCATTCCGGCGTTTGTTCATCATGAACAAACTCCAAGAAAGGACCCAAGTGTGAGTCGCGATGAAGTGGGCCAAGCAGCCTGGATTCTTCTTCATTTCGTTGCGGAATGCTTCTTTAAGATAAGGCTCCTTGAAAACCCGGATGACCTCGTAATCGACTTTGGCGGCATCCTTATGAAAATCGGGAGCTTTTTTGCAAAGGCCTTTTTCGCTTAAGGCGTCCAAATCGACATAAAGCTCTTCCAAAGCAAAACTCGAGAAGGGCTGATAAGGCGAATGGCCATAGCCCAAAGGATTAAGCGGCAAAATCTGCCAAAGACGGAAACCGGCTTTTTTGATGAGATCNACGAAGTCACGGCCTTCTTTTCCGAAATCGCCGATACCAAACCGCGACGGCAACGCACTTACCGGGCAAAGAACCCCAGAAACACGATTCATGATTAATTCCCTCTAATGATTATGACTTACTTTAGCACACTTAACGCTTCGCGAGGATAGAAAGTCAATATCCCCTGCAAAACCCTATCGGATTCATTTCACTTCGTGAGCGCCGATCTCCGGGATGGACACTTCAACGATCTTCTCCGGGCTGTAATACTGTTCCATTCCTTTGATGAAATCGGGCGCTTCTTTTTCGGCGATAAAGACGATGATGCTACCCGCCAGGCCACCGCCCATCACTCGAGCAGAGCCCTGATGAATCAACGCGTTGGCCCGATTGACTGCCTCTAAAGGCGAGCCTTCGTAATGGCCAGGAATCATGACGTTATGAAGAAGCGTCATCTGCGAGAGTTCGGTGGCACGTTCCATTTCAAGGAACATCGCCATGTTATTGCTCTTGAAGGCCTCTTTGGCCCGGATCGTCCGGGCGTCTTCCTCGAAATAATGGAGCGCCCGCAAGCGTTGGCGTTCATTGATCGCCAACTTCGGATTGAAAATTTTGGCATAGAATTCCGAGGGCGGAACTTCGGAAAGGACCTCTTTGCCAAAGACCGTCTTCGCCACATTTTTCATATCGTTCGGCATCTCGCTATAAAGATCGCTCAATCCNGCATGCGAAGCGCCGGGGTTGATGAGCAANATCTTCAACGGCCATTTGGGNAAAGGTAAGGACTCGACTTTGACGTTGGCCATATCGGTGAAATCCAAGAATTGGACCCCGCCGAAGCTTGAACCGCATTGATCAAGAAGTCCCGATGCTTTGCCAAAATAGACGTTTTCGGCGTATTGGCCAGCCTTGGCAAGCTCAATTCGCGGGAGCTGTCCTTCGTTATAAAGAACGTTTTCAACCTCGGCAACAAACAGTTCATAGGCTGCGCTAGATGAAACCCCAGCACCCGAAAAAATATCGCTATTGATCGCCGTGCGGAAGCCACCCACGTGGTAGCCTTTCTTCACCAAACCCGCCAGCACTCCGCGGGCCAAAGCGAGCGAAGAGCCTTTTTCGCTTTCCTTCATCGCCAAATCGTTATAGGGAAAAGCGAAACGGCCATAGCCTTCCGAAGCAATGGAAATCAAGCCGTCTTTGCTTGGNGAAACNGCACCTTTGATGCCCAAAGAACACCCAGCGACGATGCAATGCCCATGCTGATGATCCGTGTGGTTGCCCAAGATTTCAAGACGCCCATAGGATACGAAAGAGCGCTCCGGCTTTTCGTGATAGTTCTTTTCGAAAAGCTGCGCGGCTTTCTTTAAACCTTCTTTTTCGTTCATGCCAAGGCCTCCTTTAAGAATTTATGCAAGCCTTTCTGCCCTTTTTCATCATCTTTATACACCGCGACATTTCGCAAGATTTCCCGGCAGACTTTGTTGATATACGTCTCGGCGGATTCNCCGGTTTCTTTCATCTCCTTGACCATCGGGCCAAAAATCGAGAGATCCGGGTAAAGCGCCAGGTAGTCTTTCTCGGAGAGATNCTTCTTCACCACGTCTTCGACTTCGCTCATCTGTCGCTTGATGCGAGCCGGCAAAATGAAGAGGCCAGCGGCCTCGATAAGGCCGATGCCTTCCTTCTTGATATGATGGAATTCGGGATGGGCGTGGAAAAGGCCATCCGGATACTCTTTGGTGCAGATGTTGTTGCGAAGAATGAGATAAATCGCGTATCCTTTTTCCGTTTTGCGGGCAAAGGGCGTGCAGGTCGAATGACTTTCCTCGCCTTCGTGCGAGAGAATGTTGTTTTCGGGATCGTCGTATTTCCGCCAGGCCAGCAAAATCTTCGAGGCCACCGCGAGGACGTCGCTGCGATCCTCGCCTTCGATTTTGAGAGCGGTGTTGTAGAAATCCACTAATGAGACCACGCTCTTCTTAGGCGAGGTGTAGACGATTTCCTTATCGCCAGCGCGAAGCAAGGGCAAAAGATGCCCGCCACCCTGGAAGTGCTCGTGATTGAGAATCGAGCCACCCACAATCGGCAAATCGCTATTGCTGCCGATGAAGAAATGCGGGAACACATCGACAAAGTCTAATAAGCAGCCAAGAATTCTCGGGGCGATCAGCATCGGGACGTGCTCCGAATAAAAAACGATGCAATGGTGCGAATAATAAACGTAAGGCGAATATTGAAGATACCATCTTTCGCCCCCTAAAGTGACAGGAACGAAACGGATATTCTCGCGGGCCGGATGGGTGGCGCTGCCCTCAAAGCCGACGTTTTCTTTGCATAAAAGACATTTTGGATAGCCCGTGGCCTTCATGGTCTTGAGCTTGGCGATGTCTTTGTTGTTCTTTTCTGGCTTCGAGAGGTTAATCGAAATCTCCAAGGGCGAGCCTTTCTCGTAATGGGCATCCCAATAGAGGTTCTGATCGACCTTGCTCTTGGCGATGTAATCGTTCGCGATGGAAAGCTGATAAAGGTATTCAGTCGCCTTCTCGGGCGAAATATCATAAAAGGCATTAAAAGCGTCGTCGACTTCGTGCGGGGTCGGGCTTAAAAGGCCTAAAACGTAAATCGCATCGCGTTCCGCTTCGCCTTCATCCATTCCCCGCTCAACATCATAAGAGACGATGTCGTTCACCAAGGGGTCAGGCAAAGGATAGGCGGCGATGGCTTTTTCGTCGATCGTTCCTTCATAGGGGGCATTGACGTGAAAATGGGCCAAAAGAAGATTCGTCACATAGTTGACGTCCTCTTCTCTTAAATCCAAATGCGTCTGCGCGTAAAAGACCGCTTCTTTAATCGTTTTTTCGATCATGGTCAGTTCTCCTTTTTGCTGAAGTGATATTCGATATAGTCTTTCTTCGTTTCAAATGGCATTGCCGTCATGGCGTGATAATCCAATGGAGCATAGACCGGTTCAATCGCTAAGCCAGAGTGGGCTTCTTCCTCAAACCCCGTGTTAAGGAGCGAACCTTTATGGGGGTAATTGTCGCTATAGATTTGAACGGCCGGCAAGGAGGTTTTGAGCTCCATCCGGAAATGTTCGTTCTCCAAAGAAAGCAAAACCCCATCATGATGGGCAAAGCGGAAGCAATGGTCATAGCCTCCGGTGCGAGAGTTCTGCAAATACGGATCGTTAATGTCCTGTCCCACCGCTTTGCCTTTGGAGAAATCAAGGCATTTTGGGGCTGGGGCAAAGCCAAGCGGAATCAATTCGGCATCGTAGGTTTCGACTTGGTGCGAAGCCACGGTAAGAATCTGTTGATCAACGTTTTTCTCGCCGCCGATGTTGAAATAAGTATGCGAGGTGAAATTGAGCGGCGTCTGTTCTGTGACTTTACTTTGATAGGATATCCTTAAAGTCGCTTCCTCTTCCAATAAGAAATAGCGGACCCGGAGAGCGCACTCTCCCGGGAAGCCATTATCGCCCGCAGGCGAAATCAAATAGAAGTCGGCAGCCACCCCATCGCCCAAATGGACCACGTCCATTTTAAAGAGACGGAAGGAGAAAGCTTTCTGACCGCCATGGAGGGTATTTTTGCCTTCATTGACGGAAAGCGAGTAGGTTTTGCCAAGATAATCGAGTTTCCCATCCTTGACTCGTCCAGCCAACCGGCCGACGGTTTTGCCAAAATAGGCGTCGCAATTGAGCCACTCCTTTTTGTCTTTTTGAGCGATGTTCATCGGCTCGCCAAGGTAACGAATTTCATCAATTCCCGCCCCGTAGTCCGAGAGTAAAACGCTCAAACCGACGGCGTTGGTCATCTTCAAAAAAGTGACCCCATCCATTTCGACGCTTTCTAAAATCATTGCGGATCGATCTCCTTATAAAGGGCCATAAGCTCTTTCGTATCCAATTCTTTCGGCACCGGATATAACGGATTCGCTTCTTTGTTCGCTCGCGCGGCCAATAAAGGAATGTCTTCGCTTTTAATAACATGATCGAAAGTCTTCGGAATCCCCATCTTCGCATTCATCGCCTCAATCCAAGCGATGAAAGCCAGGGCCTTGTCGTGACGGGAGGCCGAGGGTTTCGTCAGGGTCAAAGCTTCCGCCAAACGCGATAAGGGTTTGTCGGCGCTCTTGCCGAAACGACGTAAGACATGTGGTAAAATAATCGCGTTGGCTAAACCGTGCGGCACATTGTATTGTCCGCCCAAAGAATGGGCGATGGCATGAACGTAACCCACATAGCTTCGAGTGAAGGAAACGCCAGCTAAATAAGCGGCGCGTTGCATTGCCAGACGGGCTTTCTCATTGCTCGGATCCTGATAGAAAGCATAAAGGTTCGCGTCGATCAAGCGGACAGCTTCAATCGAATAACGCTTGGTTTTGGCGGTTCTTTCGTGCCCGATGAAGGCTTCGACGGCATGCGTTAAAGCATCCATGCCGGTCGCAGCGATGATTTTCGGGGGGAGTTTGGCAAGCAAAGCCGAATCGTGAATGCAAACTTGCGGAATGAGTTTCGGATCATTGATCGCGAATTTCTCATGAGTTTTCGGATTGACGACCACTGCGGCGACAGTCGCTTCGCTGCCCGTGCCTGCTGTCGTTGGGATCGCAATCAGCAAGGGATAGCGTTTATGGACTTTGAGAATGCCCCGCATTTTAACGANGCTCGAATGAGGATTGGCCAATAAAGCTCCGACGGTTTTGGCGGTATCCATCGAGGAACCCCCACCGACGGCGATGATGCAATCGCAATTGTTTTTCACCGCTAGCGCTTTGGCTTCGTTGATGCAGTCAAAAGTCGGATTGGCGACAACGTCTTTATATAAAGCGTAGGTGTAGCCGGCTTCGCTTAAGGAAGCCTCGAGAGCTTTGGTGAGACCGAAAGAATAAACCCCGGGATCGGTCACGATCAAAGGGCGAAGATAACCGCGCTTTTTGAGGACGTCTTTGGCTTGCGTCGAAGCGCCTTCACCCGATAAAAGTTCCGGTTCTTTGAAATTCATGAAGTGGGCGGCGAGGTTAACCACGCCTTGGAAACTTCGACAATAGACTTTTTTGAAGATGTTCATAAAAAGTTTTCCTCCTCTATAATAACGGGGCAACGAGTCGCAATAAAGCCCAAAGGAACCATTTCTTCTTTTTCCAAGCCTTCCATTCGTCCAAGGTGACTTCGTGAGAGACCGCTAAAGTGTCGAGAAAATCCTGTTTCATCTTCTGGACGGCAGAGCTTTCCATAATCACAGTGCCACATTCTTGGTGGAGATAAAGCGAACGATAGTCCAGGTTGATCGTTCCGTCGGTAGCGATCTCNTCATCGCTGATGAACATCTTCTGATGAACGAAACCCGGAGTGTACTCGAAAATCTTCACGCCGGCTTCAAGCAAAGGCCCGTAATTGGAACGGGTGAGTTGGAAAACCTTTTTCTTGTCGGGGACTCCGGGAGTCAGCAGACGAATATCATTTCCCGATAAAGCGGAGATTCTTAAGCTGTTGCGAAGCTGATCATCCAAAATGAGATAAGGGGTCGAGATATAGCAATACTTGTTGGTTTTGGCTAAGACGGAAATATAAGCGCCAACGCCGACGTCATCGTTAGAAAATGGCATATCGCCATAGGGCTGGATAAAGCCATCGCTTGCGGGGAATCCCCCATCTTCATCGATATAGACCTCGGGGCGATAATAATCATAATCGATGGTTTTGTTCGGCTCAAAATGAACGAGCCAGTTGGCCAAGAAAAGCAAGGTGAAACTATAAACGGCTTTGCCTTTCAGCATGATGGCATTGTCTTTCCAATGTCCGTAAGGGGAATCGATATTGATGTATTCGTCGGCGAGGTTGATGCCACCCGTGAACGCCGTATGGCCATCGATTACCATGATTTTCCGGTGGTCGCGGTTGTTGAGTCGGACGTCAAGAATCGGCTTAAGCCGAGCGAAAGAACGCGCCTTGATCCCCATCGCGCAGAGCTGACGCCAATAATGAACCGGCGTAGCGCCGAGGTTGCCGACATCATCGTAAACGACCCGGACATCGAGGCCCTCTTTAACTTTCTTTTGCAAAATCGCGAGAATCGAGTCCCACATTTTGCCGGGTTTAATGATGAAATATTCAATAAAAATATAGTGCTTTGCTTTTTCGAGTTCCCGTAACATCACGGGATACGCGACATCCCCCAAAGGAAAATACTCAATCGAGGTGTTTTGATAAACGCCGCCATTGCTGGCCCGTTCGATATAGTTGGCCACGTTGGCACAGTCGGGGGATAAGGTCGCAAGTTTCCGCTTGGTCTCTTCCGAAGAGGGGTCTTGCTTCAAAGCGTGATAGTAGACATGAAGAAGATTGGATTCCTTCTTCGTCCGAAGTTTATGAGCAAAAAGAAGATAGAAGGTCTCGCCGATCAAAGGCAAAGCTCCGACAAAAACGAGCCAAGCCACCTTATAGTCCACCGCGCTATCCGTCTGGATGATGAAGACGCAAACCCCGCATCGAATGACGAAATAAACCGCGAGCAAAGAGAAATAGGTGGTGTCATCGACATCGAGCAAGAGGATGAGGACCAAAAGGCCGACAATAAAACAAAGTTGGAGGAAAATCGACAAGATCAGGACGATTTTCTGCCAATAACCATTGCGGAACATTTTCATGACGATATTTTAGAACGAAAAAAGCCTATTTGATAGGCTTTGAGTCTCAAAAAGCGCAAATCAACTCATTTCGAAGCGAAAAAGGCCTAACGTCTCTCCTTTTCCGTCCAAATCACATCGGTATAAGTGATGGTTTCTTTCGGATGGATCCCATCATGGTCGATATCGCCAACAAAGGCGGTCAATTGGGGCAAAATGTCCATGCCACGGCTCGCTTTGTCCAGCAAAGGGAGGATTTTCCCGTAATCCTCTTGGGCTAAAGCCCATAGGTCATCGAAAGATTCGTTCCGTTGTTCCCCCGTCGCGGGGCTCGGCCATTCGTGGTGTTCTTCGTTAAAGTAATCCAACGCTTTCTCACTCGCGGTAAAGTGACTCGGGAAATTCATGCAATAGGGTTGCGAATCCTTGCCGACGAGAAGCCCGATCAACCACCGCTTAAACCCATGGGGCGTATTGACAAAGCGCATGACTTTCCGGTAATCCTGGAGCGANNAGGCAAACGCCTCCTCATCGATATAGGGGTTTTTGAGGGTCAANGCGTTAATCGAGGCCCACATTGCAGAGATTTTGCGTAATTGCTCCTCAGGGAGAGCGAGTAAACGATCGGTATGATAAGTGAAAGTTCCGTGCTTTTTGCCTAAGAGGATATCGATGTAGCTTTCGAGGCGACAATGGGAAGCCGAATAGTGTTTCTTCAGCGCTCCCTCTTTGGCATAGCCCGCTTTGGCGAAAATATAGGGGTGGCATTCCCGGTCCAACGAATAATGAAGGAAAAGGCCTTCAATATACGAATAAAGGAGTTTTTTGTCGGGNGAAGCGTTCGCGTATTTAAGGAGTTCGACATAGACAGGCGAAATNTCCATATCNTGGAGCGCGGTGCCAAAGGAATCGACTTCGAGATGATGCGGCCGTTTCTTAAAGGGGTATTGGCCAAANAAGAAGAACGGATCGGGACCCTGGGCACCCACCAAAAGAGCCTCTTTGAAGGGGCGGGATGGATCTTTCATCGTCTCGAGGGCAAACGTATAGTGCGTGATAATGGCGGGCATTAATCATCGCCTCCGAGGGCTTCAAGGCCTTTTTTATTCTCGAGTTTGTGCGCTTTGACGTTGGCGACAAAGAGGAAGACCACGAAGGAAGCGATGATAAAGCAAAGCGAATAAATCGGAAGAACCCACCAGACTTGGGTGGCTTTGAAGATGAGGCCCAAGACAATCGGCGTCAAGGATTGGGCCGTCATCGAAGCGGCATAGTAATAACCGGTGAATTTGCCGATCTTTTTGCTGGAGCAAAGTTCAACGACCATCGGGAAGGAGCAGGTGTTGATGAGCGCCCAGCCGAAGCCTTTGATGCCCCAAACGACATAAAGGAGCCAAGGGAAAACGTGATCCCCCGAGGCCGTANGGGCGTCCAAAGGACGGACGAAGCACATAATCACCATGCCAATGATATAGAGACCAAGACCCATCGAAATTGTCCATTTGCGGCCGATTTTATCGGCGATCGGACCAGCGGCGATGAAACCGGCGACCGAGGCAAGTCCGCCGATAATCGTATTGATCATCGTGGATTTAGAGGACGCTTCAAGATAATAAATCGTGTAATTGCCAATATAGGTTCCGATAGCATTATCGGCAAAGAACCATAAGACTTCAGCCGCCAAGATGAGGAAGAGCATCCGCTTGTTGGCTTTGCTCATCGGTTTCTCGACGTCATCTTCGACCGAATCGGCAATCGCGGCTTCTTGTTCGCCCCGTTTCATTTCGGGGGCCAACTCCGCTTCGAGTTTGTTCTCTTTAATTTTCCAGAAAAGCACTCCGCAGGAAATCAGCATCAAGACGCTGGCGCCCAAAAACGGCAGTTCCACCGCCCAAAGGTTACCCGTCGCCCAAGTGGTTTTTCCATTGGTCCCAAGATAGTCGCTTAAGACAAAGATTAAGCCGAAAACCGTGGCAAATCCCCCGCCAAGGAAGCCCATGATGTTGATGAGGCCATTGGCTTTGGCCCGCAAAGGTTTCGGGGTGATATCCGGCATAAGGGCCACCGCTGGCGAACGATACATCATCATAAAGAAGATCACGGCTGCCATCATGCAGATCGTGCCGACTAACGAACCATTGTGGAAAAATAACGGAATGAACGGGAAGCAAATCGCCGCCACCAAGGTGCCAATCAAAATGAAGGGCATCCGTTTGCCGATTTTCGTGTGAGTCTTATCGGACCAACTGCCGAAGATCGGAAGCATGAAGAGAGCCGCCATGTTATCGATGGCCATCATGATGCCCACCAAATACTGAACGTCGAGTTTTTCGGCGGTCGTGAGGGTCGTTTCATTCGGATACATCTTTTTGGCAAACAGTTCCGTCAAAAAAGTCGGGCACCAAGAATCGTAGACTTGCCATAGCAGTAAAATCCCAAAAAAGGCAAAGCCGATGATGAGGGTCCGTTTGTAGTTGAGTTTTAACGGTTTTTCGTTGGGGTTTGCGGCAGAAGGCGCGCTCGAAAGAGTAGGCGTCGAAGAAGCTTCTTCGGGTTTCTTATTTTCCATATGTGCTTCTATCTTAGACCAACAAAACAAAAACAAAAAGCCTTTTTCAGTGTAAAAAAGTCGTTAATTCCACCATTCCACCCGAACTTCATCGAAATAAGCACGGACTTCCGGGGTCGGATCTTCGTAGCGGCGGATCATGTCATCGATCACCGAATCGGGGACCCATTTCTCTTTCGGACGCAAACGATTCCGCTGATAGCAGATCGCGTAATCTTTCATTTTCACCATCATTAAGATCGCGTGGTCATAGCCTTGGATGCGCTTCATGAAATACGTCCGGCGATAGTTATCGAGGAAGGCCGCGTCTTCAATAACTGTGCAATTCGCCTCTCCTTTAGCAAAATAGCCATTGGCTTGGGCGATCAAATCATCGAAGATGACTTCCATGTGCTCCGGGAATTTCAAATAAGAACCAGTGATTTTCTTCCGGGTTTCATCCGTGTCACAGATAAACGTATCCGGGTGGCTCTTTTGATAGGCTTTCGCCCAATAGCTTTTGCCCGAACCGGGGATGCCGCACAATAAAATCAACGTTTTCATACAATGTCTAAATTAGACGAGTTTCTTACGAAGCCAGCTTGACGTTATGTCGACGATGATGATCATGATGACGATGCCGATCGTATCCGCGCCGAGCTTCGAGAGCGCCAAGGAATTGTAATCGAGCAAAATGTTAAAACCGATGCCCGCGTTCTGTTCGATGATCAAGCCCAAGGTCGTCGCCGTGCGAATGTTAATATCGAAACGGTAAAGAGCGACGGAGACAAAACTCGGCATCGCCTGGGGCATAACCGCCAAATGAATGCGCTGCTGCTTATTCGCGCCGCAGGCATCGAGGGCCTCAAGCGAATCGAGATCCGCTTCATCGATTTGGTCGGCGTCGAGTTTGCCGATCATTCCGATGGAATGGAAGGACAAAGCCCCAATTGCGGTAACGATGGATTTATCCGAAAGGGTGATAAGGAAAAGAGCCAAGAGAAGCTCAGGCATCGTTCGGATCAGAATCAACACGGTTTCACTGATATACGCTTTTTTGCCAAAAAGACGATGCGAGGCCAATAAGCCAAACGGCATCGAAATAAAGAAACCGATAACCGTCGCGATAAAGGTGATGCAGAAAGTCAGAATGCAGTTATAGAGCACGCCCTCTTTCCAGGCATAGAAACCCCGGCCGAAGAAATAGTCCCAATCGGGTGAGAAGAACAGGCGTAAATCCTCGCCAATCGCCGACCATTGAATCGGGCGGTCGAAGCAATCGGTAATCCGAATATCATGCCCCATCAAAATCACAAGAGCCACCATAACCGCGACGAAAATCAAATTGACCAGCCATTTCTTCGGCCGCTTTCCATAAGCGTCATCCGGCGTCGGATAATGAGTCATTCCTTTGGTGTCGCCGTTGAAAAAGATGTTGGCTTTGCGTAAGGGCAAACCCATTTTCCCCCAAAAAGTGGTATTGGTTTTCTCGGGACTCATCTTAATTTCCTCACCAAGGTGTTCGAAACGAACTGCAAGACGATGACGACGAGAAGTAACGGCAGAAGCATCGCGCCGGCATAGTCGTACCAGTGCTGGTCGATGTTATCGATCAAGATCTTCACGTAACCGCCGAAACCGACATAGGAAAGGATAACGGAGGCCCGGATGTTGATTTCCAGCGTATAAATCGAATAGGCGAAGAACATCGGCTTGATTTCCGGATGCAGACCCAAATTGATGCACTGGAGATTGGTACCGCCACACGAGCGGACCGCTTCAAACGGCGACATCTCCAAGGTTTCAATGTATTCGTACATCATTTGATACATGATGCCAGCCGTAAAGAAAGCAATGGCCAAAACGCCATCGATCGTGTTGCCCGTGCCGAAGAATTGGTTGATGAACATGCAAGTCAAGAACATCGGAATCGTGCGAAGAATATCGTTGATAATACGGGTCGTTTGGTAAATCCAAGGCGAATGAACGACGTTGCGGGAGCAAAGGTAATAGAGCGGAATGGAAAAAAGACAACCCAAAAACGTACCCAAGAAGCAAATCTCAAAAAGCATCAAGAACTGGGTCGAGAACATCTTCCATGAATAAGCCCACCAACCGGCCACGTCTTTGGTTCGACCGTAGTTCACGCCTTCGTACCAATAGGAGAAAGGTTTAAATAGAGCGATAAAGGAATCGAAGAAATTCTTCGGCATCCATTTAATCAAAGTGTAATTGAGCGGAATAAAGCAAAGACAGAACAAAACCAAAACGAAAACCAAACAGGCGATTTTAAAGACTGGGCGCTGCCGGCGAATCGTCTTGATGTTGCTCCCGTCTTGTTTCTCCGAGAGATCCATTGTCACTTCGCTATAGTTAATTCGCTCGCCAACGCGGTGAAACCAAGCGCCTGTGGTCGCATATGCCCGATAGACTGGCGTCGCCAAAAACGCCTGATGACGGGCTACTTTTCGACGGATTTTTTCTTCAAGGGTCAATTTGCTCATAACACCTAGAACTAATGTTGCTCCCCGTTCGCGTTTGGCTTTTCGTCTGGCAAAACATCGGGAGCATCGTCCAGAACGCCTAATTTTTCATTGCTGTTCAAACTGCGGCCATAGATCGTCTTGCAGACCTCATCGGTGACCTCTTCGGGTTTGCCATCAAAGACAATCTGACCAGCGCGAACCCCTAAAATCCGCGTGGAATACTTTTTCGCTAAATCGACGTGGTGCATGTTGGCGATGATCGTGATGCCCATATGATTGACTCGAGTGAAGTCGCTCATGACCGAAATCGTGGTGATAGGATCAAGCGAAGCGACCGGTTCATCGGCCAAAATCAGTTTGGGCTCTTGCGTCAAAGCCCGGGCCAAAGCGACCCGCTGCTGCTGGCCGCCGGAAAGCTGATCGGCCCGAACGTAAGCCTTGTCGAGAATACCGAATTTATCGAGCGAACGAAGCGCCAAGATTTTTTCTTCCTTGCTATAGATTCCGAAAATAGTCTCGAAGGTATTGTGGTAGCCCACACGACCTGCGAGAACATTCTTATAAACGCTGGCCCGTTTGACCAGGTTGAACGACTGGAAGATCATACCGATATTGCGCCGCTCTTCTCGAAGGGACTTCCCCTTCAATTTCGAAATATCGACGCCATCGACGAGAATCTGCCCGCCTTGAATATCATGCATCCGGTTAATGCAGCGGATCAGCGTGCTTTTGCCGGCACCAGAAAGACCGATGATCGAAACAAACTCGCCATCATGGATCGTCAAATTGATATCCTTCAGGGCTTGGTAGCCGTTCGGGTAGATCTTGTCGACGTGTTTGAGTTCAATCATCGGTTGGCCTTTCTAGTGAAAATGCTTCAAAGCGAAACGGCGAGACTACTTGCCAGAATGGGCAAGGGTCCAACGATACATATCGCGGGCCGAATCGTAATCGCCGTCTTTGGCATCAACATAGCCGGTGTGCGAGTAAATCTGATAGATCAGACCCGCAGCAGTCGTGACGTCATCTTTGCTGCCATCTTTGACGGCGGCTTTGAAAGCGGTCTTGATCGCGGCTTGCTTGTCGGCGGCAAGGCCCGAATAGACCGAGATCGTATCGTTCATGATCGGATCGGTGATCGCGACGGTATAGGTATCGGTGAAAAGCTTCTCGCTGCCCTTGTACTTGCTATCGGCCTGAACGAAGGCGCTGCCATAGCGGATATCCATGAAGCCGCAGACGGCATCAAGGGTTCCGGTCATCATCGCGTCAACGGCCTTCGGATAGGTGCCTTGATCCGCGCTGATTAACGACTTTGCTTTCAGATCATCGCTCAGTTTAGCATAATCGGCCTTGCTGACAAAGCCGTTGGTGTAGCCGGCATCGTAAATCGTCTTCGACGGATAGATGTAGCCAGCGCCCGAAGTCGCGCCCATGATGCCGATAACGGCTTCATTATCATGGAGTTCCTTTAAGGTGATACGGCCATCGCCATCGCTGTCGAGAGTCTTTAAGCCCAAAGCGGTTCTCGCCGAATCACGAAGCGACATGACTAAGCCGGAATAGAAACTGACTTCGGTGCTCGACTGATCGCCACGATACTTATAAGCATCAGTGCCGCAATATTGGTCTTTGGTGAGCGCAGTGCCATCGGCCTTGATTTCGCCATTCATCGCGGCGAGTTGTTTGGTCTTAGCATCAGCGGTGAAGCCCGGGAAATCATCAGCCTGGACCTTATAGCCAGCGCGAGCCGCGGAAAGAAGAACCGTAACCTTGCCAGCATTCTCAATCGTTTCTTGAGCATAGCCCGAAGCGGTTAAGAAGCCACCATCGATTTGGCCATTGACCAAAGCGGTCGTGGTCGCGGCATAAGTCGTGCCAACGTCGATCGTGTAGGTGTAGCCCGGAGTGTATTTCGCGAGCATCGGAGCCAACGCTGTGGCGCGGGTCAAAAGCGTGGCCGGATCGTTCGACGGAACGAGCTGAATGTGAATGTTCTGAGTCGCGCCAGTGCTCGAAGAAGCCGCAGCCGAAGAGCTGCCAGTGCCACCGCAAGCGGTGAGAGCGGCTGCCAATAAGAGTCCGCCCATGACGAAGAGTTTGTTCGAATTTTTCATCTTTTTTGTCCTTCTGTGGTTATTAATCCACATTTCATGGCAAGAAGGCGCCAAATTGTTAAAAAGCGAAAGAAACCCCTTAGTTATCGCGCTTAACTAATGGATTTCGTGCTTTTCATGTAACTTAGCATTCCTGTTTGCAGTTAAACATCATAGAAGAAAAGGACGTAAAAAGAAGCCCCTGAAGCGAGTGAAAACGCTTTAGAGCGGAAAAGACTAACCCTTCCCGTTACTCTTGTGCGAGAATATGAAACTATCCCGAAAAAATAGGTGTTTCGTTAATTTTTCGTTTAAAGTCGCCCCGTTTCGAAACTCTATCGTTTTTCTTTGTCAGTGTCCAAAAAAACGCTCTTTTAATGTGTAATAGGGGTAGCGGGCGAAACGCTTTGCAAGGCGGCGTTACGAGAATCGATTTCCTTGAAGGCTTTCTTGATGTAAGAAGGAACGAAACAGTAGTAAGCTGCCACCGCCAAAACCCAGGAAATCGGCCAAGTGGACCAAAGCCACATCAAGGTGTGGACATACGGATTCATGGTCCAAAGGGTCAAAATGAAGACGAGACGGAAAACCGTGACGGCAAGGAAGGTGATGATGGTCGGGGTGTTCGGATGGCCCAAACCCCGGCAAAAGCCTGAGGTGTTATCCATCCAACCATCCAAGAAATAGGTTAAGCCGATGAGCATTAAGCGTTCGCGGCCCACTTCCATCGCTTGGTTATAGGCATCGAGAGCGACTTGATGATCCCGCCCCACCGCTTCAAAACCGTTCTCCGTCAAGAAAATGCCCAAAAGCGGGCGGTAGAAAAGAACGGCGAGCCCACCGAGCGCTAAGCCGAGAACCGTCGAGGAAAGGAGCGACATCCAAAGAGCTTTTTTAATGTTTTCCTTATTGCCCGCTCCGTAGTTTTGAGCGACAATGGCCACCACCGCGGTCGAGAAAGAATTCATCACGATCCAGATATAGCCTTCGATTTGTATCGAAGCCGAGTTACCGGCGACCGAGATCTCTTTATCGAGATCGGTAGCGCCGAAACCATTGACGGACGACTGAATGAAGACGTTGCTGATGGAGAAAACCAAGGATTGGAGTCCGGCGGGGATCCCATGTTTCAAAATCTGCTTCGTCTCTTCGGGATAAAGGCGAAGATCCTTAAACGTCAGCCAAGCGAAGGCTTTGTTCTTTTGGATCAAAAACATGACGATCAAGACCGCTTCGACGGCTTGGGAGAGCACGGTGGTCAATCCAACGGCGAAGACATCTTGGCCATTCTCTTGCATATGGAAGCCCAAAACGAAGAGGAAGTTGAGGGCGACATTAAGAATGCCGCATGAAAGAAGCGCGTATAACGGCCGCTTCGAATCGCCCATGGCCCGGAGGCAGGCTGCCCCGAAATTGAAAATCATCAAAAAGGGAAGGCCAATGAAATAAAGCTGAAGATAAACGACGGATTGTTCGATATAGCTTTGGGGCGTTCCCATCCATTGGAGGAAATAAGGTGACATGAAATAGCCGATGACGCCCACGGCGACCCCGAAGAAAACGGAAAGAAGCATCGCGCTTTCAATCGCTTTATGAGCGACCTCGGGTTTCTTTTCGCCTTTGGCTCTGGCGACGACGACGTTCGCTCCAACGCTCACGCCAACGAATAGGCCAATCAGAAGGTTGATTAGCGAAGAGTTCGAGCCGATGGCGTCGAAGCTTTCAGTCCCGCCACCGAAATTGGTGACCACCACTTGGTCCATCGAGGAATACAAAAGCTGAAACAAAGACAATAAAAGAATCGGGATGGTGAAAAGAATCATCTTCTCAAAGAGGTTGCCGGTGGTCAGATCGACCTCACCGCCAAAGGGGTTATATCGTTTGAGCTTCTCTTTCATCCTTTTTCTCCGGGGCCGCTAAGGCAAGACGGGCGTCGATTTCAGCATAGGCCTTCTTCTGGAAGCGAGGCAAAATCGCGGTATAGATCAAACTCGCCAAGACCCAGCATAAGGGGTAGGCCGCGTAAAGCCAAACAACGTTTTGCATATAAGGAATGTTATAAACGAGAACGAAAACATAGAAGAGGCGGAAGAGGCAAGCGCAAACGAAAGTCACAATCGTCGGGGCAAGCCAGTGCCCCAAGCCTCTTAAATAGCCGGAATAGGCATCCATGATGGAACAGAAAACATAAGTGAGGCCCATCATGAGAAGACGGGCGGCGCCAGTGGCAACGGCTTCCTCGTGGGAGAAACCAGCTTCTGAAGAATCCTGAACGAGAATCCCAACGAGTTGAACGCGGAAAATCGCGGCAATTCCGCCCATCAATAAACCCAGTCCCACGATGATCGAAAATGAATACAGGAGGGTTTTGCGGAGATTTTCCTTTTTATTGGCCCCATAGTTCTGGGCCGCGACGCTCGACATCGCCACGGCGAAGGCCTCCAAAACGACAAAGATATAACCTTCGAGGTTATCGCTGGCGGTATTGCCTGCCACCGCCGAAGCACTTAAAAACCGATTGGCAGCCGCCTGAATGACGACGTTGCTCACGGAAAAAATCAAGGTCTCAACCCCGGCTGGAACCCCATTGCGGAGCACTTCATAGAGCTCATGGCGGTCCAAAGTGAAGTGTTTCAAGGAAAAGCGAACGAAGCCATAGCGTTTATCCATCAAAAAGAACATCGTTAAAGCGGCCTCAAGGAATTCGGAAATCACGGTCGTCCACGCCACCGCCTCAACCCCAAGAGTATCGTGATTCATCCCGAAGCCCAAAACGAAAAGGAAGTTGAGCCCCACGTTAAGAACGCCGCAAGCGAAAAGGGCGATAAGCGGTCGCTTACTATCTCCCAAAGCCCGCAAAATGGCACTGCCAAAATTGAATATCATCAAAAAGGGAAGGCCGATGAAATAAATTTTCAAATAGGCAACAGCATACGGCATGATTTCGTCTTTCGTTCCCATCGCTTGGAGAACCGGCGTCGCCAGGAAATAGCCGGAAATCCCCACGACAAGACCCAAAATCACCGCCACAAGCATACCGGCATTCATCGCTTTAAGGGCTTTGTCTTTGTTTTTTTCGCCTTTATAACGGGCCACCATCACGTTAGCCCCGACGCTGACGGCGACAAAAGTGTTCACCATGAGGTTAATAAGAGAGCCATTGTTGCCGACTCCCGCCATCGGATAAGGACCGCCGCCATAAACGCCAACCACGAAAAGATCGGCCGTGGTATAAAGAAGTTGGAGCAGGCTTGAAAGCATGACGGGCAGAGTGAAAAGCACAATCTTCCAGAACAGGTTACCGGTGGTCAGATCCACTTCCCCTTTCCAGATTTCGAATACTTTTAAAGTTTTCCGTTCTGCTGGCATAGCGAGGTAATATTAATCTCAATATTTCAAATAGATAGAGACAGGACCCAATTGTTAGGATGAAAGGGCTTTCAAGCAAAAAGGTAAAGCCCGCTGAGAGCGGCCGCCATCGTCGGGAGAGAAATCAAAAACCCATATTTGACGAAGTCAAGGAAGCTGAATTTGATCCCATGGCGCTTAAGAATCGACATCCACATCACGCCCGCCAAGGCACCAACGGGCGAGAGGAAAGCCCCAATGTTACTTCCAATGATCGAAGCGTACACGGCCCGTAAACTTGCTCCCCCATCACGAATCACCTCGGTGAAAAGAACCGACATCGGAATGTTGTTGATGGCGTTGCACATGAAGAAAGAGGCAAAACCATACCCCCACACCTCATCCGTTTGGTTCAAAAGAGAGGCGATTTGCAGGGTTAATCCATTTTCTTTGAGAGCCATGACCAAAGCGAACATCGAGAGGATGAACGGAATAATCGTATAAGGGAGCCGGGCTAAGGAATGGGTGAGATAAGGCATTTTCTCTTTTCTCACGAGGCAATACGTCAAAGAAAGGATGAAAAGAACGGCAGCGGAAACCCCCGAGATGATCCACATCGGAAGCGAAAAGAAACTCGAGCAAACCAAAAGAATGATGCAAACCGACAAGCAGGATAAGGAGGCAATCAATAAAAACCGGTCTTTGATCGGCGCTTCGGCCACTTCGAGAGTGATCGGCTCCCGCAACATCTTGATGAAAAGAAGAATCATGATGAAATAACTCATGACCCCCGCCATCACACTCGCCGGCCACATCGCTAAGAAATATTGACCAAAACTAATGGAAAAAGAGGCACCAAGATAAATATTGGTGGGATTACCAATGAGAAAGAGCAAACTCCAAGTGTTGGCGGCCACGAATTCCCCGACGAGATAAGGCAATGGGTTTACCTTGGCATTCTTGCTGAAGAAAATCAAAAACGGCGTAAAAGTTAAAATGATAATGTCATTACTGGTGAAAACAGTCAGAATGCTGGTCAAACCATAAAGGATGCTAAAGAGAATGAACTGACTCTTTTTCGCGATCCGGGCGGCTTTGGAGGCGAGATAAGAGAAGAAACCCGCTTCATCAAGAACGATCGAAAGAAAAGTCAT
>JGI20225J20221_1000373_pt1 | contig 86225 bp, 57 predicted proteins | sample BioMet4_FD_20221 | JGI IMG/M metagenome (IMG submission 20221) | reverse complement strand
AGATTCATATGGATTAATCATAGAAATTCCAGGAAAGACCAATTTTAAATGTACGAGGATTTATAGGGTAATGGGGAACATAGAATGCATTTCCACCTGAACCTTGATTCACATGATACCACATAACAAAGAAGCGTGTGCGTTTTAAGTGAAGATTTGCATATAAATCCATGATAGGATATCCTCCAATCTTTACGCCATTAGCTTCATTCTGCAAATTAAAGTTTCCAATGGCCGGAGTATAGGCCGGTGCATAATATTTAGTGAAATAACGAACATCAATTCCCAATTGAAGGCTAAGTACCTTCTTGGCTAGCTTTGTTTCCAGATACAGATTATGATAAAGAGATAGTTCAGGTAACGGAATAATAGTACTATTCCCGGACTTCTGATAAGTAATTTCATTATCTAAATGGAGCTTACCTAATTTGAAATTCTGGCTAAATGTAGCTCCTAATACTTGTATGCTGCCATTAAATTGATTTGCTACTGCAGTGCTGTCAAAATAGGTATAGTTCTTAACGTTCTCAACCCCTACATTTAGTTTGGTTCCAAGTCTTTTGATAGACAATTCAGCTTCTAGCTTTGTTTTGAACTCTTTTGAGAAATTACTATTATCCCAATAAAAGTGGTTTGAGTGATAATGGCGCATATAAAAAGCAGGCAGCGTGTTACTGATATTTCCGCGTGCAACTAAATTAACAGTGTCATTTAGAAAGTGGAAATTCAAATCTATATTACCTTTTAAACGAAACTGTCCGATACTTTCTTTAAGCATTCCTACTTCTCCTGTGGCTGAATAATGGAGTAGCTTTCCGCTTTTTCGGGATAATTCACCTCCCACATAGACTTCATTTTCAGTGTATTTATCTGTAGTGATGGAATCCTGATTCATCAGACTATACTGGCGGAGTTCGTGAGAAATGAATCCCGTGAGTCCGGCCTGGGCATATTTGTTAAAACCTTCCAGCAGTGCTATGGCAAATGTGTTCTTTATTGATAAATAACTGGTAGAGTCATTCGAAGAAAGGCTGTTTCTATTGATAAATGTATTCTTGTAAAAGCCGGATGTTTCAGTATCTGAGATAAAGTTCCTGTGTGCCTTTTCAAATTTCATGGTATGAATAAAACTGGTAACCGGAACGAACTCTATTTCTTTTTTTTCAATTTCTTTCCCATCATCTTTTCCTTTTCCTTTTTCCCTGATTACTTTCTCTCTGTGAAATCCAAGGCTATAACGGTGAGTGAGAAATATATAATTATCCTTGTTCTTGTTCCATGTATCCGATAATACAGTCGGGATATTTGCCGGCTCGTATTGTTTCTTTCCTTCGCTCATGGAAAGCGGGTCTGTGATATAACGATCATCNGTTATTCCTCCATTCTCAATCATCTTTAAATTGAAGCTGTTAAAGAGAAGATGTGCCTGATATTTTTCACCAATATAACTGCCAAATAGAGCTCCGTTAAAGTGTGCGGTAGACTGATTGGTATAAAATCCACGACCGTATTGATAGTCAATGTTGAAACCAAAAGCCAGGCGTTTATTTACATTTATGGAAAAATAGGACTTAAAACGTTCTTCCCCGTCAACTTTTGAACCACACTTAAAGTAAGTCAGATTTGTATATGGCAAGCGTGAGTTGGAGAATCTAAAGTCCTGAGGCTGCACATAAAAACTGGAATATGGATCAATAAAAAGATATTGAGAATATTCAGACCTGTCAAAATAGATTCTGGACATTGAAGGTGATCCCAGGTTTCCCAGATAATTATTGTGTCCGGTCATTCCTTCAACCAGATTTTGGTTCTGGAAATGCTGATAAGCAGTGTCGGCAGGAATAATCTGAACATTTCCCAAACGCTCGTCAACTTTCCACATATAGAGATTGGGATCAATAGATGCAGTATTTACCTTGTTACTATCTTGCTGAGTTCCGTCTTTCGGACTGTTTCCAAGATTACTATTGTACTTTTGGCCCATAGTAGACGACCCTCCAATTTGCGCAAAGAGTGGTACCTGAGTGATGGCCGATATAAGTATGTATATTATTAATATCCTTTTCATAATTAGGCGCAAATATACAACAAAAAACAATTCACAAGAGGTATTTGTTAAGCTCGATCATTTGAATGGACCTTTTTTTTTATTTCTCATTGCGATTGATGGAAATCAGTAAAAGTGTATTAGCCTTAATTGTATAGCTTTTGCCAAAGACTTGAATGCATACATCCGTATTTGCCAGATTAGTGACTTCCATTTCTTTATGTCCGATTTTTAGAAGTAAAAAATAGCCGTTGAAATTNACTTTAAATCTATATGATTTCCATTTATGAGGAATNATAGGCTCAAAAGATGCTTTCCCGTTTCTTAGTTTCATACCGGCAAAACCTTCAACTAATGCCAGCCAACTACCAGGCATACTGGTAATATGAAGCCCCTCTTTAAGATCGTTGTTATAGTCGTCTAAGTCAAGACGGGTGGCTTTTAGAAATAAATCATAAGCTTGATCAATATCTCCTATCTGGGCAGCCAGAATAGAATGTACAAAGTAGGAGAGGGAAGATTCGTGAAGAGTGCGNGGTATTNATNNNNANTGGAAATTCTTTTTCACTGTGTCCATATCAAAGTCATTCCGGTACAGATAAATACCCAGAAGAACATCACTTTGTTTAATAAAGCACGAGCGAAGAATTCTGTCCCAGGACCAATGTTGGCTTATGGGGCGATCTGATGGGTCTATGTCTGCAACCACATTAAGTTCTTTGTCCATATATCCGTCCTGCTGAACAAATATTCCTCTTTCTTTATCTTCCGGGAAATACATGTTTTCTATAATTTCTTTCCATCTCTTTATTTCTTCCGGATCAAAACTGGTTTTCTGCAGAACTCTCTGATAGTCTTCAGGATAATCCTTTTTTACTAATTCCAGATAGTGAATGGTTGATTTTAGATTCTTAATACAGCTGTAATTGGTGTACCAGTTATTGTCTACATTATTTTCGTATTCATTAGGCCCCGTCACTCCTAATATCACATATTTCTGCTTTGGTGTGGAGAAACTTACTCTTTGACTCCAGAATCTTGAGATTGCAATAAGAACTTCAAGACCATATTTAGCCACATAATCAGTTTTTCCGGTGAAATTAGTGTATAAATCAATGGTAAATGCAATGATACCGTTACGGTGAATTTCTTCAAAAGTAATTTCCCATTCGTTATGGCACTCTACTCCATCCATTGTTACCATTGGATAAAGGGCTGCACCATTTGTGAATCCTAGTTTTTCTGCATTCTCTATTGCTTTAGGTAAATGATTGTACCTGTAAAGCAACAAGTTTATTGCCAGATTCTCCGAACCGGCAAGCAAGAAATAGGGAATACAGCACAACTCGGTGTTCCATTGGGTATTCCCTCCGTATTTTTCACCGGTAAATCCTTTTGAACCGATGTTTAAACCAGGGTTATCACCTTTGTAATTCTGACGTATCTGAAAGATGTTGAAGCGGATTGCTTGCTGAACTTCTTCATCTCCTTCAATCCGGACATCCATTAAATGCCAGATATTGTTCCATTCTTTATGTTGTTCCTCTATTAGTTTGTCCCATCCGGTACTTTTGGCTTTCTCAGCTTCATAAACAGACTGATCAACCAGCTTTTTTCTATCACAATAAAGGGAAGATATAACAGAGGTGTATTTAATCAAAGATAAGGTTTCGCCGGGTTTAACATCGCTTCCAATACTAAAACCTACCAGTTTCTCTTTTTCAATTCTGATTGGCCGGGTAGTTATTTCTTTACTGTTCTTGAATAATTGATAAGTTGTGGCACAGCATACCTGAGAATCTTCCCGTTTTGTCTGAGTCCACAATAAAGCATGTTCATGTGTTGTTTCTGCAAGGATAATATTCCACATTTTTTCATTAAAATTGGAACTTTCATGTATTACATCTCCGTTGATATAGGGGAGAAGCGATATTTTTCCTTCATAGTTAACGGAAGTTACACTGTATTTTATCAGACAAAGGTTCAACTGAGTCATACTGTAAAAGCGTTCCACATGAATTTGCAAGGTGTGTCCTTTTGGGGAAGTAACCGTGAAAGTCCGTTCAGATGTACCTTCTTTCATTAAAAGCTTTCGCTGGAATTTATCTACGTCCCATACTTCCAGATTGAGCTCTTCATCAATTAACCGAAGATTAATCCCACTCCAGTAAGGCGCATTAGGCATACGCGAAAAATAACGTGGATATCCGTTCTTCCACCATCCTACACGTGTGCGGTCCTGAAAATAAATACCCGCGATATAAGAACCCTGGAGTGTATCTCCTGTATAAGTTTCCTCAAAGTTTCCCCGCTGGCCTATTCTTCCGTTCCCCATACTAAATATACTTTCAGAGTCTCTCAGATTCTTAGCATGGAAATCTTCTTCGATAATATTCCATTCGTCTGTTTTAAGGTATCTTTTCATTCTATTTATTCTTAGTTCTGCTCACTTTTGTGATGTGTGTTTTCTTTTCTTTGTTTCTCGGCTGAAAACCAGCTGCAAGATAACAAGAAATATTAAAATATAGAGCTATAAATACTAAAAGAAGCAGTGAATAATATTACTGAGTAAAACAGAATGATTTTTGCACTAAAAAATATCGCCTATTTGGAGAGCTTTTCTGGTAATAAAACTCACAAATAGGCGATAGTGATCAAAAAATAGCTTATAAACTATTTGTTTAACCTGAATTCAAAATAAGAAGTTCTTGTTTCTTGCCGTAAGCACTTAACAAGGAGATTGCAAAACCGGTCTGAATAAGGCTGATCTTTTTTAATAATTAAGGACGCTGGATGTGTGTATTTTATATATTGTCTTTTTTTGAAAAATAATTGGTGAATCATTCAGATTTATTCACCAATTATTTTTATTTATTGTAGAATGGTTTTTATTTATTGGACAATTAATTTAGATAATTCAGCAATTTCTACCATTCTATTTTTTATTTCGAACTCATATTTACTAAATCTGCTTTGATAAAAGTAGACCACAATTTATTTTTTTTAGCTTAGATATCTTTAAGCTCTGCATACGTTTCTTTGATGAAATATACGCATGATGCCCCTGCAATAAGAAGTATACCGGCCAGAACCAGCATAGATACCTGATGACCACCAACCAGACGTAGTAAACTTCCACCAATAAGTGCGGCACAAATTTGTGGCAAACAAATGGTTCCGTTGAATAGTCCCAGATAAGCCCCCATATTTTTACCTGAAATAGAATTGGTGAGAATCGTAAATGGCATAGCTAACATGGCTGCCCAGGCAAACCCTATCATAAAGTACGAAGCGAACAATAAATACTGATTGTGAATAAAGAAGGTGGAAATGAAACCTAATCCTCCTAAAATTAAACTTAGAGAATAGGCGAACTTGCGTGATTTAAACAGAGGCAGTACTACCGCCCAGCATACAGAACCGATTGCTTGAACTGCAAATAATACGCCAACCCAGTTTCCTGCTTCCTGATATTCTGCAGATGAAGTATTGGTCGTTCCCCATACATTACTGGCAATAGCACCATTGGTATAGGTCCACATATACATAAAAGCAGCCCATGAGAAAAATTGTACCAGTCCCACGGTCCAGAATACCCTGGGGGCATGCTTTAATAAAGTAAAGAAGTCTGCTTTTTCTTTTTTTTCTGCAGCGGTGATACCGTGGAACTCTTCGAATTCTTTTGGAGGCATCTCTTTTACTTTAATGGTTGTGTAGATTACACAAAGAATTAGTATTGCTGCTCCAATATAGAAGGAATAGATAACAGAGTTGGGAATCATACCTTTCCCGGCAATGTTGCTGATTCCTAAGAATGTAAAGATGAAAGGGAAAAGATAACCTACCAGACTTCCTGCATTACATAGGAAGCTTTGAATAGAGTAAGCAAGTCCTTTTTGTTTTTCGTTTACAAGATCTCCCACCAGCATCTTAAAAGGTTGCATAGCCATATTTATAGATGTATCTAGGAACATGAGAGCAAAAAGACCAAAAATCATAGCATTAAACAATCCGGTAAAACTTCCTGCATTAGGAAGCAGGCACATAACTATAACTGCAATCAAAGAACCCACGAAAAGGTATGGAATTCTACGCCCGAGCCGTGTCCAGGTTTTGTCGCTGGCAGAGCCAATCAACGGTTGAACAATAATTCCGGCCAGGGGAGGGAGCACCCAAAAGTAACTGAGGTTATGAGGATCGGCCCCTAATGTAGCGAATATCCGACTGATGTTTGCGCTTTGAAGTGCATAAGCAATTTGCACGCCAAAGAAACCGAAACTGATGTTCCATAATTTCCAAAAGCTTAGATCTGGTTTTGTTTTCATTGTTTTTATATTTTTATTTAGTTGTTCCTCTAACAACCAGGTTGGTCTTAACAATCCTGTTTCCACTTCTCTTCTCATCAGGATTTTTATTTTCCAGTTTATCGATCAATAGATTAATTGCGCTTTCGCCAACCTCTTTTCCGTGTTGTTCTACTGTTGTTAGTTTCGGATCAGTAGTCTGGGCAATAATCCCATCTGAAAACCCACAAATGGAAACCTCTTCAGGAATTTTAAGTTCAGCTAACTTGCACGAATACAAAATACCGGATGCTGTTTCGTCATTAATGGCGAAAAAACCATCGGGGCGATTAGTTGCTTCAAGGATTGCCGGAGTAATGGCTATAGCTTGTTCCCTTGTATCGCATATTTTAATCATACTGTCGTCTACCGGAATTTTATATTTTTTCATTGCATCCAAATATCCGTTTCTGCGATTTTTAGAAATTTCCAGGTTAAGAGGTGCACTATAAAATAAAATACGCTTGCATCCGGTTTGAATCATATATTCTACAGCTGAAAATGCTCCGGCATAATCATCGACAACTACGCGTTCTGTATTTATCCCGGTACAAATCCGGTCATAAAATACAATTGGGATATTATTATCGAGCAATTCCTGATAATGTTCATAGTGAGAAGTATCTTTTGCTAATGAAGTAATAACTCCACAAACCCTTGCTGAAAGGAATGTATGAACAATTTTAACTTCCCGTTCATACTTTTCATTTGATTGAGCGATAATAATGTTATACCCTGCTTTGGATGCAACCTCTTCAATTCCATCTAATACACATGAAAAAAAATGATGAACAAACTGCGGAATAATCACTCCAATGGTATTAGAACGACTGGTTCGTAAGTTCAATGCAAGTTCATTAGGCTTATAATTATGTTCGCGTGCGAAACTATTTATAGTTTTACGTGTTTCTTCACTAATATCCGGATTGTTTTTAAGTGCTCTTGATACTGTTGAAGGAGAGACATTTAATGCCTTGGCTATATCTTTAATTGTGATTTGAGGTTTATAATTCATAATGTGTATTTCCAGGTTTTCAATCCAAGGTAATGTTTATAAATGTTCTCTTTACAAAAATAGAATATTTGTATTAGATTGTTTTTAAGAGTTAACTATTAGAATAGCATTTGGAATGCAAACGATTGCACGGCAAAAGTAGCGAAATCAACATATTATTAGTATAAAGAATAGTTAATAAACTCTATTTTTGTTGAGTGGTTGAAATGAAAATTTATGATTCATTCCAATTTTTACCTAGAATCTATTATTTATAATAATGTTAACTTTAATTTTTAAATGCATGAAGCAAGTTAATCTTAGAATCTGGAAAACGATTCTTCCCCTGTTGTTAGGGCTGTTCTTGTCGGTAAACGCATTTGCACAACAGATATCTGTAAAGGGATCTGTTAAGGATGTAAAGGGCGAGCCAATTATTGGCGCGAATATTACTGTGAAAGGTACAACAACTGGTACTATTTCTGATATTGATGGCAATTTTGCTCTACAAGTATCAAAAGGTTCTACTTTAGTAATTAAGTTCATTGGTTACAAAACTGTAACAGAAGTCGTGAATTCATCTACCATTCATATTACAATGGAAGAAGATGCAGTGCTTGTAAGCGATGTAGTAGTTGTTGGTTATGCTGTTGGTAGTAAAAGAACTCTTTCCGGTGCTGTTCAGAAAGTTGAACGGAAAGACATGAATACCGGTGTTATTGCTAATCCGCTTGCTGCAATGAAAGGCAAGGTAGCCGGTGTTAATATTCAAACAGTTGGTGGTGACCCTACTGCCTCTCCATCTATTCGTGTACGTGGTACTACTTCATTGACAGGTGGTAATGATCCATTGGTTATTATTGATGGCGTATTTGGTGATCTGAATATGCTGAATGCTATCTCTCCATCTGATATTGACAGCTTTACTGTTTTGAAGGATGCATCTGAAACTGCTCAGTATGGATCTCGTGGTGCATCTGGCGTTATTGTTGTTACTACTATAAAAGGTAAATTTGGAACAAAAACATTGAGCTATGATGGTAGCTTTGGTGTTGAATCAATATTCAAAAACCTGAAAATGCTGTCTGCTGACCAATATCGTTCATATGCAAAAGGTTTAAATTTAGGCATTACTGATATGGGTGCCAACACTAATTTTATTGACGAGATGGAGCATAGCGGTTATACTCAGACACACCGTCTTTCTTTTGGAGGTGGAAAGGACGATTCAAACTACCGTGTATCTCTTGGTATGATTGATCAGCTGGGTACCATCAAGAATAACGAGATGCAGAATTATACAGCCAAGTTTGATGCAGCTCAGAACTACTTTAATAATAAAGTGAAATTTGAATTTGGTATGTTTGGATCTTACAAACAGAACCGTTATGTAAATGACTATCAGAAGACTTTCTATTCTGCAGCTTCTTTTAATCCTACTTATCCTAATCACATGAATGATACAGGAGTATGGGATGAGAATGCTAATGCAAATGAAGTACAGAATCCATTGGGCCGTTTGGATATTGATGATCGTGAAACAAATGCTTATGTTAATACAAATGCCCGCATTACATGGTCAATCATTGATGGTCTGAAATTAAGTGCTTTTGGTTCATATACTTATAATGTAAAAGAAAACAAGAAATATATTCCTAATACAATTAAGGCAGGTTTGACTAATCGTGGTGAAGCTTACAGGGGTGACAATAAAGCACAATCAATGTTGGCTAACCTGATGCTGACTTATAAGAAAGATATCAATAAACATCACATCGATTTATTAGGTTTGTCAGAAATACAGAAAGTGATCAATACAGGTTTTGGTACTACAGTTAATGGATTCGCTACAGATGCTTTCAGCTATAATAATCTGAAAGCTGGTGCCGTAATTAATTGGGGTGGAACTACTTCATATTATAATGATCCTAAATTAGCATCTTTCATGGGACGTGCTAATTATGTATACGATGATAAATATATTGCTACTATTAATGCTCGTACTGATGGTTCTTCAAAAGTAGGTAAGAATAACAAATGGGGTTTCTTTCCATCTGCATCTCTAGCATGGGTTATTAATAGGGAAGACTTTATGAAGGATATTAAATCTATCAACAATTTAAAATTGAGAGCTGGCTATGGTCTTACCGGTAACCAGGATGCTATTGATTCTTATACCTCAATGATGTTAGTAAGTCCTTATAAAACTACAAGTTTTAATGGTACATCTTATGTAACAACAAACATTGCTCGTAATGCGAATCCAGATTTGAAATGGGAAGTAAAGAAAACTTTTGATGTAGGTATTGACTTAGGTTTACTTGACAACCGTATTACTTTGACTGCCGATTACTATAACTCTAAGACAACCGATATGCTTTATAACTATTCGGTTAGCGTACCTCCTTTTGCATATAATACCTTGCTTGCCAATCTGGGGGCTATGAGAAATACCGGTGTTGAACTGGCATTAGGCTTTGTTCCACTCAAGAATAAAGATATGGAGTTGAATGTTAATACCAATCTTTCATTCCAGAAAAATAAACTGTTATCACTGGAAGGTACTTATAATTACAATGGAACAAATGAAGATTTGACTACTGCTCAGTATATGTCACTTTCTTCAATGAACGGTGCTGGTTTTATAGGTGGATATAATAATGTTGTTTACCAGATGGTTGGTCAGCCTGTAGGTGTATTCTACTTACCTAAGTGCAATGGTTTGGTCGATAACGGTTTTGGAGATAAATCATATAATATAGTTGATTTGGATAAGGATGGTAAAATTAATTTAGCAGATGGTAAAGACCGCTATGTAGCCGGACAAGCTTTCCCGAAACTCCTTTTAGGTGCTAATGTTAGTTTCCGTTACAAAGCTTTTGATATTGTTGTTCAGATGAATGGTGCATTTGGTCAGAAAATTTACAATGGAACTTCTCTTACTTACATGAATATGTCTCAATTCCCAACATATAATGTTATGCAAGGTGCTCCTGAGAGAAATATCAAAGACCAGACTGTAACTGATTATTGGCTGGAAAGTGGTGACTATCTTCATTTTGATTATGTAACCTTAGGTTGGAATGTACCTGTTAAAAAGTATCTGAATAATCTTAGACTAACCTTCTCAGTGAATAATCTGGCTACTATCACAAACTACTCAGGCTTATCTCCAATGATTAATGGTAATACAGTAGGAAATGATCTTGGTATGGATGATAAACGATTCTACCCATTGTCAAGAACTTATTCATTAGGTCTTAGTGTTAACTTTTAAATGAATTTTAATTATGAAAAAAGGAATATTATATAGTTTGGCAGTGGCTGCTGCAGCTTTATCCTTCACTTCCTGTGATAGTTTTCTGGAAGAACATCCGAAGGATCAGATTACTCAGGAGGAAGCTTTTAAAAGTCCAACATTGATTTATTTGAATGCTGTAGCTACCCTTTATACCAATGTAGGTGGAAACAGTGGCGGTAATGGTCTACAGGGGACCGACCGTGGTATTTATGATTTGAATACACTTACTACCGATGAAGCAATGTTACCAACCCGTGGTGGTGACTGGTATGATGGTGGCTTATGGCAAAATCTTTTTAAGCATAACTGGGGTACTAAAAATGATTTAGTAAAGAATTCATGGGAGTACTTATATAAGGTTATAGTAATGTGTAACAACTCTCTTGCAACATTGGAAGGCGTTTTGAAAAATGATCCTACCAATACAGCTGTTCCAACCTATATTGCTGAGGTAAGGGCTTTCCGTGCGATGTACTACTATTATTTGGTTGATATGTACGGCAATGTGCCTTTAGTTACTTCTTCAAATGTTAAAATGGCCGATGTTGTGCAGTCAAAGCGTAGTGATGTATTTAAATTTGTTGTAAAGGAGTTGCAGGAATCTGTAGGCTTGCTTAGTACTCAACATAGTAATTCTCTGGGTGCATATTATGGACGTATGACAAAACCTGTAGCTTATTTCCTTCTTGCAAAACTGGCTTTGAACTCTGAAATCTATACCAATGATAATTGGAATGATGGCTATGCAAATCGTCCATCAGGTAAAGATATTAAATTCACTGTAGGAGGGACACAAATGAACGCGTGGGAAACAACGATTGCATATTGTGATTCTATAACAAACTTAGGCTATTCGTTGGCTAACAGTTTTGCTTCTAATTTCTCTACGACCAACGAATCTTCTCCTGAGAATATCTATACTATTCCAATGGATAAGACTTTATATCCAGATAATCAGACTTATAATATGATTCGTTCTCGTCATTACAATCATGCTAAGGCTTACGGTCAAGGCGGTTGGAATGGATCTTGTGCAACGAAGGAAGCTTTGGATGCATTTGGATACGGAACAGCGAATGTTGATCCTCGTTTTAACCTTACTTATTATTCAGGAAAAGTACAAGGCCCGGATGGAAAAAATATTAAACTTGATGATGGTACAGATTTGGAATATCTTCCTTCAGAGGTTGCACTTGATCTCTCTGGTAAAGCAGCTGAGAAAACAGCTGGTGCAAGAATGAAGAAATATGAACTGGATGTTGCTGCAACAAACGATGGTAAGAACCAAAGCAACGATCTTGTTCTGTTCCGTTATGCAGATGTACTATTAATGAAATCAGAAGCTAAAGTTCGTAATGGTGTAAGTGGCGATAATGAATTACTTGCAGTTCGTACTCGTGCCGGAGCTTCACAAGATGTAAAAGCAACACTGGATAACCTCCTTGCTGAGCGTGAAAGAGAATTTGCATGGGAAGGTCTTCGTCGTCAGGATTTGATTCGTTTTGGCAAATTTACCAGAGCATATACTGATAGACCTCAACTAGCAAACGAAGATAAAGGTTGGAGTACCGTCTTTCCGATTCATGAAGATATATTAGCGAAGAATCCTAAATTGGTACAGAATCCAGGTTATTAATAAATTAAATGAAAAGCATTATGAAAAAAATATTTTTATATACGGCTACATACCTATTGCTCTTATTAATGGGCACTAGCTGTGCACAAGATCCTGAGGCTTGGGGTAAGATAGTAACCGATGCTCAACCTGGAGCGTATATTTCAGGTACAGCAACAATTTACAAAGAGGGTTCGTTAGCTTCAGCCTGCGCTCTTTCTAAAGCTGACCTTGATACGGACTCAGCAGACATATCCAGCATTTATACCTGGCTGAAAAAAGATGGAACATTTAATATTATTAAAGTTGGCGCTGATGGAAGACCTGTTAGCTATGGCAAAGGTGAAGTAGTAACAAATGCGGCAGCAACTGCTGGAATTGAAACAGATAAACTTGCAGAAGCCGGAACAGCATTTTCAGTATCCAATGATGGTTTATATATGGTTGTAGTCAATAATAAAGATAACCAAATATCTATTGTTCCAGTGTTATTTGGAATCATTGGTGATGCTACTGCAGGTGCATGGAGCACAGAAACTACAATGGGCGCTCCTGTATATGATAGCGAACAAAATTATGTAACTTTCACTTTGAAAGGCGCCACTTTAGATAAGAAGTCTGTGAAGTTCCGTTATGGAGGTAACTGGGGTATTGAAATACCTTCTAGTGAAATTACTGCTGGAACTGCAACAATTCATACCAATATAGGACTTGTTGCTAAAACTGGTATCCTTACTGAAGCCTATTCTGATTGTAAAGGTGGTGGCGAGAATTTTAGTGTTGATAAGAAAGGTACGTGGGATATTACTATCAGACTTAATCTCAAAACAAAAGTATTTAGTGCCAGTGGTAAATGCACAGGAGAAGATACTTCGACAGCAGAACTTCCTACTACTATGTTCATGATTGGCGATCCGTATGGCTGGGATTGGGCAAAAAGTCATCAGATGACTCCTGTTAATGGTGTAGATGGTGCATTCTGGGCCATTCAATATGTTTCAGCTACTGATGGAATCAAATTCTGCAATGAAATGAAATGGGGAAATGATTTTGGCGCAACTAGTAAAGATAAATTAGGTATTGGTGAATATGAATCTGGTGGTGAAAATATTGGTTTCTCTGCACCTGGTTTTTATTTGTTCATTGTTAAAACTTCCTTGTCTGCTGATAAGAAGAGTGTTGTTAAGAAGTTTGTAATTGCTCAACCTAATGTATATTTGATGGGATCGCTGGCACCAGATGCTACCTGGACTACAAATTCTGCAGCCAATAAGTTTACTATTGGAGATGATAAAATCTTTGTATCACCTGCAATTGCTACTACTGGTAATGGTATTCGTATGTATGTAAGTCTTAGCGATTATATTACAACCGGCTGGGACTGGTGGAGATCAGAGTTTAATGTTTATGATGGAGTTATTACCTTCCGTGGGAATGGTGGTGATCAAGCTGCTGTAGCTGTAACTGCTGGTCAAAAGGTTAAACTGAATTTTACTGAAGGAGTAGGAACTATTGAATAGTTATTTGTTTCTGGATATTATTTAAATGTATAACTTAGCGGAGTCACAAATTGTTAGCTAATTTGTGGCTCCGTTTTTCCATAAAATTAGGGTATGAAATACAAATTATCGTTATTGCTTCTATTTGTTACTGTTATTCTCCAGGCTCAGGTTACCACTAATCCTTCTGTGATTACCACTGATCAGGTTATTGAAATTCTTTTCGATGCTACTCAAGGAAACAAAGGAATGGTTGGGGCAACAGAGTGTTATGCTTATACAGGCTTGATAACCAGTAGTAGCAGTGGCTCTTCTGATTGGAAATATGCTCCTACATGGGGTGATAATAGTGCGAAATATAAGATGGTCTCTGTTGGAACTGATAAGTGGAAATTAACAATAACTCCAAATATCCGTAGTTTCTATGGCGTTTCTAATCCTCAGGAAAAAGTAAAACAGCTTGCGTTTGTTTTTCGAAATGGAGATAGCTCAAAAGAAGGGAAAACTGCTACAGGCGGTGATATATTTGTTAAAATCCCTCAGAACGTTGAGTTTGTTTCCCCTGGTAGCATTTCTGTTACATCTCCATCAGAGAAAGTGAATATAGAGATTAATGCAGCTAATGCTTCTAATCTTTCTCTTTTTCTTGATAATACTGATTCTACGCCTCTTACAACAGCAGCTAATGCTACGTCACTTACATTTAGTCAGACTTTTGTGAAAGGAGATCATAATTTGATAGCACAGGCAGTCTTAGGTGATCAGACTTATCGTGATACTGTTTATCTCTGTTCATTTTCTGCACCGTTCTCTAGAAAGGTACGTCCGGATGGAGTTAAAGAAGGGATAACTCGTCAAGCTAACGGAGATGTTACTTTTTGTTTTTATGCTCCTAATACTTCATCAATGTTTTTGTTAGGTGATTTTAATGATTACAAGCCTAGCGTTAATTATGTGATGAACTATGATTATGAGAGCAATGCTCCAACATTACGTTATTATTGGTTTACTGTTTCCGGCCTTGATCCTAATACAGAACATGGTTACCAATATTTGGCTAACCGTACTATTCGATGTGCTGACCCTTATAGTGAAAAAATACTTGATCCTTGGAACGATGTATATATTTCTTCCAGTGTCTATCCCGGACTTAAGTCATATCCATTAGGAAAAACAACAGATCCAGTGTCTGTCTTTACAATTAATAAACCAACTTATAATTGGCAGATTAATAATTTTACCGCTTCTAATGCAAATAATTTGCTGGTTTATGAACTTCTTGTCCGTGATTTTACTTCTGAAGGGACGATCAAAGCTGCTACTCAAAAACTTGATTATATAAAATCACTTGGAATGACAGCAGTTGAATTAATGCCAATACAAGAGTTTGATGGTAATGATAGTTGGGGATATAATCCTAATTTCTATTTTGCACCCGATAAAGCTTATGGCACATCAGAGGATTATAAAGCATTCATTGACGAGTGTCATAAACGTGGTTTGGCTGTGATTCTTGATGTTGTGTTCAATCATTCCTGGGGACAGTTCCCTTGGTGCAAACTTTATTGGGACGCAACCAATAACCGTCCTGCAACCAATAATCCTTTTTTTAATGCGGTGGCTCCTCATCCTTATTCTGTGGGAAATGATTTTAAACACAGTAATTCCAAGGTTCGTGGCTATTTTAAGAATGTGCTTGCTTATTGGTTACAGGAATATAAAGTCGATGGCTTCCGTTTTGATCTATCCAAAGGATTTACGGATAAGTTGAGTGATGAAAGCAATGTTTCTACCTATGATGCCAGTCGTATTTCATACATAAAGGAATATATAGATACTATTAAAGTTGTGAATCCTAATGCTTATGCAATTCTTGAACATTTTTGTGCGACCAATGAAGAATCGGAGCTAGCAAATGATGGCGCTATGCTTTGGCGAAATTTAAATGGAGCATATTGTCAAAGTGCAATGGGATATGTCACAGATAGCGATTTCTCAGGGTTATATTATGGATTAAATATGCCAGCTGGAAGTTTAATGGGGTATATGGAAAGTCATGATGAAGAAAGGACTGCTTATAAAGCTGTAACCTATGGTGATTATTCGTTGAAAAACAGTCTGGAAGAGCAGATGAAACAGGCAGCCAATAACGCAGCTTTCTTCCTTACAGTTCCAGGCCCTAAGATGGTTTGGCAATTTGGAGAGCTTGGCTACGATATTTCTATTAATCAAAATGGTCGTACTGGACGTAAACCTATATTATGGAACTATTACGATGATGCTGCGCGTAAAGGATTATATGACAATTATAGTAAATTGAATGCGTTGAGAAATTCTTATCCGGATCTTTTCTCAACAGGTTCTACCTTTAGCTGGCAAGTAGGAACATCAGACTGGGATAATGGCCGTTTTATAAATATAGAAAGTGCAGACAAACAAAAGCATGTAGTTGTAGCTGGCAACTTTAGTAGTTCGGCTAAGAGTCTTTCTGTAACATTCCCTCATGCAGGCACATGGTATAATTATCTGGACAGAACTCCCATAACGGTAACTACAGCACAAGTTGTACAAGTTCCGAGTCATGAATTCAGGTTATATACAGACTTCTATCCATTAATATCAGGAATTAAAGACGTTCTTATTTCAGAAAAGGAGGTCTGTGGCATAGATGTCTATTCAATTAATGGAATGTTCATAAAAAGAGTGAAAGAAGCCTCAGATTTGGCTGAAATCAATCTGAAAAAAGGATGTTATATAATTCGTACTAACTATGTTGATGGTACGGCAAGTGTGACTAAAATTTTAAAATAATATATCTTTTAAGAAACGCCCGTATATCTCATGTGTGAGTTATACGGGCGTTTTCTATATGTGGAAAAATGCTATTCTTTGATAATATTAAGAAGTTTTTGCTAACTAATATTATATGCTATCTTGTTCTCTCTATTCTATATCTACATCAGCGACATTTCCAGATCTCTTTAATACCCCCCATGTTTGGAGTTCGCCTTTTATAGCTTTTCTGAAACTCTTGAAGAGTACAACATACATTATCCAGCGATAACAGAATCTTTGTGGAATGATCCATATTAGTTTTGTTACCCTTTCCTTCTCAAAAATAAAGGCTACCACAGAAATGCTTATATCAACAAGCATAAATATGAGGTAATATAATCCTATCTTTTCTGCATTACCAGTGAAAATACCGAAAAGCATAAATAGATCGGCCAATGGAGAGAAGAACGGAATAATGAACTGGAATATCAGAATGTTTGGCATAGCCCAGATTCCCAGACCTTTGTATTTCTTATCCAGCAAGGTGTCTCTATGTTTCCAGAAAGTCTGCATAACTCCGAAACTCCATCTGGTTCTCTGTTTAATAAACTGTTTGATCTTTTCCGGAGCTTCTGTCATTGCTATGGCATTGTTCTCGTTCTCTATTGTATATCCGGCCTTTAAGATACGGATTGTCAAGTCACAATCTTCTGCCAATGTATCAGTTGTAAGTCCTCCGGCTTCATCAATAGCTGCTTTCTTAAATGCTCCAATTGCACCGGGAACTACAGTAATTGCATTGATATTTGCAAAAGCAAGGCGGTCAAAGTTCTGGCTGGTTATATATTCTATAGCCTGCCATTTAGTAAGAAGATTGATTTGATTACCCACTTTTACATTTCCGGCTACCGCACCTATTTTGTCGTTTTTATTATCCAGAAAATGTAACATCATTAATGAAACAGCATTTGGATAAAGTTTGGTGTCGGCATCAATACATATTACATACTCTGCATCTGTGTGCTGAATACCGAAATTCAATGCAGAAGCTTTACCGCCGTTTGGCTTAGTGAAGATTTTCATCTTCTCGTTTTGAGACAAGGCTTCGCAAACTCTTTTGTAAGTTTCATCCTTACTGCCATCGTCAACAAAGATGATATTAAAGTTCGGATAGTCTTGTTTTAAAAGGTTGTTCAGTGAAGATACTGCATTTACTTCCTCATTATAGGCTGGGACTATAATAGATACTAATGGTGCATCTTTCAGTAACTTATAATCATATACAATATTTCGGTTTTTATGTTTTTCTCTCACTGTCAACACCATCATGAAAACTAATCTGCAAATTCCCATGATTATAAATATAATGAATAGTGCTGTTAGGAAATTAGTTATACCATAAGTAAGAGCTGCCAATGCCAGATTGGCTTGCATAACATAATAACCATTTCCTTTAGGAACCTCAGGCATTAATTCTTGTTTGTTCTTTTCAAGAATAGAGGAAAGGGTGGTGAATGTATATCCTTTTTTCTGGAAGTATTCAATAATCATAGGTAAAGCTTTAACTGTTTCAGCACGAGTTTCACCTCCGGCGTCATGTAATAAAATAATGTGCCCTTTACCTTGTTCAATAGCTTTAACTACTCTTACAAAGATTGTATTTGCTTTTATGCCAACTTGCCAGTCTTCAGGGTCGATGGTTTCACCTACATCAAGATAATTTTGTTCTCTTGCCCATGCAACAGGGACAATTTCTTCCATACTGGCAGGTTCACTATCGGCATTATATGGCGCTCTAAAGAGTATTGTACTGTGTCCGGTTATACATTCAATTAACAAACGGGTAAGTTTAAGCTCAATGAAAGTTCGCTCAGGAGTATTGTTTGCCACATTTCTATGAGTAAATGTGTGATTTCCTAGCAGGTGTCCTTCATCATAGATCCTTTTAATTAACGGAAGATTCTTTTCTGCCTGTAAACCAACAACAAAAAATGCTGCGGGGATTCGATATTTTGCAAGAATATCCAGAATTTGAGGAGTATATGTCTCATCAGGTCCGTCATCGAAAGTAAGCAATAACTGCTTTGGACCGGCTTCACCATATTTTCTTATCTGATAGGTACTTGGTATTTTTATATAATTTTCCTCAGAGATAAGCATATCAGTGCTGTCTATTTCTGTTTTGATCTTTCCTGGATGCGGCGTATTCAATACGTCAAGAACCTCGCCATCACCTATATAGTCTACGTCATTGACCATTTTTACATCCTCAAGATCTTTTTTGCTTATTTTGCTTACAGCATTCTTTTCAATGTTTTTATTATAAAATTTCCATATTCTGCTATCTTCACTTCCAAGACGCCATACGCCAAAACCGGCAAGTCCGTATTCTGCACCAAATCTCATCGTATTGAAATGGGTTGCGGCATCTGTAAAGTATACCTGGTGGACAATATTTCTATCATCCTTATAAGCATAATTCAGATTGTATGTATTATTATCAAAATTGATTTGAGATCCGCTAGCTGATGCTTTTGAAAGAGCTTGCTGATATGTAAGGTTTGAATTTGAAACAGCTGGTACTGTCCAGTCATAACCAAAAGCACCAAGACCCAGGATTATTTTTCCAGCCGGAGCTTTTTGGGCTAAATCATCAACAGTAGCTTCTATCCATTTTTGAGAACTGATTGGACCTGGATCACTGCCTGAAGAGTATTCATCGTAAGCCATTAAAAACAAGTAGTCGTTATATTTGGCTAGCTCCTTAATGTTATAGTCATCATTGAAAGGCATGATATCTTGAGTAACAAGCAATCCTTTTGAATGGAAAGCTGCTGATATTTCTTTTACGAATTGAATTAAGTATTGATCACTACTTTCATTCAAGTCTTCAAAGTCGATGTTGATTCCCACAAATTTGTTCCGAAGGCATTGAGCCAGAACCTGGAATATCATTTTCTTTCTCTTCTTTTCACTGTGAAGTATTCTTCCAATTGCTTCAGGCCTAAACTCACGGTCAAAGTTGTTACTTAACATTGGCATAATAGGAATTCCACTTTTTTTCATAAGGCTGAATCCCTGTGGATCGACATTTGTCTTTAGTTCATCAGTTTTTGGATCAATAAAGAACCATTCAGGCATTATTAAATTCAGGTTGCGAATATTTCTTTTCAAAGAGAAATATGATTGTGGATCCCATGCAACGTAAAATGCTGAACGGATTCCTGCAGGGAATTTATTCCAGCTTTCTATACATTTAACTTTATTTGAATCGTTTTTACCTTGAAACCGCCTGTATCTTTTTAAAGAAGCTTCTTTTTCTTTTTCATAATTAGTGTGCCATTTCTTATCCGATATATAATCTCTAAAGCCTTTATACTCTTTTGATAGTTTTGTTTCCTGCATAAAAGGCTTTGAAGCTGTTACAACACTTCTATAGTCTTGTCTGAATGGAAGAGAAGGACTTCTATCAATGATGAGCATAATAATTAATGCTGCTATAAGAATAGCTGCAATAAAAAATACAAATCTCATGCTCCATTTAAACTTCTTCCATCTTGAAGTACTTTCTGTTTGGAAAATCTGTTTACCCATCTTTTTACTCTATTATATTGTGCAAATTTTACATAATCTCAAATTGTCCGCAAATATAGACAAAAGAGTTAATATGAGTTCGTATTATTGGATTATATATATTTAAAAAAGGCACCAGTTTTCTTTTTTTTAAAATACTTAGAACTTTTGTTAAAGGTGTTTTGTTTAAAAAATGTACATTATTGCAATCCATTATATAGAAAAAAGGAAGGATACTATGTACATTTATATGAATGAAAAATAGTTTGTAGCCTGACTTATATTGATAAATTATTAATTATAAAAGAAAATAAATCTATTATAAAGATTATTTTAGGATATTCAATCCCCAAATAAAATTATTACCTTAGCACGCTGTTAAATTATTATAGTTCAATATGAAGAAGTTTTTATCGATTATCTTATCTCTGTTATTCCTCTTGTTTTCATCTAACGTTGATGCTCGTAAGAGAAAACATCATCATCGTCGTATCGTAAAAAAATACATTCAGATTGCAGAAAGAACACCTGTACCTCCCAGAATAGTGGAAGGGGTATGTGGAATTGATGTTTCTCATTATCAGGGAACAATAGATTGGGATAGGGTGACTCACTATGAAAATAATCCGATAAAATTTGTATATGTAAAGGCTACTGAAGGAAGTAATATTAAAGATGAATGCTATGAGAGAAACTTAACGTTGGCTAAAGAAAAAGGTCTCTTAGTAGGAAGTTATCATTATTTCACTTCCAGATCGTCAGCAGAAGAACAGTTCGAGAATTTTAAGCAGACAGCTAATAAAGAACGTCAGGATCTTATTCCTGTTGTCGATATTGAAGAATGCAGATACTGGACTCCGGATGTTTTTCACAAAAATCTTCAGGTGTTTTTAAATGAAGTCGAGGTTCACTATGGAAAGAAGCCTGTTATATATACCTATGCTTCTTTTTATAATCATTATCTGGTTGACCGTTATAAGGATTATAAAATTTTTATAGCTCAATATGGAGANGGAAATCCNGNATTANCNGATGGCAATAACTGGCATATATGGCAGTTTACCCGTAGGGGAAGGATTGATGGAATTCGTGGGAATGTGGATGTGAATGCTATTAATCCGAGCTGTGATAATAAAGATATCTTATTAAACAATCAACCTGATGCAAAAGAAAGTGTTGAGAAGAAAGAACTTGTTCCTAATCCAGTTCCGGTACCTGTAAGCTAAATTGATAAATTGTATATATATATAGAAAGCATGGCTTCAATCTTAAAAGATTGAAGCCATGCTTTCTATTTTATTTATTATTCCTTATAATTCTATGATCATTGATTGTCTGGGTGAGAGTGTCAAATCTTTGGATAAATTGATTGTTTCTTCACTAATTATATCTTTTCCTGCTACTACCTCTTTTATCACTTCGCTATAATGCTTAATTGGTAGAGTCTGCTCTTTGCTTGTTCCGTTAAGAATTACCAAATCAGTTTTACCTTCGAAGCTGCGGGCAAAAACGTAAATGCCGTTTTGTGGAAGGAAATGTTTCATTGTTCCTTCAGAGATAACCACATTGTCTTTTCTCCAATGCAGAATTTTGCTTATATAATCAAAGACCTCATTCTGTATTTGGGTGCGTCCTTCTTTGGTAAAGGCATTTTGAGTATCTTCTTTCCAACCTCCGGGAAAGTCCTTACGAACATATCCGTCACTAATATTCTTCTGGCCATTCATCATAATTTCCGTGCCGTAATAAAGTTGTGGAATTCGTGGAATAGTGAGAAGTAAAGTAACGGCTTGCTTCAATGCAGCCACGTCGTTCCCATTTTCCAGAAAACGGTTGGTGTCGTGATTATCTAGAAAGGCCATTACAGATGATGGGTTAGGATAAAGGAAGTCGTACACAAAATTATTATAAATGCGATTTAGTCCTTTCCAATCTTCACTACTCTCTTCATTCTTTGCTTGGTTTATTTTATCAAAGAAGCTGAAATCCATTACTGTTTTCAGGTTTGAATTACGTGGCGCTGCAAGCTTGGAATCTTTTTGCCAGTAGGCAGTATAGGCTGGTTCTGTTACCCAGGATTCGCCCACAACATTGAAATTAGGATACTCTTCATTTAATTCTTTCATCCATTGTGCCATTGCATCAAAATCTGCATAAGGATATGTGTCCATTCGAATACCATCAATGCCGGCATACTCAATCCACCAGAAGCTATTTTGAATAAGATACCGCAGTACATGCGGGTTCCGTTGATTCAAATCGGGCATTGAACGTACAAACCATCCGTCGTTCATGGTTTTAAAATCATAATCCGATGCATATGGATCTACGTGCGGAGTTAATTTAAAGCTGGTCTGAACAAAATTCTTTTTATAATCTGGAAAGTTAAACCAGTCATGTGATGGCATATCTTTTAACCAGGGATGCTCGGAACCACAGTGATTGAAGATCATGTCCATTACAATCTTGAGCCCCTTGTTATGAGCTTTATCTATCAGGTCCTTATATTCGTTATTGCTCCCTAAACGAGGATCTACGTTGTAATAGTTTGTTGTAGCATATCCGTGATACGAACCTCCGCTCATGCTGTTCTCCAAAACAGGGGTGAACCATAATGCAGTAACTCCCAATTCATTGAAATAGTCCAGATGATTTACGATGCCGGCTAGATCTCCTCCATGACGAGCATTAGGATCCTTTCGGTCTGCTGTGGAAGGGGACAGCGATTTATCATTATCATTTTCAGGATTTCCATTAGCGAAACGATCGGGCATCAACATATAAAGTACATCCGATGCGTCAAAACCAATTCGTTCGTAACCTGGTTTAGAGCGTTGTTTTAATTCATAATACTGAATGTTTTTTTTCTTTCCTTGTGTGAAAGTCAACTCAACTTTTCCAGCCTTCACATCTTTATCAAGACTAAGATATATCAATAAGTAATTGGGGCTTTCTAACTTAACCACACTACTTAAGTTTACCCCCGGATAGTGTACTGAAACATCAGACGAAGCGATATTTTCTCCGAATACCATCAATTGTAACTCTGGATTCTTCATTCCTATATACCAGAAAGATGGCTCTATCTTATCTATTTTACAGTTTGCATTCATTGTAACTGCTATTATAAACAAGATAAAAGACAAAAGTGTTTTTCTCATAATCTAAATTAATATAATATTCTATAGAAGCGAATATACGTAAAAAATATATATGCTGCCAGATCTTTCTTTACTCAATTTGCTAAAGATTGTGCAAACGTTTTCAGAAGCATCCTAATACAAAAACGTCTGTCCTCCTTCTGGAAAACAGACGTTTATATAATATATCAGAAGTCCTTTTTACATCAAGAAGCCCATAAGCACACCTGCTGCTATTGCAGCACCGATAATACCTGCTACGCAAGGTCCCATGGCATGTGCTGATAAGTAATTCGTGGAATCGTATTCCAGACCAATTTCCTCAGAAATGCTTGCTGACACAGGAGCTGAGATTCCGGCATTACCAATAAGCGGATTAATCTTATTACCTTGTTTAAGGAACATATTAAGCAGCTTAATAAATAGTATACCAGCAGCGGTGGCGATAACGATCGCCAGAATACCTAGGATAATGGCATACAATGTACTTGTAGTAAAGAAATTACCAGAAGTAAGAGTTATGCCAACGGTTAGTCCTAAGAGTACTGTAACGATATCAAGCAACGCCCCACTAACAGTTTCAGCTAAACGACGAGTAACGCCACTTTCTTTCAGTAAATTACCAAAGAATAGCATTCCCAACAATGGCAGAGCTGAAGGAATCAACAAACAAGTAAGTAATAATCCAATGATTGGGAATATTACCTTTTCAGTATGCGATACCTGTCGTGCTGGTTTCATTTTGATTGTTCTTTCATTGCTATTAGTCAATAAGCGCATAATTGGAGGCTGTATTACCGGCAACAGAGCAATATAACAATAAACAGAGATAGCAACTACACCAATTAATTCCGGAGACAATTTGGATGCAAGAAAAATGGCTATTGGTCCGTTTGCGCCACCAATAATACCAATACTTGCTGCTTGAGTAGGATCAAGTCCTAAAACGATAGCAAGGATATATGCACCGAAAACACCTAATTGTGCAGCAGCTCCAACTAATAATAGTTTAGGATTTGATATCAGGGCAGAAAAATCTGTTATGGCACCAATGCCAAGAAGCATTACCGGCAGATACCATCCGCTTTCTAAACCTTGATACAGAACGTTGAGTACAGACCCATTCTCAGAGATATCTAAACCCTGGCCCATGCTGAAAGGAAGAATATTACCGATAAGAATACCAAAACCTATAGGAATCAGCAGTTTCGGTTCAAAGTCTTTTTTGACTGCCAGATAGATTAAAAACATTCCGACAAGCAGCATAATAAGTCCGCCTGGCGTAACATTTACAAATCCTGTATTATTCCAGAAGTCAGTAAGATTATTTGTAAGAAATGTTCCTAGTTGTCCCATACTATTATTCTATTATGATAAGATCTGTACCTTCAAGAACAGAATCTCCATTGTTTACATTAATAGCAGTAATTTTCCCATCTTTATCAGCATGGATATTATTCTCCATTTTCATAGCCTCAAGAATAAGAACAGTCTGACCTTTCTTAACAGTATCCCCAACTTTTACCTTGATATCAAGAATAATACCTGGCAGCGGAGATTTAACTGCACTCTTGTTTGTCGCGGCAGCTTTACGGGTAACAACAGGAGCCCCGCTCTCTGTCTTAGGAGGAGCAGCAGGACGGGTTACAGGTTTAGGAACTACAGGTTTATCTATTTCAATCTTGTAAGGCGTGCCATTTACTTCAACTGTAGCGATATTGTTTTCATCAATGTCATTAACCGTAACTTTATAGAGGTTTCCATTGATTTTATATTTATATTGTTTCATCGTTTACTAAATTAAGAATTAATATTGAAATGCATTTAACGTCTACGCGGGGTTTCAGTTAAAGTATAAATCTTAGAACTCCATGGAGAATAGTTACGTTTAACCTTATCAATGGTTAATACTGTGTCTTCCACATCATGTACATTGTCCTGATATTCGTGTAAAGCCATTGCTATTGCAGCAAACACCTCACCAGATTCGGAACCGATGAACTTTTCCTGGGCAACTTTTTTATCAGTGATTCCCTGAACTTTCATTGCATTTTTTTTAGTTAGCTGAATAGAAATATTAGCAATAACTTTAAATACAAGTGAAAGAAGAATCAAACCAACGAAAATGGCAATCATACCAATAATGGCCATGCCAATGCCCGCAGAATCACCTCCTACAGTACTCTGTGCATTTGCACAAGTTCCTGCAGCTAACAGCGTAATGGCTAATACTCCTTTAAATAATTTATTCATAACCTTATTTTTTATAGTTACTTATAGTGGAATATTACCATGCTTTTTAGCTGGGTTGGTCAATTTCTTAGTCTGCAATTGCTGTAAAGCACGAATAATACGGAAACGTGTGTTTCTTGGTTCAATTACATCATCAATGTATCCGTATTTAGCTGCATTATATGGATTTGCAAACAGCTTGGTATATTCTGCTTCTTTTTCAGCCATATATGCAACTGGATCTTCAGCTGTTTTTGCTTCTTTAGCATATAATACTTCAACAGCTCCGGCACCACCCATTACTGCGATTTCTGATGTTGGCCATGCATAGTTCATATCTCCACGAAGTTGTTTGCAACTCATTACAATATGTGAACCACCATAAGATTTTCTAAGGGTTACTGTTACCTTTGGAACTGTTGCTTCACCATAAGCATAAAGTAATTTAGCTCCGTGAAGAATTACTCCATTGTACTCTTGTCCTGTGCCTGGTAAGAATCCCGGAACATCAACCAATGTAACTAAAGGTATATTGAATGCATCGCAGAAACGAACGAAACGGCCGGCTTTACGTGAAGCATTACTGTCAAGTACTCCTGCCAGATATTTAGGTTGGTTTGCAACAATACCTACAGATTGTCCATTAAAGCGGGCAAATCCAATGATAATATTTTTTGCATAATCTCTTTGAACTTCAAGGAATTCACCGTTATCAATAATAGCGCCGATAACCTCATACATATCATAAGGTTTGTTTGGGCTATCAGGAATAATTTCATTTAAAGAATCTTCCAAACGATCAATCGGGTCATCGCATTTCAAGAGTGGGGGTTCTTCCAGATTATTTTGTGGAATGAAGCTGAGTAATTTTCTGATAATGCCCAGACCTTCTTCTTCTGTTTTAGCCGTGAAGTGGGTGACACCAGATTTTGAAGAGTGAACGCTTGCACCTCCTAAATCTTCTTGAGAAACATCTTCGCCTGTTACCGTTTTTACTACTTTTGGTCCAGTGAGGAACATGTAAGAAGTTCCTTCCATCATCAGAGTAAAATCTGTCAATGCAGGAGAATATACTGCACCACCGGCACAAGGACCAAAGATTCCTGAGATTTGAGGAATAACCCCTGATGCCAGAATGTTACGTTGGAATATTTCAGCATAACCTCCCAGGGCATTTATTCCTTCCTGAATTCTTGCACCTCCCGAGTCATTGATTCCAATAACAGGAGCACCTACTTTCATAGCCTGATCCATAACTTTACAGATCTTTAATGCCATTGTTTCAGATAAAGAACCTCCAAATACTGTGAAGTCTTGTGCGAAAACATATACTAATCTTCCTTCGATAGTTCCATATCCTGTAACGACACCATCACCAAGGAATGATTTTTTTTCTTGCCCGAAGTTGGTACATCTGTGTTTCACAAACATATCGAGTTCTTCAAAACTTCCATCGTCTAATAATTGAGCGATGCGTTCACGTGCAGTGTATTTTCCTTTCGCGTGTTGTTTTTCAATAGCTTTTTCGCCACCACCTAAGCGAGCCTGAGCGCGTAGTTCAATAAGCTCTTTTACTTTTTCAAGTTGGTTACTCATGAATTTATGATATTAAAGTTAATAATTTAGTGTTCGCAGAGTTCGGTAAGTACACCGAGAGTAGATTTTGGATGAAGAAAAGCAATCTGTAATCCTTCTGCTCCCTTGCGTGGCGCTTTATCTATTATTCGGATTCCATTTGTCTCTGCTTCTGCCAAAGCATTGGCAACTCCATCTTCAATAGCAAATGCCACATGGTGAACGCCTGCTCCTTTATTTTCAATAAATTTAGCAATAGTACTGTCTGGGCTTGTAGGTTCTAATAGCTCTATTTTTGTATCGCCAACTTTTAGAAAAGCAGTTTTAACTTTTTGGTCTTCAACTACTTCTATATTGTAGCATTTTAAACCCAAAACATTTTCATAATAAGGTAANGCNTCTTCNATNCTNTTTACGGCAATNCCTAAATGTTCAATGTGAGAAATCTTCATGACTATTCTATTTTTATATTAGTATATTAGATATCCTTAATGGATAATCCATACAAAGAAAGTCAATTACTTCTTAATAAAGAAATATTTCTGCATTTAATTTTAGACTCTTTTGCAGTTAAAATTCAATAAGTAGTCTAACATTAATTTGACGTGATGTAAGGTAATTGGGTACAGCATACTGGTTGTTATACACATCGGTTACCCAATAATAGGAATTGACGTTATTTATTCCTAGCAAATTGAAAACATCCATACCTAACCACATATTTCGGATATGACGACTGAACCGTCCTCTATAATCCCCGTTTTCATTATCGATAAGCTGTCTGGACATACCGATATCTACTCTTCGGTAGGGGGGGGTGCGAAATACCATTTCTTCTCTTCCGGAATGGGGAGGACCGAAGGGTAGTCCGTCTGCCCAAGAGGCTTTTAGGCTCATTTTCCATTTTTTATTTCCCGGGAAGTAGTCGCTAAAATATAATGAGATGTTATATCTTTGGTCGGTAGGCCGGGGAATCCATTTATCATTAATCTTTTCTTCTGTTTGCATCAATGAAAAACAAAGCCATGAGTCTGTTCCCTGAACAAATTCTCCGAATAACTTCATATCAAGTCCTGTAGCATATCCGCTAGCCATATTTTTGCCATAATAACTAACGCGTACATTATCCACGTTGTAAGGAACCAGATTATTAAGCTTTTTATAATAAAGTTCGGTCGTAAATTTGAACGGGCGTCCCAGAGTACGGAATTTATAATCGCTGGCCATAACAAAATGGATGGAACGCTGAGATTTTATATCTTTATTTAGTGTCACAATTGTATTTCCATCTACAGTAGTGGTATCACGGAATTCCTTGTAGAAAGGTGCCTGATAATATACTCCTGTGGCGGCACGAAAGGTTAGATTCTCATTAAATCTGGGGATTAAGGCAACTGAAGCACGAGGACTGAAAATAAATTCTTTATTCCAGTTCCAGTAACTTCCCCGCACTCCTGTATTCAGAGTGAATAATCCAAGATTTGATGAAAATTTATAAGTGTCTTGTACATAGAAAGAATACCTGTCGCTTCTTATCTCATTTTTTGAGGCTAAACTATAAATCAGTTCCACTTGATTATTGGTGTGAGGAAGGGAATAACCTGCAGAATCTCTCATTTCCCATTCGCGAAGTTTATCCTTGATGAATTCTTTTTTGAATTCTAGTCCCCATTTAATAAGGTTACTTTTTACTTTATGGCTTCCGGTAATGGAGTAATTCTGTACATTGGCATGTAGGTAATTTCGTGCATGTTCCATATAAGTTCCCACACCAATAGTCTGATCTTCACTTGTTGTTTCACTGGATGTACTCCCATCTGATGTGCTTCCATCTATTGAACTTAGCCAGTATTGCCCTGTAATATCATAAGTCTCCTGTTCTTTGGTATGAAAGGCTGAGTAGATGAAAGTTATGTCATTATAGGGATTCAGATGATAGGTGATATTTCCAGAGCCAAAGTAGGTCTGAAATAAATCCCTTTCCTGACCTCCGAAATATACTTTAAATTCCTGAACGGAAGCCATAGTTCCAAATTTCGTGGTACGATCTTTGGGTATGAAATTATATCTGTTTTGTGAAATATTACCTATAAATCCTATTTCCCATCTTTTATTGGGTGTCCAGTTAAGATAAGTCTGGTAGTCAAGGAAACTCGGATCGTATTCTCCTTTAGTGTCCAGCCCCCCCAATAGATAGCGGTTGGTCTTATAACGGATACCATGAGTCATGGAAAAATGTTTGCTAGCATATCCTACGTAAGCACTTGCTCCCAACAAACTTGCAGAGACAGAACCTTCCAGCCGTTCGGGCTTTTTGTAGGTGATATCCAGAACAGAGGACATTTTGTCTCCATATTTTGCTTCATAGCCTCCGGAAGAAAATCCTATTTCCTGTACCATATCCGGATTAATAAAGCTAAGTCCTTCCTGTTGCCCTGAACGAATCAGCAAAGGACGATAAATCTCCACGCCGTTTACATAAACAATGTTCTCGTCAAAACTTCCTCCCCGTACATTGTACTGAGAGCTCAGTTCATTATGGGAACTAACGCCGGCTTGTGTGGCTATTAATGCTTCAATATTTCCACCTGAAGCATCCGGCATAAGCTTCGCCCCATTTGGCTTGATTTTCTCAGTCATTCCTGTTTGCCGTTTAGTTTCAGTAACTGTTACTTCTCCCAACTCAATGCCGGTATTAAGCAAAACAACGTTAAGCGTTATTTCTCCGTGTGGATTTCTTAGTACACGTTTCTTTGTATTATATCCCAGCATGGAATAAACGATTACCACGCTATCTTCAGATGATACAGTCAGCGAATAATGACCTTTCAGATCAGTCACTGTACCAGTTGCTTTTCCTTGAACCTTTACACTGGCAATTTCAATCGGATTATTATCCTGGTCCATCACGATTCCGGATACTTTAGCGGTTCCCTTAGCTATAATTGCTGTAGGAAATAATAATATCATAAGTGCTATTAGTGCACAATATTTCATATCTAACGGTTTCTTTTTGTGCACAAAACATTCTGTGCTTTCTTTTGAGTATACTAGTAATAACGTAAAAAGAAGATTAAGTGTATATTTTGGCCAGGAAATTATTTAAAAAAGACCATTTGAATCTAAACCAGCGGCGCGAGCTTTTTTGTTTTCCGCCAAAGCGAAGAACAAAATCTCTGAATCCATGTTTCTTGAATGGCAATCCCACATCCATGTATTCCAGATGTTCATAGCCTTCACTATATGCAGAATTAAGTGCTTCCCAAATGGCAAGAACCCCAGGGTAGAGCTTTTTATGACTTTTCCTTATTCCTCCCGAGAATAATAAATACGCATTTTTACCGGAATAGACAATAACAGATCCTCCAATAATTTTTTCTTTATATTTTACTATAAAAATCTTTCCCATTTCACTATGCATTGCATTCTCGTTGAAATGTTCAAGGAATTCTATACATGGAAAATGTTTACGAATGTTGTATGAATAATTCTCTTTGAGCATTTGGGAGAATGAATTGATCTCTTCCACTCTATTGGCTGTATATACCTGCGCACCATTATTATAGCCTTTTTTGATTTGTCTTCTTCGTGACCCGCTAACTCTATTCAATAAATCTGTTGTATTGTGTAGAGAGTTTCTTACCCGCATCCAGTTGATAGGAAAGTATTGATTCTTCCGGAAAGCTTTATATCCGAATAACGAATTCTCCAGATTCCTGAATTCTATGAGGTAAGATTCCTTAATTGCAATATTTGTGATATATTCCAGCATCTCTCCGAAAATATCTTCGGCATCTGCTTTTTTATTAAAGTATTCTCCTGTTCCATATATCTCACATCGGTTGATAAAACTGAAAGGTATTATACGGATTCGTCTTCTGATGACAATCAGAATCTTAGCGATTGGTTCTATCTCATCATAAGCTACAATTAAAATAGGAGTGTATCCCGGAGTTGCTTCATAGACTTGAAACATCTCTTTGGAATAAAANANNTTNGTCTCCNGGTAANTCTGGAATNTCATNNNCNTGATAATATGTNNNAAGCTTNAATANCATANANNTGCAAATTTATNNTTTNTTACCAANAANTCAAATTCCTAGTTGTATATTTGTAGGTGAATTATGAACGAGTAGATTATATTTATGGAACAATTCAGTGAATTAATTAAAAATAGGCGCAGTATCAGAAAATTTACTTCTGAAGAACTGACTCAGGAGGAAGTGGTAAATTTATTAAAAGCTGCTTTGATGTCTCCTTCGTCCAAACGTGCCAACCCCTGGCAATTTATAGTAGTGGATGATAAAAAAACTTTAGCAGAACTGGCTCACTGCAAAGAGCATAGTGCAAGTTTTATTGCTGATGCGGCATTGGCTATAGTTGTTACTGCCGATCCGTTGGCGAGCGATGTCTGGATAGAAGATGCATCTATCGCCTCTATTATGATTCAATTGCAAGCTGAAGATATGGGATTGGGTAGTTGTTGGGTGCAAATCCGTGAACGGTTTACAGCTACAGGAATGTCTTCCGATGAATATGTCCATGGAATTCTGGATATCCCTTTGCAATTGCAAGTACTGTCTGTTATAGCCATTGGACATAAGGGAATGGAACGTAAACCATTCAGTGAAGATCATCTTCAATGGGAAAAAATACATATTAATAAATATGGAGGAAAATAAAATTGTTTTTATTGGCGCCGGGAATCTGGCAACCAATCTGGCAAAAGCTTTTTATGATCAGCATATAAAAATTTCTCAGATCTATAGCCAGACTGAAAATTCTGCCAGATCTCTGGCAGAAGCTGTCGGGAGTGATTATACAACAACCCTTGAAAATATCATAAATGATGCCGATATTTATATTGTTGCATTGAAAGACGATGTTTTGGGCGATTTAATGCCCCGTATTATCTCAGGAAAGGAACATGCATTAATGGTACATACCTCCGGTAGTTTGCCTTTAGATATCTGGCCCGATTCGGTTAAGCGTAAAGGAGCTTTTTATCCGCTTCAGACATTTAGTAAACAACGAAAAGTTGATTTCCGGAATATTCATACTTTCATTGAAAGCAATAATTCAGCGGACTTAATTCTTCTTGAGAAATTAGCACGTAGTGTAACGGATGAAGTTAGTGAACTTTCTTCTGAAAAGCGTAGACAGATTCATTTAGCAGCTGTTTTTGCCTGTAATTTTTCCAACCATATGTATGCACTGGCAGAAAAATTGCTCGAACAATACGATATGCCTTTTAGTTACATGCTTCCTTTGATAGAAGAAACAGAAAGAAAGGTACACGTTCTTTCTCCCCGGGAAGCGCAAACAGGTCCTGCAGTGCGTTATGATGAAAAGATTATCAACAAGCATCTGGAGTTATTATCACACGAGCCCGAAATGCAGCAGATCTATCAGTTATTAAGTAAGAGCATACATAGATTATGAGTACAATAAATTATGATTTAAAGAAAATAAAAGCCATGGCTTTTGATGTGGATGGTGTGTTGAGTGCCGAGATGATTCCTTTGCATCCAAGCGGTGAGCCTATGCGATGTGTGAATATTAAAGATGGTTATGCACTTCAATTAGCTGTAAAACACGGTTTCCATATTGCCATTATTACAGGTGGAAGAACAAATTCCGTACGAATCCGTTTTCAGGGATTGGGTATAAATGATCTTTATCTGGGCTCGAGCATAAAAATAAAGGATTATAACGATTTTAAGAAAAAGTATAATCTGGAAGATGAAGAGATCCTTTTTATGGGAGATGACATTCCTGATCTGGAAGTCCTACAAAGTTGCGGACTTCCTTGTTGTCCGGCAGATGCTGCTCCTGAGGTAAAAGCTGCTTCGGTCTATATTTCCCATAAGAATGGAGGCTACGGCTGCGGACGGGATGTTGTGGAACAAGTGTTGAAAGCCCAGGGAAAATGGATGAATGGAGAAGCTTTTGGGTGGTAATAGAATAAGATTTTAGAAAATGTTGGATAACTTAAATAACTACAAGATTGTACTTGCGTCTAACTCTCCCAGAAGAAAGGAGCTTTTGACAGGGCTTGGAATAAAATATAGCGTAAAAACGCTGCCCGATATTGAAGAAACTTTTCCCGATAATTTAGCGGCAGAAGAAATTCCTATTCATATTGCCAAAGGTAAAGCGGATGCATATATGCATCTGATAAAGCCTGACCAACTGATTATTACTGCCGATACAATTGTGTGGCTTGAAGGAAAGGTACTTGGAAAACCTCAGGATGAGGATGAGGCTAAAGAGATGCTAAGAAGCCTGTCGGGTAAAACACATCAGGTGATTACGGGGGTTTGTCTCACTACAAAAACTTTTCAGAAGAACTTTGCCTCTGTAAGTGAGGTTACGTTTGCCAAACTTAGTGACGATGAAATAGATTACTATGTAACTAACTATAAACCCTTAGACAAAGCTGGTGCTTATGGTGTTCAGGAATGGATTGGTTTTGTTGGGGTTGAGAAGATATCCGGATCGTACTTTAATGTGATGGGATTACCAATTCAACGTCTTTATCGCGAGCTAAAGACTTTATGATTTTAAAAAAAAACTGCTATGATAAGAAACGTAAAACCAGAAGATGCTGAGGCTATTTGCAACATCTACAATCACTATGTGCTGAATACTTCAATTACATTTGAAACTTCGCCGGTTTCTGTTGAGGAGATGGCTGAACGCATTAAAGATATTTCTGCTAAATACCCTTATCTGGTGTTTGAAGAAGATTCTAAAGTTGTGGGTTATTGCTATGTAAATACCTGGAAAAACAGATGTGCATATAGTGCAACTGCTGAAGCTTCTGTTTATCTGAATAGAGACTGTACGGGCAAAGGTATTGGTAAAAGTCTTTATAAGCAATTGCTCATTGAATTAAAAAGCACTTCACTTCACGCAATTACTGCTGGCATTGCTTTGCCCAACGAATCAAGTATCAAGCTTCATGAGCGTATGGGCTTTAAGAAAGTGGCTCATTTTGAAGAAACCGGAAGGAAGTTCGATAAGTGGATTGATGTTGCCTATTGGGAATATATCATTAGATAACAGATGTTATTCTATTATTTATCATAAAGCAAAAGGGACTTTCATTCGCGGAAGTCCCTTTTGCTTTGTATATTTTTACCGATAGTATCTTAACAGGTCGAGCATGAGTGGAATGTCGTCTTCTTTAATTCCTTGTTTAATCAAATCACCTCTGTCCTTATTAAATAATTCCAGAAAAGCCTCCTGATTATCGCTCATGGCCAGACTGGTGGCATACATCTTTACGGCTTTTTCTAATTGTCCCAGACTCCATGCCACATGTCCGGTATTCAGGTAATCCATTAACTGTGTCTCTTTTTCCAGTAATTTATTGTAGTACTTCATTGCCTGTTCATGTTTGCCAATAACAAAAGAACACCAGGCAATAGCACGCCATATCTTTGGCAGTTCAGAATCGAGGTATTCTACCTTAAAGAAATAGTTCAAGGCTTCTTCATATCTTTTGAGTCCCACCAGGCAGTGACCTATCTGTGACAGAACATTCAGATTATCTGGTTGAGCGGCTTCAACTTTCTGATAATAGATCAAGGCTTTGTCTAATTGATTTAATTGGCGATAACACATGGCCAGATGACGGTTGGTCCACACATTGTCCGGTATCAGCATATCTGCATGTAGATAGGCTTCAATTGCTTTCTCATAACCTTTGCTCTTTTGCATGCAATAGCCCATTTTCTGATAGATTTCCGCATCCCCTTTATTGTCTTTTACTATGTCCTCATAGAGCAGCCATGCTTCAAGCAAGTAATTTTTGTGGAAGAAATACCCTGCAAGAGTAAGCTGATTATTACTATCACTAACTGTATCTTTTAATGTGACACAATGCTGCAGGTTTAGTGATTCCATGAATGGGTCTTTGAATTCATGCCTGCGCGGATGAATCTTAAAGAAACGGTACAGATCGTGTATATATTGATTGCTGATAGTGTCGGCATGTTGAGCATAAGCCAGAATTTTATCATAATTCTTCTCTTCGTTAATTGCCTCATTCTGTGCTTCAAATTGTTGTGCCATCATTTCCCGCTGAGCTTCGGGAACCTGCATCATGGTGAAGCAGAAAGAATACTTGTCACTGTTGCAGAAGAAGCCCGACTGGTAAATTGTATCCAATAGCACATCTCTTTTCACCGGAGTTGTAGAAAAGGTTTGTACTACAGCAGAGTGTTGCATGTCAAACGGATAAAACCAGTTGGCCATTTCCCTGAAAAAAGGATACGTCTTTAGTTGGGCAAAAGTGCTCATATAAACATCTGCTCCCTCCATCTGGAGTTCATTCATCTCTTTTAGTTTGTCACCCAGGCCAGACTGATCTATCCAGTCCTCCCAATCAGGGTTCTTATCATTTTGTCCACTATCCTCGTCCGGAACTTCGTTGTTGAACTTAACATTTCTAAGATTTGGATTCTTCATCAGTTCAGGAAGAATCTCTTCCCGCATCTTTTTATCTATCTTTTCTGTTTCACGGCAGCGCAAAAGCTGAATCTGTATGCAACTCAGGTTATTGGCAAATATAGCATCTTCGTTCAGTAATTTCAGGCGGGCTGCAACGTCCGGATAAAGAGATAAACGTCTGTCGTAACGGTAAATGATAAGAGCCAGTCCCACAATTGCCCGTTGGTTAATATCATTTGCGCTATGTTGATAAGCATCAAACAATATCATGAATTTACGGATATCGAAAAATTCCATCAGACTCAATGTTAACGCACTGACAAATAAAGAAAGATCATTGATTTGAACCAGTGAGGACTGCAGAAAGCTACGAGCCTCTTCTTCTTCTTGTATTTCCCAGTGATCTGATAACCACAGGATATAAAAAAGTTCCGATATAGCAGTCTCATGACGTCTGCGAATGGCGGCAAGTTCGGCAGCCTGCTTCTCAGTGTAATGAAGTAGTTTGCCTACGGCCATGTCCTCAGTGTAACTTTCCAGTTCCAATTGTACAGCTGGCAGCGACCGAAGCGGAACAAATTTATGATATCTTCTTCGATCGAAATAATATTCTGTAGAGTTTGGAATAAGTTTATTAATACGCGCTTTGTCCGCCAGTTTATATGCTGTGGTCAATAGTCTTTTGTAGAGATTATTACGTTCCGGATCTGTAATGCCTTGTTGCATATACTGTAACATATAGCGATAGGACGTTTGTAACTCTTCCAACGAGTTCTTTAGCGTCCAGTCAGACAAATCCTGAGTAAAGACCTCCATACGGGTTAATGCTTCAGATAATCTTTTCTNNTCCAGNAANTGGACAATNCNTTCATATTCTTCGTTAATGGCTGCTTCGTTCATAGTTTTGTGCTATTAGTTATCTCTTTATAACAAACAAAGATAAAAAAATATTNANATTNGCNGNNTTAATTTATCCTAATCTTTATTCCTTATTCTTGCATGTATTTTCTCTTTTGAGTGATTCTTTGTTTATTAATAAGTGGTCAGAAATAATTTGTCATGCTTTTCATTCTGATATTATCTGCGGAAGAAATTTATCCAAAGAGTTGTTTTATTTACTTATTGGGCAATAAAGAATAATGTTTTGTACAAAAGAATGCAATCTTCTGTACAAAACAATTAATTCATCTGTACAGAAGAATATATTCTTTTGTACAAGGATTCAAAAAGTATTGGTTATACTTTTAAGAATTAAGGCTATGGTATTTTAATAAATGTACTGTCTATTAAATTTTTCTCGTTGTAGTTTTCAGGAATCAGCTGCTTTATTTTGAGCCACACAATGCTGGCCATAATATCTTTTGCTTTTGGAAGTTTAGCCTCCTGATAATTAGGGGAAGGAATTTTCCCGATAATTGATCCCGGCAGTTCTGTGTCTTCAGAAAGAATTCTGCTCCATTCTTTTCTGGGATGCGTTTTAATAAACTTCACTCCGAGATTGTATCCCTGCACTAGCGCCTTAATTTCTTCTCTCTTCTCTTTTATCGATTTTTCAGTAAAGGCTGTTATGGTTGCACTGATACCTAAATCCTTAGTAGATATTAATGACTTATGTCCATTGCTTATTGCTACTGCTGCATAGGGGTCGGGAAAGAAAGAAGCATCAATTTGCCCGTTCTGTAACATGTCCAGGCGGACAGGCATTTTGCTGATATTAGGTTTGTTTACATTCACAGCCAGAATATTGACTGATTCTAAAACCATATCTGCAGAGAAGTCGGTTACCGTGTTTTCTGAAATGCCAATGTTCATTTTTCTCAGGTCGGAGAGCTTTTTAATGCCTGAATCTTTTCCAGCTATCAGGTAAAGAATTCCATCATTATTCATGATAATTTTTAATCCCATACCATTAGCCTGCATGATAATGGCTCTGGTTAAATCGATTATTGTACCATCCAACTTACCAGACTTAAAAGCATCATCGCGGTCGTTTGATGAGAGATACCTGACGAAGTTGACTTTTAATCCTAATGAATCATAAATACCTTGCTTTTGAGCAACCGCGAAAGGTATATAGTCCATTGAAGGCATTATGCCGAGAGTTATTTCTTGCAGTTTGTTGTTGATAACTTTTTTTTCTCCTTTGCAGGAAGTGAGGATTATTGCAGCAAATATAATAGTAATAACAAAGATGTTTTTTTTCATAAGAATATAAATCCAGTGAAGATTAATCTATAGAAAAAAGAAGAAGAGAGCGTTTCAAAAGTCTTCCGGATTCTTAGAATCCGCTTTTGCTTTTGAAGCACTCTCTTCTTAAAATATATTTTCCTTGGAGGATTATGCTTCTTGAATAGCAGCGATTCCTGGAAGAACTTTTCCTTCAATAGCTTCCAATAATGCACCACCACCTGTAGATACATAAGATACACCGTCTGCTAAACCGAATTTGTTTACACAGGCTACAGAGTCACCACCACCAACTAGTGAAAATGCTCCGTTCTTAGTTGCTTCAACAATAGCTTCGCCTACAGCGCGAGAACCAGATGTAAAGTTTTCAAATTCAAATACACCAGTAGGACCATTCCAAAGAATAGTCTTGGATTTCTTAATAACGTCAGCAAAAATAGCTTCTGTCTTAGGACCGATGTCAAGACCATCCCATCCGTCGGGAATTTCGTTAACCGGAACAAACTGAGTGTTAGCGTCGTTTGCAAATTTATCTGCAATTTTAGCATCAACAGCCAATACAAGATTTACATTCTTTGCTTTTGCTTTTTCAATTAACTCAAGAGCTAAATCCAGTTTGTCATCTTCGCAAAGAGATGAACCAATCTTGCCACCCAAAGCTTTAGTGAAAGTATAAGTCATACCACCTGCAATGATCAGGTTGTCAACTTTGCTAAGCAGGTTTTCGATGATTTCAATTTTAGAAGAAACCTTAGAACCACCCATAATTGCAGTGAAAGGACGGTTGATGTCTTTCATTACTTTTTCTACTGCTTTTACTTCTTTTTCCATCAGGAAACCGAACATCTTGTTGTCAATATCGAAGTATTTAGCAATAAGGGCTGTAGAAGCGTGAGCACGGTGAGCAGTACCGAATGCATCGTTCACATAGCAGTCGGCATAAGAAGCCAATGCTTTAGTGAAGTTTTTCTGGCTTTCTTTTACAGCTTTCTTTGCTGCAGCTTTTTCTTCGTCAGTAGCATCTTCAGCAAGACCTCTTGGCTTGCCTTCTTCTTCAGCATAGAAACGAAGGTTTTCAAGCAATAAAGCTTCGCCTGGTTTCAAAGCAGCAGCTTTGGCAGCAGGTTCGTCGCCCATGCAATCACTTGCAAACTGAACTTCTACTCCAAGCAATTCAGATACACGACCAATAATATGTTTTAATGAGAATTTGTCAGTTGCTCCTTTCGGACGTCCGAGGTGAGAACCAATAATAAGGCTACCGCCATCAGCGATAATCTTCTTTAATGTAGGAAGGGCAGCACGNATACGATTGTCGTCTGTGATGTTGAAGTTTTCATCCAATGGAACATTAAAGTCCACTCTAACAAATGCCTTTTTACCGGCAAAGTTGAATTTTTCAATTGTTTGCATAATTCTCTTTTATTTAATATTCTGATTTTTTTTAATGCGAATGCAAAGGTATTAATTATTTCCTGCTTATCAATTAAATATTATTTAATTCTTTACGGTTTTTACGCCTTCTGCCTTTCAATTTATTACATTATTTCCGCTTTTGTAATACTTACATAGCAATTTTAACCCGCAGATGTCACATTTCGGTTTTTTTGCTGTACAGACGTATCTTCCGTGAAGGATCAACCAGTGATGAGCAATGGGCAGCAATTCTCCCGGAATGTACTTGACCAATTCTTTCTCCGTAGTCAGAGGCGTTTTAGAATCTATTGTCAGACCAATGCGGTTTGATACCCGGAATACATGTGTATCTACAGGCATTGCTTCTTTGTTGAATATTACCGCACGAATCACGTTGGCTGTCTTTCTTCCCACTCCGGGCATCTTTTCCAGCAAGTCAAGATCGGATGGTACTTCGTCGTGAAAATCGTTATGCAGCATTTGTGCCATTCCTACCAGATGCTTGGCTTTGTTGTTTGGATAAGAAACACTTCTGATGTATTCAAAAATAACTTCCGGAGAACTTGCGGCTAATGCCTCGGCTGTAGGAAAGTCGTGAAAAAGCTTCGGAGTAATTAAATTTACCCGTTTATCTGTGCATTGTGCCGAAAGAATTACAGCAACCAATAGTTCATATGGACTATTATAATTCAGCTCGGTTTCTGCTACAGGCATGTTTTCTTTGAACCACTCTATTACTTTGCTGTATAATTCTTTCTTGCTCATATTATCTTAATTTATTTTCTTCAAAGTGAGGCGCAACCTTCTTCTTGAAATAGATAACGGAAAAGACTGTCAGGCAGGCTCCGAAGAAGAAAGCTTTGTCGAAAGTTGCGAATTGTCCTATATAGCCTCCAGTCAGCACTCCGGCTCCAATACCTACATCCCATGAAGTAAGGTAGGTAGATGTTGCCGTTCCCCGCTGAGCATTTGGAGCCAGATTCACAAAAAGTGTGTTGAACGCTGGAAACATGGTTCCAAAACCAATTCCTAATAATAGTGCAATGCCAAAGAATATGATGGTAGTAATCATACTGCTATATTTCATTAAAATATTGCAGGCAGAGAGCAGGAAGTAACAAAAACAAACCAGATACATACCCCAAGAGATTACATTGATTATTCGTCCTTTGTCTACCTGCCTGCCTGAAAAAAGACGTGAAACAGCCATACCTATCGCCATAAATGTGAAAAATAAACCTGTGCCACTGGTTATCCCCATGTTTTTGGCGTACATGGCTACATAAGTTGTAGTCATGCCATAAGGCACAGAAAGCAGCATTAAGTCTATCCCTGCCGGAATCCCTTTTAACAGGATGAAACGATCCAGCGAGATCGCTTCTCGTTTTACAGATTGTTTAGTTGGCGTTTTTACCAGAAAAGCCATCAGAAGACCAATGCAGCAGGATATAAATGCACAGGTAAAGATTACTTCAAACGAATAGGCTTCGTGCAAGAATAATCCAACCATGGGACCGATGCTCATTGCAGTATTATTCATCATTCCATAATATCCAAGACCTTCCCCTCTTCGGGAAGAGGGCATAATGTCTATCACAATTGTGTTTCCGGCCACTGTTACTGTGCCGAAAGCAAAGCCGTGAATAATTCTCAGGATAGTAAATAATGTAAGTACTCCTGCAAACAGGTAGCCCACAAATATACCGGTAAAGATAAAAAAGGCGAATAAATAGAGTGGCTTTCTGGCAAATGTATCAAGTAGATATCCGGAAAAAGGGCGCATGAAGAGCGCTGCTATCGTGTAACAAGAAAGAATGATTCCTATGGTAGCATTACTTGAATGAAAAACTTCCGTGAGATAAAATGGAAGTATGGGTAGTAATAGATAAAAGCCAAAGTACAATAGAAAATTCGCAGCCAGAATAAAGATATAACTGCGGGTAACTAGTTTGTCTTTTGCCATAAGATGATTATTAGGGAAGATAATAAATAAGGATAATGAATAATTCAGTTTATTGAGCTATTCATTATCCCCATATTAATTACCTATATTAAGTTAGTTTGCCGCTTCGAATTCTTTCAGGAACCGAGTATCGTTTTCTGAGAACATTCGAAGGTCTTTTACCTGATATTTCAGATTGGTGATTCGTTCAATTCCCATTCCAAGGGCATAGCCGGAATAAACCTTGCTGTCGATGCCATTGCTTTCGAGAACATTAGGATCAACCATACCGCAACCGAGGATTTCCACCCATCCGGTATGCTTGCAGAAAGGACAACCTTTACCGCCACAGATGTTACAGCTGATATCCATCTCAGCACTAGGTTCTGTGAATGGGAAATAACTTGGACGGAGACGAATCTTGGTATCTGCCCCGAACATCTCTTTTGCAAAAAGCAGAAGTACTTGTTTCAGGTCAGTGAACGACACATCTTTGTCAATATAAAGAGCTTCTACCTGATGGAAGAAACAGTGGGCACGGTAGCTTATTGCTTCATTACGATACACACGTCCCGGGCAAATAATACGGATAGGAGGTTGGGTAACTTCCATAACCCTACTTTGTACGGAAGAGGTATGCGTACGCAAAATAATATCCGGATGAGATTCTATGAAGAATGTATCCTGCATGTCTCGTGCCGGGTGATCTTCTGCAAAGTTCAGTGCAGAGAACACATGCCAGTCATCTTCAATTTCGGGCCCTTCTGCAATACTGAATCCCAGACGGCCAAAAATATCAATAATTTCATTTTTAACAATAGATAAAGGATGACGTGTTCCCAACTCTATTGGATAAGCAGAACGGGTTAAATCTAAATCGCAGGCACCATTGTCCTGACCCTCAAAAGATTCTTTCAGAGCATTGATACGTTCCTGAGCTTTAGTCTTCAGCTCATTTAGTCTCATTCCAACTTCTTTTTTCTGATCGGCTGCCACATTACGAAAATCAGCCATCAGATCATTAATTGCTCCTTTTTTNCTTAAATANTTAATACGNAGNGCTTCNAANTCTTCNGCATTAGNNGCTTTTAATGNTTCAACTTCTTCNAGTAGTTGCTTNATTTTAGCTATCATATTTTCTTAATTAATTCCATTCCTTTCTGGATAGCGGCTTCATTCATCGGAATCAGATGATGATGACGTTCCGGAAGAGTCTTTTTCAATCCTTTGATAACACTTTCTATGGTAACAATCGGACGAATTTTTAATAATCCCCCTAATACAATCATATTGAATGCTTTGGTGTTGTTCATTTCGTTGGCAGCATCCATAGCATCTATGCGATACACATTAATATCTTTACGGGTAGGGGGAACGATAATTCCGTATCCGTCATAAATCAATACTCCACCAGGTTTAACCTTGCTCTCAAATTTCTCTAAAGAAGGTTGATTTAAAATAATTGCAGTATCGTATTTACTTAAGATAGGAGAGGAAATCTTTTCGTCACTTACAATAACAGTAACATTCGCTGTTCCTCCTCTTTGTTCTGGTCCGTAAGCAGGCATCCAGGTAACTTCTTTATTCTCCATTAAGCCTGAATAGGCAAGGATTTTACCCATAGACAAGACTCCTTGTCCACCAAATCCAGCTATGATTATTTCTTCTTTCATTGCTCTGATTTTTTAGATTATTCTTTATCTTTTAAGTCGCCTAGCGGATAGTAAGGGAACATGTGTTCTTCCATCCATTTNTTNGATGCTTCCGGACTCATCTTCCAACCAGAGTTACAAGTTGAAACAACTTCCACNAAATTAGAACCTTTACCGTTCATAGAATTCTCAAATGCTTTGCGAATAGCCTTTTTTGTTTTGCGGATCGCAGCAGTTGTCTGAACAGACTGACGGGTTACATAAGCTGTTCCTTCTAAAGTTGCAGCAATTTCAGTCATTTTAAGTGGATATCCGTGCAGTTTTACATCACGGCCATAAGGGCTGGTTGCAGTTTTCATCCCTACAAGTGTTGTAGGAGCCATCTGACCGCCGGTCATACCGTAAATTGCATTATTGATAAAGATAATTGTTATATTTTCACCTCTGTTTAAGGCATGAATGGTTTCAGCCGTACCGATACAGGCAAGGTCACCATCTCCCTGATATGTGAATACCAGTCTGTCAGGCCACAAACGTTTAATTGCAGTAGCCAGTGCAGGTGCACGTCCATGGGCTGCTTCCTGCCAGTCGATGTCAATGTAATTGTAGATAAAGACAGCACATCCTACAGGAGAAATTCCCACAGTTTTGTCTTCCATACCCATTTCTTCAATTACTTCGGCTACTAATTTATGTACTACACCATGACTACATCCCGGGCAATAATGCATCGGATTGTCATTCATGAGTTTTGGTTTCTTGTATACTAAGTTCTCAGGTTTGATTATATCTTCTTTAGTCATCGTCATTCCTCCTCTTATTTTTATTCAGGCTATTCTGGGTGAATCGCAATGCGTATTCTATGAATTTAACAAAAATGGTGAAGCAGCAAACGATAAACATCACCATTGGATTCTCAACAGTAAAGTAGATTATGATGGTGCTTAGTGCTCCAACCATAAAGATGATGTTCAGAATCATTCTGACTTTATCTAAATTCAGCATACGTTTTCTTATTTAATTAATTTCTCTTTGATTGCTTCAACCACCTCATCCGGATCAGGAACAATACCTCCAAGACGTCCGAAATGTTCCACTTTTACACGACCGTTTACAGCAAGACGAATGTCTTCTACCATCTGACCGGCATTAAGCTCCACAGAGATCATTCCTTTTACTTTTTCAGCGTATTTAGCAATCACTTTTGTTGGGAAAGGCCATAGAGTGATAGGACGAAGAAGTCCGACTTTAATGCCTTCGGCACGAGCCAGTTCCATTGCCTTCTGACAGATACGGGCACAAGATCCGAAAGCTACAATCAGATATTCTGCATCTTCACAGTTTATCTCTTCATACCGAACCTCATTTTCTTCTATCGTTTTATATTTAGCCTGGAAGCGGATATTGTTTTGTTCCATTACTGCAGGATCAAGCTCCAAAGAAGTGATGATGTTTGGTTTGCGGCCATTGGCTTTTCCTGTAGTGGCCCAAGGACACTGAGCAATAACCTCTTCGTCTGTACGGCGTTTCCGTTGAGCGGGAAGCACAATTTTTTCCATCATCTGACCTATTACCCCATCAGCTAGAATAATAGCAGGGTTTCTGTATTTGAATGCAAGTTCAAAACCTAGTCCTACAAAATCGGCCATTTCCTGTACGGAAGCCGGAGCAAGTGCTATNAGTCTGTAATCACCGTGNCCACCGCCTTTTACNGTCTGGAAATAGTCAGCCTGGCTTGGCTGGATAGTACCGAGACCAGGTCCGCCGCGCATTACGTTTACAATTAAACAAGGAAGTTCGGCACCTGCAATGTAAGAAATACCTTCTTGCTTTAAACTAACACCGGGACTGGAAGAGGAGGTCATTACCATTTTACCGGAACCAGCACCTCCGTAAACCATATTTATTGCTGCTACTTCACTTTCGGCCTGTAACACAACCATTCCGGTGGTTTCCCATGGCTTTAGTTCTGCCAGCGTTTCCAATACTTCAGATTGAGGAGTGATAGGATAACCGAAGTATCCATCTGCTCCGTAGCGGATTGCTGCGTGAGAAATGGCCTCGTTACCCTTCATTAAAACAACTTCTTCTTCCATATATCTATGTTTTTTGAGTTCTTTACTATGATTAATAATAACCTTAATTTTTTAAAGTTTTACTTTATAAACTGAGATACATCCGTCGGGGCACACTGTTGCGCAAGAAGTACACCCGTTACAGGTATCTTCTAATATCTGTTGTGCAAAATGATATCCCTTAATGTTTACCTCTTTACTTGTAAGAGCCAGTACATCAAGTGGACAAGCCACTACACAGAGATTACATCCTTTGCAACGNTCGGTGTCAACTACTATTGCTCCTTTTATTTTAGCCATAATTTAAGAATTTATTGNTTGTACATATCCTTATTATAGAAATTCAGGATGTCCATTATCATTTTATTAGCTTGCAGGGCTGGGCTTTGGGGGTTAAGTTCAATGGCAGACAGGTAATTGTTCATTGCCATTTGCCAGTTCCCTTGTTTACGGTAAGCATTTCCACGAAGATAAAACGCCTCATCACACGTTGGATTGCTTTCAATAAATTGATCCAATGTCTTAATGGCCGCTTCCACTTCACCTTTGTCGATTAGTCCTTTTATAGTGCTAAGTTCTTCCATCTTTTGAATTTCCAATGCTTTAGACTCGCAAAGATACTTTTTATTTTTTGATTTGCATATTGGAAAGAGTGAAAAATCAGAAAAAGTAATATCGGAAACAAGAAAAAGAGAAATTTTTAATAAATGCCCTTGTTCTCTTTATGATCTGAAATAATTCTTTATTCATTTATATTTATTCAAACAAATCTGTAAAATTGATTAATATTGATTGAAAAATAATCAAAAAGAAAGGAACTGTCTTTTTGATTTTAGCTATTCCGTCTATAAATGTTATAATTAATTGAAGTTTAATTTTCTAGTTTTAAATTAAGAGCGTAGCAAATTAACCGGTTCTGGTTAATACATTCAATTTCTCTTTTGTTTCCGTCTTCTCCGTCTTGAATATGCAAAGCCGGCAAACAAAAGTAAAATGGGAGGAATAGCTATATTAATGACTTCCCATACTCCTCTTTGTTTGTTTATCGACTGTTTGTTGAGCAACCGAAGTTTATAATCACGGGAACGAAGGTTTAACCACTGATCGTTTCCTGCCAGATAATTCACGGTATTAGCTATAAAATCATTATTGCCAAGCTGTTCGCCGGCTATGTCATCAAATCCCAGAGGGACAGGTTGTGTCTCTTCTCGTTCTCCTTTCCATTCATTTTTAATGATACTCCCGGTAGCTGCAATAATCATTTTTGTATGTTTGCTTTGCTGCAATCTACCTTCCGGTAATTCGATGCAACTGTCCGGAGTCAGGCGATTAACAAAAGCTGAAGAAAACTGACCTTCTATAAGTCCGGCAACCGGAAGATTCGGCTCATTGAAGTAAGAGGTCTCCGCTGGCATTTCCACATACCGCAGACTTACTTTTTCTGGTACGGGTAGGGTATGTGCATTGGGGGAAGTTGCAAGTAAAACCTGTTTTTTCAGTTGATCGTTCCCCCCCACAAAAGAGATTGTGCTCACAAATTCCGATTTGAGTGGCGAAATATTATGTGTAATCACACTTTCAGTCGAAGGTATAAGTAATGGAGCAAAATACCACGGTAGGGTGGTAAAGGATTCTTTTGATCCGGACTCAGATGAGGCCAAGCGGATGGCAGTGCATTGCATATCTTGTACTGTAACCGGATTGATTCTCACACCGTATGTAAAAAGCAGATCATCCAGATTCACATCCTGCTTCAGGGTCGACGATTCACCTGTAGCGTCAAATTCCTGCAGAGATATCTTTGTTCCATCCACCAGCCATAAAATACTTCCACCGTTCATTAAGTACTGATCCAGTGCAAACTTCTCTTTTTCACTGAATGCTGTTTGGGGGGAGGCAATAATCAGAACTTTATATGGCAATAACTCACTGGGATTTCCACTTAGCTTACCTCTGTCCACATTATAGAACCGGCTTAAAAGATTAGTAGCTTCGTATACATATGGCTGACTCCATTCTCCATGCCCTTCAATAAAAGCAATTCTCTCTGGATTACAGAGCGTAAGCGCCCTGATTCCTTCCGTAAGATTATATTCCAGTTCTCCGGCTGAAGTATTCAGCACTTCTTGTGGTGTAAGATTCAGACTTTTTTTAAGTAAGCTTATTTGTATGGTATCTCCGTTATATACCATTTCCATCCAGGGGTAAACAACCTTGGACGAGAGTTTACCTTCCCGGTCGTGTTCATTGACTGAAAGTCCGCGCATTCCCCGTTGATTCATTTTCAGGTAATGTTCCTGGCGGGTCTTTTCATCGGGAGCAGCCGATGGGTTAACCTCCCGCAAAATAATACCTTGCGAGGCATAAACAGAAAGCTCGTCCAGTATATCAGTGGTGGATGTCCGCAAACGGTCAAAAGCCGGATCCAGATCTCCGTTCAGATAAAGAATTACCTCCAACGGCTTGTTGAGACTTTTAATAAGCTTTCTGCTTTGGCCGGAAAGAGTATATCGTTTTTCGGCAGTGAGATCCATTCTTACGAAAACATAGTGAGATAGTAAGTTAATAGCCAGGAGCAATGTCAGCAATCCGATTCCTTTGATAGTCTTATTTTTCATCGTTTGCGCGTGTTTACTTGTACTGTGAGATAAATAAAGAAGAAAGTAATAGAGGCAAAATAGATCAGGTCGCGTGTATCGATTACTCCCCGTGCCATGGACTGATAATGAGCCTGAATTCCTAGTTCAACCCAAACATTGTGCAGGCTGCCGCTGTTGGTGAGGGATGCTATAAGCTCAAATCCGTAGAATGAAGTGAAGGAGAGGAGTATTGCTAGTAGAAAGGCAATCAGCTGATTGCTGGTAAGCGAAGAGGTAAACAATCCGAAACTTACAAAGGTTCCGAGCAAACAGAGCAATCCACAGTATCCACCTATAATTTCCCCCCAATCCAGTCCGGCCATACTTAGCAAATAAATGCTTATCACATAGAGCAGTGTAGGGAGCAGAGCTATGATCATCAATAGCCAGGCCGACCAGAACTTACTCATAACAATGGAACTTATTTTTAGAGGACGTGAGAAAAGTAATTCCAGAGTGCCCATTCTTTTTTCTTCTGCAAACATTCGCATGGTTGTTGCCGGAACTAAAAATAGAAAAAGGACCGGAGCCAGTGAAAAGAGCGGATGTAAAGTGGCATACCCCCCGTCCGGTAAATTATATTCACCGGTGAAAAACCATAGCATAAGAGATACAGCTAATAACCAGACAAAGAGTATCACATATCCTATTGCAGAGCTAAAGAATCCTGCTATCTCTTTTCTAATCAAATATTTCATTATATGTCAGAATTTTTATTACTTTTGTGTGTTGCCTGAATAAATAACGATACAAAGATACTTATATTGTATTGAAAGTACATAGCTATGGACCGGAAATTGAAGATAAGAATATTGATCATTTCGTTTTTTCTACTCTTTTTTGTAGGAGTGGGAGCATTCTTTTACATGGGGATTAGTTCCCGTGAAAGAATCACTAAGATTGATCTCTATTCACTTGTTCCTTCCGATTGCAGTGCGGTGTTTGAGACCAACGATCTGACCACACTAATTAAAGAGATAAAGAATGCAAGTATTGGAAAGGAACTTCCATCCCTCGGACTTTCCCGGATAGCCAATGATTTGCAGGTACATTTTGATGCTTTGACAATGTCTGCTCCTCATGGATTGAGTTCACGGATGAATAAGATGTTGATCAGCTTCCATTCTCCCGGAACAGAGCTCGATCAGGTGATTTATTTTTGTACCACCCCAGGAGATGAAAAATGGCTTGAACAACAAATAAGAAAAAACCGTCCTATTGATTTTCCCATTAAAACAGTCTCTTATAAAGACAAAGAGATACAAATCTGTCCTATGGGAGGAGATGTGTTTCTTTGTTACTACAAGTCGGCTGGTTTTGTGGTAGCCAGTTATTCCAAAAGGTTAATAGAACAAGTTATTGATACGCAAATTAGTGGCAAATCACTCCTTTCTGATCCTTGTTTTCTACTTTCAAAAGATCATAAGAGTTTTAACAGCATAGCTTCTTTGCATCTGACGATGAAGCAAATGGGGTGGAGCGAACTGGACCTTAAATTTGGGCATGATGCGATTTATCTTTCAGGAACCACTATGGATGCCGATACTAGTTCTTCCTTTGTCAATTCTCTGAAGGAACAGTCTCCTATAGAACCGATCTCTGGTAAAGAGTTTCCACGCTACACATATTACATGAATGAAATGGCTGTTTCTCATTTTCAGTATATTGCGGCTAATGCTGCAAAACGGGAATATGCACTAGCCCTATACTCTGATGAGGTGAAAAGAACAGATCTTCACCTGATGCGTTTTCTTCAAAGGAATGTTGCCAACCGTTTGGCTGGAATCTCTTTTTATCCTGAAGATTCTATCCGTAGGCCGCTTTCTTTGCTTTACATTCCGGTGAAAGACTCGGTGAAAGCGGAAAAGGACTTGCAGATGTTAATTCAGAATGTAATACCGCAAACTAAAATGCCGTCCGCTCATAAAGCTCAGTTATTGAATGCCGGCGCTAAGAGTTATCTGCTTTATTCCCTTCCCCAAAATACTGTTTTTTCACAGCTTTCGGGAATTAAAGATGCAGATCTTAACTCTTATGCTGTTTTCTACAAGAATCTATTGTTGCTGGCTCCCGAACCAGTTAGCATTTTTTCTTATATTGCTCAGATAGAAAAATCTCATGTGATTGAGAAAGATAGCATTTATCATGAGTGTGTTTTCCGTATGGCTCCTCATTTCAATTATATGTTAATGACCGATCTTGGAGAAGTTAGTCATCATCCGGAGAGTTGTTCACGATTTATCCCTGAGTTCTTTTTCCAGCATGTTGATTTCTTCAACCATTTTATCCTTACCACTCAGTTTGTTTGCAAGGAAGGAGTGATTTATCCTAATCTGACTTTGACTTATAAAGGAGAAGAAAAAAAATGAAGAAAATTATAAAAATACGAATGGAGTTATCAGTGAAACAGGAACTGATTTAATCAAAATATCTCGTAATTTGAATGCTATGAAAAACAGTCGTTTCCTGTTATTGGTATTTCCTGTTATTTTTGCTCTATTGGCGTTGTTTGCTTGGGGATTCTTTTACCAATCAGCGGTGTCGGTTTCTTGCTGTGCCATTCTTTTTTTTGCTCCGGATAGAAAGATTAGATATACGATATGGTTTGTGATTGCAGCTTTTTTGTTTTCCATTGCCGGAGACTGGTTCTTGTCGCATCGTAATGGATTACTTCTTCGTTTTGTTATTGGAATTGGACTGTTTTTTATGGGGCATATCGGATACTTTATTTTTTGTGTACGAAATGGAAAGATCAAGTATCCGTTTTTATTCTTTTTACTAATAGGCTATTTGCTGTTCTTTTATCATGCGTTGTATCCATCAATCAATGACAATATGTTATTAATGGCTGCTTTGCTTTACCTCGTTATTTCATGTTTCTCGTTGGCTGCGGCAACTGGATTAAAACTCGCTCCGATTACCTGTTGGCTGTTTTCAATTGGGATTGCTTTGTTGATTTTCTCAGACACGCTAATTGCTCTCAGTGAATTTGCCGACTATCGTACTTTATATTTTTTAATGCTTCCAACCTATTACGGGTCACAAATAGTTATAACATTATCACTCCTTTTTTCTTCAGAGAATAGAAGTATATAGAAAAATATTATTTTAACCTGAATTCGGGATAAGAAGTTCTTATCTCTTGCCGTAAGCACTTAAAAAGGATATTGCAAAATTGGCCTGAATAAGGTAGATTCTTTAAAAATAATTAAGGACGCTGGAGCGTGTATTTTATACATATATCAGATAAATCATACCCATTTGCAGCAAGAAGACTTAGTGTTGCAATAACTGTTTTTCGGTCATATTCTTTTTCAGATTCCGGAAGTTCCTGATATGGTACAATTGATGGATGTTCCTTTAATCTGTCATTGTGCTGCTTACCATATTTCCATCCATCTTTAATCTTTCCAGCTGACCATTGTTCATGTACATTTTCAGCTAACAATTCAATAAGTTGTCTGATTTCTTTGGAAAAAGCATTTTCGCTTAAAAGGATAGGAGCAGGATTGTATTCTTTATTCATCAAAATAATTAATTTGCAGTGATAAGATCATAAATATTTTCTACGGTAATCATATCTAAATGTTGAAGATCCTCATTCAGTATTTTGCTAAGTTGAATAAGACTGTTCCAGTCAACCAAACAAACATGTTGACAAGTCTGCTCATTTTGGCGGTCGCTGTAATCAGGGTTGTCTGGTAAATTCTTTGCATCAAGTGTGCTCCACCCATTGGAAAAATGAAATGCATTCCAACGTAGATGTTCTCCATAAGAGAGGTTGTATTTTTGTGTATTTGTCAGAGAGTCCAGAAATGCTTTCTTGTTCGGGAACAATTTAACCTTTTCTTCTGTAAGGCCAACAAGTTTTAATTTTGTATTAAGATGCTCTGCTGATGAAATATTAGATAATTGTTTAAATAGATCCAGATCGTCAAAAGTTTTGGTTAAGTTGAACTGACGGCTATATACTTCATGGATCTTTCTGCCTTTGTATTCTAATTCTCCCTGCACAATCACCTTTTCTGTATAAATTTCGTTATCTCTTCCAAAAATAATAATATTGTTCAGATTCTGTTCCGGCAGATTTTTATAATAATTATTATTGCTGATTTGTACCAATATTTTAAAATTGTGATTATTCTTTCTATCCATCTTAAGAATATCCATTGCTGTTTGCATATTCAGTTTGTCATCACCAAGTGCAATAACAATGTAGTTGAGAGAGTTGATCTTATTTTTTATTACTGTATAGAAATCAGAATGGCCAACCTCTGCCTGGATAAAGTTCAAATCATAGTTAGACACAGCTCCCGGGTAAAGATATTCAAAACGCCCCTTTAATGTACTCATACATTTATCCAGTACTGTAGCATGAAATTCAGACCCCACAAATTGTCCATGCTCAATTAGTTTTCTCAGAATCTCATTCCCTATCTGCCCAAAACCTAGAATTAAAGCATTGAAATCAGAATTAGCTATTGCTTTGTCTGTATTAATGTCAATCGAATCTATAGGATTATGATTGTAAATTAATTCTCTGGCTATAATAGTTGCATGGTTGTGCAAGGAAATATGTATGCCGTTTGAATCCATTCTTGACCATTCAAAGAATTGCCTGAAAGCACTTTCTGTATTAGTGCTTACATGGATTCTAACCATGTTTTTAATAGGTAATTCCTGCAATTCCTGAATCAACTGATGAGCCGTTATTATATTCCAGTCTTCATCTTCCGTAAGAAAATATAGATGGGTTTCAGCTTCCTTGATTTTATCTTCCAATACTTTCAAATGGCAGAATAATTTTTCATCCTCATCAGCTGTTTTATGATGATTCTTTTTTTTACTGTAAATATGAGCAATTCCTTCTTCTTTTTCTAAATGGATACTTTCCCAAATTGATTCTCGTTTAATCACATATGCACCATTTTCAATAATATTCGGATAAAAAGAGTGATAATCTTCTTCATATACATCTTTTACGAAAACAACAAGTCCGTTTTTATTCTTAAGTAAATCTTTGGAAAGAGAAAACGACGCCTGATTCATTCCAAAAAAGAAATGATTTACCTTTGGCTTTGTTTTCTTTATATTTCTTCGCACTAAAAAGTCTTTGGCAAAAAGATGTAAGACTAAAGAAGCAAAAGTAAATACAGCTGAAGCAGCAAATACTGAAAACCATAAATGAAAGGAGTAGCTTTCTTTGATTTCAGGAGATATTTCTACCAGGTCATTACCCAGAATAAACAAACGACATGTTGAAAATATTGCCTGGAAAAGATTACCTATTATACTATGATTTTCTTCTGCCTGATAACCAATAAAATAAACCAGCCCTCCACCTATAAGCGTTATTGGTAATAATACTCTTTTTGCAAAATCAACATATCCATCCCGCTTTTGCTGATAAAAAAGGATATACCAGAAAAACAATATTAAAATGTAAACTGATACAGAAATCATTGAAAAGGCCGGACTGTTTAAAAATAGGAGGTTCTCCATATTAGTAATTGAATTTATTATATTTATTATAGAAGTTCTTTCCCTGATTCTTTGATAATTTGTTTTATTCTATTGAATATCTTCAAATCAATCGGAGTAGATTTAAAATTTATGCCAATTAATCCTGGATCGAATTTGAAAGTGCTTACTCTTCCCTGTCCATCCATAACTACTAATTTCTTTTTCTTTTCTTTGTATTTTTTTATACTTGATGTAATATTGCTGTAGTCGTCTCCAAATTCATAGTCACCATAACTTATTACATAGTATACTCCATTCATTCCATTTTGGGAAGCTATACCTCCTTCAAGAACTTCAGCCGTAACAGTCTTTGCATTTGACAGCTGGTTTCCCTTGATATCAAAGAATGCGTTTGAAATGAGATTTCTTCGTTTATCATATTTGGATGTTTCAACAGAATATCCGTCATTATTAGTACAAGGCTTTCCATCTATTCCATAGTATCTGGTTTCAATAAGATTCCCAGATATGTCATATTTAAATGTTTTCTTTGCACCTCCATTAGCAAAATCAGTTAAACATGGTTTCCCATCAGTCCCATAAAATGATGCTTGTACTAGTTTCCCGGAGGCGTTATATTTAGCTTTATAGATGGCACAATTATAATTGTTCATACATAATTTCCCATTAATGCCATAGTTCTTTTCTTCAATGATATTTCCATGTTGATCATATTTTTGTTTATATTTTGCATATCCTCCATTTGTTAAACAAGGTTTGCTATCAATACCATAATATGCTTGTTCTGTTTTGTTTCTGAAAGCGTCATATTTAGTTTTACAAATTGCCCATTTTTCATCCCCCTGACAAGGTTTTCCATTTATATTATAATATCTGGTTTCAATAATATTCCCAAATAGATCATATTTATATGTATATTTTGCATAACCTCCACTTATTATGCAAGGTTTGCCATAAATATCGTAAAATGATGCTTCTATTTTTTTGCCAGAAGCATTGTATTTTGCTTTATAAATAGAATAATTACTATTGGACATACATAACTTCCCATCTAAACCATAATATCTGGTTTCAATAATTTCATTTCGCTCATTAAATTTGTTTGTATATTTTGCATAACCCTCATTTTGTATGCAAGGTTTTCCATCTAATCCAAAGTATGCTTGTTCTATAATATTGTCGTAATCATCATATTTGATAACACTCTTTGCATAACCGGATTTATTTATGCAGAGCTTTGCATTTATTCCCCAGTTTTCCTCTTTTATTTTATGTCCTTGTCTGTTATATTTTGAAATGAGTCTAGCATATCCATAATCTTTTATTATACAGGATTTTCCATTGTTATCAAAATACTCTTCTTCAACTTTATTACCTTGGTCATCATATTTGGAGGTAAATCTTGCATATCCATTTACACATGTAAGAGAACCATTTACATCAAAATAGATATTCTCAATGGCATTCTGATGCTCATCATATCTTACCATAGCTTTTGCGTAGCCTTCTTTGCATAGACATAGCTTTCCATCTATTCCATAGAATTTTTGTTGAATGATATTCCCTCTTTTGTTATGGTTTGCAGTATATCTGGCATAGCCTTCTTTACATAGACATGGCCTTCCATAGATATCAAAGTATTTTCGTTCGATGATATTTCTATGATTATCTAATTTGTTTGTAAATTTGGCATATCCTTCATTATCTATACAAGGTTTGTTATCAGCTCCAAAATACGATTCTTCCATTACATTTCCCTGAGCATCAAACTTGGTTATAAATTTGGCATAGCCATATTCCGTTGTCTGTGGCTTATTATTGGTATCGTAGAATGCTGTTTGAATCCGGTTTGAATCATCGTCATACTTAGCAGAGTAGATTGCATATCCACTATTATTTATGCAAAGTTTACCGGAAATATCAAAATATCTTTCTTCAGTAACATTTCCGTTTTTATCATATGTGTCAACAAACTTTGCATATCCTCCGGTTGTAACACAAGGCTTATTATTTAGTCCCACAAAAGATATTGCAATCCTATCTCCATGTTGGTTATATTCCTGGAAAACTCCATGACAGTTGTTTTTGTTATCAATACATGGTTTCCCTTTCTCATCGAAATAACTTGCAGTTAACTGATGTCCCCATTTATCGTATGTATAGGTAATGATTGCATAGCCATATTTAACTTTATGAATTTTTCCGTCTGAACCAAAAGAAGTCGCTTTTACTTGATTACAGAACTTATCGTATTCTGCTCTCATACCAGTATTTCCTGCATTATCAATCATTAAATGCCCTTTTTCATCTAATGAGGCAAAGTAAGTTGTTAGTCCATCTTTATTGTATCCACTTCTTTGAGCATATGCTCCATCTTTATTAGGTCTTGAATTTCCATCTGAATCAAAAAATTCATATAAAGCCTCATATCCGTTTTTATCATAAGTTATGCGAATATAATCTCCTCCATTTTTTCTTTGTTTAAATGGAAGGCCATATTCATCAGAATACTGACAAACAACTTGTTTGGTATTTCCATTGTCAGTCCGGGCAGTATAAATAAAACTATAAATTAGTTTGTTGTTTTTATCAAAAGCCTTTTCACATGCAATCTGTCCTTTGTCGTCAGGTATCGATTCCCATTGACAAGCTCCTTTTAATCTGTCTTTGTTCTTTTCAACACCACTAAAGTCTTCATCATCAAATTTACTTATCAAGTAAGTCCCGACATTGTTTTTATTACTTAACTTACCATATCCGTCCATTGCATACATTTTGTTATATGGCTTAAGGTTGCCTAACATAAAATCCTTAAAGCTATTATATAATCCTTTTCTGCTTAGTTTAAAATAGCAGGATAAATGCGATGCTTCATCTTTCGACAGAGGTTTTCGTCCTTCCATAAAGCCGTTCCGTTTTACAATAATTGCATAATAATCTTCGTGAAGTGCTAAGAACTTATCGTAAACCTCATATCCTCCAACTACAAGGAATATTAAAATCGTAAATGTGATTAGCTCTAATCTCCGGTATTTCTTTTTTTGAATTTTTTGCTCCTCTGTTATCTTTTGTAACTTTAGTTGCGCTTCCCGTTCATCTCTTTTTTGCGTTGCCACTTTACACAATACATCATGAGTAAATTCAACCCGCTTTGTTCCATCCCATTCATCTACATGTATTAAGCGGTTTTGTTGCAAACAATCTATTTCATCTCTGGTTACGCCACAATCAAGAGCGTCTGCTAATGCAATGGAATCTCTGAATCCTTTTTTGGTAAGCAAAGCATTCTCCAGATAGAGCATTGTTTTTTCTGAAACCAATGCCATGGTCTTTTCATAAAACTCTTTGATTATATTATCGCCTGATGCTTCAACCAGATCGGAGGTTATGGCAGAGTATCCCTGAATAATCCTTTTTTTATTCAGTTCGTTACAAAATAAGGAGAGCAGGGCTGTTTCTACTTTTATCTTAGGAATACCGTCAAGCTTAATATCTGACTTATTGGTTACTTTTTGTATAATTTTTATGGCTACATCCTCTTTTACCATGCCTTTGGAAGGTTTCATGATAATTTCCATAGCCTGCTCTTCATTGATAGCCTGCAAACTGAAACGGTTTCTTCGCAATGATGGAATATTTACAGAAAATTCTTCCAGACGTGCTAGGAAATCTTCGCGTAGTGACAGAACAATCCGATAATTAATCTTATCGGGATATTCTCTTCGTACACTGTTTGTGTTCAGATACTCCTGAATTGATTTCGGCATCTTATTGTCGCACAAGTCCGAGAATTGAACAAAGAAATTGTTAATAGCTGTTTTATCTTTTGTTAATGTAAAGATCTCCTCAAACTGGTCAATTATAATTAACGGAGTGAGCGGATAATTTTCCTTGTTCCAGAACTCATTGCTATGGAAAAACTCCCACAATGAGCATTCTTTATCGCATATTGGTTCAATCAGATTTTCAATCTCACCTTCAATCTCAGTTAAAGCATTTCTTACTTTCTGGATTATCTGTGTAGCGTAGCTTTCACTTGATTCGTGATTTAATCTTATGTATACAGGTAACAAATTGTCTTTTCGTGCCAGCGAAAAGATTCCCGCTTTTATGATAGATGTTTTACCTGTACCAGAAGGTCCGTATATAACAGTTTGTGGATTATGAAAAATATCTTCATATAATTCTTTCAGTTCTTCTGATCTTCCATAGAAAAGATGTGCATCTTTTTCCTCATAAGACATAAGTCCCAGCCAAGGTGATAAATTTATATCTTCCATATGCTTTAAAGATTATGGTGTAATTACCTTCTGATTGTTCGGATTATTTTTTTTGTTTTTTCTTCAAAGTCATCTCTGCAAAAGTCTATCTTTTGTAAAGATGAAAATTTAAATGGGATAAGCTCATCCTGAATATCTACATCGTCAATGGTGATCGGAAAAATAAACGGTGCCGGATTTCGCCATTCTGATTGTTCAATCCCCCAGGTCCATTCTCTTTTAAAGAATCGCTTATTGTTTGTTAATACATTTTTTGACAGGACAGGAACGAATGCTTTGCATCGTTCAATATTCTTCTTAATCTTATCCGTGTACTCGTCTGCCGGTTCCAATGCTTTTTTGTCAAACCACACAGATACCCCGAAATCCTTAAAAGTTGCAGCAATTTTAGCAGCAGACTCTTCGTCTTCGCTGGCATAAGATATGAAAATATCGTTTGTTTTCTCAGTTACATCATCCGGGTTTTCTACTTTATATGCTTTCCATCTGTTCACAAGTTCTTCAATGAACTTTTCTGCATCATCATACATTTGTGCATCAATACGTGACAAGAATGAAACCAGGTCCTCATCCAGATTTGAATCAGCCACCATACCCATTTTTGACTTAGAGGAAAACTGTGTTGAGAATTTCATAGAATGCAAAAAGAACCTGAATAGCCAGTTTGGATAGTTGCAGCCAATTATTAGTAAATACCTTTCTTTTAATATATTTGATAATTTTTTAGGCTTGAAATTTTCATTAAGCCAATAATGCAAATACTCCAGGAGATCATCTTCGGTTAAGACAAATGAATGTGCTTCATTGGTTGCTTTGCCCAGCATGTGATATAAAACAGGCTGATTTAGTTCATCAATATCTTGTCCGTTTGTTCTTTTCTCATAATGTAACCTTTTAAAATTTCCGACTCCCCATTTTTCTTCAAACGATCTGGCTAAGATATTATCAAAAGTGGTAGTAAGAACAAGTTGAAATTTGTCTATATTTAGTAGCTTTGTTATTGATTCCGGAACTTCAAAGTCTAACTTCTTGATAAGTTTGTATGTCTCATAATATGGATCAGAATCAATATCATCCCATTTTACCATGCATGATTTGCATGTTAATTGTTCAAAGTTCATTTCAGGCACATACTCCTCGTCAATCTTCTCTGCTAATTTCTGAATAATAAATTTATTTAGCAGTTGTTTCTGACCATTAATATTTATTTTGAGCAACTCATTGCCAAGTATTGGAACAACATTGCCTTTGTCAATCTCTGAAAGAAGTTTCTCCCAACCCCTTTCATTTAATCTGCTCTTTGCCATAATTATTAATATTATCGATAAGTTGTACTTTATTTTATGTATATAAAAAATAAATTATTTCATTAAGATCCTTTTTTATATATTCTCTATTTCAAATTGAATTCAGATCACTTATTTATATATTTCTTTAAAGCATTTGTCGAATACAAAAAAAATCGAAGTCCTCTCGGATGCCTTGTTTTGAAAGGTTGCAGTATTGATCAAATTGGAACAGTTCCTGTTTAATCTTTTGTTGAATAATTATCGAACTATAAAATCTTCGATAAATTAATTATAGTAATGATATTTAATACCAATTATTACAAAAATATATTTTAAAAATGAATTATCAAAACTAAAATTATATTTATTTATCTGATTATTCATTGATTATATGCAGTCTAGTTGTAAGAAACAGCAACATAGTATTAGAATAATGCATCTTATTAGCAAATTTGAGATTTTAGCTGAATAGGTGGCATTTGACATAAATTAGTTATAACTTCTTGTAACTCTTTCCCTTCAGAATCAAGAATAGATAGAGTCAATCGGTTATTTTTATTTTTAAGAATCATCACAGTCGCAGTTTCCAGAGCTGGTTCGCCGCCAATAACTACAGGAAAGTTATTTTCGCATTCACCTTTTGGATGAAAAGCAAAGCTATGAGTATGACCATTATAATACAGATTATTATAATAGTTTCCTTTTCATTTTTTATAAAACCTGGTAGGGTAAAAAAATATTGTAAGGATAAATATTAGATATTCATTTTATTCTATTTTGATGCAAATATTTATATTATTTAGAAAACCAGAGAAACTTTGATGAAAAGATTTTCATCCTTCACTCTTTATAAATCTATCCTGAAATAATGAATAAATTATTACTCTGTTATTGTTTCTTTTCGGAAAAGTAGTTACTTTTGTTTAGAAACTAATACACTTAAAAAATAAAATTAGAATGCGAGAAATTAACCTTATATCCTTAATGAAAAGGATTTTTATTATTCTATTTGTTTGTTGCATAAATGCTGGTTGTGAAAAGGATGTGCTATCGTTACAAGGAAATCTGAAGATGACTTTCTATAATCATCCCATAGATCTGACGGTAACAATCTATTCATTAGAGGATAAAGACACGCCAATTTATCAACTAACTCCGAAGTGGGACGGTACTTTAGAAGCACCTCTTAATGTGGGTAATTATTTAATAAGGCCTAACTCTGCAGGACATTATTACCAAGAAGTAGCACTACAAATTATGCAGGATAAAACAACGACAATAACGTATAATGAATATAATATAGGTCTCAGGTGAACTAATATTGATAATAGTCTTATCGGGAATGCGATACGTCCTTTAGCCATCAGAAAAATTATCTCTCTGTGGTAATGATAATGCCGCTTGCAGAGATAAAAATATAAAATGGAATAATGGCATTGCTATTTTCTGTCCAGTTAACTTCTACCTGTGACTCTCTTCGTACAAAACACTATTGAAATACTACATAGAATTATAATCACACTTGTTGAATATAGTATATTCCCTAAGCCAGTTAAAGGCGAAATTATGCCACCTGATACGAAAGTCAGGAATCCTATTATTGCCGATGCATTTCCTGAGTTTCGTTTTTCCAGCTCCAAAGCCAATGTCGTTGAGGTTGGCAAAATGATACCAAGGAAGAATAGCAGGAGAAAAAAGGCGAATTCAATGGCAATGATCGAGTTTGTTATGCATAATACTGTTACAGTTACAATACTCATTATTATAAATCCTTTTATGCCAGTTAGTAATCCTTCTTCTGTACCTGAAAATTTAGTTATTGATAAATTTCCTATCATAATAGCAAAGGCATTTAATCCGAAGCACAAACTATATGAAACTGGTGAAAGATGAAATATTTTCTGATAAATAAATGGAGATGAGGCTATATAAGCAAACATTACTCCCATTGAAAAAGCTTGTATTAATACATAATACATAAAAGCGTCATTTTTTAATATAGGCTTATAGTATAAAAACTTTGCAGCAATATTATCATTCAAACGTTCTTCTTTTGCTAAGGAATCTTTGAACTTAGTCAGTGTCAAACTCATCAGTACTCCAATAATCATTAATACCAGAAAGATTCCGCGCCAGTCTGTAATTTTTAGTAACATTCCACCCATAACCGGAGCACAGATAGGAGCTAATCCTTGTACACAACTTAACATGGAAAAGAATTTAGCTAGTTCCCGGCCGGAATACAAATCGGTTGCTATAGATCTTGAAATAACAATTCCTCCGGCTCCTGTAAATCCCTGAATAAATCTGCTGATAATAAAAGACTCAATATTCCATGAAATCAGGCAGAATATGGTAGATATTGTAAACAGAATCATTGAGATAAGCAAGGGGATTTTTCTTCCATATTTATCACTCAGCGGACCAATGAAAATTTGTCCTAAAGCAAGTCCTATCATACTAAAAGTCAGACTTAGCTGAGTCATAGATGAGGTCGTTTTGAAAAACGTCATCAGTTCTGGCAGAGCAGGAAGATAAAAATCAGTAACAAAAGGTCCTATTGCCGAAACAATACCAATAACTATTAAAATATAGATTTTCGAGTTCTTTTTCATTATACTACTTATCTCTTTTTATAATTTCGTGCAAAGTTACCTTTCAGACAACAGCAAATAGTAGACAATTTCTTTCGGTTGCTTCATGCTTTTCACAAGAAAGAACGCTCTCCTGAATTTTATGCAGACAAACTATGTGTTAGTCCCAGACACCTTTCTAATGTGATGAAGAATATCACCGGTCATTCTCTGTATTACTGGATTTCAGAATTCAGTATCAAGGAAGCTAAAATTCTTCTGAAATCATCCGATAAGACGATCACCCAGATTTCGGAAGAACTGAATTTTCCCAATTCTTCCTTCTTCGCCAAATTTTTTAAGAAGCGTACAGGTTTTTCGCCGCTAAAATTTCGTAAGGAGAATATAGGAGAATGATTACTTTACTTTTTTATTTTTGTATTAAAGAACAATCTGTTATAACTCCTTTTTCAGTAACTCTTTCCCTTCAGAATCAAGAACAGATAGAGTCAACCGGTTATTTTTCTTTTTAAGAATCATCACAGTCGCAGTTTCCAGAGCTGGTCCGCCACCAATAACTACAGGAAAGTTATTTTCGCATTCACCTTTTGGATGAAAAGCAAAGCTATGAGTATGACCATTGATAGAGAGATTGAAAGGAGCCTTTTTCAAAAGCGGATGCCACATTTCCTTGCAGGGCAAATATTCTTCGGATGGCATACCGTAGAGAGGAATATGATGAATCAGGATTCTTGCGGAAGCTTTTTTGAATGCATCACCTGATAATTCCTTTTTTAAGAAATCGGCTTGCTCCTGACGAAAAGATTCAAATGAGTTTAAGCCGTAATACACAGCAGTTGAATCCGGCTTGTCTTCTCCGCAATCCAATAACACGAAACGGGAGTCGCCCCAGTTAAAAGCACCATAAGTGGTATTCCCGCCTACGTAATCAATAAGATCGCGTAACCGGATGGAATAGGCATTGCGTATTTCGTGATTGCCACGAATGTAATAAACCGGAACGTTCTCTGCATGAACCTGTTCATTCATATAAGAGAGAAAATCTACCACGGAAGTTTCGTCATTTGGATCGTCTATACAGTCCCCATTAAATATAACCATATCGTAATTAATGTTCTTGATGAGACCTGCCAGTTTGCTTACCGTCTTTTTACTCTTATGCAAATCGTTCATGATGATAGCCGTGAAATCAGTTGTTTTGCTGCCGGGCACAGAGAACGAATATATCTCTGAACAGGCTGTAGGTCCAAACTCTTTTTTATAAGCCTCGTACAGAGTGATTTCCTGCGAACAAACACGGTAGTAGTATTTTATGTCAGGCTTAAGATTTTTCAGCCGCACTTTATGTTGTTTGTTATTGCATACAGATTGTCCGTCAATCCAGGTCTCGGCTCTGTTATCCAGCTTCTGAGGATCCGTTCCGTATTCCACCCAACTGTGAACCGGTACATTTGTCAGCCAGGAAACAGTAATGCCCTCATTAGAAGGGTTTTGCAGATAAGGCTTTGTGCGCATTATATTTGTGGCATCGGTTGCAATTTGCGCCATGCTTTCATTCTGAGGAAACTTACCGGATGCAGAAGATGATGTGAAAATAAAAAATGATACAGCAAATAAAATTATTATTCTTTTCATAATCATAGTTTTTTATTTTTTGATAATAGTGCAAAAGGTACATAAAAAACTGTACATAATTGCAAAATAATTAAGAAAAGTTTCTTTCATAATTATTCTTTTCTTCTTTTTGCACATTATTGGAGGACAGCCCTTCATAATCAGAAGTAAGATTGATAGAGCGCTTCACTTGAGCGAGAAGTATGGCATGAGCCAGCTACACTACAATATTATCTATTTAAAAGCTTGGATTGAATTCTATTGGTTTGAAAATCCGAACGAAACTTTCGAATGTTATCAGCAGCTGAAGAAAATGCTTGATGAAGAGATAAATTGTTTATCTTTGTCCAGGTTCTGGCAATCTACAGAGATAAAAATATAAAATGGAATAATGGCATTGCTATTGAATAAAATTCAAGAGTGAGAGTGGTGCGAAAAAAAATCAATATGAAAGCATTGGAAAATCAGATAGAATTCTACAATCAACTTTTAGATACCGAAAAAACTATTGTAAAAGCATTCGCTGTAAAAGGCGCTTTCAGCCAGCCTTCAGAAATTACGAATATTCTGATGTTACGCATCAAGCTAACTCAGAAAAAAGTAAAGGAGGTGATTGAAAAATCTGTGTCGGCAGGTATTTTAATTATATCGAAAGATAATTACTATTACACTACTCCCAAATACAATGTTTTCGTTCCTTTTATGGTTTATGTGTACCCCCAATTAGAAGGGTACGAAAGTGAATGGTTGATGAACAAAGGTAAATTCGAACGATTCTTTTATTATGATGAATCGGACGCTCTTGTTATGGTTAAGAACTTTCTATATGAATTGCTCTATGAGAAAAAAGTGTCGGTAGATGTGCAGAATCAGTTGTTGAGTCATTCTCATATACTAGGTGAACTAGATATTACAGTTTATCCGGAGTATTTGAAAAATATAAAAAAACTCTCTCCTGAACTGATTAATAGAATTTATATATTTAAAACAAACAACTTAATTACTGAACTATCGCCTGTAGATAAGCTGATTGAACTTAAGAATACATTTGAATTTTATTTAGGGGAAAACTTTGGATTATTATCTCTTGAAAATAGCATTGATTTCTACAAAGGAGATTTTGGGAATATTATAAAACGAGGAACCAGTGAGCAGTTATTAGTGGTGGAAGCGATAAGTAATCTGATAACAGGTAATCCGGATAACGCAATTAAATTATTCGATCAACAGCTGAAACTACTGCGAAAAGAATATAAAGGAATACAGATATTTCCAACGTTTGTTCATAATTATTTTTACTTTGCAACTTTGCTTTGTGTAAATTCAGATGAGTGTGTAACACGAGCGCAGAAGATATTAAATAACTATAATAAGGTATCTTATTCAGAATACAATAATTTTTTTAAAATAATATTATTCAATATTTTAAATAAAAAGGAGGAAAAAGAGATTGAAAAAGGGTCTATATATGCCTATATACTGTATAGCTCAGATATGGTTTCGCTTTTTCTAATTCCAATGCTTTATCTGGCCGAACTGACTCCACCGCCAAATTTTACAGAATATATTATACAACTGATACAAAAAGGATATGATTCTGAAAATTATTTATTTACCTATGAAGCTGCTTACGTTGCCGATAAATGGTTTGGAACGTCCGAAACTGCTCAACTTTACCAAAAGGCAGCTGCTCATATGAGTTATCCACCTGTTTGCTCATTAATTAACAGGCAAGAAGAGTGGGAAAAATCCTTGAACCTCCTCTTTAACAGTATAGGAGGGTTAAAATCATCGAATGTTACTGCAAAATCATCCGAAAACAACACTCGTGTTATCTATCTTTTTAACCCTCAGTATATGGGAATAAAGCCTATACTGCAAACCCGTAATGCCAAAGGCGAATGGAGTAAAGGTAGAAATATTGCAATGAAAACTTTCTATGAAGGCAAGACACAGGGGATGACCGAGCAGGATGTGAAAATATCCAAAACCATCAGACATTACAAAGGTGGGTATTATGATCCGGACATGTATGAGTTTTCGTCTAAAGTGATAGTTGAACTTATTGGTCATCCCTATGTTTTCCTGGAAGGAACCAATGAAATACCAGTAGAATTCGTTGCGGCGCAGCCTGAAATAAGTGTCACCTCAAGGAAGAACTGCTACAGTCTGAAGTCGGATATCACTGATTTTGCATCCGGAATCTTTGTTAAGAAAGAAACTAATACCCGTTATAAAGTTTATAATCTGAGCACCAGTCAAATGAATATGCTGAGAATACTCACTCAGCAAAATATTACCATTCCCGAACATGGAAAGGAAAAACTGATACCATTGCTGGGTGAGATGAGCAAGTATGCTACTGTACATTCTGATTTATTGGGATCTAGTGCAGTTTCTAACCTGAATGTAAAAATGGTTCAGCCGGACAATCGTATCCGAGTACAGTTGCTACCGTTTGGTGACGGATTAAAAGCCGAATTGTTTGTCAAACCTTTCGGCGAATTTCCACCTTATTGTAAGCCAGGAATTGGAGGTAAGGTTCTTATAACCAATCAAAATGGAGAACAACTACAGGTTAAACGCGATTTGGAAACCGAACAGAAATATTCCAATTTGCTATTGAATGATATTCAGCAGCTCGAAAGCGTTAATATGAACGAAGAACTTATCGTCTTCGATGAACCGCTGGACTCTCTTAATCTGCTTGATGTATTGGCTGCCCATAAAGATGATTGTGTAATAGAATGGCCCGAAGGTGAACGCTTTAAGGTGTCTTCAATAGCAAGTTTCTCCAATCTTAATCTGCAGATAAAATCAAAAAATAACTGGTTCGAGTTAGAAGGAGAACTGAAGGTTAATGAAGATACAGTTATTTCTATTCAGCAATTGATGACATTGAAAAGTCACGGTCGCTTTATAGAATTGAAAGACGGTGAATTCATTGCTCTTTCTAATGAACTGAAAAAACGATTGGAAGAACTCTACACTTTTTCTGTTAATGGTAAAAATGGTCTGCAAATCAATAAATTCGCTTCTATAGCTTTAGGCAATACACTTGATACTGTAGATAACCTCAAGGCCGATAAAGCGTGGAAATCTTTCCGGAATCAAATTGAGTCACAATATGCATCAGAGGCCAATATACCTTCAAATTTGCAGGCTGAATTGCGCCCTTATCAAGAAGAGGGATTTCGCTGGTTGTGTCGTTTATCCGAATGGAATGCTGGAGCCTGCCTGGCCGACGATATGGGTTTAGGTAAAACCGTACAAACACTGGCTGTACTTCTTCATCGTGCATCGAAAGGAGCAGCAATGGTTGTATGTCCGGTTTCAGTCATTGGCAACTGGATCTCCGAGGCTCAACGTTTTGCGCCTACACTTAATGTAAAAGTATTAGGGAATAGTGATCGCCAACAAATATTAAATGATTTGGGTTCGGGCGATGTGCTCGTTACTTCTTATGGACTTTTACAGTCGGAGGTAAAACTCTTCGTCGAAAAGGAATTTGCCACTGTGGTGCTTGATGAGGCTCATGTGATAAAAAACTATGCCACAAAAACCTCTAAAGCCACTATGCAGCTTAAAGCTGATTTTCGGTTAGCACTTACCGGCACACCGTTGCAGAATCATCAAGGCGAGATCTGGAATCTTTTCAACTTTATTGTTCCCGGGTTGCTCGGTAATCTGAATCATTTTACCGACACCTTTATTAAACCCGACAATGATCACGCCCGAAAATTGCTGAAAAAACTTATCACACCGTTTATTCTACGCCGTACCAAAACTGCGGTGCTTGATGAGCTTCCTCCAAAAACTGAAATCATCAAAAAAGTGCAACTGTCGGATGCAGAAATAGCCTTTTATGAAGCGTTACGGCGACAAGCTATTATCAATCTGGAATCGGATGAAGACAATCAGGGAGGTAAACATATACAAGCATTGGCCGAAATTACCCGACTGCGACAAGCTTGCTGTAACCCATTGCTGGTGGATGCTAACATTGGTATCGAATCATCCAAGCTTACTACTTTTCTGGAGATTGCCGACGAACTAATTGAAAATAATCATCGCGCTCTTGTGTTCAGCCAGTTTGTGTCGCACTTGAATATTGTTCGACAGGCTTTGGATAAGAAAGGCATCACTTACCAGTACCTGGATGGTTCCACTCCGATACCCGAGCGTGAACGAAGTGTGAAAAATTTCCAAAACGGTGAAGGTGAGCTGTTTCTGATCAGCCTGAAAGCCGGAGGATTGGGGCTAAACCTTACTTCTGCCGACTTTGTTATCCACCTCGACCCATGGTGGAATCCCGCCATTGAAGATCAGGCATCAGATAGGGCATACCGTATCGGGCAGAATAGGCCGGTAACCGTTTATCGTCTTGTGGCAGAAAATACGATTGAAGAGAAAATAATTAAATTGCATAATACTAAACGAGATCTGGCTGAATCATTACTCGAAGGTAGCGACAAATCAGCCAAACTGTCGTTTAACGAGCTTGTATCACTCATTCGGGAAAGTTTTTAAAGGATATATAAATTACAATAATTTGGTAAATTTATGTTTGATCAATTAGAAAAATATCAGAACAAAGGACATTTCTTTTTTATGAAAGGAACTTGTCTGGAAGATGTGGCAAAGGATGTACCTGATGAACCAGGCGTTTATTGCGTTTATGCTTTAGTGAGAGGTCGTATAGAACTTGTGTATATTGGCAAGTCAGGATCACTTGAACAAGATGGAACTTTTAACGGCCCAATGCTTAAACAGTGTATTAATTATAAGAAAGGAGAGGTTAAAAGAGATTCTTTCTTTAAGAGTATGATTACCAAACTTGGTGCAGACGCTCTTGATATATACTGGTATGTAACTTTTGATAAAAAGAATCCTGATCTACCGGCATTTGTGGAAGCTATCTTATTGCAAAAGCATTATGATATTTATGGACGGTTGCCTCTTTGGAATAAGTCGTTTTAAAACGGAGCCCTTTTTGATAATAGGATGTATTACATTCTACAATGTTTTCACGTTTTATTGTATTATTCAAAAAAATACCAATAAGAACTAGATCTTTCTTGTTTTCCATATAGCCATTGGGTGTTCCTTTATTCGATTAACTATCTCTTCATTTTCGAATAATAACTCCGGTGAATAATAGCGTAATATATCAGACAAGCGGATCACTTTTTCCAGATTATCCCTGATAAATCCATTCTCTTTTGCTATTCTATCTAAGTCTGTTTTACTATACAAGCTCATTTTCTCCCTGTTCTAAATATGATAAGATATTTTTAGGAGCACACAATTTCCATTCTCCAAAGTAAGTGGACGATTCTTCCTTGTTAGTTAAGTATTTTACGTGCGGACCTCCCTTTTGTTTGCATTCTGAAATAAAGTCATCGCTGAGTTTAACATTATCCTTGAAGTATTGTAAAACAAAGCCTACTTTTTTATAAAGAAACGCCTTATCATATTCGTTCAAGTAGGAAAGCAATTTTTTTTCATCCAAATAAGTGATAAGAGAAAAGCAGTGAATAATTTCTTCCAAACCTCCTGCACGATCTATTCTATCCAGACAATCTATAACTGTTCGTTCTAAATCAGTTACTTTTACCAAGGAATTCATTTGTGGAGTATATACACCCCACTCAAAAGAAGATTTGCAATAATTATAGTGTATTTCCTCAAACTCGAACTCGCTAAAACGCTGCTCGCTGGAAATAAATAAGTTATAGAAAACCTGATGAGCAACTCCATGATATTCTAATGCAGAGTGATAAGAAATATAGGCAGACGGAGTAATATGACTTCCAATTTCAAATTTGGTAGCTATATTTGCTTTAGTAGCTAAATCCGTTACGGTATATAAATCCCTGCGTATTTGATTTACTAAGCCTTGTTTTTTATAATTAAGCAATAGAGCTTTTGCGGAATCCTCATTGTTAATGATAAAAACAACATCTTTAAAATGAAATATTTTTAGGTGATGAAATTGTTCCAAATACTTTTTCATAGCAATATTTCTTTCTTATTTTACGCAAAGGTATGTAAAAAAAACAACTTTCGTGCAAATAAAGAAAATAAAGTAGCATTGTGTTTTTTAGCTGCACTTTCTTTTACCTTATCCAGAAGTTCTTTTATTAGTTCATCTCTATCTATTGAACCACCTCCGTAGTTTATTGAACTACCTCTGTGGTTAATTGAACCACCTCCATCAGTAATTATAGGTTCAAATCCTTCATGGCATTCATTACTGCTTTTCTATTCGATTCAACTCTTCTTTATATTTTTTAGTTTGGTTAGAAAATCCAGCTTTCTCTGAGCAATCTATAATCTTTTTTATCGCAATGGTATATGCTTCACTCTTTTCTCCAGACGATTTTTTTATTAGAGAGAGTAACTCTTGCAAAATATTCATTGAACCAGAATAGTCTTTTGCCTGATAGTATAATGAGGCAAAATCAGCTAAGAAAGCAGGATATCCAGGGTTCATTTCTCCCCTAAGTTCTTCTAATAATTGGAAATGAAGTTTAGTAAATTTTTCAAGTTCTATGGCCTTTGTGAAGGCTTCTTTCTCTGAGTAACATGCTTGATACAAAATGTATAGAGCAATATGCAGCTCGTTTTCTGTGTCTAATGTGTTTGCAGGATGCGAATGAAACTTGTTAATATTTGAATCCAGTAATTTAACAGTTTCATTTAATCGATTTTTGTTTAAAAGATCAATCGCTTGTTTGGCTATTACAGTTGTTGAGTCTATATTTTTTCTGTAGGAATCTTTATTACCGGATAAGTCACTATTTTTATTTAAAATATCCGAGTCAATATAATTAGCCGTTTTTTCTGCTTTCTCTGCTGTTAATTCATCGAATTCAANATATCNATTNAAAGCAGATATGCACAACTCTTTCTCTTCTTTAGAAAGAGTTATTGTGTCTTTGTTAATAGATTTTTCTTGTACTTTCTTCGTGTTATTACATGCTTCAAAACCAGATGCAATAATTAAGCAGATGATGGCGGCGATTGTTTTTTTCATGAGTGACTTTTTTATTCTTACATTTTAGTTATTGCTACTTTCTAAATTAATATTCCATCTTATACCTTAATATTGTTTATTTACTTTACTTAGTTATTTTAAATCTTCTTGCAAGATATATATTCAATAGCATTTTATTTTTCCTATTAGCTTAAAATTACTTTTTGCAAAAGCATTTGTCCGTTTCCATAAAATGGTACATCAGTTTGTCCAAGTATTGTAGATGGCAAAGTAGATAATTCTGTTAAATTATCCATTGGAACCACTACGGTTTTTGCACCATTCTCTGAAAGTAAGGATACACGATCTGAAAAGTTTGTTGCTCGTTCTATAGCTCCACCAATAGATATATTCCCAATAACTCCTACTGCTGATTTTAAATTTTTACCGAAAATAGAAGATATTATAGCTACAAAAACAGCGGAACCTATTCCTCCGGTAACAGCAGAACCTAAGATAGTGGATATTTGAACAGTAACATCAAAATGAGCAAGTGAATGCTTTGAGCTTAAAAGAGTTTTCTCGTTAGCACGTATATAGTTATACGTATTTTTTATATTCTCTTTTACTTCTTGAGAAGAAGTTCCTGTTATAGTCAACTTTCCATTACCATTCATTGTAATTACTTCAATTTTTACCAGAGCCACATTATCACCATTGCTAGTAGCCGTATAGCAGGTTCCTGGAGTTAAAGGCACATCTTCAATCAAATTAGTACCTCGTTCTTCCGGGCATGAAACGAATGTTTCCTCCTGACTTTCTTTGTCAATATAAGAAAAGTTTGTATCCCAAAACTCCATTCCACCAATTCTCTTTAATTGCTCTTTAACACGGCGGCGCATTTCAATTGCAATTATCAAATATTCTTCAATATCCTCTTTGGTGTATTTTCCGTCTGGATGCATTAATTTTATAAAGCCAGAAACAGTTTTGCGCACAGGTTTGGTATCACGTTGTTTCAGCTGACTGCCTAAGATGAAGTATTCATCAATAGCATCAGTATAGTTAAATTTACGTATTGCATGAAGAATCTCACTAAAATAATCCGTACTAAAGCCGAAGTGGTTAGTGAAATTTGAAGGTGAGAATTTTATGATTTCCCAACCTGGTAAAAAGAAACTAAGTCTATCAAGAAACGCTGTATCATTAGATATTTTATCAGAGAACGGACTGAATAGATGAGATGTTTGTAGTACTGTTTCTACAGGCTGATTGATGTTCCCATTCAATATAATTGAAGCATTAGCACTCTTTTCACCTGCTTTTCCGGCGCGAGAAAAGGAACCAGATTCCATGTAATCTTTCATCAAAGGAACTACCTCTTTATCTTTAAAAAGCTCATCAGTAGATTCATCAAAGCAAACAGCATCCCATTTTCCAACAGCACCAATTTCTCCGCTTGAGTTATTTACAAATAAACTTGCTGATGTTCCTTGTCCACCGGATACTAACATTGAGTATGGCGATAATTCTTTAAAGACATAAGACTTGCCTGAACTGCGTGGCCCTAGTTCTGCTAAATTGAAATTAGCTTCCACTAAAGGTAAAAAGCGGGAGAGTAGGAGCATCTTTACCCGGTAGTTCATTCCCTCAGATTCAGGTTCATAGCCTCCACTGCGCAACAAAACATTCAGCCACTCTTCTTTTGAGAATTCTTTCCGTAATGCTCTTACCTTTGAATCATCAAAATTAGATAGTTGAATGGGGCGAACTTTGCTCACAACAAAAGGATAAATTTTATTTCCTATCATTTGCTGTGGATCATATTCCATATCAATAACTGCCCATATGCCACCCATCATCATTTTTTCGTGCTGGGTAACTAGTTCGTCACTAATATTAGCTTCCCTTACATTTAAATTAGAAAGTTCCGCCCAATATTTATCTTTTGTAGGATCCAGTCTTACAGCTATTTTATCTATAATTTTGTAAGACGTATTTTCTCTTATCTTAGCTTGAACCAAATTTGCTTCATCTGGATTAACATAATGTTCTCTTAATATTTTTTTTACATTGGCTATTCCCTCTGCAATCTTTTCTTCATTGTCTGTGCTGCAAGAGTTTGCTAATAGATATTCTAAAACAAACATTGGAACATTAGCTCCTCCTTTTACAGAACGAACAATATCCTTTCTAACTACGTAACCTTTAAACAGGTCTAGTAACTTTATATCTAAATCAGTCATCATATTCAATAATTATAAAAGTCCTCCTAAGTCACGGAAGTTTCCCTTTTTAATTTCACAACTATCCAGTTGTTTAGTTGACAGGGCATCAATAATAACAATAGTGAAAGCATCATTATCTCCAAATGGAAATTCTAATGGTATAATTTGTTTCGCTTTTAAGGTAATAATTAGAGTATTTGGGACTAGTTTGCCATTAGCAAAAAGCTGAATACTAATTTTGCGTTCCGATTCAAAAGCATCTTGTTCCTTTCCCATACCTTTAATTTTTACAGAAAACATATTTCCGGCTACTTCTTTTAAATCATCCTTATTTATAATAGCAACCTTTAATCCCTCTATCTCTTTACCACTCTGGTATATTCTGAATTGTGGTATAATAACTTCCTGCGGTGTAAAACCTCCATGTGCATATCCATAAGCTCCCGTTGTGACAAAAGGTTTGTCACTTTTGGCATAATATTGATATTCCCATTCCATATAATTACCTTTTCTACAAATGGTATTAGATAAAGATATCTCATTATTTGAAAGTAGAAAACGCTCGTTTTTCTTTATTGAATAACCCGCCGGAATTTGAATCTTGTCGGCTTCCGTAAGGTGGCCTGTCAGTACAAAACCATGATCAGTTGTCAGATACACCTCTTCGTATCCTAATTTAAAGAGATATACAATTCTGTCTCCCAAATAGGTTTCGTATGTTGCAAAAGCTTTGAGTGCAGCTTGTTGTTCTTTCTCAGATACATAATCTATTTCACCATAGGAAAGAACTAACTTGTCTGCTATAACACCACCGTTCAGGTTTTCTAAAGATATAAAAGAAATGCTTTTACATAGACTTGAAAGACTAGCTTCCCTCATACTTTTGTCTGTTTCAACAGTTCCGTCACCTATGTATATTGCACTCATACAATTCTCTGTTACAGAAGGCAAAGCTGCAAAACCAATATTTTTATCAATCTTTAGACTTTTGGGCAGTTTGGCTATAACCCGATTAGCTATTTCCAGTCTTAATCCATCACATACAATAATAGCTGTTCTTTTGGTCGCATCTTCAAAAATCTTCTTTAAATATCCTTGCTGAGTGTCTGCATATTCATCGACCATGCTGTACCATTTATCCAGTAAAACAGAATTCAACTGTTCGTAGTATCGTTGCCATGGCGCAATTATTTCAGGATCATTTAAAAAATATACATAACAGATGCGAAGCGCTGTATCAAGTTTAGAGAAGTTTTTTGCATAGTACTCTGCTAGTCCTTTCAATGAAGATAGTTTGTTGATTTCTTTTGGCTGATAATTCAATAAATCGAGCAATCCATTCCACCATTCAGGTTTAAAGCTAATTGCTTTCTTACTGCTCATTCTCTTGGAAATAAACTGAGCAAATTCAGTATAAAAAGTTCCGTTTGATAGGCATTCTCCAATACTACGGAAACAAAGTTCATCAATCTCTTTAAAACAGTGATCCGGATGACAGTTCCAGCAGTTCACTACCTTAGGCAAATTAAATGAGTTTATATAATCCTGCAAACTACTCTTATTTTCCACACTATCCGTCCATTGATAATAGATGTCAAGCAGTGTATCGTTTATATTATTATTCAGCAGACCATTTAGTAGAACGCTGACAATTTCATTGGCAAACGTTTCTGTAGATTGTTGAGTAGCTGGCTTTCCAATTAACTTATAGACTTCTTTAGAGAATACATCCCATATCTCGGCATCCATCTCATCTTTAGTTCGGTCAGGATTCTGCAAAAACTTAAGAATATTCTCTTTTATACTTAGCGGAGTAATGCTTCCACCAATCACGTTCAGCCACCACTTCTCATCTTTGCCATTACTACACTTTGCAGCCAATATCAATTCATTGCGAGATAAGGTTACATTTTTATTCAGCTTGCTGTAAAGCTTATCTTTCAAATAGAACTCCATATTGTTTAGCTCTACAATGCCACAAGTTTCTGCATATTCAAGCAAGAATGATAGCCTTTCGCGTTTGATAGAGGTGTAAAACACAACCTTTTTATGAGGATATTCTTTTTCGGCCTTGTATTTAGCTTCAATTTCACTAAGCTTATCAATTGCATTAAGTACAATATATTCCTCGGGTAAGCACTTCATTAAGAAAGCTCCTTCTCCTGCAGAATCAGTTACTACTACTCTGTTATGGTGAAGTAATATGTTTGTAATATCCTCATTAAACCATTTAGCTATCATTGTCTCTTTATTTTTAGCTTATTCAAATAATCTGATAATTAAGTATTTATACTTAGCTCTGCCAATCTTTATCTTGATCAACAGCTTGATCAACATCTTGGTCAATAGCTTGATCAACAGCTTGGTCAACAGCTTGGTCAACAGCTTGGTCAACAGCTTGGTCAACAGCTTGGTCAACAGCTTGATCAATAGCTTGATCAATAGCTTGATCAATAACACTGCCTGACCCTTTGAGAAATGTAAGACCTTTATATGTAATCTTATAAGACTGATCGGGTGAAGTCTCTTTTTCTTTTGTCTTTTCTATTAGCTCATCATCTAAAAGAGGTGTAATGTATTTCTTTCTATTATAGCTATAATCTTTTACCTGTATTAAATCCATAATTTCAGATCTTGACATCTCTCTTTCAACTAATTTCTCTAAAATTGAATAACTAATAGATTGGGCCTTTTTTACAATAAGAATATCTTCTTTTAAAATAAAATCCTTATGGCAGGGAATATCTACCATAAAATAAGTTCTTTCATCGTCTGTTTCAAAAGTAGCTTTATCAGAACCATTCTCACGCAATTCACGTTGAATAGTTGGAATGCCTGTTCCTCTTCCTTCTGTCAGGTTCAATTCTTTCAAATACTCACCAAGTCTTCTGTTCCTATATCTTCGGCAACGTAAATTTATGCCGGCCATTATATCTTTTTGGTTTATTGATCTGTCTGGTCCGCTGTAGCTTACAATAGAAATTCTGTCAGGTTCTATTACAATCTCAACAGGTTCCTGCACTTTATAGTCCCGGTGAAAAAGTGCATTGACAACAGCTTCTTCCAAAGCCTGATAAGGGTAGTTGAATGTATGGATGGATTCTTCCTGTCCCTTTACTTTACGAATATTCTCTTTAACAACATTTGTTCTCAGATAATTTAAAGTAGATGTTATCATTGATGGTACAGGCCCCTTAATAGGCGATACTTCAATCATATTATCCGGGTTGTTAACTTTTCCTTCAGGGAAATGCACAATGTCTACCTGCGAATAAGGAAAGAATTTATCGGGATAATCGCAAAACATCATCACTGCCAGATTCTTGATAGACCTCATCTCTTTAGGTCCACACAGTAAATCCATCTGCTCCAGCAGCTCTTCTACAGATAGTCTGTCTAGTTGAGTAACCAATTTGCTTTTTACCTTTGTCAGATAATCACGGATAAGAAGAATAGAAATATTTTCATATCTGGCCGTCAGATTAGGCCTGTCATCAAAAGGCGTCTGATTCGATAAGCTGATTAATTCGCTTTCCAGTTCGCCTTTGGCAATAATGGAAGAGGTGTTGTATCGGATGTAATACTGATAAACCTTATTCTTATTGGTTATATATTCCGGTATTTTGTAGGGGCGTCCTTGGCCGGCCATGGCCCATATTACAAGAATCTTTTTACCGTCAACTTCCTCTACATATACTCTGGGGTAAAACACGGGTTGCATCAGGTTATTGAACTGAAGTATTTCCCTTTGTATTTTATCCAGTTGTTCGTCCGGAAGGCCAATTACGGGACGTTTGGCTACACCATTTTCTTCTTCTACACCAACAACAATATATCCGCCACCGGTATTGTCAAAATCGTTGGCAAAAGCACAGATGGTTCTGTATATTCTATCGGGATTCCATCCTTTTTTAAATTCTACTCTGTTAGATTCCACGTTGTGGCACCTAAGGAGTTCCTCTATGTTAATGGGCAGATTCATATTTTATTCCTGTTATTCTTTTACCAATCAGCATTCAGATACTTCTCCAACTGTTTTTTATTAAGCACTTCGTAAGCCAGCATGCCTTTCTTTTGTAAAGGAGCAATGTTTTTTCCCACACCATCATCAAGTATAGGGTTGTATCCTTCAGCAAGCAGCTCATCAATCTTGTTGCGGAAACTATCCAGTTCTCTTAGTTGATTTGCTACCAGTTCTTTTTCCATTTTTGCAGCCCCATTTTCCTGTTCACTCAAATTAATCAATCGATCACGGAGAGCAGCGTCTCTGTTGGCTGCATAAATTGATTTCAGTCTGCTCAACGTATCACGGCTCCATTTGTATATGCTTACATAACACTCCAATGCATGATATGGACCGCTGCTGATATGCCAGATAAAAGGTGTTTTAGGAAGATACATAAAGAGATTGAGGTGATCAGACTGTTGTGCAAAGAATTTGTTTAGCAGATAGCTGTTTATGTCGTTACCCAGCAATTCCATCATCTGTGCAAACTGAGAAGTGCTGAACCCTCTTTCTATAACAGCTTGTTCAAGGCGAATGGCTAGCTGTTCTTCACCACTGCGTTCTATAATTGGAATTATGCCATCATCGTCTTTATCCAGAATATCGCGAATTACATCCGTAATCAATTCAAAAACCAATGTCTGGGCACGCTGTGCCGGCAGAGCTTTTGCTTCACGGAACCAGAACCATACATTGATAGGATTTATCTTATTTTTGATGCAGAACTCTTCCAGATCGTTGTTCGATTGATAGAGTGTGTCAAATCCGGAAACGATATCTCTGTTATCTATATCTTCTGTTGGAAGTGCATTAATATAATCAATTAATTCTTGCGTAGCCGGGAATTCTTTATTCTCGCTCATCCACTCCTGATAAGCAGTCTTGGCTTCGGCAGTAACAGGCAGTGAGCCTACCGGGATGCCTTCTTTATCCAAGACCATTTGTTTATCATGGTCGGAAAGGGCATAGACTTCAAAAATCGCTTCGTTGATAATGGCTTCGTTTATAAGTACTTGAGTTAACAAAGCATTTTCATAATTGAAATAATTTTGAATCTCAGATCTTACATCGCTTTGTGAAGTAATCGGCGATGATTGATAGTTTTGTTCTATCAAGGAATAGGTGCAAAGGTGACGTTTGATTGAAACGCATTGGCAAGATAAAGAAGATAATAAAGACTTTCTTTCTCCAGAGTAAGAATTAGTAAAAGGCAATCTTTTTATGTCTTGTAATTGTTTGTTGACTGTTGGATTCAAACAATCTGTAGAATAAAATATCAACTTGCTATTTAAGATTGCGAGTAATAAATAGATGTATTCATCAGTTTCTTCAAATGGGAAGATAGCACATGAACCACTGTCATACAATGTGTCTTCATCTAAAAGGCGAAAATTGACTCCCTTACTACTAACTTTGGCATAAGTAATTCCTTTACGGTACATAATAGAAGGTATATTGAAACTTTTTTGCATTCGTATAAATTCAAAATCATTACCTGCATTTATATATGTCCATACATTTCCATACCACTTATTATACTCGCCTCCTTTTGTATACATTACCCATTTATCGGTTTTAAAAACTTCCCAATGGAATCTTAAAGCCGCATTATTATTACCTGATTTAACGCCTTCAATTACATTTGCATATCTTTCTAAATTAGACTGAGTAAACTTTTCTCTAAACTCATCTGAAATCCAATAAATAAATGGATAAGATTTTATGCCTTTTAGTTTGGATTGGGGGAGAGTATAAATTATAGGATTATTAACTCCATCACATAAATTGTTATATGCTTCACGTAAAATATCGTAACGTCTACCTTCATAAAAATTATTCAGCTTAATAAAAGTGCTTTCAGAAGATTGTGATTTCTTCTCTAGTATATACATCGCACTATCAACTCTTGCGGAAGGATTGAACATTCCAAGATACCCCCATTCTACAAATAAATCAATATGGGTTTTCTCAATTATAAACTTACGTACATCTTCGAATGTTTTTATATACATAAAAGTTGGTGGGTGCACTATCCCCACTTTACCATCTGTCTCCGTTAATTCACAACAACGTTTAATAAAGCTGGCATATAGATTGGTGTTGAACTTCAAAGGCTTTCTATAATTAGCCTCAATAAATTCCTTTAAATCTGCTCCAAAGTCAGCACTATCTGTATAAGGTGGGTTGGCCACCGCAACATCGTATTTTTGCGAAATAATATCCAGGAAGGTTATGGCATTGTTAGTCTTAAATCGGGTAAAGTGATTGTTTCTTTCACCGGTTAAACTCTCAACTTGGTTTCGCAAATTGGTAATAAAACTATTGCGAAAATCGAATGCATTTTGCATGTCGCTCAGTGAAAAAAGATCAAGCTTATCATGTGGCATCATGGCATCCAATTTCTCCTCTACACGTATCAAAGAGCCGAACTTATATGCATTGCGCAAATCTTCCCAAATAGAAGCCATGGTTTTTTTCTGCTGTTCATCAAAATGATTGCCAGCCTCGAAAGTGTGGCTCACTTCTTGATATTCCGGTAATACAAAGTGAGAAGCAATTACATTAAAACGGTTGAAACGGTGAGAACGATGAGTACGAGCTTTAATATAAAGACCAATCTGAGCTATCTGTACGGCACGTTCATCCAAATCTACCCCATGCAGGTTGTTTTCAATAATCAGGCGAGGAATATCCCGGCGGGAATAGTCGGCATCATAATTCTCCAGCTGGTCAGTGTACATATCGTAAAACAGATCGAACGCATAGAGCAGGAAATTGCCCGAACCGCAAGCTGGGTCAATTAGTTTAATTTCCTCCATCTTCATCGGTCGTCGCATTTGTGTAGCTGGTGCATTGGCAATCTTATATTTAGAACGCAACTCACTCTGGGGGTACATTTCCAGATACTCCTTACCTAATGAATTATCCACCAGGAATTTTACCACCCATTTGGGGGTGTAGACCTGGCTTTGCAAGGAAACCTTGTCGAACTCAGTCTTTTCTCCACTTGCTTTTAATTGTTCCTTTTCAATAACATTATAACTTTCGTAAAGCCATCCCAATATATCTTCATTCGCCCATGTATCAGTGCCACAATCAGGATCTTCTTCCACCTCATTAAAAGACTGAATTATGTGATAAAGTTCGTCGGCTGTAGGAAACAACGCATACGGATATTCTGAACTGAAAATATAAACATCATCGGCCAGTTTATCGAATTCATCCCGCAAGAAAGCCTTTAAACCTTCGCGCTCAGCATGGCGTTCTTCCGGATGTTCTTCCAACCAGGCATTGTGAGCAAACGATCGGTTGGCATACTCTGTACGTTGCCTGATAACTTCAGGAAAAAGTTCACGTGATTCCATCACCTTGATTGCCGCGATGCGGTTGAATAAGGTAAAAGTGCATTCATCAATAGCTTCAAATCGGGCCTTTTCATAATCACCATTTTGCTCTATCAGGTGGTTTTCCAAAATAACATCCAGTTCTTTTCGCTTATCCTGAAAATCTAATGCTATTTCAGAAAGAAGTTTTTGTGAATGTTCGTATAGTCCCAGCTTTTCAAACCTGTTTTGAAAAGCTGTATGAATCATTTTTCTTATATTGAGTACATGTTGTTGTAGCTTCATGGTTTTTCCCCTTTTATGCTTCTAAGTTAATTCTGTCGTTTTCATCCCACTGTGCCAGCATCTGGATTTGTTGCTTCAGCCATTTGCGGTAATCGCCCACTGTAATAGCTCCTTGCGGAAGTTTTGCCTTAACTTTACATACTTTAGGTACAGAAATTGGAGGCAGATTGGTTACTGAAGTTGCAATTGTTTCTGTCTTTGTATCAGACAATGGCTTTTCCGGTTGTTTTGGAGACGGATCTTCTGTAATAACAGAGCTTTCCCAAAACATCAAGTCGGAATGTTTAGATGGCACCAACAGAATAGCCGTGCTCATTTCACTCAATGAAAGTCCGCATTTATGGCAAGTTACATCACCTTTTAATTCAACCTTAACGCACTGATGTCTTTTGGCAAACTCCATCAAAGATTCAGCTTCCAATTTTAAACCTCTGTTCCATGCTTCCGGGTACTGTTCCAAAGAATGTAAGAATTCATCTGCTTTAATCTGTAAATCCAGATAAGCGTTGCTCATCTTTTCGCATTCGTGCTGAATAAGCTGATAATATCCATCCTTTATTTTCTGCATGGTTTCGCCCATGGCTTTGTAGTTGGAAACCATATCACAAGTGTACATCTGGTCAAAAAGATCTCGTAAAGAGTCAAACTCCGGATGAACTGTATTAGCCTTCTTATATTCAGTGGCAATATTCTTTATCAAAGATCTGGACTGTTGTATTTGTCTCAGATTTACATCAATAAAGTGTATATCCTTGCGAACACGCTCCACGGCTTTTTCAAATTCATCAACATTTTGCAGAAATTCTTCGGCCGTATTCAGATAATTAGCTTCTGTTACAGAAGCGCTATATATTGAAAAGACTTCACGTGCTTGCAGAGAGCGCTTAAATAGTCGTTCCTTGTCATCATCCCCTAAAATGTTTTTCTTTATTTGTTCCAGCATATAGCGGGAAAAGTCACGAATGGCATTTACCAATTCAAAGTCATTTAATGTATAAGCAACTTTTATATCCGATTTATGGCAATCCAAATCTTTCAGGCAATCAACAATATCCCGTTTCTGATTATAGCTCAGGCTTCTGGTTATTGCTTTGAAGGAAGCCTTTCCAAAATTCTTTGCCTGTGCAAAGATTTCCGCAGCTCCTGTATCTTCTGCCGAATAAAAATCAGTTCCGTTATATCGGGCTATTACTTTATTCCCTCTGAATAAAGCGGCAACAGTACAAACCAGTAAACCATACGAATAACCGGTTGGAGCCTCTTTTAGTTTTTCTTCCAGTTCACGCCCACTGATGTGATTTTTCATTAATGCCTTTATTTCAGACACAATGCTCAATGTATCACCAATAAAATTACCGGATGAATCGAAGAACCTGAATTCATCTGATGAGAACAGAGTATATAGCTGATTTTTTTGTTTGCTTATAATAGATTTGGCAACAGAATCGGAAATTGTAGCTTTAATACGTTTGGTATAGATGTTATCTATCATTCTTTGCTGCAAATCAGAAAGCTGTTGTGTGAAGTTTGTTTCACTCAGGTTGTATACATTATACAGATATACAGCCCTGCTATTGGTGTAAGCTTCAAACAACAAGCGATCTCTTAAAATCTCCTTTTCTCCTCTTTGAGATGCAAAATCATTAATAACCATTCTTTCGTCATCGGTTGCATTAATGTGCGTATTCTCAATGTGAGTTATCTGATCAATTTCCGTTATCAGTTTTTCAATATCACTGAAATGAGCAGTATCCGGAATTATACTAATGATATCTTTGTTGGCTTGTGTATTATCTTTTACTTGCTGAAGATAATCAGATAAGTCATGCCCAAGGCTATAGAGATCATGAAATACAATCCGTAACGTTTTATTGCCTGTATTTATAAGTGGTTCGTCATTGTCTGTGGCACAATAAAAGTCATAATTGACACTTGCTTCGTTAAAATGTGCCAGAGATTTGATTTTATCTAACACCTTCAGACGTTTTACAATTTCCCCCTTCACTTTGTAACTGGGCACCTCCCAGTTATTCATTTCATCAATAATACGCTGTTCGGTCTGACTGGTAATGCGAAATTGATTGTTGCTTTCTATCAACGTTTTGGTATCAACCAGTTCTTTCAAAGCCCGACGTATCTCTTCAGACACCTGATGGAACTGATCGGGAGTATTAACATAAGACTTTGCAATATTTTCTGCAGTAGTCTTCACCACTTCAGCGCCCGTAAGGAAATGGATTGTTTCCAGAAGTTTACGGCCATCTACCAATTTAAAACCATCTTCACGCAGTTTCTTTTGTGCGTAATCATATCTGGAAACCAACTCTGTACCAGGTTGTTGTTGTGCTTGCTTACATAAGCTATAGGAAGTAACCCCTTCAAATAATTCCTTGTCTTTTACTGATTCTTTTTTCAATACATCGTATGTAGAGATAATCATACCACGTGCACCAATTTTTGAAGAGACCAATGATTTAGATCCAAAAAGGAAGTAACGTAACAAATCAAACTGGTGACAGAAGAAAGGGTAGTAGGTTGCATACATTTCTGCATTCTGAGTCTTGGCTAGTCCAGATCCGGACAAATTTGAAACATCATTAATCAGTCCGCTATTTTTCTCGTAATAACCTTTCAGCATATTACTGCCTTCATCAGTTTTAGCCAGAAGACGCTGACGAATAATCACATCTACTTCCTGAGAATCAATGTGTATTTTGGTCTTGAAACGATCAGTCAGTTTGCTTAGTGACGTTTTGCTTACAGTGGCGCTGTTTACTACATCATCCAGTTTTTCCTGAGCAATGGCAATGGTCCATACTCTTTGTCCTAATGACGAAAGAGCTTCACTGATGCCTTCCAGCTCCAGGATATCTATCTTTTGTTGTGTAAGTGCTTCGCTAACTTCATCAAATAGGAACACAATCTTTTCGGAAGGATTTATATTGAAATATTGTTCCAGATCCTCTTTCAACTTATAAGCGTCGTAACTATCCATGCGTTCCTGAATCATGTCCAGTGTATCCTTATACTCATCTTCAGAGAATTTCCATCCGATCAGTGTTTTTCTGAAACAACGGATCATGTCGGTCATCAAACGTCTTACCTCTTTCCACTCTTTTCCTGTTTCATCTTTTATGCGTTTGCAAAACTCATTATATTCTCCGGTAAGCAGAAGAGAATATTCTATAAACCCATATTTGTTTTCCAAAAGTCCCAATGAGCGCATAAAATTACTGAAAAGCATATAAGGTAATCCCTTGCTGTTATCGTGTTTTGCCACATCAAATAAAACTACCCGGTTGCTGCACTTATCAAGGCTTCTTACCTTCATAACCTTGAATTCCGCATTTTTTAATCCTTCAAATTTATGAATAAACCTTTCTCTGACCGGTGTGCCCAGCAGCATTGGATTATCAAGTAGATAGCCTGCCATTTTGGCGAAATAAGATTTACCTGAGCCATAGAAACCACTTATCCATACTCCGGATTCCTTAATATTTGAATTATAAATATCCAGAAAATCATCCAAATGATCAGATAAACTTTCAGTGAGAATATAAGAATCTATCTCACTCTTAACTTCTTCTTCATCATGTGCATCGAGGTCGATAACATTTTTGATATCTTCTTTAAGGTCTATCGATAATATATCTTCTACTTTCATCATTCTTACTTTATGATAATACATCTGTATTTAGATGCTATCTGTGCATTTAAAAATTTAATATTCTCATTTTCCGTTGTAGCCGGATAGAACGCAACAAACGGAATTTTACTTTTAATAATCAACGGATGTTCCATCAGGTTGATGTTCCCGAAATTAGTTCCATATAGTGCTCCTGAATGAATCAGTGCCGGAACTTTCCCCATCTGGTAAGCTTCTTTAATCTTATCAATCAACATAGAAAAGAAAGTGGGGTTATCAAAACTGTCATTTTTGAATAATTCATCCTTCAGTTCCGAATAGAGTTCTTTAAAATCATTCCATCCGTAAGTATCAATAAAGGATACAAACACTTCTCGGGCATCAATAAAAAATAAATGATCGGAATATTTTCGTTTGGCCTCGGCTATAAATAGCTCTTCCTCTTGCGGAGGGTAGACAAACAAAATGCTTCTTCCTCCATTTGCCTGTGAAGTGAGTGATGAGTAATCAGATTTAAGGGCTAGTTTCAGATCTGAAAACATTCTATTTTGATTCAGATTAAATGTCATATATTTCTTAATTCTAAGTTTATATCATTGCCTATCTGGTTAATATCCCAATAAGCTAAATTCTCTATTTTCTTCAAACGATTAAGAATCATGGAAATATCCATAAAGCCAGTTTGTATATAAGGATTTTGAAGAATCTTTTTACCGGGGTGCAACAGCATGATTAACCTGATAAAATAGACGAAGAGTGCATCTTCCAGATAAGGGTGATTGATTTCTTTTTTCACTTTTCCATCTACCAAACTAATTTTTTTTAAGACCGTGAGATATTTGGATGCAACTACCTCAGTTGTCTTGATACTCCATTCCTGCAAGGAAGAACTATTTTCTTTCAGATACTTAATATATATAAGCACATCCTCTCTGGCTATTGTTACTCTCCCTGAATAGAAGAAACGGAAAAAGACTTCTTTTGTGATTTGATTAAACAGATCATTACTATAAAGTAACTGCCAAAAAAGAACCAATAATTTAGAATCTGATGATAATGTTTCATCTGTAATAGCTTTTATAAAGAGGCCTTTATGCTCTATACTAACAAATTGAAAGAAATTATTTTTTATTGCGGCCTGGAATCGTGGCATAGTATTGGCCGTACGGAAAACAAAATTTCCTAAATTTGAATCCTGCTTCTTAAACTCTGCAATCAATGATTCAGTAATTAAATTATAGTCGGGAATGCTTCCCAGTATATTTATATCTGTATTATATTTTATTTCTTTATCCATTAATAATTTAATGTTAATACCTTTCGACTTACAAATATAATTAAAAGAAGCATTTATATGTACCTTTTTTGAAAAGATGTGAAAAAATATGCTAATGCGTTTTTACCTCTCACTCTTCTCAAACCCACTCGCCCCAATCCTCTTCTTCATCTTGGTAGAAGCCCGGAAATTAACACTCTTCACTTCGATACTCTCGGCACGATGAGGTTCTTCGGGATCAAAATCTTCACGGAACTGTGCTGAGAGTTGGAAAGCACCATAATCGTTTAAGGCAACGGTGTAGCCATTTTTTAAAGCTTTTTCTATTGCACTGAATGTTTTGGTTATTGCNAGTTCCATTTCTGTACGTNNTANCGGATCGTTNCCNGCAATGTATTCGGCTAATGCTTTAGTGTTTAACTTTTCTCTGCTTTTTATTATGGGATGAACACCGCCTTTTTTCTTTGTGTCNNTACTTAAATTATCGTTTATCTCCTTGAATTTATATGGTATGCCCATGGTCATTAATGTTTTATTGGTTTATGGTTTCTACGAACATGTACAAGATTGAAAACGAACATGTACATGTTCGATAGTCGATTGTGTACATGATCGATATGATGTCTCGTTTTGTTTTTACTAATTCATCTAGTCATATTTGCTAATATGCCTATATGTTTGAATTATAATGTCTTATGTGACTTTTGACTTCCTTTATTGATTGAACAGTGGTGTACATGGTGTACTTAAAAAGACTATTTTTGCTTTCTGGAAATTAAATTTTGAAAATTCCGCAATTTGCAGAATTTTCAAAAAAAGATTTTGCAGAACGAAAAAAGAACAATTTATGTACACCATGTACACCACTTTATCTGAGTACTACTTCGTATTGGGTTATTCCTCTGGACTTTCTGAAGCTGTAATTCAGAGACTTAAGGTTTCGGCCTAGTTTCCATATCATCTTCTTACTAATAGCAATCCCCGTTTTACTCTTAATATGTTCCGCCAATTTNGCNGCAGAAAGGAANATACCTTCCTCTTCACCTTCAGGTTTGCGGTAATACTCATAGAAAAGTTCCATATCCGCATCNGTTTCCATGTAGTGCTGGTTGTGTTGTTCCACAATGCTGTTTTCCTCAGAATTGAAATAGTAACGGAACCCATTGAGAATCATCTTCCATGCCTGGGCGTAGAGCTGCTTGTAATCTATGGTGAAATCGAAATTGATAGGACCGGTTACCTCGTGGCATAGGTTACGGCGACTACCTGTATAATCTCTCAGAATATCCAGGTGATTGGTTGTTCCGAAGAAAGAGGCATGNCGCGTGAAATTTCGCGGTGGACGGTCCGGCGAGGTGCGTATATTTATGTTGAACGTGGTGAACAACTCTTTCACAGTTTCCTGATCGTATCGCTGAATGGTATCCAGTTCGTCGATATTCAGGATGGCACTGGTGCTTAGCTTCATACGTGTGGCATTAGCATTGTTGGAAAATACGTTGGCATCGAAATGACTTTTTCGCCACTCTGGAGGCAACAGGCGTTCCGGCCAGGTGGATTTTCCCATACCGTGCTTGCCGCCAATCAATACCAGAATCTGATGATTAATTACTCGATCGTTTATCAGTGAAGCAACTAATGCCACGAACCATTTGCGGAAGCACCATTCAAAATATTCGGGATCTTTGGTGGGTACGGTGGCTGCCACATCGGCAATATAGTCGTGCCCGTCCCATTC
>JGI20225J20221_1000170_pt3 | contig 86773 bp, 80 predicted proteins | sample BioMet4_FD_20221 | JGI IMG/M metagenome (IMG submission 20221) | reverse complement strand
CGGCTCCGAAAAAGTCCAGAAAATATGCTCATAGCCATCCCTCCATCTCGTTTATGACTTCCCGGAGTACGAGAAAGCCGATCAGTGTCAGTAGAATCATTTCATTGCCTATATGAATAAAATGCCTCTCGTGTCATACACGGAGGCTCCGTTATCGTTGCCNCAGCGGATCGCGCGGTCAAGCGCCATGATGGTTGCCACGGCACCGTCGATTTTCTCTGTAGATTTTTCCTTGTCTGCTTTAATATTTCCGGCAGGATCGGTGCGGATGAAGATGTTGTCCATCATCCAGCGGAGCACCGGGTGACCGCCGTGGGCGATACGCTTTTCCAGCGTCAGCTTCATGAGTTCTTTGGTAGGTGGCGACATATCTTTGAAGCCCTGTCCGAAGGGAATAACTGTGAAACCCATTTCCTCCAGGTTCTGCACCATCTGAACCGCTCCCCACCGGTCGAACGCAATCTCACGGATATTGAAACGCTCTCCCAGTTCTTCAATGTATTTTTCGATAAACCCATAGTGGACTACATTTCCATCGGTAGTCATGAGGTATCCCTGCTTCTGCCAGATGTCATACGGGACGTGGTCGCGTCCGACCCTTACATCCATGGTGTCCTCCGGCACCCAGAAATACGGGAGCACGCAGAACTTGTCGTTCTCATCTTCCGGCGGGAACATAAGCACGAAAGCCGTAACGTCGGTTGTGGAACTCAGATCCAGTCCTCCATAGCAGACGCGGCCCTCCAGAGATTTTTCATCAACCGGGAATGCGCAGGCGTCCCATTTGTCCATCGGCATCCATCTGACTGACTGCTTGACCCATTGGTTCAGTCTCAGCTGCCGGAATGCATTTTCTTCCCTTGGATTCTGTTTTGCGGATTCACAGGCTGCCTCGACCTTGTCGATGCCGATTGTGATGCCGAGGGACGGGTTGGCTTTCTTCCATACCTTCGGATCTGTCCAGTCCTCTTCCGGCGCCGCCCCGTAAATAACCGGGTAGAAGGTAGGGTCGGCCTTTCTGCCTTCCAGGATGTCCACCGCCTTCTGGTGCAGTTCGTAGCAGATGCTGTTGGTATCGTTTCCTGCGGTTGTGATAATGAAGTGCAGGGGGTTGCGTCTTGCGTCCGAAGTGCCCACCGTCATCATTTCGAAGAATTTCTTGTCCTTCTGGACCCAGAGTTCATCGAAGATCAGCGCGCTGACGTTTACGCCGGATTTTCCGGCAACATCCGCCGAGAGTGCCTTGTACCTGCTGTTGGTCAGTCCGAATTCGATGGACTTCTTACTCGGTCTGATATCACACCGCTTCTCAAGCGCCGGACACAGCCGCACCATNTCGCAGGCNACGTCGAAAACGAGGGATGCCTGATCGCGGTCAGCGGCGCATCCGTAAACCTCCGCCCGCTGCTCTCCGTCTGCGCAGAGCATATAAAGCGCTACCGCTGCTGCAAGTTCACTTTTCCCGCATTTTTTCGGGACCTCTATGTATGCTGTCGTAAACTGACGGTAGCCATCGGGCTTGAGGATTCCGAAGATGTCCCTGATAATCTGTTCCTGCCAGTCTATAAGTTCAAATGGCTGCTTATAGAACTCTCCCTTGGTATGTTTCAGCTGCTCAATAAAAGCCACCACCACATCGGCAGCATATCCGTCATAGTGCGAGGTCTTCGCCATGAACTTCGTCGGTCTGTATTTTTTCAGTTTCCGTATCATGCGTTTCCTCACCCTCTTTCCCGTCTTCATACGGACACAGCCACGCTTTGGCCACTACAAAAGCGTCGTAAGGCAGCTCTGTCCGGTCAATCAGATATTTCTTCATCGCCCCTCCAGACATAAAAAAAGACCTGCTGCCAGCAAGCCGTCCGTAACGAGATACAGCCCGGCCGGGCCGTATCCGCCGATATTCCTATCGGTTGTTCTTTATCAGTTGTAGTTGTCCAGCAGGATGCAGCAGGCAAGCCTGGCCGGTTCGTCCATGGGCTTTGTGTCCCACCCGCGGTCATAATTGGCCATGACCTTTCCGTCCACCTTTATCATCAGCTTGCTGATCCTCCCGCCGTTGATGCCGTACTGCTTGCCCGGTTCGCCGAAATGCTTCACCCAGTAGTGGCAGACTGTGTATTTTTCTTTGTCCTTCGCGTCCGGGATGCCTATCGTGCCTTCGCTCCACATGGTTTATCCCTCCCCGCCGGTAAGGATGAACCGCACGTATTCCTTGCGGTGGTCTTCCAGCCATGTCACCAGTTCGTAGAAATCCATCTCGTAAGCAATCCGTTGCACGGCGTTCACATCGAACATGTTGGTGAGGCCGGTGTCCCGCACCGTAAGGATCTGCTCCTTAATCACCGCATCCATCCGTGCACACCTCCATTCCCGCCATCAGTTCCGAGTAGATCTTCGTGTACCGTGCCTGTTCGCTGCCCTCGCTCATCGCCATGCCTTCGAGGAAGAATCCGGCTGCCTCTTCGCGGTTGTCCCAGATTTTCTCTTCCCCGTAGCAGACGGTCTTCACAGTCTTCAGCTTCTTCACGATGTCCTCTCCGTACACCACGTTCAACCCGCTGCCGTTGTCCCAGTTGACCAGGAGGGAGGCTGTGTCATCGACCCCGACGACCGTCCCGTGGGTTCCTTCCGGCGGTGCCTGCACATCGTCCATCCGCACCAGTTCGATTCTGGTGCCGGCCGGGTACTGTTCCCGGACCCTCTTTACTGTCTCTTCATTTGGAAACCGCATCGTCAGCCGCCTCCTTTTTCGCCCCGCTCCTGAAAGCGGATGACCCGGAAAGGTTCTGCAGGAGGATTTTCCTGTCCTGCTTGTACTCTGCCCCGATGAATCCGAGCCGGAGGAGGAAGCACCGGAATGCGTACTTCTCATTCCCGACTTCCTTCTCGGTGGCGGTGACCCGTTTGGCCTCCTTCGCCATTTTGCAAAGGGCTGCGATGAACTTGCTGCAGGCCATCGCGTTCTCCGGCGGCGTGTCTTTGAACCAGGGGAAAGCAACCCGGTCCTCTTTGACCTCGATGCTGATGTCCCCGATGCCGAGTGCCTTCTTGATCAGGCTGCCCTTGGCGTCCAGGAGCTTTGTGAGGTTTCCGACCGCAACCTGGTCGAGCGGGATCTCCACCGTGAGGCCGGTGTTCTCCGGCTGTTCTGTTTCTTCCGGCTTGTCCATTCCTGCAGCAGGCCCTTCTGTCTGCTCCGCTTCTGCCTCTGTCAGGTCGATGAAGCCTTCCGCTCCAAGGACCTTGAGGACATCGCCGATGCCGTCCTCCGTTTCGATGCTGCCGTCCTTCAGGACTTTGTATGCCCCAATGGTATAGGTGCATCCCGGAACACCGTCGTAATGCGGCTTCGTCCCGGTCAGTTCCCCGAGGCGGCTGACCAGTGCCTTCCTGTTTCCCACGCTGCTGTTCATGCTGAGTTTCATTGTGCGTACCTCCTTGTCTGTTTTCGGAAAAGCCCTGTGCTTTTCTTCATGTAATACATCACTCTGAAAGCCAGCAATAGCAACGGGTTTTCCGCCATTTCCGGATTAATTATCTACCGTATCACGAGCCGGATTTCTGTGCATAGTACACAATCCCGGACAGCACGAAGACCACGCAGGGGAGTGCAACGCCGTTGCCCCACATCTTATATTCAGCGGAGTCCGAGGCAGGATTCTGCAGCCATTTCCTTATCTGGTTCGAGGTCTTCATCTTTCCTCCTGGGTTTGTCACATCACGGTAGGTTTCAAATACCTGGTACCAGAAGTACATTTCTTCATCGGTCGGTTTCTCCGTACCGAGGTCATTGCACCACCAGTCAGGAAAGCCCTGCAGTCTTGCACATTCCGTAGGGGTCAGTCTGCGGACGATATAATCAGCGCCGTCTTTGTCATTGATGAGCGGAGGATCTTTATAGTCGGTCGCCACCAGCGTATCGGCCACTTTTTCATGCGCCGACATAAAGAACGATGCCTTGCTTGCCGTGTACAGCCTGTCTTTCCCGTAAGCCACTGCATGACGGTCGGTGGCATCCAGGGTAAAGGAAACATCCTTGTTCACCCCCGACCCCTGCGGCCCGTTTTTTTCCGACCGTCCGATCATCGCCCCCTGCAGGATATAAGTCTGCTGTTTTGTCCCGGCAGCCGCATTCAGCGCACCGGTCTTATCCCCAAGCGTCCTGACTTCATCCCTCTGGTTCTGCGTGAACGGGACCGGTTCGACCACAGCCATGCCTCCCTGATTGCATACGGGGCTGCCTCCGTTGGCATCAAGCGTCCTCGTGGTTTCCGCCTCGTAGAATCCGCTCTTCGGATTATCCGACAGCATTGAATGGCTCGTTTTGGAACAGATACCGTAAACTTTCGGTTGGAACAGCGTCTGGTCATTATTGGTACCGAGCGTTGCAGACTTGTCATCCTGGATGAGCGGTCCCTTGCCGCCGCCATCACACCCGCTCCGGATTTTCAACGTTTTCGGTGTTTCCACCACAAACGGCTGGTTGTTTCCTCCCGTCCCGAATGTGGAGAGTACGGTCTGCGCAACGTCGAGCGGACCCGTGTACCGGCTGTCCTGTGAATGGTTCTCAAAGACAAGCGGCGGATGGTTCGCACCCGCCCGGAGCGTCGATGTCTTTCCCTCCGTCACATCCATACGCTCCCCGCCCTGGTCGTTCAGGCAGACAACCCCCACATGGTTGGCATCCGTACTGAGTGTCGGACTTTTCTCCTCTTCAAAACCGACCGACCTCGATGCCGCGCCCTGTTTATATAGAAATGCGCCTGTTCCTATGCCGGCATCCGTTCCGCCTGCTTTCTGAGCGCCCCTGCAAGAAGGGGAGGCAGTTCCTTGCCACGCGCGGAAGCCCTCTGCAGAATACCCAGACACGCCTTCTGACTCAAACAGTATCTTTCCGGCACTCCCACCTGCAAAATCTGCGACAAGGTAGATGCGTTTTCTTCTCTGGGGCACTCCCCAGTACTGGGCGTCAAGCGTCCTCCAGGCAACGGAAAATCCAGTTCCCATGATGTGTCCCGCCCCTGCCCACTTATTAACCGGAGGGACAGATACGGTTTCGTCTGCGATACGGCAGACGCTTTCAAGGACACAGCGGAAGTCTTCTCCTTTGTTCGAGGAGAAAGCGCCCTGGACGTTTTCCCATACGATGTATCTTGGCTTTTCTCCATTGGTTTTTTCCCTCATTTCCCTGATAATGCGGATGGCCTGATAGAAAAGTCCTGAACGGTTGCCGTCCAGACCCTCACGTTTGCCCGCGATGGACATATCCTGGCACGGGCTGCCGAATGTGATGATATCTACCGGTTTCATGTCCCTTCCATCCAGTTTTGAGACATCGCCGTAATGTTTTATGAAAGGCAGCCGTTTTGTTGTAACCCGGACAGGGAAAGGCTCGATTTCCGATGCCCACACCGGGATAATGCCGGAAATAAGCCCTCCTAAAGGAAAACCCCCGGAGCCGTCGAACAGGCTGCCGAGGGTCATGCCTCTTTTATCTGTATCATTTTCCATCAGTCCGCCCCCTTTTCCGCAGGCTTCGACACATCCTTATACGGGATTTCCCTGCCGTCCCGGATGAGGATGATGCCTTCGTCGCTGCCCGTAAAGGAACGGTACCGCTCGACCGCCACATCCACAAACTTCGGTTCAAGTTCAATGCCGGCGCATACACGGTTCAGTTGCTCACACGCCATCAGCGTGGATGCTGATCCAAGAAAACCGTCCAGGACGATACCGTTGGTCTGCGTACACTGCTTGATGAGATAAGCGATCAACGGAACCGGCTTGCTGGATGGATGGCCGAAACCATCCTCCTTTGCATTCCTGATGCCGTCGAATTCGAACACTGCTTTCTGCTTCTGGTCGCCGTACCAGACATGTTTGCCGTCCCTGCGCCATCCCCAGATAAGCGGTTCCATATTGAACTTCCAGTCTGTCCGCATCAGGGGCGCCCGCGGTTTGCGCCAGACAAGTCCGGCACCGACCTTGAAGCCGGCATCCTCATAGGCATCGTAAAATACTCTTGCTTTCATTGTCGCGTAAAACACATAAATTGAGGCATCCTCTGCCATCGCGTCATGGAAGCAGTCGAATGCCTTCTTTAAAAACTTATATCCTTCCTCATCAGAGAGGTCGTCGTTTTTGATCTTTCCCACCGCACTGTTCAGCGAAACCAGATATGGGGGATCTGTGCAGACGAGGTTCGCTTTGTTGCCGCCGAGCACTGCCGCGTAGCTTTCCGGCAGTGTTGAGTCGCCGCAGAGCACCCTGTGTCTGCCAAGTTTCCATACATCCCCGGATTTTGAAAAAGCCGGCTTCTCCAGCTCGGCATCCACATCAAAGCCGTCTTCCTTCGCTTCCACGCCGTCATCGAACAGGCCGGACAGTTCCTTTTCGTCAAACCCGGTCAGCGAGATATCAAATGACTCCGCCTGCAGCGATTCGATCTCGACACGCAGGAGTTCCTCGTCCCATCCGGCATCCATCGCCATGCGGTTGTCCGCAATGATGTATGCCTTCTTCTGTGCCGGGGTAAGGTAATCGACCAGTACGCACGGGACTTCCTTTATGCCCTCCGCCTTTGCTGCAAGCAGCCTGCCGTGGCCCGCGATCACATTGAAATCCTTGTCGATAATGACCGGGTTGATGAACCCGAACTCACGGAGCGAGGAACGGAGCTTGTTGATCTGTTCCAGCGAATGGGTACGCGCATTGTTTACGTATGGTATGAGCTTTTCAACCGGGACAAGCTGCATCTGTGTCGTCGTCTTCATCTCACCAGCCCCCATTCTGCAAATTTCTCGAAACCGCCAATCCTCTTGATGTACTGCCTTGCAGTTTCAACAATCTCTCCATAAGGAACGCCGGAAACCTCTCCGTCCCCGATTGCGCAGCATGCTTCCACGGGTTTTCCTGTTTCCTGCGCCTTGAGGAAAGCCCAGATGTTCACTGCCACATCCGCCTTGCTGAGATCCTTTCCATGAACCCCGCCGCCTGTAACGGAATCAGCCATGTCGCTGCCGAGTTTCCTGTTTGCGACACCGGTATCCACATCCGTGCCGCCTGTCCAGTACCCCAGGGGATTGACCTCCGCTCCGGGATACATGTTCCTTATGTCATCGGATGCGGCGTTGCTCTGGCAGATGATCAGCCTTACTCCGTCCAGGATGTACTTCCCGTCGGAATGGAATGTGTCATACACATCTTCAGCTATCCTCGCCAGTTCCTTCTGCTCCGCCGTGACAGGCATCCCTTTGAAGATGCCGTTGTCGCCGCAGCGGATGCGTCCCATCTGGTTATCCGCAAGATGTGCATCCTGCGGGACTTCCACATAATCGGTTTTTACATTTCCCGCAATCCTCCCGACGGTTTCCGAGACTTCAGTGCCGGAGAGGGGCACGGAAGTCTCCGCTATGATGTGGCACGCGCCATGCCCTATGAGGACTTCCACGGCGATCCTCGGATTTTCCTCTTTTCCATACGCCAGGTCGACAAGCGCCCCGGCGATGCGGTCAGCTATTTTATCCGGGTGTCCCGGATTCACTTTTTCAAACATGATTCTTCCTCCGCCTATTTTCTGTTCCTTGCACGGAGCAGCCGCTCCATAAGGTCTTCCTGCGGGGAATCCCCGTCATATTCCACGGAACAGTTTTCCCGCACGATCTGGTAAATCTGATACCAGTCCGCATTGACCTGTTTCTTATAATCCCTGCTCATTGACACATACGGCGACGCGATGGCGTTGCCGGTAGTCGGATGCTTGGCAAGATATCCGAATTCAGATATCGCTTCCTCGCACTGTATCCACCGCGCCACGCTCATGGCGTACTGCTCGACAAGCTGGTTGTTTACTAACATTTCACAGCCCCGGGCCTTCAGCCATCTCCAGGTGTCGCGGAATACTTCCTCCGCGCACAACGTGCTCCCGTTCTTCTGCACCGCTTTGAGATATTCATGGACAGGCGGGATGTCGCTGCCCTCTATATCCGCGGGTTCTGGAAGGTCATCCGGCATTACCATCGTGCCTTTTGCCGTCCCGTCCTGTATTCTGTCAAGCAGCGGTTTCTTTTTCGGACCCGTTCCGGGTCTTGGGCCGCCCCTGTTCGTACCATCCTTTGCCATTTTCCAACCTCCGTTCCGGCTGCAGGGGTTAATACCCCGTTTGAATGCTGAATTTCGCGCACGTGACCCCGCGCCGTTGCCCGGCGGAAGCCGTCCCGGAGATTTGACCCGCCCCTGATCCGTACCCCGAAATTTGGACAGTCATTGATTGAAATTCGAGAGTGTGAAATCAAAATCATCACACAAATCGCAGAGTTGGAAATCAAGTTTTCGGACAGATAATATAGTTTGCATCCACAGACCGGACAGATAATGCTATAATATCTGTATTTGAAATCATTTCTCTCTGCAAAAGGAGGAATTATCAATGGCAAACAGCAGTAATCGTGGGGGTTCACGTCCTGGTGCAGGCCGTAAGAAAAAGAATCCTGACGGCACATATGAGCATGCTGCGTTCTCTGCAGAACAACTCAAGGAACTCACGGACTCGCCTCATGTGGCATATGTCTCAAGCAAAACAGTGTCATACACAAAAGCTTTTAAAGATGCAGCTTGGCAACGGTACTGCGATGGGGTCGATCCGATACAGATTTTTTCTGAGGTCGGCCTCAACCCGGAGACATTAGGACGTGCACGCATTCTCGGCTTTTTTAAGCTTCTGCGGCAAGCAAAAGGACGTGGCCTCGAGTTTACCGAAGGAAATGATCCTTATCCGGATGACAACGAGGATGCACCTCCACTGCCAGCGCCGCCTCGTAGGGCAAACAAAGGGCATCCTCCATTGATGAGCGAGTCAGAAATAAACCATCTCGCTGCGAAGGTTGCCTACATGTCCCAAGAGATTGAGTTTATAAAAAAAATTATATTTGCGGAGAAGAAAGGGAAATAGCCATGTATATGAATGGTTCCCCAGAAGTCCGCTACCGCATCATAAATGAAACCATTAGCCAGGATGACAATCTTCTGAATATTTCTTATCTTTGTGAAATAGCAGGCGTATCTCGTTCGGGATTTTATTACTGGCGTGGACATCAGACCGAGCGGACAGCATCCGATGAGGCCGATCAAAGAGACTTTGACCTCATTGTGGCTGCATACAATTTCCGCGGATATTCAAAAGGCGCACGCGGTATACACATGAGACTGCGGCATCAGGATCCCCCGGTGCTTATGAACACAAAGAAGATTCGCAGACTGATGAAAAAGTATCACCTCGTATGTCCGGTACGAAAGGTAAATCCGTACCGCAAGCTCGGCAAGCGTCTACAGGAAAACAGGACAGCTCCGAACATACTAAACAGACAGTTTAAGTCATTTGGACCGCGCACTGTTCTGCTGACGGACATTACATATATTCCGAGACCGGTACACCGAGATAGCAGCCAACGAGCTTACTATTATTCATACGTCTGTGTGATCATGGACGCATTCACAAAAGAAGTTTTGGCCTGTACCTGCAGTAACTCCTGTGATACAGATTTCGTCTTGGACACCGTAAATCAACTGATGGAAAAGCATGGGTCTGAACTTCACACGGACGCCCTGATCCATTCAGATCAAGGATGCCAATACACCAGTTCTAAATTCGTTGCCATTCTGAATGATTACAACCTCCGTCAATCCATGTCCCGCAGAGGAAATTGTTGGGACAATGCACCGCAGGAAAGCCTATTTGGACACATGAAGGATGAACTGCCACCGGTTGGATCTTATGGACATGCAGTAATTGCTGAACGTGTTTACGCTTGGATTGAGTATTATAACAACGACCGGTATCAATGGAGCCTTGCCAAGCTCTCGCCGTGTGAGTACTACAAGTTTGTCATGACGGGAATTTATCCGTTGGATACATTTGGGGGCGCTGCCCCCAACCCCCCGGAGTTTAACGCTTTTGTTTCCGGGAAAGGCAAAGAAAAAGACGAAGCCAAAGCTCCGCCTTCCCCGCAAACCTGACAGCCCGCTCGGGTCGCTCTCCAGCGTTGCCCTATCCTGTCTGTCAGTAAAGCAGGAACATTATATCACGGATTCAGCTTTCGGATTTCAAGTTTGATTATTTTGTCCGAACAACGGGGTACACTTCACCCCTGGGGTCAGCGCCTGATCTGCCTGTCTCCCATCTCAAGATGGATTTTCGTGTGGCACGACTGGCAAAGGCTCATCAGGTTCGAAGGGTCATGCGTCCCGCCCTGCGAGATCGGGATGATGTGATGTACCTCTTCCACGGGAGTAAGCCTGCCTTCCGCGAAACAGCGTTCGCACAAAGGATGCTCCCTCGCATATCTGTCGCGGATTCGTTTCCATGCCCTCCCATACTTCTTGTTCGTATCGGGGCGGCGTTCGTACCTGTTGTACTGACTGTCCATAAGCTTCTTGTGCTCCTTGCAGTACTGGCTGCCTTCCTCGGCAAGCCTCGGGCACCCGTTGTAAGCGCACCCTCTTCTTGGAAGTCTCGGCACAGCCCTCACCTCCTTCCGGGCATAAAGAAAGCCCCGGCGGGGATTGCTCCCTTCCGAGGCTCGTCCGGCTGTCCGCCGGTCCTTTATTCTGATTTGCTGATTATACTATAACACAACAGGCGGGAGGTCATCCCGGTTCAAAACGGGTCAGAACAGTCCAGCTTTCCGATAACGACAGGCGTTTCCGGCATCTTCACATGCGTCAGTCCTGAACCATGCTGGCGCTTGATGGTGCTCACGCTCTCGTACAATTTGTCGGCAATCTGCTCCCAGGTCATGTTGTGGACGTAGCGGTACTTCAGCACCATCCGTTCATCCATGTTCGGGACCGTTTCAATCACGGTCCGGATCTGTTCCTTGAGATCGACGTAAAGGTCTATCTCACGATTGATGTGTTCCTCAAGCGCCATGATCTTCTCCAGGCATCTGACGAACGGGGCGTCGGCATCCCTGCTTGTCTGCACCCTTTCGTCAAAGGCGGGGGAGGAAACGCTCACAGACATCTCCCGCAGCCTTGCCGCCTCCGCTATATCACTGTTGATCCTCTGGTCAAGCCTGTAGGCCTGCCGTAAATAATCTTTCGATGTCATATATTAATCCTCCATGCACAGTTTGCTTAACAGGGCTTTGCCGTCTACAGATGTGAACATCTGGAATCTGCCGGAGAGGAAGAACGCTTCCGTTTCTTCTTTCATCCGCAGGGCGGACGGACTCCCCGGATGCCTGCGGAGCTGCTTTGCCGCATCCCTCCAGTCCTTCACCGCCCCTAATACCACGGCATTGGCCAGCGATTCATATGGTGTCATAATCAATACCTCCGATTGTTTTTTGTTGGGGAAGGCATTGTATCTTAAATGCATTGAGGCATTGTTTTCCTTGTTCAATGACCGTTGTTTCAGCGCAGGGGACTGCCTACCACAGCCCGCACCTCGTCTGCCGAGCGGACTACCAGTGCCGTGCCGCCGGCCGCGAGGATTTTACGGATGGTCGTTTCCTGGAGTTTCGTAGGTTTTCCATCCGCGGTCTTCACTTCAAACGCAAAGAACCGCCCGCCTATGCAGGCAATGATATCCGGGATGCCTGCTGTCCCGTACATGCCGCCGTGTTCCTTCCAGGCGAAGCACCCGGGCACGGTCTTCAGATACCGGAGTATCTGTCTTACAATATCTTTTTCAGCCATTAGAGCCTCCTGATGATGGATGTGTTCCGGAGAATCCTTGAAAACACTGCGTTGTAACACATGGAACACGAGAAATGCCATTATGACGATTATCAGATTATAAAAAATCACATATGCATTTATTTTTTGTGTATATATGGAGAGTAGGGAAAAACGTGTTCCGATGTGTTCCTGCGGCATAAAACGCGTTGGCCGGAATAGCATCGTTCATTGTCAAAACCCCGTTGTTTCCTGTCATCCGAGCACCTCGCCGAGTTTGATCCCGGAGAGAACACGACGCTTCGCCACGCGGTCGATTTCACGTGTTACGCCGGGGCACGCGGCGAGCACCTGCTGCACGAATTTCTTCTGGGAATACGGTTTCAGCCCGCACTCGTCGCAGTAGCCCTTGTACGCGTTGAACAGTTCCGTCGACCCTGCGGTACAGCCCCCGCCCAGTTCGCAGTACTCCTTGGTGAACGAGAGCACGGAATCAGACTCCTCACGGTACTGCTGCAGCTCCGCCTTGTTGACCTGCGTTTCCGAAAAACGGTAATGGTTGTTCATGAGCCTCTTCAGCCCTTCCAGGGCGAAAAGGAAAATGCCGTCCGCCTCCATGCGGAATTTTTCCAGAAGTTCCGGGTCGCGCTTTTCCGGCGGTACGGTCCTGTTAAAACGGATGATGATAAGCCTGCGGTAGAACCCCTCGCTTTTGTCCCCGTAGTTCATGGGGATGCTGTTGCAGGAGAACAGGAGCCTTGCGCTTGACTGGAAAGAGAAAGGGTTCTTGTTCTTCTTTTCCACGGTCAGATAATCCTCTCCGACAAGTGCTTTGAAGATCCCGTTGTCGTCAATGTTCTTTGTCGGCAGGTCGGCGAAGATGTTGGCCAGTTTGCCGAAGAGTTCCGCGGGTTTAAACCGCTCGTTCAGCGCCTGCCACGATACATTGGATACGTTCCGCCTGCCGAGGAGGACATCATTCAGCACGCGGAGCAGCACGGATTTTCCCGCTGCCGCCACGCCCACGATGACAAAACACTTCTGTGCCGAGTTTACCGGGATAAGGAAATATCCAAGCATCTCCTGGATCAGCCCCACCTGGTCCATATCCCCGTCCATCGACTCTTCAAGGTACTTCCTGAACAGCGGACAGTCAGCCTTCCTGTCATAAGTCACCGCCAGCTGCACCGTTGAATAGTAATCCGGGGTATGTTCCGTCAGGGTGTCCTCAAGGACGTTGTACAGGCCGTTGCGCACGTTGATGATGTAAGGGTTTGCATTCAGTTCCCGGATGTCCTTCTGGACTTTCAGCCGCCACTGTTTCTCCGCGTCCACAATCTGCGTCATCTTAGTCTCGCGCACGAGCATCCTGTCCTGGACAAGTTTCTGTGCCTCCATCTCGCTCATCTCCGAATAGACTCCGCCGCTGTAACCGAAATGCTGCTCGGCGGCATAGAAAACCTGCTGCGTTTCAGCCATGTCCTGTGCAAGCACTCCCGGAAGGAAACGCAGGCCGTTGTTCTCCATAGGCTCGTACCAGTCCGGAAGGGCAGCCCCGGCCTTTGATTTTTTCGCCGCCCTGCTTGCCTTGTAAGTCCTGCTGATGTCCTTGTAGACGGCATTCAGAGATTTCAGGAACGATGCCTTCAGTTTGAGATGGTCGCGCAGCACGTTATTGATGATCACATCCGCGATGACCACATCCTGGTTGTAAAGATAGTCCCTGACAAAACGTTCCGCAGTCTGCAGGTCTTCAATGGCGCTGTCCTTAAAGGGCAGCCCCGCCACGGCCTCCTGGAGCGCGTCCGCGGAAAGGGGCTGGTAACACAGGGCGGCGGGCGACTTGACCTTGCATTCCCCGGATGCGAACCTTGGGCATTTGAAACCTTTCTCGCAGATTGTTTTGCAGGTAATGGGCTTCGTCCCGGACTCCAGGAAATGGTTGATTTTCTTCTGCGTATTCGCCGCGTTGTATCCGGGATACGGCGACGAAAGCTCATGGATGAGTTTTGCCCCTCCTTCGAAAGGGGAGAGGTTGCTGATCATGGCATACCAGTCGTGTTCGGACAGGGAAGCGGCATCCTCTTTGCAGTGCTTTAAAAAATCGCAGCCCCGCATGATGATGTCCAGGCCTTTCTGTTCACCGCTCTTGTTTTCCGGCGGCTTTTCCTCCACTTCCGGAAGCAGCCCGGATAACTCGTCCTGCGTGTATTTGCGTTCCGGGTGGAACGAGATGCATTCCACCATGACGCGAGTATCCGTCTTGCAGTGATAAAAGCCCGGAAGTCTCATAACCCTTGACTCGTTCACACACATGGGATCGCCGCCGAACTGTTTCACGAGCTGCTTCTGTATCGTGCGGAAACGCCCGGCCTTCGCGGTACTGTCCATAAAATAATAAACATGCAGGGATTTCTGCGTCCTTACAATCATGGATGGTTTCAGCGGGAATGCGTCGATCTTAGCCTGCTGCTCCTCAAATGTGCCGTCGTCCATCTCAAGGAACTGGGCGTTGATCCGGGTGATGGATTCATCGTCCTGTCCTCCGTAGTTCACGACGAAAAACACGCCCCGGTCCTGCGCGTTATGCTGTTTCAATGTATCCTCGATGGACTTGTACTTGCCGCATTCGCACTGCAGCTTCGCCCCCTGGAACAGGCCGCGTTTCTTGTCATCAAAAACACGGAAACATACGACGTCCGCAGGGTTGAACAGGCTGCCAAGGATATCTGTCGCTGTTACATTGATCATGCCTCCACCTCCTCGATGCTGTAATAACGGACCTTCCTGCCGAGACGCTCCGCCTCACGGACTTCTGCTTCCATGCCGGGGGACATCTTCCCGCCCGCCGTGAAGCACCAGACCTCATCGCAGACGGCAAGGAGCGCCAGCCCGAACATGCAGCACATCTCCCTCTGTTCCGGGACGGAATCGTCAAACCCCATCGCCGGATACATGAGATGGCTTGCCACGGGCATCATGCCCCTGTCCGCCGCGAAACGGCATGCCTTTGCGGCGCGTTCCATGTTGACGGCGGTATCGCCGGCATAGGCGGACGCCACGTAGGCTTTCGGCCTCGTCTTCATTTCATACTGTCTCTGCCAGGTGCGTTTCCGCTCCCGGCGGTATTCGCTCATCAGCTGGCCCATAGCCTGTCCGGCCGTAGGGTCAGCGTAGCCTTCAGAATTTCTGTGCATAATTCAGTCCTCCAGTTCTTCCAGTGTTCCGAAGGTCCTGCCAGCGGACGCCTCCGCAACAAGGGGGAGGTCGAACTCCGGGAACGGCTGTGGTTCCATGCATGACCTGATGTACGGCACAGCCTCTCCGAGCCTGTCTTCCGGGATGATGAAGGTCAGTTCATCATGGATCTGGAGGATGGGCTTCAGCCACGGCCTCTCCGGCAGACCCTTGATGAGCCTGCCCAGGGACAGCTTGAGGATATCCGCCGCCGTCCCCTGGACCGGGGTATTCATGCTGCACCGCTCCGCGAATGACTTCTGACCCCAGTCATCCGAACGGATGCCGGGAAGATACCGCCTCCTGCCGAGCCATGTTTCTGAATACATCCTTCTTGCAGCCTCCGCCTTCGTCTCCTCCTGCCACGTTGTAAGCGCAGGGTAGCCCGCTTTCAGGTTTCGGATGATCTCTTCACACTCCTGGACAGATTTATCAACCCCCGCCTTGAACCTGAGGGTCTTCTGGAGTCCGCGCGGGAACAGGCCGTAGAACGTGCCGAAGTTGACGTTCTTGGCGATGGTGCGGCGTTCCTTGTAATTTTCAGAGTTCTTGTCCTTCGCCTGCTCATATGGGACGGAGAAGATAACGCTCGTGGTGGCTGCGTGGATATCACCCCCGGACTTGTAGGTGTCCATCATTGTCTTGTCCCGGCAGTAGAACGCACCGACCCTCAGTTCGATCTGGCTGTAGTCGCAGCTCACGATAAGATGCCCCTCCGGCGCTTTGATGAAATTACGGACTCCGACCGGGTCGTTGGTCTTCCTTGGGGCGTTCTGCAGATTCGGACGGCTGCAGGAGAACCTGCCCGTGTCAGTGCTGAGAGCGAAGAAACTCGGATGGATCCTGCCCGTCACCGGGCTGATGTACTTGCTGTAACCCGTGATGTAAGTCGATGTGATCTTGTTCCACTTGCGGTATTCCTGGACAAGTTCGAACAGGTGCGACAGTTCCGGGCGGTTCTTGTCGCACCACTCCTTCATCTGGATCATGACGGCATCGTCGGCCGCCGCGCGGTTCGTTTCCGTAGTCTTCATGACCGGGAGGCCGAGATCCTTGAACAGGTACTTCTTGAAAGCGTTCGTCGAACAGTTGCTGCCGATATCCACATCTCCGATGATAAAGGCGATGTCCCGCCGAACCCGCTCCATTTCCCGGTCAGCCTCCGATTTCCGCTCACGCATAAGTTCCGTGTCCACCGGGACGCCGTTGTATTTCATAATTCCAAGGTAAACGGCAGTCGGCGATTCAATATTCTCCACAATCCATCTGTGCCGGGGCAGAAACCTGTCGAACCATCCGTTGAACAGGTAATAGAGCCTGAGCGCCTTGTCAGAATCCTCGCAGCTGTAGCGGATCGTTTCAGGTTCTGCCGGATCGAGTTCATCAAACGGCCTGCCGTCCGTCACATCCCCAAATGAGAGCATCGGATCATGCAGAAGTTCCGCAGACAGCTTTTTCAGACCGGAGTCCGACAGTTTTCTGAACTCCGTGGCGGTCTTCAGCGTCATCTGGCTTGCCGCGATGGTATCGTAGACCGGTCCCTGGATGACGATGCCGTCCTTATAGGAGAACATCGACTCGAAGGACAGGTTGTGGGCAATCTTGACCTTCTTCGTATCCGTGAGAAACTCCCTGCGGAAGTTCTCGAACGCCGTGCGGTTCATGTTCTCGCCAGCCTTGTGGGCAACGGGGATCATGATGCCGGAATACGGCGCAGTGCTTAAACTCATGGTGCAGATGTGGCTCTTCGCAGGGTCGAGCGCCGCCTTGTCATCATCACGGTATCCTTCGTCCGGCGATGTCTCATAGTCGAACGCCACGGCAGGGGCGTCGGAAATATATGCCAGAACCTCCTCCGGGTCAGTCACGACCTTGTAATCTTTCTTTTCTTCCATGTAGAAATCTCCTTATTGGAAAGACTCCGGGAGAGGGGACACCCCTCCCGGAGCACAGACTTCGGTTATCCTTATTTGAGCGGTTCTGCTGTCCCGCCGTTTTCCGTGTCCGCATACGGCTCTTCCCCGCTCCCGGCAAGGGAAGCGAGGGTCAGGTTTGCGGCATACTCCCTGACCTGGCCTGCCATCTGACCAACCGCCGCTTTCTCGGCATCGCTGAGCACACGTTCAAAGGTGAACGCCGCCTGGGAATACGCGATGCCGGACGCGCTCGTTGCCTTCTTAAGGGAAATGCGCGTCACAATATTGGACAGCTTGCGTCCTTTCGAGAGCTGGCGCTTCACATACCTGGTGAACTCCTTAAGCGACCCGGTCGGCAGTGACAGTACCATCGGGAACAGCTCGTTCTCCATGAGGATGTAGAGCATGCGGCGGTTCTTGCACGCTTTCGACTGCCCCTCTCCGCTGCCGAACTGGTTGTACGGGCAGGATGCACAAGCCCCTCCGGGATTGCCCGTGCCCTGGATTCCGTTGAATGATCCGCAGTCCGGGGGATTCGACCCTCCGCTGTATTTCTCCGTGTAATAGGCATAGGCCGGGTGATGGAGAAGGATAACGCCTTTCACTTCCTTTGCCATTTCCGTCTCGTCCCCATCTCCCGGAATTTCAAATGCGGTCGAACCGCCTGCCGGTATCTTGATGCGGTCGAATGTCAGCTGCAGTCCTGCAAGATCTGCCGCCGCATCCTCCAGCGCGTCACCGTCCATCAGTGCGGCAAAGCCGCTGTTTTCCATAATTTCATTGTTCTTTTTAGATTCTGACATCTCTGTGTCCTCCATTATTAATGAGTGATAGTGTTGTTCCTTCAGCCCTTGCGTACGCCGACCGATACTTTCTCGTAGACCGAGACAACATCGGACAGCCATGCGGGTACTTCATCTTCGTTCGCCGCCTTCTGCTCTTTCACAAACGAAGCAAGAGTGTTGGCGTTGACTGTTTCGACTACCAGGCTGCCGTAGCCGTTGTCCTTCAGCGTCCGCATCAGATCATCTTTCCTGCCTGCCGCCGGGGACGCATAGAGCCTGGAATTCAGATAGAACGTGCTCCCGTTTCGGGAGAAGCGTTCCACTTCCTGCTCCGCCATCTTGTCCGACAGCGCAAGGTCAAGCCCGTCAACTTCTGCTTCCGCAGCCTTAAGCTGCTCCTTCAGTCCATCCTTACGATCCCTGGCCGCTTTCAGCTTGTCGGCCATTTCAAAGATTTCATTGTTCATGGCATCTGCCTCCTTTCCTGTCCCTTACCGGAAAAATCAACCCCCTCATGAAAAGTCAGTCTGCGAAGGGGTTCCGGCCTTTGCGGTAGTCATCGACGAGCATTTTGGCAAGGTCGATCTTCCCGCGGAGGGAACGGAGGATCTTACGGTCGACGGTGTCCGCCGCGACCAGATAGATGTAATGGCAGTTTTCAGTCTGTGATACGCGGTGGATGCGGGCTTTTGCCTGGTCAAAATTCGCCATGGAGTAATCGAGGCTGTAAAAACACATAGTGCTTGCCGCCGTCAGCGTGATGCCGAGGCCTGCCGCCGCAATCTGTCCGACGAAAACATGGCATTCCGGGTCGTTCTGAAAACGGCTGACTTCCCCGGCGCGATCCTTTACGCCGCCGCGGATACAGGCATAGCCGATTCCTTTTTTCCGGAGCAGGGCTTCGATGTCGTTCAGTTCCGGGATAAAACGTGCCATGACAACAATTTTCCGGCCCTCATCCATAACGGAATCGATAATGTCCGAAAGCGCCTCCAGTTTCGCCGTGCTGATCTGGTGAATATCAGACTCGTCATCAGTGAGATGCCCGCCCGTGACCTGGGAGAGCCGGAGCAGCTTGGTCAGCACATTGGCCGCAGTAACCTCGGTGCCTCTCAGTTCCGTGAAGCTGTCTTCTTCCAGATCCTCGTAGATCTTCTGTGCTTTCGGCTCAAGCTGTATGGTTCGGACTTCCTCGGTAATCGCCGGAAGGTCCAGGCACTCCGCCTTTGTGACGCGGTACGCGATGCTGTGGAGTTTCCGAAGGAAATCGTCGAGCATCCATCTGCGGAAACGGGGGATATGGTTGCCGTAGCCGACCATGTCGAAATAGCTGTTCCTGAATGCATAGAATGATGTGCCGAATACCTGGCTGTTCAGAAAACGGTACTGGCTGAACACATCCAGTTCTTTATTTGTGATTAATGTGCCGGTCAGCAACAGCTTGTACGACGCCCGGTCGCCAAGGGAATGCATTGCTTTGGACTGCTTGCTGTGGTTCTCTTTCATCTTGTGTCCCTCATCGGCGATAATAAGGTCGGCGTCGAAACGCAGGAGTTCATTCACGAGGATCCTTGCGGATTCATAATTGACCACCACGACCTGCAGTCCGTCCCCGGACACCTCCTTCAGCATCTTTTTCTTTTTCTCCGACGTTCCCTTGAGGATTGTCAGCTGATAGGGAAAATCTGCGAAGTCTGCGAACTCCGACTCCCATACGCCAAGAATGGAAAGCGGCGCTACGACCAGCACCCTGTCTGCCAGTCCAAACTGGTATAGAATTCCGGCTATCCCGATCGCCGTCAGCGTCTTGCCGCACCCCATTTCCATCAGGAGTGCAACACCCCTGCTTTTTGAATCAGAAGGGAGGAGGCCGAATTTCCTGCAGGCAAAGTCGAACCCGGCCTGCTGATGTTTGTATGGCTTTGCCTTTACCGGCATAGGCAGGGATGGTTCAGCAGGTTTCTGCATGGCGCTCACCCCCATCCCTTATTTCCTTCACCTCAATGCCCTCCACGGTCTTGCCGGGGGTCAGCACCAGGACTTCAGTAAAATCCCCGAAGAGGAAACGGAGCAGCCTTTCCGGCAGGCGCACGGTCGTGCCGCTTACGATGCGCTGCTTGTTCCCCTTGCGGTCAGCAATATTGATCTGGATCTTGTGCTTCATACACATGTTTTTGTCCTCCTTGTTCTGAACGGTTCTGTTGATCCGGAGGAAGAACCCTTCCTCTGTTCCATGCCCGAAAAATCAACCCCCGGAGGGGCGGCCGCCGGGGAGGACTCCGGCAGCCTGACTGACGCCCCACGGCTCAGTCTTCCTTTTGGGTCTTCTTCCGTTTGACCGGCTCTGCGCCGAACGCGCGGTGTGCGACCTTTGCGATGATTTTGTTTTTGCGGTTGAGAACGGACTGGAGAGACTTGTCCTTTCCGCTCTCAGCCACCTCTTCCTGGCGGATTTCTTCCAGCTGCCTGCCCATTCCGAAATGGTCATAGTACAGGTCGCGCTGGTCGTCCGTGAGGTCTTCGTCCACGGACTTCCTGACTTTTGCCAGGTCAGGATTCTCCGGCTGCTCGTCCGGCATATAGCCCGGTTCATCTTGGGGACGGGATACCGTCTCCCAGGGGTCGACCGCTTCATCGCCTTCCGGGTCAGACTCGTACTTCCGGCGTTTCGCCTCGAACAGCTGGTCTTTCGCTTCGCCGTAGTAGCGGTCGGAAAGATCCATGTCGTAGTTCAGGTCATCGATCAGATAGGTCAGTTCCTCGGTCACGCCGTCTTTGCCGACCTCGACCTTAATGGTCACAATCTTCTTCTGATCTGAGTCCCAGGTGTCGTAGCAGATGTACTTGCCGTCCGCTGAGATATAGCATTCACGGTCTGGGTTGTACTGTGCGCGGTACTCTCTCTTTGTTTCTTCGTTCTTCAATGCAGTGTCCTTTCCGTCCGCGGACGGTGGAACGCTTGAAGAACCTACAGAAAAGATGGCCAGGAGCCTCTGCTGCCGGAAAATGGGTGCAGAGAACTAACGGTGGGACATCTTCGCTTCGAAAGCAGCGGTTGCTGCTCTCTCGGTTCTGGATGCGTCCCATCGTCCCGGTGGCCACCTTATGGACAATTGAGATTTGTCGCCGTCACACTGACGGCAGTATCATCTTACCCGAATGTATAAAGTAAGAAAATTTCTCATAAAAAGCCTTACTTTTCTATCCATTAGTAATATGTTTATGTTGATTTACCCTTTATTATTGTGTATACTGGAACTGCAAATCCCAATAAGAGACAACTTTCTTCACAATAAAGTAAAGGGTTCTGTCATATTTTGAACAGTTTTTCAAAACTGCGAGGAAGGAGAATGTCGAAAATGGCTGAAAAAATATCGGAAATCATCTTAAACACGATGTTTGAATACAGCGGTTATGGCTGTAAGTGCGTAAAGGATACAGAAAACGTGGCCCCCGACATGCCGCCGAAGACCACGCTGAAAATGTATGAGGATATAACAAGACCTCTGGCATTTTCTTATGCCAAGGGAGAAGGATTGAATCTGACCGGAAATGCGGGCGGAGTAATAAAGAAGAACATTCTGGGCAAACTGCTCGCCTTGCCTAAAAACGATACTAATGCCCTTATAGGTTTCTTTGAGAAGTTCGGATTCCTGCTACCATTATCCGCTGATGAATATGAGTCTGCTGACGCAGAGGCACTGCTTGATATAGTGAACAGAATAAAGGCAACTATCTACCTGATGAATGCCATCGGAAAACGCAACTACCGAAGTGTTCTCGTTAACATTGCCTACCTGCTGTATTCGCCGCAGGTTACGATTTCTTTCTCATCCGGGGAGCTGTCCACCTGCAAGCATCGCTTTACCGCCCTGCTCGAGTCATATAATCTTTTTCCGGATCTTAGTCAGGATGCAGAAGCATATAACACGGGAAAATATTCTGTGCCGGACACCTTTATCGGTGGCAAAAACCACATTGACATTGATTTCTACAATGCAGTAAGAAGCGGAGCCGATACGGATATCAAAGGCAGCAAAGACCCACGCTTCAAGAATCTAACAGCAATGTATGTCGGATGCAGGGATGCAGACCATGAAACCCGGATGCTCATCGACTTCTTCTACCATTTCCAGACTGAAATTGCCGTCTTCAACGAAGTCCGATTTCAGAGTATTCGCCCCTATTCTCACATCGACGAGGAAGCCTTCGGTGAGAATATAAAAAAATCCCTGCTTGAATTAGCAAGGATTGTCATAGCCGAAGAAATCAATTACAACATCAGCAGCATTCAGCCCCGGTATAACGGCATGGCTCTTAAGGCTGCATGGCAAGTTGATTCACTCATCCAGGCTCTCTACTTCTCGATTTTCTACATGAAGGCCGGTTCTGAAATCTATAAGGAATGTGAGAATCCGAACTGCAAGCGTGACCGCTTCTTCCTGGTCGAAGCCACCAGGGCAAACAAAAAGTACTGCTGTCCGCAATGCGCAAATGCTGCGGCAGCCCAGCGTCACCGCAATAGAAAGCTTGAAAAATAAAAAAAGGCTCTGCCCCCGGTGTGGAGGTAGAGCCTTGTCTTTTACATCGCTGGTCTTGGAACCGGCGGTCTCGTATTTACTTTTTCTATCACATCTGCCAGAACTTTTTTCTGCTGATCTGGCATTCCGATATAGTTGTACATGAGAAACCGGGTATCCATCACGATGCCCTGCACCCGCTCATAGTTTTTTGGATTCGGTTTCCAGTCACCTACTGCTTCGCCAATGTTGCCAATACTGTCGGTAATGGCGGGAATCGGATTTCCATCGGCATCTATGTTCATAAACAGGTTTTTCGCGCTGTTGAAAGGCATAATGAACGCATTATAAAGGCGATCGTTACTGATGCCCTTCTCCCGTTCAATATACTCGGCATAGGTAATCTGCTTGTTGATATCCTGTCCGTTAGGAAGATGATCTGCTCTCCCACTGTAGCCATATCGATATAGTTTTGCATCAAGCACATAGAACTTGTCGTTGTAGATCATGATAGAATCCGGCTGCAGAGGGGTCTTGACCTTATCTCTTCCAAAGTCAAGCAACCATCTGGTATGAGGGAAATACTGATCTTTATCCTCAATACCGAACGCCTTGTCAATCATCTTCTCCCAGACACGATCAAAGAAGTCCGTTCCAAAAAAATATTGCTTGTCAGAAATCTTCTCATCCATGTACACGAGCATTGCCCGCATCGCTGAGAACAGTTCCTGTTCTACGTCATTGTGCGTTGTGGCGAGTTTCTTATCCAGAATATAAATCGCTTCTCGGTTCTCCGGGTGCGGTCCCGGCTTCTCCGGCATATACGGGACATAAAGCCAGCCCATCTTATCGAACGCTTCATACACGCAGTAGCGGTGGATCTGCGTTATTTTCTTATCTGAATTTGGCGTAACAGACCTAACGGTCATCTGGGTGAATACAAGAGAGCCATTCTTCTGCACCAATGCCCGTTGCTCTCGTACTGTCCTCGGCCATGATGCGTGACCCTTTGTATCCGTCTTAAACCGAGGGTCGGTTTCAATGTAATACCTGCCAGTCCTCAAGAAATCCCGGATAACTTTTAAATAGGCATGCATAGGGAAATCGACCGTCCGCGGTGCTGCGAATTTCGATTCTTCGATTACCTTATCTTCCTTCATGAATGCCGCCAGAACATAAAACAGGTTGTTGATGTCTGCGCGGAGATCATCGTCATTTGGTGGCAACTGATAGCCGATAGGAAAGTAAATGACTGCGTCATCCGTATCTGCTTTAACGCCTACGAAGCTATCGCCCTCATCGTTGGTGTTGACGTGGCAGCGTTCTCTAATATTTTTCTGTAAATCCATAGGCACTGACCACCTCTCTTTCCGACGTATTCATTACTGCGCTGTATCGGGGTAGAGAGATGCTCGAACCGTAGGCTTGAATATTTTGAAACGCTCTCTGCCTTTCGAATATACAAAAGTACGGATGACCTGCTCCAGGCTTTCCATATTATCCGTGTCAAACAAGGCTTCCGGATTAAACTTGAATGCATCGTCCCAGAGATATTTAATCACCTTCTCCGGGAACATACTATTATGCATTACAGCATCCCTTATATCTGTAAGGCGCAGCTTCTTTTCTTCTGGCAGTTCTCCGGACAATTCTTCCTTCATCAATGTGTCATACTCTATCAGCAACGTTTCATATCCTTCTGATGGAAGAGCCCGTCGATCAAATTCAATGTCTTTCTCATGAATAAAGTAAACGCCGAGACGCTTATCCTCTGCTGATGCCATCTTTGATTTATTACCGATAATTATCGCATTGACTGTTTCACAAAAACGTTTCCATGTCACCTCAGTATCAAGTATCTCAGCGTTGGAAAGAGATTGCCTGACATTATTAAAGCTATTCTCTATAAGCCGCATTCTCCATCTTCGCTGAAATGCTGTATCCAGTGTGAAAACATTCTGATCTGATGTGTTCATCGTCCCTATTATTGAAAGATTAGACGGAATGCGCACTTTATGGCTTGTATCGCCGTATATGTAACTCGCCATATACTTATGGGTCACACCATATTCACTTGTTCCGACAGGATACATTATTCCATCATCAGTTTTAGGTTCCACAACTCTGTCAAGAAGTTGAAAAACTTCTCCAAAAATGGCCGGTGCGTTACCACGATTGATTTCTTCAATAATCAGAACATACTTTCTTGTCGGGTTAACATATGCGTTGCGAATAATTGTCGTGAACGGTCCTGGCGTAAATTCATAAGTGACCTGCTTATCCGCGTCAACTACAGGAAGAATCTGGCCTATGAAATCAGCATTGGTATAATCCGGATGAAAAACTAAGCGCTCAACAATACTTCCAGAAGGACAATACTCATGCTCAATTGTCCAACTTTTACCTGATCCCGGAACCCCATACAAAAGAACATTGGCTCCATCATTAATCCTCGTTGTTTCGTCTGGAGCATTTTCCCCGTTTTCCGCAGAACTTGTGGAAAAATCTATCAACTCCTTATCAAGGAGATAGGGCCTGTTATCATATTTTTCAATATAGTCGTAAATTGCATCGCGGTGAATAGCAGATATGAAGAAACCGTTGCGTGTAAGAATCCTCTCAAAAGGTTTATCAGGTGCATAGTTGTTTGGAATTACAACCTGGGTGCCGCTGCCAGCCCGAACACCATTTTCAGTACCCGCAACCTCTGCAATTGTTTTCTCGTTGCATTCAAGACTGAAAATATAGTTGTTGTATCTTGCAACCTGGTCATGAACAGCAAAGCAAAAGTACTTCAGATTATTTTGTATGGCATAATTCCAAGCAACACCCCGTTCATGGGCTCCGCTGTCTCTTGTGTCAAAAAAATTTTTCGAATCATCGATCTTGTGACTGATGGGATACACAAAAATAACGCAGTCCTCGTCGGCATGATGGAGAACAAATCCGCGTTCATCTGTATTATCCAAGAATTTTACATCGGCAGGATTCATGTTCATATACCCGAACAAAGTCCTCTTTGCATCTATTTTTGTGTACGGCATCTAAACATCACTCCTCTGCAACATTCTCTTTATTATATTTTTTCAACAGATCATATACAGCATTAGCCAGTGCCTTTGAAAATAAGGGCGGCACTGCATTTCCAATCATTTTATATACTTCCATGCTACCTCCGTAAAAGATATAATCATCCGGGAAAGTCTGCAACCTTGCTGCTTCACGAACGGTAATCGTTCTTAGTTGTGCTGAATCGGGATGTATATGTCTGAGTCCATCCTTGTAGAGATGGGCGGGAATCAGATTGCTCGGTTCATCCCATCGAAGAACGTGGTACTTATGTACATTGGATACTTTGCCCGTCTTTTCAGTATAGAGAGCCTTCAGGGACTCCGTAGTGACATATTCACACCTGCCAGACTCTATATCTTTTGTCAAGAGTTCAAAAATATCAATATCCCGTTTGCTCTGCCACCGAGCCACATGGTTGGCCATAAAAGGATCTGGCAATGAGTGCGACAGTCTTTTTCCTTCATACTTCATCTCGTTTTTCAACGGATAAAGCTTGGGCAAATCAGCAATAGCGTCACGCACAGTCCTTTTTCTCGTTACTTTATATTTCGGTAAAAAACTGGAATAAAACTGTTCTACCATTTTCTCCGCGGTTGTTTCTCCAAAGTATTCTTTGCTTGCACCAATTATTATGACTCGGTTCCTGTTTTGAGGAACGCCATACTCTGTAAAATCAATCACAGCATTTCTTAAGTCGGGCAGAACATAATATCCGGCCTGATTAAAGCTTTCTTTGATGATTTCAATAATAGGGCGATCTCCAGGTTGGGCGCTGAGCATTCCCGGAACATTCTCGAATACAAAGAGTTTCGGCTTATACTTTGAAACGACCTTTAAATAACTCTCAAAAAGATAGTTTCTATAATCGTCCCGCATCCCATTCTCATCTCTCACACGTCCGGCAATTGAATATGCCTGACAGGGAGGTCCGCCAATAATAATATCAAGACCGTTCGCTGACTCAATCAGTCTGTTCAGTCCATCGGATTTCCCGTACGATTCATCATCCCATCCTTCGAACAATTCTTCTGTACGCTGAATATCGAACTGAAGGACACGTTTGTCTGCATCCTTGATGTGCCATTTGTCTTTCATGCGTTGCCGCAAATTGTCACAGGGTGCTTTTTCCCATTCAACTGCAGCCAGTGTGATGTAATGGCCAGACTGTTCAAACCCATCCATTAAACCACCGCAACCGGCAAACAAATCAATTGCTTTTATCTTTTTCATTAATGCTCTCCGTAATTATTCTGTTCAACTCCGTTCCCAGAGCCTGCCCAAGAAGTGGGGGCACAGCATTTCCAACCTGCCGGCTTTGCTGTGTTTTAGTTCCTGTAAAAATGAAGTCATCTGGAAATGACTGAATTCTCGCATCTTCTCTTACTGTCGGGATACGGTTCAACTCGTAATGAAAAATGTTCCTGTGTCCTGTATCTACCGTCCTTGACGGAGCATTCCCATTCAGCCTTGTCCAAGCCATATGGAATTTACGGCTTTCTCCCCACCCAGAGGGAAGATCTTTATAGTTACCACCTTCTGGAACCAAGGCAATTGTGTCAATAACAAACTGTTTGTGGGCCGTTGCGACATGGTTGTGCAGAACAGTGCAGTTTCCTCGCATCAATTTTTGATACTTCGTCTTGGGTTTTACTGAATAGGAGTCTTCTTCCTGTCCCAACCCGTCTACCCTTGTGGGCAAATCGCTGATGGCATCTCTGCAGGTGCAATAAGTTTCCGGGGTAAAACTCGGTTCTGGGAAGTGTGGCTCTCCTATATCCTTTCGCACTCCCATAAAAATTAATCTTTTTCTCATTTGTGGGACACCATAATCCGCAGCACATAGAATGCGGCAATCGATGTTGTATCCCATTTTTCTGAAGCGTTTCAGAATTTCGTTCTTGATTTGTCCCTTATACAACGTAGCCATCCCAGGTACATTTTCAATAATAAACGCCTTCGGTTTGTACTCCTTCACCATTTCAATAACCGCAAGATAAAGCTGATTTCTCTTGTCATCAAAGTTTCTTGGTCCAGTCAGTGAAAAACCCTGACAAGGCGGCCCAGCTATGATAACATCTATTTCACGGTCACCAGCGATTCTCTTTATCTCATCAAAAGTTTCATGTTTAGAAAGATCAGCATTTAGTCCTACAGCACCCTTATGATTCAACTCGAAGGTGTTTAAGGCAGCCTGATCATTATCAACGCCTACAATAATGTTGAAACCAGCGTCCAAAAAACCCTTGGAAAGGCCTCCGCACCCTGCGAATAAGTCGATAGCATTCACCGGTTATCCTCCTTAATAAATTCACAAATATCCGAAATATCGCAATTCAGCTTATCACAGATTTTCATCAGCACATCCAAACTGACAACCTGGTTCTTGCTTAACTTTGCAAGGGTGTTTGTTCCAATACCTGTTAGCGATCGAAGATCACTCTTGTTTATCCCTCGGTCTATCATTAGCTTCCATAATTTGTTATAGCTGATTTCCATATTTCACCTCGCATGAATAAAACGCTGTTACTGCTATTACCACGCACGCTTTATTATACCAGCTTATATTTAAAGTTTCAATATTGAAATCAAATATTTCATAATCTATATCTTTTTCGCCAGGCGTGTGATATGATATTTAAGAGTTTATTTACACTTTTCTAAATGGAGGCACATATAATGTCAGTATCGGTTGATGGCTTAAAGGAAAAGATTCTCAAAAATGTACTCAAAAGTGACGAGGTCATAATCATTAGTGGCTTCTTTTCAGCTGATTTACTTGAAGACATTGCAAAGACCGGAATCAGAACAACATTTTATTTTGGAATGGTATTCAATGACGTAATCTCTTTAACCAACCGAAACAAATTCAGGGCTATCGAAGCCGCCTATCCTAATTTTAAAATCTTTGTTCCGGCTTTATACCATGTACACACCAAATGCTATCTTTTCAAAAACGGTGGGAAAGTCATTGCTGCAATGATTGGATCTGCCAACTGTTCATCATCTGGTCTGGATACTACGAAAAACAGCGAACTGCTAATGGATGTTATTAATTCTACAGACATTGCAGAGCTTATCGCATATGAGCGAGAAATTCAGAGAGATTCTCTTCACTTTGATGATTCTTCTATTATTGTGAGTGTAGGAGCAACGGGAAAACCGCTGCGTGCAAGCGGCGCAAGAGCAACATCTGCCCCAAAGAGTTGGAACTGTTATTCTGGGAATCCATTCTCAGCTATTATCCCCCTGTATTATATGAAGAACAAGAAACCCACCGTTCATGATGTCGATGGCTTAAACTGGGGCAATGGTCCTCATGCCTCAAAGGGCCCCGATATGGAATCTACCATTCCGATTCGTAAATTCCAAATAGAAAACTATCCTTCGCTAATTCCATTTAATGGTAAAGTTGGCACTGGAGCCGGTGGAAAAGTCACCCGAATGCAATCACCATTTGAAGTTACGTGGGACGATGGAACAATCATGAAAATGGTGTTTCAGCAAGGCGGACCTGAGATACCGCCTAAAAGCAAGCGTTCACCTTCAGCCCCGTTCCGCATTTATCCAAAGGCATTAACTGCTGATTCCGGTGGTGTCGAACTCGGAAAATACATTAGGAAGCGGATGGGACTTAGTAGCAGTGCGGTCATTACCTACAACGATCTCAGAAAATACGGACGTGACTATGTTGTTCTTTCACTCACTAATGCAGGCAACTATGAACTTGATTTCCATGTATAGATAGGAGTTCTTAACTTTGTCAGATGTTCATTCAAAGGAAGTACGCAGCTACAACATGTCTCGAATCCGTAGCAAGGATACGAAGCCCGAAGAAACCGTAAGAAAGTATTTGTTTTACAAAGGGCTGCGTTATAGAAAAAATGACAAACGTTATCCAGGACATCCTGATATCGTTCTGCCTCGGTTTAAAACCATCATTTTCGTGCATGGGTGCTTCTGGCATATGCACCCGGGTTGTAAATATGCAGTGATGCCTTCCTCAAATACTGAGTTTTGGCAGAAGAAACTAATAGGCAACAGAAACAGAGATGACCAGGTAGTTAAACAATTAGAATCAGATGGATGGAATGTTCTGATTATTTGGGAATGCGAACTGAAAAAAGACAAAAGAGACGAAACATTAGAACACCTTTATCACCAAATTGTAAGTGCAAAATAAAGGGAACTAGCTGTCCAATGCCGTATCAATCAACTATAAAGAATAGTAGGTGATCCAATGCTGACAAAGACGAAAACTATCAAAATGTTATTATATGATGGCTCCTTAAACGGAGTCACCAATATTTCTGATTCGGCATGGGAAAGCGGGAAAATGTACTCTGCGCCTCGTGAATCTATTGGGAATCTTGTATCCCGTGCTGACTGCAAAAAATATGGTGTCTACCTGTTACTATCCGATCAACAGGTCTATGTTGGACAAGCTATTGATCTTGAGAGAAGAACAAAACAGCACCTTACTGACAAGGACTGGTGGGGCCAAGTTGTTCTCATGACAACGAAGGACGATAGCTTCAACTCGTCTGATATCGACTATCTTGAAGCCCAGTTGATAGACCTAGCTGCAAAAGCAGGTACTTCTGATAGCGATAATAAAAAAGGTGGAAATAGACAAAAGGTCGATGAATTTCGACAGGCGGAACTGGAACAGTATCTTGAAGAGGCATTATTCTTACTGGAATTAATCGGCGTCAAGGTCTTCAAGAAAAAGACTGCGCGCACCCCAAAATCAATCGGTCGTTCCATCTCTTTGGAGACATCCAAAGAGCCCGTCTCCGTGGAGCCCACGGGACAAGCAAAACCTCCTCTGCCGGATATCAAACTTGGGCCGTGCGTCTTCGCAAAAACCGGGCTACAGAACCTTCTCGCTTCAGGCTATGTGTTCTCTGATGAACAGATGAAAGCGTTCGGCTCTGTGGAGGGCAGCAAGGCGTATACCACCCGCAATCTTCCCATGTTCTGGATATTAAAAAAAGGTGAATCCCGCACAACGAGCGAAAAGAATTTACGCTCTCGATATTGGAAGGATGAGTTCGTATCAGGTTCTTACCGATTCCTAATGTTCTCTCAATGGTACGACGGCTCCAAGCACGGTGCACACAAGCAAGACTTCATCAACTGGTACAATACACTATGACAACAAAGGAAAAAGCAATAACGTATCCTCGACCCTGTTTTTCAATAACAACGTGTCCGCAACCCTATCAAAAGCGACCCGGACGCAAGGTCGATAAGTTCTGATAGAAAAAGAAAGGGGATTCCAACCCTGGGCAGTTGTTTCGCCCCGTGGCGGGAATCCCTTGTTTTAAGCCTTTGCAACCCCTTATTTGCTGTTCCTTGATAGCAATACTACCGTCTCGACGTGCCCTGTCCTCGGGAAAAGATCCACCGCCGTCGCCTTCACCAGATGATATCCGTTCGCTTCCAGAATCTTCAGGTCCCGGACGAGGCTGGTCGGTTTGCAGGAGACGTAGACGATTTTCTCCGCGCCGTAGCCGATGACTTCTGTCAACGCTCTTGGGTGGACGCCTTCCCGGGGCGGGTCGAGCACGATCAGGTCCGGGCTTCCGTCCAGGCTTTCCATGACGGTTTTCACATCACCGGCGATGAAGGTACAGTTATCGAGGCCGTTTCGGACAGCGTTATGCTTCGCGGCTTCGACCGCTTCTTCAACCAGCTCGACGCCTGTCACTTTACGAGCTTTTTCCGCGAGGATCTGGGCGATGGTGCCGGTGCCGCAGTAGAGGTCGAAGATTTCCTTGTCGGAGGTATCTCCGATGTAATCGCGGACCGTCGAGTAGAGGACTTCCGCGCCGGCCGAGTTCGTCTGGAAGAACGAGAAGGGAGTGATTCGGAATTTGAGTCCCAGGAGTTCTTCGTCGAAGAAGTCGTGTCCGTAGAGGATTTTGGTGCCGCCGTCGGTGATCGTGTCGGAGAGGCTGTTGTTATAGGTATGGAGAATGCCGGTGATTTCGCCGTCCAGCTTCAGCTCGAAGAGGCGGGATACCCAGGGCACATCGTCGTAGCCGCCTTCTGTCGTCGTGACGAGGTCAATCAGGATTTCGCCTGTTTTATGGCCTTCCCGGACCAGGAGATGGCGCAGATAGCCGGTGTGACGCATTCGGTGGTAATAGGGAATATTCTGTTCCTGGAAGTAGTCCAGCGTACAGCACAGAATTTTCCGGTAGTCCTCGTTGATGATTCCGCATTCGCGGACGGGCACGATATCGTAAAAACCGTTCCGTTTATGGAGTCCCAGCGAAAGCGGGCCGTCTTTGTACTCGTCGCCGAAGGTGAATTCCATTTTATTCCGGTAGCCGTTTTCCAGCGGGCTTCGGTGAATCGGCTGGAATTCGTAGTCCGCGTTATCTATATTTTTATACGCGTCCGCCAGGAGCTCGCGAATCTGGTTTTCTTTCAGGGCGAGTTCCGCGTCGTAGGACAGGTTCCGGTACGCGCAGCCGCCGCAATCGTCGAACCGCGGGCAAGAGGATGGTTCCTCGTCCGCCGCCTTCTCCAGAACTTCCAGCAGCCGGCCCTCACATTTGCTTTGTCTGACCTTCGTGATCGAGAAACGGACTGTCTGTCCACGGAGAGCGTGTTTTATATGAACGTCCCGGCCGTCGACCGACACGATTCCGGTATCGGGGAATACACTCCGAAGCACTTCGCCCGTGTAGGTTTCTTTTCTTTTCATAATATTTCCTTCCCGGACATAGAAACACCGCAAATCTCTTTGCGGTGTCTATTGTTCCGTCATATTGTCTGAACAGAGGCGGGAGTATTACTCGTCGCCCTCGTCGAAGAAGTCATCGTCAAAATCGTCCTCGAAATCATCATCGAAGTCTTCCAGATAATCCGGAGTCAGATAACGATATACCGCATATGCCGCCGCTGCCGCGACCGCTATAATACCGATCAAAGCGAAAATACAGACCGCCTTGTTGGATTTCTTCTCTTCTTCTTTCTTATTCAGTATATCACTTATTTTACTAGCCGCCTTCAGTTCCTCAAATTTCGCTTCCAGCTCTTCCCATTTCTCTTCAAGCTTACTCATATGGACACGTCCTTTCTGATTCGTAATGAAAAGCTAACATTTATTGTATTATAACACGCGGGGTCTTTTTTTACTATAAGTTTTCGCGTTTTTATACTCGGAGCTTATTCCACCTTGCGCAGCTTCGCGAACGCCGCGAACATCTTCTTGACGCCGTGGCCGACAAAATCCACGGTAACCTCGTAATCCCGGCCCATGTCATTGATGTTCGTGACGGTGCCTTCGCCGAATTTCTTATGCGCGACGCGGTCACCAACGCCATATTCCAGCCCAACGCCCTTCAATGTCTTCGGTTCCTGCTTCTCGTAGGGCTTCGGGGCCGCGTAGGGTTTGCGGCGGAACTCATTCATCTTCTGCCTGTATTTCGCCGAGGGCGGCTCCGGTGTCGGCTCTCTGGAAACATCAACATCCTCCGCCAGGTACTCTTCCGGAATTTCCTTCACGAAACGAGACGTCGGATTGTACTGTTGCTGCCCGTTCACCATCCGGCACCGCGCGCCGGTCATGGTCAGGCGTTTCTTCGCTCTCGTGATACCTACGTAGCAGAGACGCCGCTCCTCCTCCAGCTCGGTACGGTCGTCCGAGGAAATCGCCATATAACTCGGGAACATTCCATCCTCCATACCCGCCATGTACACGTATGGGAACTCCAGTCCCTTCGCGCTATGCAGCGTCATCAGCGCCACATAATCCTGGTCGTTGTCCAGCGAATCGATATCGGCGACAAGCGCGATTTCCTCCAGGAATCCGCCCAACGTCGCTTCCTCTCCCGAATGGGCTTCCGCGTAGGAGACTGCTTTGGATTTCAGCTCGTCGATGTTCTCGATCCGGGCTTTCGCCTCGTCCGTTCCTTCCGCCTCCAGCTCAATGACATAACCGGTCACCTCGATCACTTCCGCCAAAAGCCCCGGCACGTCGAGTGTATCGCTTTCGCGGCGCAGCTTCTGTATGAGCTCGCCGAATTTCTCGATCTTCGAAAGACCCCGGCCGATTCCGGGAATCAGCCGCGCCTCCAGAATCGCGTCATAGAAGCTGATCTCATGGCTGTCGGCGTAGGACTGGACCTTCAGAATCGTCGTCTGTCCGATGCCCCTTCTCGGAACATTGATGATTCGCTGAACGGCGAGATCATCCACGCCATTCTCGATCGTTTTCAAATACGCGAGCAGATCCTTGATCTCTCTTCTGGCATAGAAATTCACGCCTCCGACGATCTTATACGGGATGTTCGCGGCAATAAATTTCTCCTCGAAAAGCCGGGACTGGGCATTTGTCCGGTAAAGAATCGCGTTATCGTTGTAATCGCGCTCGCTGTTTCGGACGCTCATGGCGATGTCGCCGGCGACGAACTCCGCTTCCTCATAAGCTGTGCCGAACTGTCTGTAGCTGACGGCCTCGCCGCGCCCGTTGTCCGTCCACAGCGATTTATCCTTGCGGCCCTTGTTATTGTGGATGACTTCGTTCGCCGCGCCGAGGATCATCTCGGTCGAGCGGTAGTTCTGCTCCAGCTTGATGACGCGCGCGCCAGGGTATTCCTTCTCAAAATTCAGAATATTGCGGATGTTGGCGCCGCGGAAACGATAAATCGACTGATCGTCGTCACCGACCACGCAGAGGTTCTTGTATTTACTCGCCAGAAGGCTTACAAGGCGGAACTGCGCCGTGTTCGTGTCCTGGTACTCATCGACCATAATATAGCGGAAACGCTCCTGGTAATTGTCCAGAATTTCCGGATTCTTCTCAAATAGCCGGACTGTTTTCAGAATCAGGTCGTCAAAATCAAGCGCGTTGTTTAGTTTCAGCTGTTTCTCATACTCATAGTAAATCTCTTCGATCTTCTTCTGAGTAAAATCGCTGCCGGCGTTCATCTCGTACTCCTCCGGGGAAATCAGCTCGTCCTTCGCCCGGGAAATATTGCCCAGGAACATCTTCTCCTTGAAGACCTTCGTGTCAATTTCCTTCTTGCGGCAGATTTGTTTCATCAGATTCTTCTGATCATCCGCGTCGTAAATCGTGAATCTCGTGTCATAGCCGAGCGCTCCAATATAACGACGCAGAATCCGTACGCACAATGAGTGGAAAGTGCTGACCCAGACGCTCGCCGCCTGAGCTCCCGCGATCTTATCCACGCGCTCCCGCATCTCTCCCGCCGCTTTGTTCGTAAAGGTTATTGCCAGGATGTTCCAGGGCTGGACCTCCCGTTCCGTCATCAGCCAGGCCACTCGGTAAGTCAGCACCCGGGTCTTGCCCGAGCCGGCGCCCGCCAGGATCAAAAGCGGCCCTTCCGTACAGCGGACGGCCTCTGCCTGCTCTTTATTCAAAGTATCATCGATACCCATAATTCTATTCTCCTTGCCGTGTAATACCGCTCATTTCGAACGGTTGTTCTTACGCTACTTACCCATTATAGGGTAAAAGCTCTCTCTTGTCCATGCTATCGCGAAAAAGCGTGCCGCCTCTTGCTATCTGGTAATTGATACTGTATAATAGACGGGTGAGGTGATACGTCATGACAATTGATACCAATGATAAGTTAAACAGCATTCTAAGAAGTATAGCGGATATTACGTTTATTAAATCCGACGATATACCGAATATTGATCTCTATATGGACCAGGTCACGACCTTTATGGATGAGCAGCTGGCGAAATCCAAGCGCTATCCGGACGATAAGATTCTGACCAAGACAATGATCAATAATTACGCGAAGAACAATCTGCTCCCGCCCCCCGATAAGAAGAAATACTCGAGGGAGCATATGCTTCTGTTGATTTTTATCTATTATTTTAAGAACATACTGACCATCAAGGATATCCAGACACTTCTGAATCCACTCACGGAATCCTATTTCGGCAAGAAGGATCAGAATTTCACGATCAAGGATCTCTATGACTCGGTCTTCTCTTTTGAGTCCGAGGAAATGGACCGTATCATGGAGGATATCCGTGAGACATACGCTCGGGTAGAGGATTCCTTCGCGGATGTTTCCGAGAACCAGGATTTCATAAAGATTTTCACGTTTATCAGCATGCTCAGCTTCGACGTTTACGTGAAGAAACAGCTGATCGAGACTCTGATTGACATGGTTTCTGAGAATAACGAGGCGAAAGCCTCGAAAGAGAAATCTTCCAAAGAACAAAAGCCTCATCCGGAGGCCAGGAGCTGACCGGACAAGGCTTAACCGCGAGCCGCCTTCGGGCGGCTTATTTCGTGTGTTTCATTCTGGCAAACACCATATCATATCCGTCATTGCCGTAATTGAGCGACCGGTTTACCCGGCTGATCGTCGCGGTTGACGCGCCTGTCTTATCCGCGATATCGAGATAAGTTTTCTCCTGACGCAGCATTCTGGCGACCTCGAAGCGCTGTGAAAGACTCAGCAGCTCATTTACCGTGCAAATATCCTCAAAAAACTTATAACATTCATCCTTGTCCTTCAGACATAAAATGGCCTCAAATAAAGTGTCGACCGCGTCTGTTTTGATGTTCTTGCTCATGTCGATTCTCCTTCCGATACCCACCACAACCTATATTTGGATATTAGCACATTAACACGTTAAAGTCTATAAGAAATGTTATTTCTGTTCCATTTTACGGTGGTCAAGTATCGGGGCCAGGAGCGCGGCATCGTAATTCGCGACGAGTTCTCCTGGAAACCCGATTTCCTTAAGCAGCTGTAGCGCGGCGTTAAAGTCACCGACTCTCGTATGAATATGAGCGTCGCTGTTCACAATAATCGGCACGGACATCTCCCGACAGTACGCGAGCATCTCGATATCGTTTTCGCGGGCGTTCTTGCGGGAACTGGAGGGAAGAAGCGAGGCGTTATTGATTTCCAGAAGTTTATTGTGTTCCTTCGCGCCTTTAACCAGTTCTTTGTAATCGATCGCGAAACGCCCGTCGTCCGGATGCCCGATAATATTGACATAAGGATTCGCCAAAGCGCTCCGATACGCTCCGGTGACCTCATCCCGATTGAAGCGATCGTCCGCGTAGCAGTTCGTGTGCGCGCTGGCAATCACGACATCCATCTGTCCCAGCACATCGCGTTTCAAATCGAGATTGCCCTCTTTGTCCATGATATTCGCCTCGGTTCCGAAAAGCAGTCTGACGCCGAACATTTCACGGGGGATGATCTTAAGATTTCTGAAATAAGAAGTCGGGCAGGTACCGGGAACCGCCGGCGCGTGCTCCGTAATGCCCAGAATGGGAAGCCCGATATCCGCTGCCTGCCTGGCCATTTCCATTATCGTGTTGTACGCGTGCCCGCTGGCAAGCGTATGTGTATGCGTGTCAATTAATATTCTCATCGCGCTTCGTCTCCATTTCCCGCCGCGCGGCTCTGGATTTCCCTAAGCTCGTCTATGGAAATCTGCCCCGGCGCCGACGCTTTACCGATTGTCGCGAACGTGACCGCGATTCCAACCTCGCCCGCGCGGGTTCTGGTATCTTTTCCCAATTCTCCCATCGCGATCAGGATGATCGGCTTCTGAAAGCCTTTCCGATGGTACGCCTTCGCCGACTCGAGTACTGTACGCGTGTCATCCGCTGTTTTCGGCATAACCGCGATTTTTAAAATATCCGCCCCGGCGGCGTCCATTACAGCAAGCCTTCGAAGAAGCTCTTCCTCCGGCAGCGCCCGCGTGAACTCATGATTCGAGGCGATGACCGTAACGCCGAGCGCTTTCGCCATCTGGATGATTTCCGGCGCGGTCTCAAGCTTCGTGATCGTCTCCACGTCGATCGCGTCCGGGCGCGACGCGCGGCAGAGCTCCTTATAAAAATCTTTGTATTCAGCCGGAAGAAGCGCCGCTTCCCCACCCTCGTCCGACGTTCTTAACGTACAGAGAACGGGAATGGGAGCAAGCTCTTCGCGGATTCTGCTCAAAACGCGATTTACCTTCCCCGCGTCCCGGTAATCGGAAAAGCAATCGATTCTCCACTCGGCCAGATCCGGCTTCTTCGCCCGAATTTCCGCGAGGGAAGCGTATATTTCCTCTTCTGTCGTATAAGCGATCGGCGCGCAGATTCGAACTTGGCCCGCTCCGATCTCCAGTTTTCCTATTTTCGTCATTTGTTTCCTCCAAAAAAGAAAAAGAGCCGTAAATACGGCTCCTTTCATTCTCCTTATCGCTGTCATAAACCCGTGTATTCCTTATCAGCGTCTCTCTCTCGCGTAAGCGGCTACGATATCCTTCGTCGAGTCCGCCAGCGTGTAGAGCGTCTCCCCCGCTCCCGTCGTAATTTCCTCGACAATCCCGGCCGCTTTTAATACATTGATTTCCTTCATGATTTCCTGATGACGGCGTTCCTTGAATTCCTGAACCTGATCCCACGTAATTATAATTCCCATATAAATAATCCCCTTTTATCTGATTCGAAAGCCTTACCGAAGTCATCCCGCGGACAGCGCCTCGTTCTGTCTGTTCTTCTTTTCTTACGTTACAGAAATAAAGATACAAGCCGCGGGAAAAAGGTTCAATATTTACGAATTTTTTATGGAATTATTTGTACGAAAAACAATCTTCAATTATTGACTGTTTATTTTCATAACTCTAGCATACTATTCCATATTTTTCAATATATTGTATACGGTTATCGTTGACTTTAAGCGGTTATTATGATATTCTTTATCCATGTTATCAATAGCGATAACAATGAATTTATTTTCTACGGAGGTATCAGCAATGAGCACAGGTACAGTTAAGTGGTTTAACAACCAAAAGGGTTATGGATTCATCTGTGATGAGTCTGGCAAGGATGTTTTTGTTCACTATTCAGGACTCAACATGGAAGGCTTTAAGTCTCTTGAAGAAGGCCAGAAGGTAGAATTCGACGTAGTCGAAGGCGAGAAGGGCCCTCAGGCAACTAACGTAACCAAATTATAATCCATAATGTGCTTACGATGTGCTTTTTCTATAATAGATCGCTAATTCATATTATGAAACACACTCGAACGCGTAACATTTGAATTATGACTTAATGGCCGCCTCGGTTAACCGGGACGGCCATTTTTGAACTCATTTACTTTAATCTTAGACACGCCATAAAGCGTGACCCATATTACTTCATCTGATTTAAATGATACGCTTCTTCCGCGGTCCAGACCTTGATATTATTCTGATCAAGGATTTCCTTGGCCTTCACCGGGTCGGAAATCTTCATTACGGCAGAGGCGTCCTCGCCATTCGCGAACGCGTACATGTACTCGACATTGACTTCATCCGCGAGCTTCCGCATGACCTTACTGAGCGAGCCGGTCGCGTGCGCCACTCGAATCGCGATCACGTCCGTAAGACTGGCCGTAAGACCCTGCTCGCGAAGAACTTTCTGTCCCTCTACCGGGTCGGAAACTATCATTCGGAGAATTCCATATTCTGTTGTGTCAGCCAGACTGAGCGCGATCAGATCAATATCATGCCTGCCCAGAATTTCCAGGGCCTCACATAAGCTGCCCTGACGGTTTTCCAAAAAAACTGACAATTGTTTAATAAGCATGCGCGGTTCCTCCTTCTATACCAGATTGCGGTTATCAATAACCCGTTTCGCCTTGCCTTCGCTTCTTTCGATCGTCTTCGGCTCAACAAGCTTAACTTTTACGGCGATACCAAGAGCCTGCTTCAGCGCGCCGCCGATTCTCGCCTTCAAATCATCCATCAGTCGGATCTCATCCGAGAAGAATCTGTCCTCGACCTCGACCATAACCGTCAGAACATCCATATTATCCTTGCGATCCACGATCATCTGATAATGAGGCAGAATTCCCTCGCCCATCGCGAGAAGTGTCGTCTCAACCTGTGTCGGGAACACGTTCACGCCGCGGATGACCTTCATGTCATCGGTGCGGCCCTTGAACTTGGAGATTCTCGGCTGTGTTCTTCCGCACTCGCATGTCTCGTAAGTGATGTCCGTCAGATCCTTTGTTCTGTAGCGCAGAAGCGGCATCGCTTCTTTATCAAGTGTCGTGAATACCAGCTCACCGATATTCCCCTCGCCCGCGCTTTCCATTGTCGCGGGATCCAGTATCTCCGGAATGAAATGATCATGCTGGATGTGAAGTCCCTTGTGGTACTGGCAATCCATCGCGACACCGGGACCCATGACTTCACAAAGGCCGTAAATATCGTAGCACTCGATACCGAGAATATCCTCGATCTGATGTCTCATCTCTACTGTCCATGGCTCAGCTCCGTGGATACCGACTCTCAGCTTCATATCGTCTACCTTGCCGGCGTCCCGGATTGACTCAGCCAGATGCATCGCGTAAGACGGCGTGCAGGCAATCGCGGTCGCGCCAAGATCCTCCATGCACATGATCTGTCTCTTCGTGTTGCCGGCCGACATCGGAATGACCATCGCGCCAAGCGCTCTGGCGCCGAAATCAATACCCATGCCACCGGTAAAAAGGCCATATCCGTAGCAGACATGGATAATATCACTTTCGGACAATCCGCCCATCGTCATACAGCGCGCCACACACTCGCCCCACATATTCACATCGCTCTGTGTGTAGGAAGCGATCGTAAGCTTTCCGGTCGTCCCGGAAGTGCCTTGAAGCCGGGCCACCTGGCTCTTCGGAACAGCGAGCAGACCAAACGGGTAATTCTCTCTTAATTCTTCTTTCGTAGTGAACGGAATTTTCGAAATGTCCTCGATTCCCTTAATGTCTCCGGGCTCAAGCCCAATCTCCCTGAACTTTCTGGCGTAAAAAGGTGAGTCTTTGTAAACTCGCTCAACAACTCTGACCAGCTTCTCGCTTTGCAGAGCGGCCGCCTCGTCGCGACTCATACATTCCATCTTAGGGTCCCGGATTCTTTCTTCTCTCATGATTTTGTCCTTCCTTGATCTGTACTCGCGCCGTTACCGAAGCTGATAGCCTGTCTCAAAGGCCTTCTTATTAATATCAACTGTCTTCGGCGGTACTGTGTTCTCGATGACACGATACCAGTCATCCTTGCTGAAATCCATGTGCTGCGCGGCAATTCCAAGCACGATCAGGTTAAAGACTCTGGGATTTCCGATCTTCTTCGCCTCTCCCATCGCGTCGACCGAATATACCTTGTATTCTTTACTGAGATTTTCCAGAATATCCGCCGGATATTCCGCCGCTCCGATCACGACCGGCATCGGATCGATTCTCTGGTCATTCACGATCAGAACACCGTCCGGTCTGAGGTAATTCGCGTAGCGAAGCGCTTCCAGTCTTTCGAAGGCGATCAGCACGTCCGCCGTGCCTTCTTCCACGATCGGCTCCTCGACCTTGTCACCGTAACGAACATAAGTCACAACGCTTCCGCCCCTTTGCGCCATCCCGTGAACCTCGGACAGCTTTACGTCAAAGCCGGCGCTCAAAGCGATTCCACCGAGAATACGGCTCGTCAAAAGTGTTCCCTGGCCGCCAACGCCTACGATCATGATATTCTTAGTCCGCATTCTCAACACCTACTTTCTCAATCGCGTCAAACTTACATAACTGAACACAAAGATTACAGCCTACGCACATCGTGTCATCGATCGCGATCGTGCCGTCTGCTTTCTTCGTAATCGCCGGACAGCCGGGCTTCAGACACATACCGCACTTCTTACACTTATCCGAATGGGCGATACAATGAGGTTTCCGGCCTTTTGTGAGAAGCGCGCACGGTGACTGGGAAATAATAACGGAAAGCTCGTCTTTCGCTGTTTCTTCTTTCACTACGCGCTCCAGTTCTTTGATGTCGAACGCGTCCACGACGCGTACACTCGGAACGCCAAGAGCTGTACAAAGCTCCACAAGATCGACCGCGAAGGTCGGATCCTTCTGAAGGGTCTTGCCTGTTCCGGCGTGATCCTGATGACCGGTCATGCCGGTTGTGGAATTATCGAGGATCATAACGGTACCCGTCGCTTTGTTGTAGGCCATGTTAAGCAAAGAGTTAATGCCTGTGTGCAGGAACGTGGAATCCCCGATCACGGCTACCCAGTTCTTGACATAATCCTTGCCGCGGGCCTTCTCCATACCATGGAGACTGCTGATACTCGCTCCCATGCAGATCGTCGTGTCGACGACACCGAGCGGAGGAACCGCTCCCAACGTGTAGCAGCCGATATCCCCTGCTCCATGTATTCCTAATTTCTTAAGGACATAGTATGTGCTTCTGTGCGGGCAGCCCGGGCAGAGAATGGGCGGTCTTCCCGGTACCTGAGCCGGCGCTGTGAGCGAAAGCTCCTCATGACCGATCTTCTCCCGAATCATATTCGCGCTGTACTCACCCTGAATCGTGAAGATTTCCTTGCCGACACACTCGATTCCCCAGGATTTGACCTGTTCCTCGATGACCGGCTCCAGCTCCTCCGCGATATAAAGCTTATCTACCTTCGAGGCGAATTCCTCGATCATCTTCCTCGGCAGCGGATTGACCATGCCAAGCTTCAGAACGCTCGCCTCCGGCAGCGCTTCCTTCACATAAAGATAAGGGATACCGCTTGTGATGACACCGATCTTCGTGTCCTTCATCTCGATACGGTTAATGGCGAACGTGTTGGCGTCCTCCGCGAGTTCCTTATTCCGCTTCTCGATCTCCACATGACGTCCCTTGGCGTTGCCGGGCATCATGACGTTCTTCGCCGCGCGTCTCTCGTAAGGAATCGGATCCTTCTCGACACGTTCCTTCAGCTCTACCTTGCCCTGGGAATGCGCGAGTCTCGTCGTCGTCCGCAGGATGACCGGGCGATCATATTTCTCGCTGATCTCCATGGCGATTCCCACGAAATCCTTCGCTTCCTGACTGTCGGACGGTTCCAATACAGGAACGCCGGCCGCTCTGGCCACCATACGCGTATCCTGCTCGTTCTGTGAACTGTAAAGTCCCGGATCGTCCGCCACTACCAGCATCAGACCACCTGTAACTCCCATATAAGACACCGTATATAACGGATCCGAAGCCACGTTCAGACCCACATGCTTCATGCAGGCCATCGCTCTTATCCCCGCGATCGAAGCGCCGATCGCGACCTCTGTCGCTACCTTCTCATTCGGCGCCCACTCCGCGTAAAGATCATCCCTGTACTGAACCAGGTTTTCGCTGATCTCTGTGCTCGGCGTTCCCGGATAAGCCGATGAAACCTTGATTCCGGCCTCATAAGCGCCTCTGGCGATCGCTTCGTTGCCAAGCATGATTACTTTTGTACTCATGTTCGTATCTCCTCCATATCTGCCTGTTACAGCATATCATTTGTTTATTATAGCATATACCTTTTTCAATTTAAAGCGTTAATGTATTGAACACGCTACAGATCGAACAGCGACAGCTGGTTGGACTCCGGAAGTCCTTCCAAAAGCCCCAGCTCCTGCATTTTGTCGACTACCGTTCTGGGCACCTTGCCTCTTCCTCTTATGTCGTCCTTGGACAGGAATTTTCCCTGAGCGGCCGCCTCAGCCAGCGAATCGGCCGCTTTCTCGCCAAGTCCGTCAATGCTTGAGAGCGATGGCATAATTTTGCCGTCTATAACCTGGAAGTGACGCGCGTCCGCCCTGTAAATATCGATTGGCATAAACTCAAAACCTCTGGCGTACATTTCCTCCACGATTCGCATATCCTTAATCGTGTCTTCTTCTTTCGGCGACAGCGTCTCAATACTCTCAAGCCGCTCAAAATTCTGTTTGAGGACATTCGCGCCGCGGCACATTATTTCATAAGAAAAAGCGGACGCGCGGATCGCGAAGTACGCCGCGTAATAAGCGAGCGGGTAATTGATCTTGCAGTACGCGATCCGATACGCCATCGTGACATAAGCGACGGCGTGCGCCTTCGGGAACATATAGCTGATCCGTTTACAGGACCAGATGTACCAATCGGGAATTCCCGCCTCTTTCATGGATTTTTCCCATTCCGGCCTCAGGCCTTTTCCCTTACGGACACCTTCCATGATGTCAAAGGCAAGCGAGCTCTCCATTCCCTCATGGATCAGGAATGTCATAATATCATCACGGGTACAGATCGCGCCGCCCAGATCCGTCTTGCCTTCGGCGATCAATGTCTGCGCGTTATCGACCCACACATTCGTCCCGTGTGAAAGTCCGGAAACCCGGATCAGATCCGAGAAAGATTTCGGTTTCGTCTCCTGCAGCATCTGAATAACAAAATCGGTTCCGAACTCCGGAATGCCCAGGCATCCCAGCTTGCAGCCATGAATATCGGCCGGTTTGATTCCCAGCGCTTCCGTCCCCGCGAAAAGGCTGATCACGCCGGGGTCATCAAGCGGGATTTCTTTTGCCTTAAGACCGGTGAGGTCCTCCAGTCGACGAATCATCGTCGGATCATCATGGCCGAGAATATCGAGCTTCAGCAGGTTATGATCAATCGAGTGATAATCGAAATGTGTCGTAATGATGTCCGTCTTCATATCGTTCGCGGGATGCTGCACCGGCGTAAATGTATCGATTTCCTCGCCGTGAGGCAGAACGATGATTCCGCCCGGGTGCTGGCCCGTGCTTCGCCGGACGCCTGTGCACTGCTGAACGATCCGGTTGATCTCGCAAGTTCTTTTATGCTTGCCCCTGTCCTCGAAATAGTGTTTCACGTAACCATACGCGGTTTTATCGGCCAGTGTGGCAATCGTGCCGGCCTTAAAAGTCTGGCCTTTTCCGAATATTTCCTCCGTGTAACGGTGCGCCTTCGCCTGATAATCGCCCGAGAAGTTCAGGTCGATATCCGGCTCTTTATTTCCTTTGAAGCCCAGGAATGTCTCGAACGGGATGTTGAAACCGTCCTTCTTAAGCTTGTGGCCGCACTTGGGGCAGATTTTGTCGGGCATATCCCAGCCGCAGCCCTCCACGTACGCCTTAACGTCATCCGAGTCAAAATCATAATAATGGCATTCCGGGCAATAATAATGCGGCGTCAGCGCGTTGACCTCTGTAATGCCGGCCATATTCGCGACAAAAGAGGATCCGACCGACCCTCGGGAGCCGACCAGGTAACCGTCCTCATTCGATTTGCGCACCAGCTTCTGGGCGATGATATACATGACCGCGAAACCGTTCGATATGATGGAATGGAGCTCTTTCTCCAAACGTTTCGTGACGACATCCGGCAGCGGCTCCCCGTAGATTTCCTTCGCTCTGGCATAGCAGCTCTCCCGAAGCGTACGATCGGAATCCGGAATCACCGGCGGGCATTTATCCGGCCGCACCGGCTCGATTTCCTCGATCATGTCGTTGATCATAAGCGTGTTCTCAATCACGATCTTTTCCGCCTCGCGCTCACCGAGATACGAGAACTCCTTGAGCATCTCCGTCGTCGTGCGCAGATAAAGCGGTTCCGGCCTGTCCACGTCCTTATACCCGTTTCCGGCCTGAATGATCCGGCGGCAGATCTCATCCTCCGGATTCAGAAAATGAACATCGCAGGTCGCGACGACCGGTTTGTTATACGCCTCGCCCAAACGTATGATTTCGCGGTTGAAATCTTTAAGTTCCTCGTCACTTTTAATTTCGGGGTGCTTGTCGTCTCCGATCAAAAAGCGGTTATTCGCCAGTGGCTGCACTTCCAGATAATCGTAAAATTTCACGATTTTCTGAACTTCCTCCGCGGAACGCCCTGAAAGCAGCGCGTCAAAAAGCTCGCCCGCCACGCAGGCGCTTCCCAGGATCAGGCCATCTCTGTGGCTTATGATCTCGCTTTTGGGAAGCCGGGGCCTCTTGCCGAAATAGACCAGATGCGATTTCGAAACCAGACGATACAGGTTCTTACGTCCTTCCTCGTTCTTCGCCAGCAGTATAATATGATGAGTCGGAAGCTTCCGGATCATATCCGGCGTCATGGAACCGATCTGATTAACGCCGGCAAGGGTGTTGATTTTCCGTTCTTTCAGCATTTCCATGAATTTCAGAAAAATATCGGCGGTACAACCCGCGTCGTCCACCGCGCGGTGATGATTCTCCAGAGAAATGCCAAGCTGCTTGGCGACGGCGTCGAGCTTATAGCGGCTCAGTGTCGGCAGCAATACCCGGGCCAGCGCCACCGTGTCCATATAAGTGAATTCATCGCTAAGCCCCTGATTACGGCAATTCTGACGGATAAATCCCATATCAAAGCCCGCGTTATGAGCAACCATTACGGCACCCTCCGAAAACGCGAGGAATTTGGGCAAAACCTCCGCGATGGGCTCGGCGTCCATGACCATCTCGTCGGTTATACTGGTCAGCTCGGTGATACGGTAAGGAATCGGCACCTCCGGATTCACGAAAACACTGAAGGTATCCACAATCTCCCGGTTCTGTATTTTGACGGCGCCGATCTCGATGATCCGGTCATGAATGGAATTAAAACCGGTCGTCTCAAGGTCAAACACGACAAAAGTGTCGTCAAACGACTGGCCTTTGTCATTCACCACCAGGTCAATCAAGTCATCGACTACGTAGCCTTCCATACCATAAATGATTTTAAAGCCTTCCGGAACCTTTTCCGGTGATTTGCTTTTCAGGTCGCGGATCGTGTGAAACGCCTCCGGAAAAGCGTGCACGACACCATGATCCGTAATCGCCACGGCTTTATGTCCCAGCGCCACAGCGCCCTTGACGATATCCTCCGCGGAGGTAATACCGTCCATATCACTCATCTTCGTATGACAGTGCAGTTCCACGCGCTTCACCGGCGCCAGATCCACGCGCTTCTCGGTAAAATCCCCGATCTTGCGGATGCCGCGGATCGACATGACCACGACCTCTCCGTTATAGTTGTCCACGACCGCGGAGCCGCAGACCTTGACACAGGCTCCCTTCTTCAATTCCTTCATAAGATCCGGGCACTCCTCGTCCGCCACGAAAATCTTGACCATGATCGAGTCCGTGAAATCCGTAACGCTGAAGGTGATCAGCTGTTTCTGGTTGCGCAGCTGCCTGGTCTCGGTTTCCAGGATCTGCCCGCGGAACACGACATTCGCCATACCCGCGTCTACCTGGGATAAGGGTGTGACCTCTCCTTGAAAATCCCGTCCGTAAATAATCTCCGGGTCCGCCGAGGCGGTCTTGCTCCAGGCTTGGCGTCCCTTATAAGGATCACCTGACCTGCCCGGACGAAACGGCTTGATTTTCGCGTCGTAGTCTTTGAGCTCCTCCGGCGCCTTCTCCGGCTGATCGTCCTGCTTCTTCTGTTTCCGCGTATCTGAGTTGTGCCGGAGTATCTTCTCAATCTCACCGGCCAGTTTCTTCTCTTTATATTGCTCCAGCTCCGACAGCTCCGCTTCTCTGTACCGCGTCCCAAGCTCGATGGGAATATGGCAGCGCTCCTCAAAGACCAGCTGTACATAGTCCATGATCGTCTTCTCCTTGCCCTTGGAGGCAAGTGTGTCGCCAAATTCTACGTATACTTTATTATTTCCTTCGAAACTTAATCCTGTCTTAATAAAGATTTGAGCAGCCAGAGGACTGAGCTTGCTCAGCTCCAGGAGCATGCTCTCCTTGTAATTGTTCCACAAATTCTCCGGCGTGTATTGACGGGAGAGCCGATAATTCTCTTCTATATGAACGAGCAGATTTCTTCTGCCGAAAATATCGCGGAGGATAATATCTTCCAGCTCGTAGATATTTTTCTTGGGAATCAGATGGGTGGAGTTGAGATAAACCGTGATCCGATCCTTCGCGCTCGTCGTCGTGATCTTCTCGACGAACGTGTCCGTCACCAGGCTGTTCAGCTCATCCCCCAGCTTAAGCGTCGGAAAAACGTCAAAAAAATTCTTCATATTATTCCCCCCAATGAACAAGCTCCTGTCTAAGAGCCTCCAAAAGCTCCCCCTCCGGTACTTTGCGTATGATTTCGCCACGGCGGATCAAAAGACCCTCACCCTTGCCGCCGGCAATTCCCAGATCCGCTTCCTTTGCCTCGCCCGGGCCGTTCACGACACAGCCCATGACCGCGACCTTCAGATCAAGCGGGAATTCCTGGACCATCGTCTCGACCTGATTGGCCAGCTTGATCAGATCAATCTGGGTTCTGCCGCAGGTCGGGCAGGACACGACTTCGATTCCGCCTTTTCTTAGTCCAAGCGCGCGCAATATGAGCTTCGCCGCCTTGATTTCCTCCAATGGGTCACCGCTTAATGAGACGCGGATCGTGTCACCGATTCCTTCATTTAAAATAATGCCAAGACCGACCGCTGATTTTACGCTGCCGGAATAGACCGTTCCCGCTTCCGTGATGCCGACATGAATCGGATACGGACACTGCTTCGCCAAAAGCTCATGAGCCTTCACGCACATCATAACGTCCGAGGATTTGATGCTGACGACCAAATTGTCATAATCCATCTCCTCAATCATCCGCAGCTTGTCCATCGCGCTTTCCACAAGCCCCTCCGCCGTCACGCCATGATATTTGGCGACCAGCTCCTTCTCGAGTGACCCGCTGTTTACGCCGACCCGTATCGGCACGTTCCGGGATTTCGCCGCTTCCACAACCGCTCTGACCTTCGCCGAGTCGCCGATGTTACCCGGGTTGATCCGAATCTTGTCCGCGCCGTTCTCAATCGCCGCGATTGCCAGTCTGTAATCAAAATGAATGTCCGCTATCAGCGGAATGGAGATTTGTTTCTTGATTTCGGGAAGCGCCTTCGCCGCCTCCATAGTCGGAACCGTACAGCGGATAATCTCACAGCCTGCCGCTTCCAGGGCCTTGATCTGACGAATTGTCGCTTCCGCGTCTTCCGTCTTCGTGTTCGTCATGGATTGAAAAGCGATCGGATTGCCGCCGCCGATTTTTATATTGCCGATTTGAATGACCTTTGTGTTTTCTCTTGTCATATTTCTTCCTTTCCTCATGAAGCGGGATCAAAAAGCTTCCCTCTTATTATACGCGGAAACGGGATTATATTTCAAGCGGTTGTCGGACGTCAAGTCCCTCTTCTTTTAAAGCCGAGCAAAGGAAATCAAAATGTTTCGGGGTCACTTTTATCAGGCACATCGGCCTCGGCAGCTTCTCAAACGCCTTCAGCGGTATTTTTTTCCACTCGATTTCCGCCAGATATTCCTCTGAAAAAGGCTCGACAATTTCCGCCTCTCCCATGACCTGCAGGCCTTCTATCTCGCCAAAGCCTTTATATTTCTCGTAAATCGCCAGACAGACATTCGTGTTTTTCTCTAGAGCCCGGAATTTCTGACCGCCTTCCGAAAACATCCAGAACGCGCCCTCGTGATAACTGTACTCAATCGGCGTGCAACGGACGAAATCGCCTGTGCCTGTCGCCAGAGCGCATGTATTGTTCGATTTGATAAATCCCGTTATTCTCTTTAAAATCTTTTCTCTCGGAGGTTTTTCCTGAAGCGCCTCCTTGCGAGTCCAATATTCCGCGGCTTCCGTGAATTCTTCGTGATTCATGTTTTCCCCTCCCTTAAAATAAAACGGCAGAGACAACACCTGAGGTTATCTCTGCCGTAAGTTTATTATCCCGAACCGTTGTTATTAGTCGACAACAACTGACCAGCCTTCAGGACCCTTGACCTTACCAAGCTGAATTCCTGTCATCGTGTCATAAAGCTTCTGTGAAAGCTCGCCAATCTGGCCGTCCTTGATCTGCATGACCTTATCCTCGAAACGAAGGTGCCCGACCGGTGAGATGACCGCCGCTGTGCCGCTTCCCCAGACTTCTTCCAGACTTCCGTCCGAAGCTGCCTGTAACAGCTCGTCAACAGAGATACGGCGCTCTTCTACCGGGTATCCCCACATCTTGCAGAGTTGGATACAGGAATCGCGCGTCACGCCGGGTAGGATACTTCCGTTCAGCATAGGTGTCGTCACAACACCGTTGATCTTAAAGAAAATGTTCATGGCGCCGACTTCCTCGATGTACTTGCGGTGAACGCCGTCCAGCCAGAGCACCTGTGAGTAGCCCTCGTCGTGCGCTTTGACCTGAGCCGCGAGGCTGGCCACATAGTTGCCGCCCGTCTTGGCCTCGCCGATGCCGCCCTTGACGGCCCGGACATAATCATCCTCGATCCAGATCTTAACCGGGTTAAGTCCCTCGGGATAATACGCGCCGACCGGTGAGAGAATGATAATGAATTTATATGTGTCCGAAGGTCTTACACCGAGGAACGGATCCGTGGCGATGATGAAGGGACGGATATAAAGAGAGGTTCCTTCCTTCTCCGGAATCCACGCCTGGTCGACCTTGATCAGTGTCTTCAAAGCGTCCATTACATCCTCCGGGTTCAGCTCGGGGATGCAAAGTCTGCGATTCGTGTTGTTCGCTCGTTCTATATTCTTATCAGGACGGAACAAAAGGATCTTGCCGTCGGGACCGCGGTACGCCTTAAGCCCCTCGAACATCTCCTGTCCGTAATGAAACACCATCGCGGATGGCTGAAGCGTAATCGGTCCGTACGGTACGACTCTCGCGTCATGCCAGCCTTTGCCGGTCTCATAATCCATCACGAACATATGGTCCGTGAAAATCGTTCCGAATACCAGGGGATCATCAGCGGTCGGCAGTGGTTTCGGATTCGTCGTCTTCGTAATTTTAATATCAAGCATCTTTCCGTCCTCCAAATTTTCTATAAGAAACTCTATCGCTTACCATTATGATACTTTTTCCATCGCTCTGTCAAGCTACCATAGCAGAGTAATTGATTTTTTTTGCTGTCCGGCGCTATCTGTCATTCATACTGATCGACTCAATCGCCACATTTCCGCCGCGGACGACCTCAATACTCCTGTAGGAACCCTTCAGAAGCCGGATCAGGTCGTCGTTGCGGGACTCTGTCTGGCAGCACTCGAGAATCGCGCTGTCTTTGCCATAGTCTCGCACTTCCAGGCCAAAAACCTGGGAAATATGGAAAAGCTCCGTCTTACCTTCCGGCGTCAGGTGATTGACTTTTACGAAAAGCACCTCGCGCATATGTGTAGGACTGTCTGTGATATCGATTACTTTTATGACCTCCACGCAGCGGTTCAGCTGTTTCTTAATCTGCTCAAAGGTCTCGTCATCGCTGATCATGCCGATCGTCATGCGGGAAATCGTCTGATCCTCTGTCGTGCCAACGGTCAGGCTGTGGATATTATAGTTCTTGCCGGAAAAAAGCCCGGATATCTTCGCCAGTACGCCGATCTGATTCTCTACATAAAGGGATACCCATCTTTTGCTCATCTCATTATTCATTTTAATCTTGTATGATGTTTTCAGAAGCTAAAACATCAATTTCCTTTCTTTTTAATATCGTGGTTCAATACATTCAGATACTGTGGACTTTTGATTTTTTTCTGTAGCTCGACTACTCAAAGGAGTGTATTGCCGCTAACTGTATCTGAATTGTTTATTAGTTGGATGTTGCCAGCAGGGATTCTTCCCTCAGAGTACTTATCTCACGCAAGTCTACGATGATATGGATTGGTGGACATCACGGTATCAGACTTTAGAAAGGGAGGTACAAACTCATGATTTATGTTGGCATTGATATTGCCAAGCTTAACCATTTTGCCTCAGCAGTCTCGTCTGATGGCGAAATACTCATCGAGCCGTTCAAATTTACAAATGACGGTGATGGCTTCCAACTGCTGGTCTCGAAGCTCAATTCGCTTAACGCGGAGCCCGACAGAATCATCATCGGTCTTGAATCAACGGCACACTATGGCGACAACCTTATCAGGTACCTTGTTGCCGAAAGTTTCCAGGTGTGTGTGTTGAACCCCATTAAGACTTCTGCTATGCGTAAAAATAACATCCGCAAAACGAAGACTGACAAGGTCGACACATACATCATTGCCAAAACTCTTATGATGCAGGATTCCTACAGGTTCTATACTTTCTATGACCTTGACCTGATGGATCTGAAGACTATGGGGCGTTTCTACCAGAAAACCGTCAAGCAGCGTACACGGCTGAAAATACAGCTCACTGCCTATGTTGATGAAGTCTTCCCGGAGCTCCAGTACTTCTTTAAATCCGGTCTGCATCAGAAATCTGTCTATGCCCTCCTGAAGGAGGCTCCGACACCGGAGGCCATTGCTTCCATGCATATGACTCATCTTGCGAACCTGCTTGTAAAAACCTCGCACGGTCATTTCAACAGGGATAACGCTAAAGAATTAAGAGTTCTCGCGCGGAAGTCTGTCGGCGCATCCGACAGCGCTCTATCTATTCAGATAACTCACTCCATAGCACAGATCGAGTTACTGGATAGCCAGTTACAGAAGATTGAAGATGAAATGGCTGAGATCATGAAGTTCAATGACTCAGTTATCATGACCATTCCGGGTATCGGCTGTATCAACGGCGGAATGATACTTGGTGAAATAGGCGATATTCACCGTTTCTCCAATCCTTGCAAGCTGCTTGCCTTTGCCGGCCTTGACCCCACTGTATATCAGTCAGGTAACTTTCAGGCCAGGCGGACAAGAATGTCAAAGCGCGGATCCAAAGTCCTGCGCTATGCCCTTATAAACGCAGCTCACAATGTAGTAAAAAACAATTCCACTTTCAAGGCTTATTATGATGCCAAGATGGCGGAAGGCCGGACCCATTACAATGCCCTGGGACATTGTGCCGGCAAGCTTGTCAGGGTCATCTGGAAAATGATGACTGATGACTTAGAATTTAACCTCGATTAAGAGGTCTGTATATCACATCGATAGACTTGTTTAAAAGCGCCCACCCGGGAGCCTTGTTAAGGTTACCCTTTTTGCCATCGATATAAAAAAGGAATTTTTTGCTAATTTAAGATTGACTTTTCATAGTTGGTCTCCTCCTTAGCATTCCAGAATCATATCGCCGAGCGCGTCGCCGCCTTTTACCATCGGCAGCACAATGTCTTCCTTATCAATGATGAACTCGATGATCGTCGGGCGTTTCGTTTCTTTCATTGCCTCGTCAAAAGCCGAATCGATTTCGTCCGGGTTTGTCACGCGAATACCCTTCGCCTCATAGCTTTCGGCGAGCTTCACGAAATCCGGAATGTAGGTCGGGCACTGGCAGTCCGGGTTCTTGCAGTTCTCCAGGCAGCCCTTGCGCGCGCGCAGGCAGGTGCTGGAATAACGTTTCCCGTAGAAAAGCTTCTGCCACTGACGTACCATGCCGAGACTGCTGTTGTTGAACACGCAGAGGATAAGGGGCAATTCCTGCGCCACGGCCGTCGCCATTTCCTGAATGTTCATCTGTGTGCCGCCATCGCCGGAGACACAGATGACCGGCGTGTCCGGGTTGCCGATCTGGGCGCCGATTGCCGCCGGAAACCCATATCCCATAGTACCGAGGCCGCCTGAGGTCAGGAGCTTCTTATTACTGTCCATCTCGAGGAACTGCGCCGTCCACATCTGGTGCTGTCCCACGTCTGTCACGACAATCGCTTTGTCGAATTTCCGATTGATCGTCTCGATAATGCTCGACGGCGTAACGGAACCTTTGTCCGGCATTGCCATCGGATGTTCCTCATTCCACGCTTTTACCTGTGAGATCCACGCCTCATTCCTGTATGAGCTGACATAGGAAAGCATTTTCTCGATCGCTTCCCCGGCGTCCGCCACGATCGGCACATGTACCTGAATGTTTCTGGAAATGGAAGCCGTGTCAATGTCGATATGCACGATCTGGGCGTTCGGCGCGAATTCATGGAGCTTTCCGGTGATTCGGTCGTTAAAACGCGTGCCGATCGAGAAAAGCAGATCGCACTCGCTTACCGCTTTGTTCGCCGCGTAGCAGCCGTGCATGCCCATGTTGCCGATAAAAAGCTCGTGAGTCGTGGGAATCGAGCCTCGTCCCATGACGGTGGATACCACCGGAACTCCCGTGATATCGACCAGCTTCTCAAACACGGCGTTAGCATGAGAAATGTTGACGCCACCACCGGCGAGGAACAACGGTTTCTTCGCGCGTTCCAGCATCTTGATCGCTCTCTTAAGCTGACCGATATGAACACCTGTGCTTGGCTTATAGCCGCGGATATTGACCTCATCCGGGTATTCCGGGCTGCCGGCCGCCATCATGACGTCCTTGGGAAGATCGATCACGACCGGACCGGGCTTACCGGTTCTGGCTATATAAAAAGCTTCCTTGATAATTCGGCCCAGATCCGCGCGATCCCGCACGGTAACCGCGTATTTACAGATGTTCCTGGTAATGCCTACGATATCGACCTCCTGGAACGCGTCGTTTCCCATCAGATGAAGAGGTACCTGACCTGTAAAGCAAACAAGCGGAACGCTGTCATAGTTGGCTGTCGCGATGCCGGTGACGAGGTTTGTGGCGCCGGGGCCGCTTGTTGTCAGGCAGACACCTACCCGGCCCGTGCTTCTCGCGTAACCGTCGGCCGCGTGAATCAAACCTTGTTCATGTCTTGGAAGGATGACGTCGGTGAAATCCTGCTTATACAACTCATCGAATATATCGATCGCGTATCCGCCGGGATATCCAAAAAGCACGTCAACGCCTTCTTCTTTCAGCGCTTTCACAAATAATTTGTTTCCGGAAATTTCTCTCATGTTGTTACCTCCTTGACTATGTTGGTTGTTTGTCGGCCGTTCAGGCTTTAATCCACACATAAGAAAAGCCCTAAGCCGTCAAGACGACTTAGGGCGAATATACATCCGTGTTACCACCTAAATTCGGAGAAAAATCTCCGCTCTCAGCCGATACGTGGTTTCAAAAAACCGTATACCGTTCTCCCTGTAACGTGGGAGAGCTCCGTTGAAGTCTACTAAAGCGTTAATCGCTTGTTGGATTCAAAGCTCCAAGGCTACTTCCATACTGTCTTCACGAAGATTCGCACCAACCATCTTCTCTCTGAGGATCCGATCAGAATGTACTCCTCCTTATCATCGCCGATAAGTTATTCAAATGTAAAACTTGATACTGTTATTATATACATAGGAATGGCGCGAAGTCAAGAAAGAATCGCGGATTTGATAAAATATTTTTGTCACTGGGCAAAGTTTTTCTTCCTGACATAGGTAATGAAATGATATTCCAGATCAAAGTATGTCTGCTCCTCCGACTCTTCCGCGACTTCCCAATCCGGATCCGCGTCCAGATCCGGGAATTTCGCGTCGGCCTCATAAACGTGATCAATCTTCGTGATATAAGCCGTGTCACAGTATGGCAGCATCTGACGGTAAATCGTCTCTCCGCCAATGATATAAATATCCTCTTCCCGGTATTTTTTCAGCTCTTCCAAAAGCTCCGCCAGTGAGTGGACGATAATCGCGTCCGCCACCTTATAATCCGGGTTGGTCGTCAGAATTATATTCGTCCGGCCCTTAAGCGGTTGTCCGGACGGAAATGTCTCGAGCGTCTTCCTGCCTAACACAACAACCTTATTCTTCGTATGTGTTCTGAAAAACTTCTTATCGGAGGGAATATCCACGAGCAGCTTGTTATTCAGCCCGATTCCCCAATACCGATCCACAGCGGCGATCATTTTCACAATAATACCCTCTTTCCTGTCAGATTTTATACCGCGACCGGAATATTCCGGATCTGCGGCCAGGTTTCATAGTTTTCCAATTTAACATCTTCCGGCGTGAAGTCATAAAAATTCCGGACTTCCGGGTTCAGCCGGAACTCCGGCGCCGGATACGGCTTCCGGCTGATCAGTTCACGAATCACCGGAATATGCCTGTCGTAAATATGAGCGTCCGCGATCACGTGTACCAGCTCACCCGGAATCATGTCACTGACCTGTGCCAGCATATACAGAAGCGCCGCGTATTGACACACATTCCAATTATTCGCCGTCAGAATATCCTGGGAACGCTGATTCAATACTGCGTTCAGGACCAGTTTATCCGAGTCTTTCTCTTTGGTCACGTTAAAGGTCATACTGTAAGCGCAAGGATACAGCGCCATCTCATGTAAATCCTGGTGTACGTACATATTCGTCATGATCCGTCGGCTGTAAGGGTTATTCTTCAGATCATAAAGCACGCGGTCGACCTGATCCATATCGCCCTCGCGGTATTTGTGCTTTACGCCCATCTGATAACCATAGGCTTTGCCGATCGAGCCGTTCTCGTCCGCCCAGCTGTCCCAGATGTGTCCCTTGAGCTCATGAATATTGTTGGATTTACGCTGCCAGATCCAAAGGATCTCATCGACGCAGCTTTTGATCGCGACCGGGCGCAGTGTCATTGCCGGAAATTCCTCTCGCAGATTATATCGATTCACGACACAGAACTTCTTAATGGTGTACGCGTAAGAACCATCCGCCCACTTGGGCCGGACCTTCTCGCCTTCTGTGCTGACTCCGTTCTCCAGAATATCCGAGCACATCCTGATAAAAATCTCGTCCGCTTTACTCATTAGCGAATCCCCCTTATGTCCTGATATAGATTCTTCGCGTAGCTGTCCGTCATGCCGCTGATATAATCCGTGACCAGCAAAAGCCGCAGATAAAGCTTCTCGCCCTCCGGTTTTCCGGCGGACTGACTTGCGTACGCTCTCTTGTAATTATCCGAAATAATTGACATCAGCTTGTGATCGGACGGTGTCCGCGACTGTTCCCAGTACTCCGTGTCGTAATAAATACAAGCGTGGACAAGCCGGTTCAGCAGATAATCATAGATTTCGCCCGTCGCGAGCTCCAGCTTATATATGAATTCCGTGTCAAAAACATAGCGAAAGCCCATATCCCCCAGCAGGTCCATGATTCTCTCCGCCTTCGTTCCATGGAAAAGATCGGTCTTACAAGAGCCTTCCATCAACTCGTCATAACGCTCGATAAAAGAATTTGAGGCGCTATTGAGAAGATAGCTCTGTAACGCAACGATCCAGTTCTGCGCCGCGTAAAGCTCCGGCTCGTCCGTGCCCGTCTCTTTGCCCTTCTGATAGAGCCGCTTCAGATACGCGGAGCCTGGCGGCGCTTCCTCTCCGCCGCTCTCCTTCTCAATCGACTCAATCTCCATAAGAAGATCATAGAAGGAAATAAAGCCTTTCTTAAAGGCGTCTTCCAGATCCGCTGTTTTATAAGCGATGTCGTCCGCCGCCTCCAGCAAAAACGCGAGCGGGTTCCGGTGACCGTAAAGACCCGTACTGGACATCAAATCGTCAAAAAGCTCCCGATCGGCGTAAAAATACCCGATCTTGTGACGCGTGATATCATCCGATTCCGTGTCTGTTTCCATTGAGGATACCGGATACTTGATAATCGAGCTGAGAAGCCCGTATGTCAGGTTCATTCCATGCTCGTCAACCAGGAAATGCAGACGGCTCAACAGACGAAGCGCCTGCGCGTTGCCCTCGAAATGGTAGAAGTCCTGGCACATCCATTCCGTCAAAAGATCCGTGACCGGCTGATCGCGGAACTTGAGCTTCGGCAGATTCTCCTTAAACCAGCAGCGGATACACAGCTCTCCGAAGTGCCCGAACGGCGGATTTCCGATGTCGTGAATCAGCCCCGCGCACTGCAGAATGTCGCTGATATTCTCCTTCTGACGTTCCCCGAAGGCAGGATCCAGCTTCTTATCAATGATTTCCGCCCCAACGCTTTGACCCAGCGATCTGGCAAAAGAAGATACCTCCAGTGAGTGTGTCAGCCTTGTACGGATAAAATCGCTTTTGTCGAGGGGAAAAACCTGTGTCTTATCCTGCAGTCTCCGAAAAGAAGCGCTGCCGATGATCCGGTGATAGTCCTTCTCGAACTCGCTTCTTAAATCTCCCGGTCTGGGCGTCGAGCGCGCGTAACGTTCTCTTTTCTCCAAAAGTAATTCTTGCCAGTTCATAACGAGCCTCCCCGGCGGCGTAATAACCGCCTGATTAAAGAACAGGCAGCACAAACGCGCTGCCTGTCCATATTTACGATATGATAGAAATGACTAACGATAAAGCGGATACTTATCGCAAATCTTCGTAACTTCGCTACGGATGAACTCTTTCTGGTTGTCAAAATCGTTAACCGCGAGAGCGATACAATGAGCGATCGGTTTCATATCAGCCTCAACAAGACCGCGGGATGTCACGGCAGGAGTTCCGATACGAACGCCGGATGTTACGAACGGGCTTCTCGGCTCGCCGGGAACCGTGTTCTTATTAACTGTGATATAAGCGTCATCAAGACGAGCCTGCAGCTCTTTGCCTGTAACCTCAAGTCCGATCAGGTCAAGAAGCATAACGTGGTTGTCCGTGCCGCCGGAAACAATCTTAAGGCCTTCCGCCTGCAGATCTGTCGCGAGCGCCTTCGCGTTCAGCACTACCTGATGCTGATATGTCTTGAATTCCGGCTTCATAGCCTCGCCGAAAGCGACTGCTTTAGCCGCGATAACGTGCATAAGCGGGCCGCCCTGAATTCCCGGGAAAATAGCCTTATTGAAGTTGAACTTCTTCGCCGCTTCCTCGTTCGCGAGGATCATGCCGCCTCTGGGGCCTCTCAGTGTCTTGTGTGTAGTCGTTGTCACAACATCCGCGTAAGGGAACGGACTGGGATGCTCGCCGGCAGCCACAAGGCCCGCGATATGAGCCATATCTACCATCAGAACCGCGCCAACTTCATCCGCGATCTCTCTGAATTTCTTGAAATCAATGATACGGCAGTACGCGCTCGCGCCCGCTACGATCATCTTCGGTTTGTGCTCAATCGCTTTCTTGCGGACATCATCATAATCGATGATACCGTTCGCGTCAACGCCGTAGGAAACCGCGTTGTAATACTTACCGGACATATTAACAGGACTTCCGTGTGTCAGATGTCCTCCGTTTGAAAGATCCATGCCAAGGAATGTGTCGCCCGGGTTCAGAATCGCGAAGAACACGCCCATGTTGGCCTGCGCCCCTGAATGAGGCTGCACGTTCGCGTAATCACAGCCGAAAAGCTTCTTCGCGCGCTCAATCGCGAGAGTCTCGACTACATCCACGCACTCACAGCCGCCATAATAGCGTTTGCCGGGATACCCCTCCGCGTACTTATTCGTCAGTACGCTTCCCATTGCCATCATAACCTCTTCGGATACGACGTTCTCCGACGCGATGAGCTCCAGATTTCTCCTCTGACGGTTCATCTCGTTCTGCATTGCCTCGCCAACTTCCTTGTCATAGGCAACCAAATGCTGTAATGCTTCGTTAACCATTTGTAATACCTTCCCTTTCTAATACCTTTGTATTAATATTGTCTATAATACATGCCACCCCCCACGGTAATGACATGATATTACCATAAATAAAACACTCTAATACCCAAAAGACCCGCCGACCAGAATCACTTTGATTCTGCCTTTCGGCTTGCAGAGCCTTGTCACGACAATCTGCGAGCAAATACTCTCCTGTCCCAGGCAGTGACCGCATTTACCTGTAACAGAGCAGGGTGTCTGTAAATCAAGTCTTATACAGTTCGGAGCGGACGCCTGTTCCTGTACTCTCTTAATACCCGCGTCCACATCCGGAACAACCTTATTCATGCCCGCCACCACGATCACGCTGTCCGGCCCATAACATAGACAGGCCACACGGTTGCCGGTGCCGTCAATATTCACCAGTTCCCCGTCAATCGTAACCGCGTTCGCGCTCATCAGAAAACAGTCCGCCGAAAACATCTCGCGGTAAATCGCTTTCTTCTCTTCCGGTGTCGCCGCCTTCGAGCGGTCGATCACCTTACGCCCTGACTCGAAAACCGCCTTGTCGAGACCGATCTCGCCCAGAGTCACCGAGCCGCCCCAGGCTACCGAGGCGTTCTCCGGTATCAGCTCCAAAGCTTTCGCTCTGGCCGCTTCCGCGTCCTTGGCGTAATACCCTTCCATTCCGCGTTTCGTAAGGCCCCGGATAATGGAAGACGCCTGTCTCTCATAAAAAATATCCATCGTTCCCATACGCGCGCCCCCTTAAGCGAACCGGCTCATCGCCTGTCCGCGGTATCGTATCTTCGAATAAAACATATTCCGATCGCGTCCGGGCCCGTGTTCGTTCCGATCGTCACGCCGATCTGGAAGATCGGGTACGATATCGGCCGTCCGATCAGCCGCTCTGTCGCCGCCTTCACCTTCGAGGCTTCCTCGACGGTAAGGCCGGTCGTGATCAGGAAATCATAATCCCTGTATGATTCACCATGTGTCGTAAAATACTCTTCCGTCATTGTCACGATCCGGTCAAGTGATTTCTTCCTGCCCCGAATCGTTCCGTAAGGTATCAATTCCCCGTGTTTCATCTGAATAAGCGGTTTCAGATTCAGAACGCTTCCCGCGAGGGAAGCCGCCTTCCCGATTCTGCCGCCCTTCTGAAGATATTCCAATGTTCCGACCGTAAACATGATGTGACATGTCTCGCGGAGCTGTTCCAATCGCTCCACATTCTCCCTAAGAGAAATGCCGGCCTCCCGCATAGCCGCGGCCTGAAGCACCACAAGGCCCTGGCCGGACGTCGCCTGCCGGGAATCCACGATCTCAATGACCGCGTTCTCATGATCCTCCTCCACGATATGCTTCGCGTTCACGGCCGATTGAAAGGAACCGCTGAATTTAGAAGAAAGACAGACACACAATATATCCTGTCCCGCCTCTACGACCGGAGTGAACGCGTTAATATAATCCTGAACGGATGGAAGTGATGTCTTAGGAAAGATCTTCTCACTGCTAAGTTTCTCATAAAAGAGATCGATGCTCATCTCTTCGATCTCTTTATAATAACGCGTCTGATCAAATGATATATAAAAAGGAATCCGGGTAACTCCATGCCGGCTCAGAATATCACCGGGCGAATCACAGGACGAATCAGTAAATATACTGTAATCCCGCATGTGTTCTCTCCTTCAAATCATAGAATAAGACTTCAATGCGTATTATATCACAGTTTCCATTTCCATTACCACCCATTTTTGTAAAAATGTAACGTGATGAAATTATCTGTTAACGCAACAAAAGACATCCAGGGGATGTCTTTTGTAAAGAGCGTGAGACGGGACTCGAACCCGCGGCCCCGACCTTGGCAAGGTCGTGCTCTACCAACTGAGCTATTCCCGCTTGGGTGGTTCTGGTGCTGTGCGTATCTTACGATACTTTCAAATTTTGGAGCGGGAAACGAGACTCGAACTCGCGACCCCGACCTTGGCAAGGTCGTGCTCTACCAACTGAGCCACTCACGCGTATTCCGTTCTCTTCAAGTTTCAAGTGATTTCGTACCCGAAGCAATTACTAATATACTATATGAGCTTTGCCTTGTCAACCAGAAATTTAATTTTTTTTCAACTCGCCTTTTAACGCCCTTTTATAATAAAAGACATACTGCTGATACGCGCCGGCGAAACGGCTTCCGGCCCATTCCGGTATTTTGCCGTTGTAGTCTTCTTCTCTTATTTTACGAATCCATGTGTCGACCGGTACCGAGTCCAGCTTATGCTGCCCATAGAGTCTGATACATTGCTCGACCTTCGCCCCGACACCCAGGATATCCTGAAAGCCGGAAGCCTCAGCCGCCTCCGTCACCGTACGCGAAAGCCACCACTTCGCCGCGCTTTCCAGATAACGATCCCGGTATCCAAGGCCCAGACTCCCCAGATTCTTCGACAAAAGCTCAGCCGCCGTCGGAAAACGTCCTCCCGGCTCCTCCAGTCCCGCCAGGATTTTGCGGATTCGGGGGATATTGTTATTCTGGCTGACCAGAAAGCTGATGATGACCTCCCAGAGATCCTGCCGGAGGATCCGGATTCCGTTTCCGTATTCCATCGCCGCCGACAGAAAAGGATCCGACATTCTCCGTCCTTCAAATAAAATAAGCGAATAATCCGTGTCAAGATCGAAATAATTCTCCCAGCGCTTCCGGTCCTTCTCCGGGCTGTCCACAAAAATCCCTTCCGGTGAGGCGGATATCTCCGTCACGTTATCGAAAGCGGAAACCGCGTAAACGCCCGGCGCCTTTTTCTCCCAACGGAAGACCTGGCCCGAATCGGCGATCTGATCGAGATTCAGATGATTTGTTTTTATTTTTATCAAACCGCTTTTCCTCCTGTCATTTCTATAATAATAACATGAAGTACGCGAAAAAACATCTTGACAATCTTAAATTCACTGACTATAATTTGATTTAATAAAAAGAAACCGTTGAAGAGGAGATAAAGTCGGAAGCGCTCTTACAGCGAGCCGGGATTGGTGTAAGCCCGACAGGAAGCGAATCGGCAAATGGACCTCTGAGGGCCGGGTGAATTGACATTACTATCAGAAGTAGCCTTGGACGCGCGCCAGCGTTAAACGGCGGGAATGTGATGGCATTCCAACGAGAGGACGTATTCCATACGTCAAGCAGCGGTGGCACCGCAGGAGCGAACGCTCTTGTCCCTGCATGTAACAGTAAGCAGGCGGCAGGAGTTTTTTTATTGCCCGGACAAGACACTCTGATCTTCCGATCCTTTCCGCCCGCGAACTACATAGAGGCCGGCCATCATCCGGTACTCCCCGATTCATTGGAAAGGAGTCCAATCATGAGTAAAATCCCTTACAAAACATTTTTATCCGAAAGTGAGCTTCCCAAACAGTTCTATAACGTCCGCGCCGATATGAAGGTCAAACCCGCGCCGATGCTGAATCCGGCCACGCTTAAGCCCGCGGTCGTCGAGGATCTTACGCCTGTTTTCTGTACGGAGCTCGCGAAACAGGAGCTCGACGACACAACACGTTATATCGATATTCCCGATGAGATCCGCGATTTCTATAAGATGTACCGTCCTTCACCGCTAGTCCGCGCGTATTTCCTGGAGAAAGCGCTCGACACGCCGGCGAAGATCTATTATAAATTCGAAGGCAACAACACCAGCGGCAGCCATAAGCTGAATTCCGCCATCGCGCAGGCTTATTACGCGAAGGAGCAGGGAATCCGCCACCTTACGACAGAAACGGGAGCCGGCCAATGGGGCACCGCTCTTTCGATGGCGTGCGGCTACTTCGGCCTTGACCTGACTGTGTACATGGTCAAGTGCTCCGCTATGCAGAAGCCTTATCGCAAGGCTGTCATCGAGACTTACGGAGCCAGGGTCATTCCTTCACCCTCTGACACAACGAACGTCGGACGCAAGATGCTCGAGGAATTCCCGGGAAGCACCGGCAGCCTCGGCACGGCGATTTCAGAAGCTGTGGAGGTCGCGACATCAACCGAGAACTGCCGTTACGCTCTCGGAAGTGTTCTGAACCAGGTTCTGCTGCACCAGTCCATCATTGGATTAGAGGCGAAGCAGGCTATGGAGAAGCTCGATGAGTACCCGGATATCGTCATTGGTTGCGCCGGCGGCGGTTCCAACCTCGGCGGTATCATGGCGGCGTTCATGCAGGATCGTCTCGCCGGCCGTAAGCATCCCCATTTCATCGCGGTTGAGCCTGCTTCCTGTCCTTCTCTTACAAGAGGGCGTTTCGCTTATGATTTCTGCGATACCGGCAAAGTCACGCCGCTCGCGAAGATGTACACGCTCGGAAGCGGCTTCATGCCATCGCCGAACCACGCCGGCGGGCTGCGTTATCACGGCATGAGCCCGATCATCTCCCAGCTTTATCATGACGGGCTGATCGATGAGGCGAGAGCCGTAGAACAGACCTCCGTATTCGACGCGGCGGAATTATTCGCCAAGGTCGAGGGCACGCTTCCCGCTCCGGAATCCTCGCACGCGATTCGTGTCGCGATCGACGAAGCTCTTAAATGCAAGGAAACCGGCGAGGCGAAGACCATTCTTTTCAACCTGACCGGAACCGGCTACTTCGATATGGCGGCGTACGCGGCGTATAACGACGGAACAATGACCGACCAGATCCCGACTGACGCGGATCTTGAGAAGGGCTTCGCGTTCATTCCGAAGCTTCCCGGAATTCAGGAATAATATTCTTCCGATTCAAACATAGAGATTACAAAAGCGGTCCGCGCGGAGTATTCATCCCGCTCGAACCGCTTTTTTCATGTTCTTATTCCATTGGCGTTCCATTCACATAAAGCGTAAAACCATTCGTGACGACGTTCGCCATATCCCCGTTAAAAACGCTCACGTACGTGTCCGCGGTGAGGACCCATGTTGAGGAGCCATCCAGATTCACCGTTACGTTCCCGTTCGCTCCATCCTGATTGATAGCCCCGTTATAAACGCTGCTGTTGATCAGGTTAAGCGTCAGCGTAGAAATACTGTCAACTGTCATCCGTCCGTTTAAGGTCTGCCCGTCTCCGGTAAACGTTACCGTCGCGCCATTTGAGCCGGCTGTTCCTCTGCCGAAATTCCCGGCGTTCCCCGATACTCTGAGAAGCGTGTCACTGTTCTCCTGCGAAATTGCCACGCCCGAAAGACGAATTTCACCGGTCGTGTTCGTGACATAGAATAAATCGCCCTTCTTCGACGCCAGGCTTCCGCCGGTCATCGTAAATTTGGAAGCGGCGCCTCCCGGCATCCCCGCCGAAGCGGTATCCGACGAATTCTGGCACAAAAGAATGTTGTGAACATTCTCTCCCGCGCTTGTGTTCGCGCTTGTCATATTGCCACTCAGATCACAGTTCTGTAAATTAACGGAGCCCTTGCCCGTGATCTCGACAGCGTCTGACGAGGACGCGGTAAGTTTCGCGTTCGTCACCGCGATATCCGACACACTACTGATGGCCGGGCTGTCATTGCCGCTCGTCACGTAGCTGCCGCCGGCAACCGTGATGATTCCGCCATTGCGCGAACTCTGAATAGCTGGCGATGTCTTGCCCTTCGTCTGTATATCAAGATCATTCGCCGTGATAACGGCGCCGCTGGTCGACCGGATTCCGGAGGAAGAACTCTCTGATGTACGTATCTTCGTATTCGTGATACTCGCGCTTGATCCCGTTCCATACGCGAAAACACCATTGCCGTTCGCCGCGGCGGTGTCAATCGTTGAGTCCGTTATTGTTCCCGTTCCGCCGCTCATGATCAGCAGCCCCGCGTTCATTCCGTAATAATCGCCAATTGTCGTGTCCGAGGATTTCCCGTCTGACTTGCTGAGCGTTATATTCTTAAGAGTCACCGCCGCGCCCGATACCCGTAGGGCGTTCTCGTCATTCCCGGTCGAGGAAAAATATTTATCGTCAATTTCTGTCGCCTCTGTAACCGTCTTCGCCGACGAGCCGTTGCTGTGCTTATCGTTATTCACCGTCAGAACATCGATCTTCTGTATGATTTGGCCACTGCTGAAGAAAATCTGAAGCACGGAATCCACGGTAATGTCGGAAAAGCTTCCCTTCACCTCCGCGCCTGTCGTCATCAATTCAACATCCGTCGCGTCCGTAACCTTAATGGAAATAGATTCCGTTCCCGCCGTAAAGACCTGATTGACCTGCGAGCCGGCGGGCGCCGCGGCCTGAGGCGCGCTCGCGCTTTGCGAGGTATCGGTTCCCGAAGGCGCCGCCTGCGTCTGTCCGCCTACGATCTCCGTGCCGGTCGTCTGGCTTAAAGAACCGACCGTCGCGGTAATCTGATCTGTTCCGATCGCGGTTACCTGAACCGCCATCGTGGTAGCTTCCGAGCCCGACGCCGAAGTATCTGTCGAGGCCGCGCTTTTCCCGCAGCCGCTCATCAGACAGCAGCCGATCAGAGCCACTGTCAGAATCAGCGCCGCGCCGATATTTGTTTTGTTCATTTTCATCACTTTCGTTGTTCAGACAAGATTCCTGCCTGAATCCTCCCCATAGAAATAGTTTAATCACGCTAATATAGTATCATATATTAAAGATTCTAGCATCCGATTGTGACAAAAATGTGAACAAAGATTTAACTGTAACCAACTATAAATCTTAAGCTGTCTGAGTGATTTTCTCAAACTGCGAATTATAAAGATCCGCGTAGAACCCGCCTTGCTCCAAAAGCTCCTCATGCGTTCCCTGCTCTACGATATCACCATCCCGCATCGCGAGAATCAAGTCCGCGTTCCGGATCGTGGACAGACGATGCGCGATAATAAAGCTTGTCCGGCCTTTCATCAGATTATCCATCGCTTTCTGAATACGAATCTCCGTTCTGGTATCGACCGAGCTGGTCGCCTCATCCAGGATCAGAATCCGGGGATTGGAAAGAATCGCCCGGGCAATTGTCAACAGCTGCTTCTGTCCCTGAGATATGTTGCTGGCCTCCTCGTTGAGAACCATCTGATAGCCGCCTGGAAGCGCCCGGATAAAGGTATTGCAATGCGCCGCTTTCGCCGCCTCAATGACCTCCTCATCTGTCGCGTCCAACCGCCCGTATCGGATATTTTCCATAATCGTCCCGTTAAAAAGCCAGGTATCCTGAAGCACCATTCCGAACATCAGCCTCAGATCGTTCCTGTCAAATTCACGGATATCGCGTCCGCCGACTTTAACCGCGCCGCTGTTCACGTCATAGAAACGCATCAAAAGCTTGACCATCGTCGTCTTGCCGGCTCCGGTCGGTCCTACGATCGCGATTTTCTGACCCGGCTCCACCGAAGCGGAGAAGTCATTGATGATCGTCTTGCCCGGCAAATATCCGAAATGAACGTGATCGAACTCCACGCTGCTTCTAAGCGCCGCCGTGTCCGAAACTTCCGGAACCGTGACCACTTCCTCATCTTCCTCGAGGAACTCAAAAACTCGTTCCGCCGAGGCCGCCGTCGACTGCAGTAAGTTGACGATCTGCGCCACCTGCTGGATCGGCTGCGTAAAGCTCCGCACATACTGGATAAAGGACTGGATATCGCCGACCTCAATATGTCCCTGGATAACAAGGTACCCTCCCAGGATCGCGACCGCCACATAGCCCAAGTTACCGATGAACTGCATGATCGGCATCATCATTCCGGAAAGGAACTGTGATTTCCACGCCGACTTATACAGAATCTCGTTGGTCTCGTCAAAAGTCTTGATAACGTCTTCTTCTTTATTGAAAACCTTGACCACGTCGTGTCCGCCGAACGTCTCCTCGACCTGGCCATTCACGTGACCGAGGTATTCCTGCTGCGACTTGAAATGCTTCTGCGAGCCTTTGATGATCACGGAAATCAATCCCATGGAAACCGGCAGAATCAGCACGGCGATCAGCGTCATCAGCGGACTGATGGAAAGCATCATGATCAGCACGCCGATAATCGTGGTGATGGACGTGATGACCTGCGTCGCGCTCTGGTTCAGGTTCTGGCTGAGCGTGTCGATATCGTTCGTGATTCTGGAGAGAATCTCGCCATGCGTGTTTTTGTCGAAATAATTCATCGGCATACGGTCTATTTTCTCCGAGAGATCCTTACGCATCTGATAGGTCAGCTTCTGCGACACGTTAGTCATAATAATGCCCTGTACGAACGCCAGAATCGCGCTGACCAGATACAGGCCGATCAGAATCAGGATGATCTGACCGATCCGTCCGAAGTCAATATCGCCCGTTCCCGCGATTTTGCGCATCAGTCCGCTGAAAATCTCCGTCGTGGCCTTGCCGAGAATTTTCGGCCCCAGAATACTGAAAATAGTGCTGCCGATCGCGAAAATCACAACGATAAATATGGATATTTTATATACGGAAAGCCGGTCCCAAAGCTTCCTGAGCGTTCCCTTCAGGTCTTTTGCCTTCTCGCCCGCCATCATCGGTCCATGGCCGCCGCCAGGTCCTCTTCTTTTGACGGGTTGTCTGTTCGTCGTCTCACTCATGAAGCTCGCCTCCTTCCGCTTGCTCTTTATTCAAATTCAATTCCTTCTCGGAAAGCTGGGACAACGCGATCTGCCGGTAAGTCTCGCAGCTTCGCAAAAGTTCCTCATGCGTGCCTTTTCCGACAATTCTGCCATCGTCCAGAACCAGTATCTGCTCCGCCCGCAGGATCGTGCTGATTCGCTGCGCCACGATAAATACCGTGCTGTTACTGACTTCTTTCTTTAAAGCGTTACGAAGCGTCACGTCTGTCTTATAATCCAGCGCCGAAAAGCTATCATCAAAAATATAGACCTTCGGATCCTTCGCGATCGCTCTGGCGATGGAAAGACGCTGCTTCTGCCCGCCTGACACGTTAGCGCCGCCCTGGGCGATAAAGCTGTCATAGCCGCTGCTCTTGCTGTCGATGAATTCTTCCGCCTGCGCGATACGCGCCGCTCTTTCCATTTCCTCCGTCGTCGCGTCGTCTTTACCATAGGTAATATTGGAAGCGATCGTGCCGGAGAAAAGCATTCCCTTCTGCGGAACGTAACCCAGCTGATCTCTCAGATCATGCTGGCTGATGTCGCGGATATCCACGCCATCGATTGTAATAGAGCCTTCCGTGACATCGTAAAATCTCGGAATCAGATTCATCATCGTGCTCTTGCCGCTTCCGGTACTGCCGATAATCGCCGTCGTCTCGCCGGGCTTCGCGGTAAAGTCCAGATCGCTCAGCACATTGTCCTCCGCGCCCGGATATTTGAAGGAAACATGGTTGAAACGCACGGTTCCCTCCGCGTTCTTCGGGAGCTTCTCCGGCTCTTCCTTGTCGTTGATCGCCGTCTTCGAGGTCAGCACCTCGTCGATACGGTTCGCTGCCACGGACGCTCTCGGCAGAATAATAGAAACCATGCACATCATAAGGAAGGAAATAATGATCTGCATCGTGTACTGAATAAACGCCATCAGATTTCCGACCTGCATCTGGCCGGCGCTGATCTCATGCCCGCCCTTCCACACAATCAGAACGCAGCTCAGGTTCATGATCAGCATCATCATCGGCATCATACAGCTCATGACCCGGTTAACAAAAAGGTTCGTCTTCGTCAGATCCATATTCGCGTCGTCAAAACGCTCTTCCTCGTGCTTCTGCGCGCCGAAAGCCCGGATAACGGGCACGCCTGTGAGAATCTCGCGCGAAACCAGGTTCAAACGATCGACCTGCTTCTGGATCAGCTTGAACTTCGGCATTACGATGAAGAAAAGCACCAGTACGATCACTACAATCGCCGCGACCGCGACGCCGATGATCCAGGTCATGGACGTGTCGATCTGAAAAACCTTGATGATTCCGCCGATACCAAGTATTGGCGCGTATAAAATCAACCGCAGGAACATGACCGTAAAAAGCTGTATCTGCTGTATATCATTCGTGCTTCTCGTAATCAGAGAAGCGGTTGAGAACTTGTCGAATTCCTGACTGGAGAATCCGATGACCTTGCGGAAAACCCTGCCTCTGAGGTCACGGCCTGTCCCGGCCGCCGCGCGCGCGGCGAAAAATCCGGCCAGAATCGCGGCCATAACACCGACCGCGGACAGAGCGAGCATACGAACGCCCGCGCTTTTGATGTAATTACTCTGAATTTTGTCGACATCGATGCCAATCGCCTGGTACTCCGACTTCACATAGGAAACCGCGGACTGCTCCACGATGGAATCCTGTATCCCGTCGAATTTCTCCTCCATCTGGGAGAGCATGGCTTCCCGGCTCTCCTCCGGCATCGCGGCGATCAGCGTAAACACGTCGGCGTCGGCAAGGTTCGCGGAGGACATTCCGGCGGAAGCGCCTGTCATACCAGCGGTATCGTTTGTCATGCCCGCGGTGTCGCCTGTCATGCCCGCGGTGTCGCCTGTCATGCCCGGCGTCTGAGAGGAATCCCCCTGCTGAGTCATCTGGGCCATCTTCGCGGCCTGAGCCGCCTCCATCTGGCTTGTCATCTGCTCCTTGATCGTCGATGACGTGTCGTTATCACTTTCCAGCGTCATCAGGATCATAAGTGGCTTACTGATCAGACTCTTAAGCTCCGTCATGGCCGCTTTGTCCGAAGACACACTGTCCTTCAGCAGATAAAGGTTCTCGTCCGCCAGCACAGGATACTGCTTCACATAATCCTGCCACTCGCTGTCGTTTACCGTATCCTTGCTGATTTCCTGATAAGCGTCCAGAATCGTGTTCTTATCATCAGACGACACAAAAAGCGTCAGTCTGTCCATCTCGCTTACGCGAATGACCTTCGGAACGGGAGAATCCACGCCTCCCTGCTCAATTCCCACATTGACAATATCCGAAGTATAGCTTGGAAGCGATAAATCGCAATACGCCTGTATCAGCAAAAGACCGATAATCACTAATACAGATGGCGCGTAACGCTTCAGATATTTCAGTATCTTTACCATAAATCCATTTTCTCCTCTCCCTGACCGCAGTGACCCGGCTCCGCCATACTGCTTGATTTGACATTCCCGATCATCTGCAGGATGACTCTTCTTAAAATCACCTGTTCCTCTACCGTAATATTGTGGAACATGTGCTCGTCCATTGTCCTTCGGATCTGATTCATCTCGTCCGCGGCCTGGTTTCCCTTATCCGTTAAGCGAATCCGAACGATTCTCTGATCCTCCGTATCCGGCTCCCGCGTTAAAAATCCACCTTCCTCTAAACGTCTTACCATCATGGTAATCGATGGCGCCGTGACGTTCATCTCTTCCGCGATATCCTTCTGTGACGGATTTCCCAGCTTCCGGGCGACAAAAAGCATCCCAGCGGCCGGCGGTTTCAGATGGTATTTCTTAAGCATCATCCCGATTCCGTGGGAATAAATCCCGATCAGACAACGAAACAGCTTCGCGAGCGAAGCGTCCTGCAATTCTTCCATATTAATTGATTTCATGTTAATCCTTTCCTTTTAGTTAACACGTTAACTGTTATTTTATGCTTTTACGGAATAAAGTCAAGACCTATTTTCCTCTTTTTTAAGGTAATTTTATACAAATCTTCACGCAAAAAATCATTTAATCCGTTAATCTTTTTAATTTGATATTTTTTTCTCAATTGTTGCATTCGCGACAGTATTCTTCACGACAAAGCGTTAAAATGAAAATAATCACCAGACATTTACGAATAAGGAGGAATTGCTATGAATTATCTGGAACTGAAACCCGGTGTTTATTGGAATGGTATTCTTGATTCTCAGCTTCGCGTGTTCGATATCGTAATGGAAACGAAATATGGGACCACCTACAATTCTTATCTGATCAAGGGCAGTGAGAAAACAGCTCTTGTTGAGTCGGCGAAATTTAAATTTTGGGATGTGTACAAAGAGCATGTAACGGCTCTGACTCCCATTTCCGATATTGATTACCTGATCGTCAACCACACGGAGCCGGATCACGCGGGCAGCATTCAGGCGCTTCTTGAAATCAACCCCAATATCGTGATCGTCGGCACATCCACGGCTATCGCGTTCCTGAAGCATATCGTGAATCAGGAATTTTACAGTATCCCGGTCAAAGAGAACGACACGCTCTCGCTTGGCAACAAGACTCTGCGCTTCATGGTTCTCCCGAACCTGCACTGGCCGGACACCATGTACTCTTATCTGGAGGAGGATCAGATGCTGTTCACCTGTGATTCCTTCGGCTCGCATTACAGCTTCGAAGGAATCCTCAGAAGCGCCGTGACCGACGAGGACGCGTACCTGTACGCCACCAAATACTACTTTGACAATATCCTCGGCCCGTTCCGCGATCCTTATATGAAGAACGCCCTGAAGCGGATCGAGGGACTTACGCTTTCGATGATCTGCCCCGGACATGGTCCTGTGCTGGACAGCCATATTGAGGAGCTGATCGAGCTTTACCACGGCTGGTGCGAAACTGCCAAAAACGATCGTAAGACAGTCATTATGCCTTACGTAAGCGCTTACGGCTATACTAAGGAGCTCGCCGAGACGATTACCAAGGGACTGAAAGACAGCGGCGACATCGATGTCCGAAGCTATGATATGGTCACCTCCGACATGGCGGCGGTTCAGGCCGAAATGGCGTCCGCGGACGCTTTCCTTTTCGGAACGCCGACGATCCTCGGAGAAGCGCTTAAGCCGATCTGGGATCTGACGACTTCCATGTTCTCTCCTATTTACAAGGGCCGGCTCGCCAGCGCGTTCGGCAGCTACGGCTGGAGCGGCGAGGCTGTTCCGCACATCATGGAGAGATTGAAGCAGATCAAGCTGAAGGTCGTGGACGAAGGCTTCCGCGTACGGTTTAAGCCAAGCGAAAACCAGCTGACCGACGCGTATGATTTCGGCTACAACTTTGGCTGTACGCTTCTTAAGAAAGAGAACGATCATCTTAAACCGAAAGCGAACGGTCCCAGAAAACTTGTCAAGTGCCTTGTCTGCGGCGCGATTTTCGATTCTTCCATCGAGGTTTGCCCGGTCTGCGGCGTAGGCCCGGAGAACTTCGTGCCGGTCGATGACACGACCGTGGATTTCCACAAGGACACAGAGGAGATTTTCCTCGTGCTCGGAGGCGGCTCCGCCGCGTTCAATTCCGCGAAAGCGATCCGCGAGCGGAACCGTACGGCAGGCATCACGATCATCAGCGACGAGCCGGCTTTGCCGTACAATCGTCCTATGCTCACGAAATCCATGATGGCGGGCTTTTCCGATAACCAGATGGCGATAGAGCCGGAAAACTGGTATAAAGCGAACAATATTTCCTGTCTGCTGAACGCGGAGGTCACGTCTTTAGATCCCGCGAAGAAGACCGTGACTCTCGCGGATGGGCGTACTTTTATCTATGATAAATGCGTCTACGCGCTCGGCTCCAATTGCTTCGTTCCGCCTATGGACGGCTCTTCTCTTCCGGAGGTCGTGGCGGTTCGCCGCGCCAAGGACGCGGAGAAGATCAAGTCTCTGCTGCCCGGCGTGAAAAATGTCGTTGTGATCGGCGGCGGCGTGCTCGGTCTTGAGGCGGCCTGGGAGCTCCATAAGGTCCACGCGAAGGTCACGATTCTGGAGCATGGCGGTCAGATCATGGCTCGTCAGATCGACGCCGGCACCGCAGCTATGCTTAAGGAGATTATGGATGGCGTCGGCATGACACTCATGACCGGTGTGAACATCAAGGGTATCACAGGCGAGGGTCACGTGACAGGCGTCGCTTTGGAGGACGGAACCGTTCTTCCGGCCGATCTTGTCATCGTCTCCGCGGGCGTGCGCCCGAACGTGAAGATCGCCGCGGACGCGGGAATCACGATCAACCGCTCGATCGTCGTCAACGAGAAGATGGAGACCAATATCGCCGATATTTACGCAGCGGGTGACTGCGCTGAGTTCAACGGCATTAATTACAGTCTCTGGACACAGGCTACGGAGATGGGCCGCGTCGCGGGAGCGAACGCCGCGGGTGACGAGGCGGAATACGAGCAGATCGACGGCGCTCTGACCTTCAACGGCCTGAATACCTCGCTTTTCGCGCTTGGCGACAACGGCAAGCAGGAGAACGTGAACTATCAGACCTTCGAGGTCCGGGACGACAAGAAGAAAATCTACCGTAAATACTACTTCGCGAATGGCAGACTTCGCGGCGGTATCCTCCTCGGTGACGTTTCGACTATGGCTGCTTTGTCCGCGCAGGTCGCTTCCCACGCGCCGGTATCAGAGGTCATGGATTTCTAAACCGAATAAATTCGTTTACAGACAGCGAGGCTGCCGTGAAATTCACGGCAGCCTCGTTTTTCTCATCCCGGATCCGGTAAGCTGTCATGCCGGGATGAGTTTCGCGCTTGGAACAAATTTATAAATAGGTCAAGGAGGTGGAATTTGTTTAAAATTCGAAATTAATCACGAATATTAAACAATCCAAGCCGACTAGTCTCCGCCTATTACGGTAAAAGTCTGGCAGCGAACGCTAACTTGCTTTGCCACACCCGATTCCCGAATTTCCGCGGTATAGAGAAGCGCGATACACGCTGGCCAGACAAACAAGCTTCCGCGCCCAGTATTTCAACGGTTTCAGCAAGAAATTTTTCTGGCTGGGCGATGGAATCAGCCCCGCCACACAAACCGACACCCGAAGTGTTCATTAGCAAGACGCGAACCCGCGTCTTCTCATCTCAAACATGTCTCCGCGAATCCCCTTTCTTTAACGCGTATTATAACTACTATATTTGTCCGCGATCCGCGACGAGGCTGCCGTGATAAAAATCACAGCAGCCTCGTTTTTAGTATCCTATTCCAACAATTGCCCCAGATCAGGCACAATCTTGATATTCGAGTATTTCTCCAAAACTTCCTTCGGCGTCGTTCCTGTCGTGACACCGACAAAATCGACCTCCGCGTTCGTCGCCGCCTCGGCGTCCAGAATCGTGTCGCCTATATAGAGGGTATCGTCTTTGCCTACCTTCAGAAGCTCCATCGCCTTCCGAATCCCCTCCGGATCAGGCTTCGGCGTACGCACGTCCTCGTCGCCGACAACCAGATCAACTAAATCCCAGATTTGAAATTTCTCAATACCTTCCTGTATTCTGGCTCTGCGTTTCGTGGAAACGATGGCCGCCTTCGCGCCTCTCGCTTTAATGCCTCGCAGCATGGGAATGACCTCGGGGAAAAGCTCTGTCTCTTTTGTCATGAGCTGATCCGCGATCTCCGTGAATTCTTCCCGGAGCTTCGTCACGAATTCCTCTTTGATTCCCGGTAAAAGCATGGGGAACGCGTCGCGCAGATGATATCCGATTGTCGCCTTGATCGCGTCGTTGGAAATATTCATATATCCATGACCTTTCAGCACATGCTGAAAGCAGTCCACAATCGCCCTCTCGGAATTCGCCAAAGTATAATCAAAATCAAAAACATACGCTTTATATTGCTTCATTACTCTAATACCTCCCGCGCGTAATAAACAGACTGCATGGCGTCGCGGGCGTAACGATCCGCGCCGATCATATCCGCGTATTCCTGATTGAGCACGGCGCCACCGACCATAACCTTGCAATCCGGTTTACGCGACCGAAGAAGCTTGATCGTTTCCTCCATATTGACGACAGTTGTCGTCATCAGCGCGCTCAGCCCGATCAGCTTCACGTCCCGCTCGACGGCGGTCATGACAATCCGTTCCGGATCCACGTCCTTGCCCATATCGATTACGTCAAAACCATAATTTTCAAGAAGCACCTTCACGATATTTTTGCCGATATCGTGAATGTCGCCCTTGACTGTCGCCACGATGACCTCCCGCTTCTTCCCGTCTCCATCCTTCTTCGCGGGCATTTTCTCCTTCAGAACCGCGAACGCTTCCTTCGCGGCGTCAGCGCTCATCAAAAGCTGCGGCAGAAAAACAGTCTTCTTCTCAAAACCTTTACCTACTTCGTCAAGAGCCGGCACCAGCTCCTCATTGATAATGTCAAGCGGCGTCATTGACTCAAGAAGTCTCGCGGCTTCCCGGCCGGCTTCACTCTTAAGCCCTCTGATAATCGTATAACGTAAACTGCCCGCGGCTTCCGGATTTCCTGAAGCCACTGGGGCGCCGCCGAGATGTATGCCGCTTCCCTCCGGCGCTTTCGTGTCCTGAAACGCCGAAATATACGCGGCGCAGTTCGGATCCTTCGCCGCCAGCGCCCGATACGCGTAATAAGATTTCATCATGTCTTCCGAGCCGGGATTGATAATTGCGGCGCTTAAGCCCTGCCAAAGCGCCATCGCGTAAAAGCAGGAATTGATGACCGGTCTTCTGGGCAGACCAAACGACACATTCGAAACGCCGAGGCTTGTTTTCACATGGTAACGCTCTTCCACCAGCTTCAGCGCTTCTAAAGTCACCAGCGCGCCCTTCGCCTCCGAACTGATCGTCATAGTCAGGACATCCACGACGATATCCTTGGACTGAATACCGTATTTCGCTGCCTCGCGGATGATATTTCCGGCAATATCGGCGCGGCCCTCGGCTGTCTCCGGAATTCCCGACTCATCGAGTGTCAGCGCCACGACCACGCCGCCATACTTGCGGATCAGCGGAAAAACCGCGTCCATGGATTCTTTCTTACCATTAACAGAATTGATCATCGCCTTGCCATTATAATAACGAAGCGCCTGTTCCATCGCCTCTGTATTGACCGAGTCGATCTGCAGCGGCAAATTCGTAACGCCTTGCAGTCTCTCCACGACTTCTCTCATCATGGCCGGCTCATCGATTTCAGGAAGTCCCACATTGACATCCAGGATATCCGCGCCGTTGTCCTGCTGCGTCAGACCTTCTCTTAAAATATAATCGATATCCTTATTCCGCAGAGCTTCTTTAAATTTCTTCTTGCCGGTTGGATTGATCCGCTCCCCGATAATGATCGGAATTTCCCCGAAAACAACCGCTTTTCCATAGGAACTCACGATCGTGTCGTTCTTGGGAACCGGCTCCTTGACCGTCTTCCCCTGACAAATCGCGCGTGTCGCGCGGATATGCTCCGGCGTCGTTCCGCAGCAGCCGCCGATCACGCAGGCACCCGCGTCAACGATTTCCGCCATGACAGCGGCGAATTTCTCCGGTATCACGTCGTAACAGGTTCTGCCGTCCCGCTGAATCGGGAGGCCGGCGTTGGGCTTCACAATGATCGGAAGCGATGTATAACGGCGCAGCTCCTGAACCAGAGGAATCATCTGCTCCGGCCCGAGACCGCAGTTCATGCCGATCGCGTCGACGCGCAGGCCTTCCAGAAGCGCTGTCACGGAAGGAATATCACCACCTGTCAGAAGCTTTCCCTTCTCATCATAGATCACGGTCGCGAAAACAGGAAGCGAGGTATTCTCTTTCGCCGCCAGTACCGCGGCCTTAAGCTCATACGTGTCACTCATCGTCTCGATCTGAATCAGATCCGCGCCCGCTTCCTCGCCCAAAATCGCCGCCTCTTTGAAGGCTTCATAAGCCTCGTCAAAGGACAGATCGCCAAGCGGTCTCAGAAGCTTTCCGGTCGGTCCCATATCCAGCGCCACCGCGTACGATCTTCCATCCGTGATTCCAAGAGCGGCCGCCTTCCTCGCGTTATCGACCGCCGCCTTTATGATAGCTTTAAGCGATTCGCTGTCATCGGAAAATTTGACCCGGTTCGCCCCGAACGTGTTCGTCAGGACAATGTCGCTTCCCGCCTCGAAATAGCCGCGCTGGATATCAATGACCGCTTCCGGCTTCGTCAAATTCCAAAGTTCCGGAAGCTCACCCGCCGCGAGACCCCGATCCTGCAGAAGCGTGCCCATGCCGCCGTCCAGGAAAATCAGTTCTTTGCCAAGTTTTTCTAAGATCATTTATTCATTTCTCCCATTCATATTCTGTAGAGTTCGCCATCTTACCCATTCCGGCGGAACGCGCAATCCTTCTTGTTACATACTTCACATCCCTCGGAAACGCAATGTCCCGGAACCGGTGTCATACCAATGAGCGCCGTGACCGATTTGGATGGCGCCATCATCATACTGTCCGTCAGCGTGATTCCGGTCTTCCTCGGAAGATCGAGGATTCTCGCCACGTCCCTCTGGTAATGTATATCAAAATCCCCGTACCCGGGGCTGAAACGCGGTCTGAGAAAAAGACCTTCCGCTCCCGCTTTCTTGGCGATCTCGCTCTGAACCAAGTCACACTCTTCCTCGAGATACGCCGCCGCGGCCGCCTGCAGAATGACCATTCTTGTCGTATCCGCCACGCCGTAACGGCTCAGCAGCCTGTCCACACCCGCCCCAAGCGTCACGCCCATCATAGCCGCTTTCACACAGCCGCCGAGATTCCGGCTTAAATTCCTGCTGTGAAAAATAACGCCCTCGATCTTGAAATCGTTATTCTCCAAAAGTTTTAAATCATAAACCCGGTAAAAGGATTTCACCCTCGCGGTCTCAGAGAGCTCCGCAAGCTCTTCGCGCAGAAGCCGGGCCGTCGCCTCGTCGGGCTCTTTCCTGCCATAACCCAGATAACGGGCCGCTTCCTTAAATTGTCTTGTTTCCCTGTCCCAGGGTTTCTCTTCTGTGTCTGTCATCTCAAGCTCCTTACATGATTACCGCGCTGTCTGTAATTATATCGCAAAACCGACCTTTTGACTACCGTTTGGCAAAAGCGAAAAACAGCTTTGTCCGGGGGGATTCATCCGTTCTCCCAATCTCTCCGGATCAAAGCTGCTTATATCATGAAATTCGTGTTAAATTATATGGCCGCGAAGGCTGTTTCCAGGTCCTCGATAATATCATCGATGTGCTCAGTACCGATTGAAAGGCGAATCGTGTTCGGCTTGATTCCCTGCTCCAGAAGCTCCGCCTCGTTAAGCTGCGCGTGTGTCGTCGACGCCGGGTGGATTACGAGCGATTTCACGTCCGCCACATTCGCGAGCAGTGAGAAAACACTCAGGTTGTCGATAAATTTCTTCGCCGTCTCGGCGTCTCCCTTGATCTCAAAGGTAAAGATCGAGCCGCCGCCATTTGGAAAATACTTATTATACAGACGTCTCTGCTCCGGGTCATCCGATACGGAAGGATGGTTCACCGCCGCGACCTTCGGGTTCTTCTTCAGGTAATCCACGACCTTAAGCGCGTTCTCGGTATGGCGCTCCACCCGCAGCGACAGTGTTTCCAGACCCTGTAGGAATAAAAACGAGTGGAACGGGGAAAGCGTGGCGCCGGTGTCGCGCAGGAGGATCGCGCGGATTCTGGTCACGAAGGCCGCCGGGCCCGCCGCGTCCGCGAAGCTGACCCCATGGTAGCTGGGATCCGGTTCCGTGATCAGCGGGAATTTGCCGGACTTTTTCCAGTCGAACTTACCGCTCTCCACGATCACGCCGCCGATTGCCGTGCCATGGCCGCCGATGAATTTCGTCGCGGAGTGGACCACGATATCCGCGCCATGCTCAAAAGGTCTCAGCAGATACGGTGTCGCGAACGTGTTATCGATCACAAGCGGAATCTGATGGCTGTGAGCGATCTCGGCCAGACGCTCGAGATCAGTCACGTCGGAATTCGGGTTGCCAAGAGTTTCGGCGAAAAGCGCTTTCGTGTTCTCCCCGATCGCCGCCTCTACCTCGTCAAAATTCGAGGGATCGACAAAAGTCGTGGTCACGCCGTAAGCCGGGAAAGTGTGCCGCAGAAAATTATAAGTGCCGCCATAGATGTTCTTGGAGGAAACGATATGGTCTCCCTGCTGCGCCAGATTCTCTAATGTATAGGTGACGGCCGCCGCTCCGGAGGCTACCGCGAGCGCCGCGGAACCGCCCTCTAAAGCCGCGATTCTTTTCTCAAAAACATCCTCTGTCGGGTTCGTAAGCCGTCCGTAGATATTCCCCGCGTCCGCCAAAGCGAAGCGGTCCGCCGCGTGAGCGGAGTCATGAAAAACATAGGAGCTTGTCTGGTAGATGGGAACGGCTCTGGAATCCGTAACCGGATCCGCCTCCTCCTGTCCTATATGAAGCTGCTTTGTCTCAAAACGGAAGTTATCCCATCTCTTTTTATCATATGCCATAATCGTATTCTCCTTTTCAAGTAGGTAATGAGCTAGTCAACAAATAACGGTGTCGAGTAATAGCGGTCTCCGCTGTCGGGCAGAAGCGCCACGATCGTCTTGCCTTTGAACTCCGGACGTTTCGCGAGAGCGATTGCCGCCGAAAGCGCCGCGCCGGACGAAATACCTGTCAGAATGCCTTCTGTTCTCGTAAGTTCCTTCGAAGCGGCGAAAGCGTCGTCGTTCTCGACCGGCGCGACCTCGTCATAAAGCTTCGTGTCAAGAATGCTGGGTACGAATCCCGCGCCGATTCCCTGAATCTTATGCGCGCCGCCGTGTCCCTGTGAAAGCACCGGTGATGTCGCGGGCTCTACCGCCACGAGACGCAGGTTCGGATTCTTCTCCTTGAGGTAACGGCCGACACCTGTCACGGTTCCGCCTGTTCCGACGCCCGCCACGAAAGCGTCTACCTGTCCGTCCGTGTCATCCCAAATCTCCGGGCCGGTCGTTTCGTAATGCGCCTGTACGTTATCCGGGTTATCGAACTGCCCCGGGATATAACTGTTCGGAATCTTCTCCGCGAGCTCCTTCGCTTTCTGAATCGCTCCGGTCATGCCCTTCGAGCCGTCTGTCAGCTCGATCTCCGCGCCGTACGCCTTCAGGATGTTGCGGCGCTCCACGCTCATCGTCTCCGGCATCGTCAGGATGATCCGGTATCCCTTCACCGCCGCGATCGCCGCGAGGCCGATGCCTGTGTTGCCGGATGTCGGCTCAATGATGACTGATCCGGCCTTCAGGTCTCCGCGTTTCTCCGCGTTCTCAATCATGGCCTTGGCTACGCGGTCCTTCACGCTGCCCGCCGGATTGAAATACTCCAGCTTCACCAGTACTCTTGCCTCAAGCCCCAGTTTCTTCTCCAGATTCTTAACCTCTACAAGCGGCGTGTTGCCCGTTAGCTCCAAAACTCCATTATAAACCTTGCTCATTGTTCGTTCCTCCTTGTATTTTTCTATATTCATTTAATTCCTATCGATTTAATATGATTATAGGGTTTTGATTCTGATCCGTCAAGTCTTTTTCGCGAAAAACTCAAAAAAGATTCTTCGTTTCTTTTTTGTCATTGTTTTAACCGGGCCGGTTTATTATAATAAGAATCGGACCGTTCCTGTTTAAAGGTTCGGGACAGACTGGAGGCTTTTGTATGAACCAACGTACCCGCGGAATTCTTTGTCTGATCACTTCCGCTTTCTGCTTTGCCGGTATGAGCGCTTTCGTCCGGCTTTCCGGCGATCTTCCCTCTATACAGAAAAGCTTCTTTCGTAACTTTGTCGCCGTTATTTTTGCCTTGATTGTCCTCTTGCGCGAAGGTGAGGGACTGCGGCCCAGAAGAGGCTCACTGCCGGCGCTTTTCGCCCGGGCCACCTGCGGAACCATAGGTATCCTCTGCAATTTCTACGCGGTGGATCATCTCGTGCTTTCCGACGCCTCGATGCTCAACAAGCTCTCGCCTTTTTTCGCGGTGCTCGCTTCTATCCTGATTTTGCGGGAAAAAGTCAGCTGGAAGCAGCTTCTCGCCATCGTGATCGCTTTTATCGGCAGCCTTTTTATCATCAAACCCACCTTCAGCAACGCGGCCTTCCTGCCGGCGCTGATTGGCTTTTTCGGCGGTATGGGCGCCGGTTTCGCTTACGCGTTCGTGCGTTATCTGACAGAACACGGGGAGCGAAAAGCGTATATCGTGTTTTTCTTTTCCGCCTTTTCCTGCCTTGTGACGCTTCCCTTCCTGATTTTTGATTATCACGCCATGACACTTACACAGCTCCTATTCCTGATTCTGGCGGGACTCAGCGCCGCCGGCGGGCAGTTTTCCATCACGGCCGCCTACTCCTACGCCCCGGCGAGGGAGATTTCCGTCTACGACTACTCGCAGATCATCTTCTCGACGATTCTCGGCTTCTTCCTGTTCGGGCAGATACCGGATCACTTCAGCGTCCTGGGATACGTCATTATCTGCGGTGTCGCGCTCGTGACCTTTTTCCGCCAGAAGCGGGAAGCCTGAGTATATATCAAAAACCGCCGTCCAAGCTGAACTTCTGCCTGGGCGGCGGTCTTCTTATAAGATGATTTATCCAAAAACGCGTACTCTTAAGGGAATTCCCATCGAGGCCGCCTTTTCTTCGCAGGCCTTGATTTCGTCCTCCGGAATCACGTCCACTACGGAGAATTTCACCTGAGGGATCCGCTCCTTACACTCGGCGGCGAAAGCAAGCATCGCCTCGTAGGAGCCGGATAATCGCGGTCTCGTTACCTTCTCGTAGCTTGCGGCCGTGGGGGCGTTGAGGCTGATGGAAACCGCGTCCGTGAACGCGGCGAGCTCCGGCACAATATCTCTCTTATTATAGAGACTTCCTGTTCCGTTCGTGTTGATCCGGATCTTCAGTCCGTACTTCTCTTTGACATGTTTCGCCGAGGCGATCAGATTGTCCAGCGCGCAGGTCGGCTCGCCGTAGCCGCAGTAAACAAGCTCCTTGTAGCCCGTAAAATCAAAAGCGTCGATCGCCGCGATGATTTCTTCCAATGTCGGGTCTACCTTGTGCCAGAGCGTGTCGGCGTCTCCCAGCCCTTCATGCTGGAAGCGAACGCAGAACTCGCACCGGCAGTCGCATTTATTCGTGATGTTCGCGTAAACCTCGTTCTCATATGTGTATAAAATATCCGCCATCTGTTATTCCTCTCTTCTATCCGTCTTATGCCTGTCCGCGGCGCAGCGTCTCATTGAATTTAACTTTGATATGGGCTCTGTCAAACGCCGCCGCGATCGCGAAGAAAAACACGGCGCTTCCGCCTGACTGAATAATGTTTCCGGTAACGGAAGCGATCAAAGCGCTCACCGTGCCGAACAGAATCCGTTCCGCGCAGAAATAACCGAAACCTGTGATCGCGAACGCCGCGAAAACAGCGATGACATTCCGACGACAGAGTATCTTCTCGCCCTTATTCGTAAATGGCAGTGTCAAAAGTGTCTTAATGATAAGTGTCGCGGGCACCCACATCGGCGCTGTCAGAAGATCCGCCATTCCGCCGCCGATCGCCGCGGCCGCCAGCGCGTAAGGCTGCGGCAGAAGCGCCGCGCATAGATAGATCAAAGCGTCCCCGAAATGAATATAGCCGCCGTTGATTCCGCTTGGAATATGGCAGATGTACGCTGTCATGATTGTGATCATCGCCGCGAAAAGTCCCGTCATTGTCAGAAGTATGACCGGTCTTCCCGTTTCTTTTGTCTGTTTGCCCAAAGTCATAGTATTCGCTTCCTGTTTCATTGTATCCGTCTCCTAACTGTTTATTAACATCCCCAAATACTTCTCGAAATCAACGCCCTCCTGACAGGGCGTCCCATTCCGGTTGGACTCCGCGATTGCCCGCTCGAGGAATTTGCCCGCGGTTCGTACCGCCATCTCAGATGTGTCTCCCCTTAACACGCCCCCGATCAGCGCGGACGCGAACAAATCTCCCGTTCCGGAAAAGCTTCCCGGCTGTCTGGAAAAGGCGATCAGTTCCGCGCCGCTCTCCGAAATGTGATAATTCCCGATACAGCCCTCTCCTGTCTCGCCGTCATGGTACGGAATGCCCGTGACCACAACTATCTTACCACTCTTATTGAGAAGATTCTTCCCCAGCCGCCGTGTCGCGTCGAGCAGCGCCGCGTCCTCCAGCTCCATGATTTCCTCGTAACAGCTTCCTGTAAGGAAACAGAGCTCCGTCAGATTCGGCGTCACGATATCGGCGCGTTCCGCGAGCGCTTTCATTGCCTCGCCCATACGGGAGGTATAAAAGCCATAAGAGCTGCCGTTATCTCCCAATACCGGATCGACCAGAAGCAGCGTGTCCTCCTTGTAGAAAACATCCAGGAATTCCGAAACGACCTCGATCTGCCGGATTCCTGTCATGAAACCCGTGTAGATTCCATCGAAATTCTTCCCCGCCTTGCCCCATTCCCACGTGAAATCCGGCATTCGCTCTGTGTAGTCCTCACACACGTAGCTGGGATATCCGGTCTGCGCCGTCAGAATCGCCGTCGGCAGCGGACAGGGCTGATGTCCCATCACCGCCAGTACCGGAATCGCCGCCGTCAGGGAACATCGCCCGAACCCGGATAAATCATTAATAAGCGCCACTTTCTTCGTCATGCTGTCCGCCTCATCCTTACTTTTCTTTCATGTGAGAGCATAACACAAAAGTGGACCCTTCAAAAGGTCCACTTTTAATATTTTCAATCATACCAGTTTTGTTTTTACTTCTTCACGATTTCCTGATTTTTCTTCATGATATTATAAACAATGACCGGAAGAAAAATATCCACGCACATACTGGCGATGATCAGGAACGAGCAATGCCCGCTTATGGCCCATTTTATAATCGTCATGATCACGGCCCCGCCGCTGCACGTACTCCATAAACAGAACCCGCCGATCGCTTTCGCCGACAACAGGATCAAAAGCCCCGATACCATCCCGATCTTAATCAGGACAAAAATCACGTTCGCCGCGGGCGCGCCGATCGGATACAGCATAATCGCCCCCGCTATCGCCATAATAATAGAAATCCATATCCATCCTTTTAATTTACCGCTCATAATCAACCACCCTTTCGCGGCGCTTAGCGCGCCTAAAGCTGGTTTTAGTATAGCAGGACAGAGAAAACTTCCGCGATGTCATATTTCAGGATCTGTATAAATAAAACTAATTTCTATAGTATTCGCGAAAAAATTCTGTTATAATCATCCATGGTTATTAACAGACCGCAAACCTTATCAATCATTGTTTTGACTTAACGGAGGTAATGTTTTGTTAAGAAAATACCTGACAATATTCTTCATTTCCATGGTTCCGATCGTGGAGCTGCGCGGAGCGATTCCCTACTCACAGCTGATGAAGCTGCCGCTTTTGCAGTCCTATATCGTCTGCATCATCGGCAATATGGTACCGGTTCCTTTTATCTATCTCTTCGCCCGCAAGGTTCTGGAATGGGGCAAGGACAAGCCGGTCATCGGCAAGTTCTTCACCTGGTGCCTTGTCAAAGGCGAGTCCGGCGGTAAGAAGCTCGAGAGCAAGGCGGGCCGCGGCTTATTCATCGCTCTGCTGATCTTCGTCGGCATCCCGCTTCCCGGAACAGGCGCTTGGACCGGCACGCTGGCCGCCAGTATCCTGGACATGGATTTTAAATCGAGCGTGCTCGCCGTTATGGGCGGCGTGCTTCTGGCCGGACTGATCATGGGCGCCGCGAGCGCCGGGCTTTTCGGGGCGATCGGAGCTCTTTCCTGATATGAAACGCCATTGATCTTACGCGAACAAAAGGAACACCGAACGACAGACGATTATCCTGCCTGTCTTCGGTGTTCCTTTTTCACGCGGCTTCTCTTACGCCCGCGCCGCGGATAACTCTTCTCTTCGAAACATCGCTCGGAAAATCAGTCTGGCGGCGGGGCCCACCAGGATCAATTGAAGCGGCAGAGCCATCGCGAAATTCTTACAATACGTCATCAGATAATTCGGAAGGAACAGTGTGTTCCAGCCATATCCTTTAACGGTACCTAATACGCTCGCGAGCGCCACCTGCGACACGACCGTGAATGTCTGAATCGCGAGGATAATAAAAATCTGCCTATCCCCCGGCTGTACGACCCGGAAAGCGAAAGCCTTCGCCACGCGCGAAGAAATAAACCAGGCACACAGGAAAATAATCACGTACTCCGGCCACATTTCCTTCAAGGCAACGACAAATGTCCGGTTGGTAAACTCCGCGCCCGCCAGTACTATGTTATATAGTGTCATAACATATACCATCATCCAAGCGGTGATCAGTGTAAATACAAAAGACTCTTTTTTTGTTCTTGGCATAATTCTTTCTCCTTCTTATTTGGGAACGGCAAAAAGAGACACTAAATATCGCCATCCGTCCGACAGTGGATGATCGACATTTAGTGTCTCTTCTTACGTTCCTATATTTGCTTAAAGGATTATACCAAAATACAATCGATTTGTAAATATGTTTATGTCCATATAATCTTCCACCGACACTCCTCCAGATGAAAAAGCAGGCGAAAACGATACTCCCTCTCCTCGTCCTCCGCCCGGCAAGAATACAGCATCATCGGAATTCCGCAGTAATTCTTCCGCTCAGAATACAACACCTGAATATTCGTGACGCTGTGAATCATTCCTTCCGCGTCCTGGTACTTAACACACTTCGGCAGGGTATTCCCCTGGCTCGTAAACCAGCAGCCGCAGGCGATATCCTCCTGCCTGCCGCGGATCTCCCCCGACTCCGCCTTCTCCGTGTTCACGCCGATTCCAAACATACGCCCACTCCCTTCCGTCATACATAAGTCCCCTTTCATTTCTTACGTCCCGTTTCTCTGACCGATGCCCGCCGCGGGCCACGCGGCAGCTGTTGTCACATATGAACCTCGCTCAGCGAATCGTCTGCTTCGAGTAATCCACGGTTCGTTTCTCCCGGGAAATTCCACCGGAAAGATGATCGATTCCGGGCGAAGCGAGAAAGACCGCCCGCTTAACAGAATCCGGGCCGAACCGCGCGCGAATGCCATCCACGGTCCTCTCCCATTCGCTAAGTCTCACGTAATCTCTCGTGTCAAACAGCCGGGCCTGTCTGCCGCCATCCCGGCACACCCGGCTCGTGTGAATGCCCAGATGGCGGATCGGGCGCCCATTCCAAAGCCTGTGGAAAATTCCGGCCGCGGCCTCGTAAATTTCCCACGTGATGTCCGTCGGCTCATTCAGCGTTCCCTGACTGGAGACATAGGACAAATCCGAGAAACGGATCCCTACGTTGACAACGCGGATCATCGCCGCGTCCCGGCGAAGCCGCGCGCCGACCGTCTCCGCGAGCGCCAGCAGCACTACGCGCGCCGTCGGCTCATCCGTTACGTCAAAAGCGATTGTCGTACTGTTCCCATACCCCTTCTGAAGTGGCGCCTCAGCGACCACAGCCGAGAGATCCCTTCCGTTCGCGAAATTCCAGATCAGCCTTCCATATGATTTCAGATGGGCTTCCAAAATCATGGGATCCGATGCCGCCAGCTGCCCAATCGTGTAGATTCCCAACCGGAACAGCTTCGCTGAAGTAGCGCGTCCCACAAAGAAAAGCTCTGATACCGGCAGCTTCCACATCTTCCCCTCGATCTCATCCGGAAACAGCGTATGAACGCGATCCGGCTTCTCGAAATCAGACGCCATCTTCGCGAGAAGCTTGTTCGACGAGACACCGATATTCACCGTAAAGCCCAGTTCTTCTCGAATTCTTACGCGAATCTCCTCCGCTGTCCGGACCGGATCCGGGTAAAGCGCCCTCTCTTCTGTCATATTCATGAACGCCTCATCAATACTGTATTGCTCCACATCCGGTGTATATTCCCGAATCAGATTCATAAACGCCTTAGAGCAGCGTTCATAAAGCCCGTAATTCGGCGGCACCAGAATCAGGTTCTGACACTTCTGTCTGGCCTCCGGAACAGATTCCCCGGTCTTAATATGATATGCCTTCGCCGGAATGGATTTCGCCAGAATAATGCCATGACGCTGCTCCACGTCACCACCGACCGCGGAGGGAACTGTCCGCAAATCAAGCGACGCTCCCAGAAACTTCAGACGATAAACCGCTTCCCAACTCAGGAAAGCGGAATTCACGTCAATATGATAAATAATGGTTTCCGGCATGTCACTCACCCTCTCTTACACCGCTTGTTCTCCCTTCGTGTACCTCAGTATATCAGAACATACGTTCGATGTCAAGAGCTTAAAGAAGCAGCCGTTCCACTGAGCGAAAGGCGAGGCATGCTTCCCTTAACGAAGACGAGCATAAGCGAGGATGAGTTTAGGGAAGCAGCCGTTCCACTGAGCGAAGGCGAGGCATGCTTCCCTTAACGAAGACGAGCATAAGCGAGGATGAGTTTAGGGAAGCAGCCGTTCCACTGAGCGAAGGCGAAGTGGAACTACCTTATGTACCTTACATACCTCACGCAAAAACAACCGGCAATTCGGTAAATTCCACCCCTAATTCCGCCAGCCAGACACCTCACGCTAGCGAATCATGGCGATTGGTAGGAATCGTCTAAGATCTGCGACAAGAAGCTTCTAATACACCCATTTTGAAGAATCCCGCGGTATAGGGCGATTTTACAAGCGGATTTTAGACAATGCGACTGTTAAAAACCGTTTTCAAGGGTTTGGCGGCGGTTGGCTGTCAGGCAACAGAAATAAATCGCTCCTGCTGTACAATTAGCCCGGCACAACGAAGTAAGACACGTTTCCAAGCTCTACTAATTGCTTAGCGCGTCCCGCGGGCATGCCTATAAACTGTACCCTATAAGGTGGACACGCCCACAAGATGTATTCCACCCAATAATTATGGTGATACCCTTTTTTCAGGACACGTTTTCCCGCGAT